>JABAOH010061191.1_pt1 | contig 16207 bp, 8 predicted proteins | sample 7062181 | NCBI WGS metagenome assembly JABAOH01 (sample SAMN14538630, study PRJNA623070) | marine sediment metagenome | biome: marine biome [ENVO:00000428]; feature: marine pelagic biome [ENVO:01000023]; material: deep marine sediment [ENVO:00002113]; isolation source: pool of 5 deep marine...
ACCCAAGCAGAGGGAATAATGGCTGTCAAATGCCCCAAATGTCAAACTGATAATCCTGATACTCTAAAGTTTTGTGGTGAGTGCGGAACTCAATTAATCCCTACCGAGGAAATCTCTGCACCCACCGAGACTCTTGAAGCAGCCAAAGAGGAATTGACCACAGGCTCCACTTTTGCAGGACGCTACCAGATCATCGAAGAACTGGGTAAGGGTGGTATGGGTAAAGTATACAAAGCTCTCGATAAAGAGATTGATGGGAAAGTGGCTTTAAAACTCATAAAACCTGAAGTGGCTGCTGATAAGAATACTATCAAGCGCTTCAGGAATGAGCTAAAGATGGCTCGTGATATAGCCCATAAGAATGTCTGTCGAATGTATGATCTGAATAAAGAGGAAGGCAATTATTACATCACTATGGAATACGTATCCGGTGAAGATTTAAAAAGCTTCATCAGAAGAGCAGGACCTTTAAGTGCAGGAAAGACGATTTCCATAGCTAAGCAGGTCTGCGATGGATTAGCAGAAGCTCATCATCTTGGTGTCGTCCATCGTGATTTAAAGCCCCAGAACATCATGATAGATAAAGAGGGGAATGCCCGGATCATGGATTTCGGAATTGCCCGCTCCGTAACAGGGAAAGGGATAACCGGTGCTGGCGTAATGATCGGGACACCTGAGTATATGTCTCCTGAGCAGGTGGAGGGCAAAGAAGTAGACCAGCGTTCTGATATTTACTCGCTCGGAGTGATTCTCTACGAAATGGTGACCGGGAGAGTCCCTTTTGAAGGAGAAACTCCTCTAAGTATAGCTGTAAAGCATAAGACAGAGACACCCAAAGAGCCGAGAGAGCTCAATTCTCAAATCCCTGAAGATCTCAGCCGAGTGATTCTCAGATGCATGGAGAAAGATAAGGAAAAGAGGTATCAGAATGCAGGAGAGGTGCGCTCTGAGTTAGAGAAGATAGAGAAAGGTATACCAACAACAGAGAGAGTTGTTCCCAAGCAAAAGCCTATCACTTCAAAAGAGATAACTGTAACATTTGGCTTGAAGAAACTCTTTATCCCAGCTTTAGTTGTTGTCGCTGTCGTCATTGCAGGAGTTATTATCTGGCAGCTTCTTCGCCAAAAAGAAGTAGCCCCTCTCCCATCTGAAAAGCCCTCAATTGCAGTGCTTCCTTTTGTGGATTTAAGTCCCCAAAAAGATCAAGAGTACTTTTGTGATGGGATGACCGATGAGATCATTTCAAAATTATCCATGTTCAAGGGATGGAAAGTGATTCCTAGAACTTCAATGATGCGATATAAGGACACAGATAAAGACATTAAAGAAATCGGGCAGGAGTTGGATGTCGCAACCGTCCTTGAAGGAAGTGTGCGAAAAGAAAGAGACGATATTCGTGTTAATGCTAAGTTGATCAGGATAGAGGACAGTATTCCGCTTTGGTCAGACACCTACGAAAAGAAGCTTGAAAGCGTTTTTGCCATCCAGAGTGATGTTGCAGAGAAAATCGCTAACGCCCTTCAAGTGGAACTCTCTCCTGAAGAGAAAGAACAGCTTGCGAAAAAGCCCACAGAGAATCTTACTGCTTATGACTATTACCTCAGAGGTCGAGAATACTATGTCCGTTACCGAAAGCAGGACAATGAGCGTGCAATTGAGCTTTTCAAGAAGGCTTTGGAATTTGATCCTGACTTTGCTCTTGCATATTCAGGTTTAGGTGATTCTTATGCACAACGAACAAGCAAATTTGGCTTTCTTCAGACATGGGTTGATGAATCCATTAAAGCCAGCGAGAAGGCGATTGCCCTAAATCCTGATCTTTCAGAGGGCTATAAGGCGCTAGGGCTTGCTTATCTCGGAAAAGGATGGATCAGAAAATCTATAACTTCTAACCAAAAAGCCATTGAACTCAATCCAAACAACAATCAAGCAATTGGAAATCTAGGCTGGGGCTATTTCCAGAGCGGGCAATTTGATAAAGCCGTGCCATGGTGGAAAAGACATTCACTTCTCGCTCCTAAGCTTCCCATGGGTTTTGTTCATATGGGATTTTTGCATCGCGGTTTAGATGACTATGTTGAAGCGGAGAAATGGCTAAATAATGCCTCGGAACTCCAACCCCATAATTTTAATGCAAACTCTGGGTTGATTACATGCTATCTGGCACAAGGGAACTATCAACAAGCTAATGAGCGGAGCCAGAAATGGCTTTCAATGGTTCCTAATAACTCTAGGGTACTCCAATGGGCAGGTCTTGTTGCGCTGTTCTCTGGAAATCTCGAGCAGGCTCAACTATATTACCAAAATTCAATTAATATTTACTCGAGAAGGGGAAATTTAACTGGATTGGGATATATCTATTGGAAGAAGGGGCAACTAGATGAAGCACAAAAGTTGCTTAACCAAGCTCTCATTCTCTGTCAGAAACAGCTAGAGCAAAGCAATGAAAGATCTTCCGTTCCATATAATATCGCTGCCATCAACGCCATTCAGGGCAACAAGGTAGAAGCTTACAAGTGGCTGAAGAAAGCAATTGATGTTGGGTGGAGAGACTTTCGATTGGGTCAGAGAGATCCGTTACTTGAAAATCTTCGCAATGACGAGCAGTTCAAACAAATGATGGCTCAGGTAAAAGCTATGGTAGATGAAATGCGAAAAAGAGTGGAAAAAGAATTATAGGCAGAACAATCAGGAAAGGTTGGAAAGCCAAAGCCATAGAGCATTACGAGAAGTTCCTCGATCTCTGGAAAGACGCGGATCCGGGTATAGCTGAAGTGGATGATGCGAAGAAGAGGGTAGCTGGGCTGAGGGGCCAATAATTCAGGACTTCATTCCATCTATAATTCCCTCAGTCATAATTTTTGCTTTTTCCCTCTCTCCTCCAGTTTTTCACGCTAGATTTGTCTTAGAAGGCTCATTTTGCCCCCAAAAATGCATGTTTAAGCCATAATTTTAGGGGAAAAAAGGAGCTTATTTATTTTAAATCAATAAGTTAGCTTGGTCTGACCCCGCTATAGAATACGAAAGATTGACTTTTATTTTTTTAAGCGTATATTAATATTGGCATAAAGGAGGATAAAATCAAAAGAGCAATACTTGCAGTTTTTATGATATTCCTAAGTGTATCTTTGCTCTCAACCCAGAGTGTGGTTGAAGTGGCAAAAAAAGAGAAAGAAAAAAAAGCAGCCTTAAGAGCTAAAGGTAAAAAGAGAACTGTTATTACAAATGCTGTCCTAGCAAAGCGTAAAGGACTGCCAAAAGTTTCCGTGGAGCCCTCGGATTCATCACCACCAAGTAGTGCTCAATCTGGACAAGATACAATGTCCAGTACCTCAGTAATGGCAACGGAAGAATCAAAATTCGCTTCAGGAATCCTCCTCTCTCCCGAATTAGTCGAAAATCCTGAGTTTGCCCTGAGAAAGCCCGATGGACAATTCGCTGAAATATCCATCATGGGTTTCCTTGATCTCGAAATCAGTGCAAAAAACGGGCCTGGAGATGATATCGCAATCTATGCAAGGCTTAAAGGTGCAGAAGAGGTGATGCGCGGAGGCGTAGAAGAGGGAGGAGCGACAGAAGCGATAGGCTACCAGTATTGGGAAGGCTTTTGGTATGGAGTTCTTGGGATGAATGAGAGTGGGGATTGGGAAGCGATTGGCCGAGGCACGGGTATGAGCAGCCCAGAGAAATTCGACCTCGGCAGCTTGTCGTCAATCAAGGGAATCAGGATCATGTTTAGACCTCACAATGATTTTACTCTAGGTTTTAAACCCTTTCGATTCCAGCCCGAAGAATTTACTTTTGGCATCGATGGGGTCGAAGCTCTCCACTGATTCACCTTTACAGTTTTCTTGAAATCTCTATTTTTTTCTTTCAAAACCTCAAAGGGAATCATTCGTTTTATCTATCTTTACTTTTGATGGATTTGTCTCCCAAAAAAATACTTGTTTAAGCCGCAGTTTGAGGGGAAAAAAAGCAGCATATTTATTTTAAATCAACAAGTTAACTTGGTCTGACCCCAAGATGCCCAAGATGTGGCAATTTACCATTTTATTAACAGGATCTCGACCAGATATTGACGGTCTTTCCTTTCTATGATATAGGTAGCTAAGGTCATGCAGGGTTAAAATTATACAATATATGGATTTATTTAAGGTTTGTCTAGGAATAAGACTTTATCCGTTTCAATATTGTTAGGCTTTGCTTATGGCTAACAATAGAGATAGAGATGGAAAGTAAACTTAGATATTCAGGGAACGAAATTATCGGGGATATTTCTTGGGGTAAACATTTTTGCCAGTTTTACCAAACGAAAGAAGATCTGATCGAAATTTTGGTTCCCTATTTTATAGCAGGATTAAAGAGAAACGAANNAAGAAGCAAAAAGAGCCTTAAACAGGAAGCTAAAAAACTTGGATGAGTTTATCAAGAAAGGCCAATTAGAAATAATTGACTTTCGTCAGTGGTACACTCGGTCAGGAAAGTTCGATGCCGAAGAGGTCTTAAGCAGATGGATCAAAAAAGAAAAACATGCACTAAAAAAAGGATTTGATGGCTTGAGGATTAGTGGAAATACCTTCTGGATTGAAAAAAAAGAATGGAAAGCTTTCTCGGCTTATGAAGCCAGTATCAACCGTGTCATAGACCGTTATAAGATGTTGGCCATTTGTACATATAGCCTGGATAAATGTACGGCCTCAGATATCGTTGATGTGGTGAATAATCATCAATACGCACTTATTAAAAAGGAAGGCCAATGGAAACTTATACAGAGCTTTGAATATAAACGCTTGCAGGAAATCCTGGATAAGGAACGTTATCATCTAGAAAAAGCCCAGGAAATAGCCCAGGTTGGAACTTGGGAACTAGATGTCAAAGCTAATAGGCTTATCTGGACCGATGAGGTTTATCGTATATTTGGACTGCCTAAAGGCACTGAGCTTGCCTACGAAAGTTTTCTGGAATGTGTTCATCCTGATGACCGAGAATATGTTGATAAAAAATGGAAGGCAGCTCTAAAAAAAGAGCCCTATAAAATCGAACATCGTATTCTTGTCAACGGCGAGGTCAAGTGGGTTAAAGAGGAGGCTGAGATAGAATTTGACGAGAGGGGTCATGCCGTTAGCGGAATAGGGGCTGTTCAAGACATCACCGAGCAGAAAAAAGCCGAAGAAGCACTAAAAGTAAGCGAGATAACAGCAAGAACTATCTTGAATGCTTCCCATGATTTGGCACTGCTAATGGATCTAGAGGGAACCATACTTGACGCCAATGAGGCCTTGGCTCGAAGATATAACAAAAGTGTAGGGGCGATAAAGGGCATAAATGGCTGGGATCTTTTTCCAAAAGATGTCATCAAACGAAGAAAAAAATATTTCAATAAGGTGATTTTATCAAAAAAGCCTGTTCGCTTCGAAGAAAAACATGATGGAAGCTGGTTTGATAGCGTTTTCTTTCCTATCCTCGATGCAGAGAGAAATGTTAAAAAAATTGCCTTGCAAGCACGTGACATTACTCAACATAAACAGCAAACCCGGGAACTCACAATAAGGAACGAAATCGTCAATATCTTTTTAACGGAATCTGATGAAGGAATGTACAACAAAGTCTTGCATGTCTTGTTAGAAACGCTGGAGAGCCGGTATGGACTTTTTGGATATATCAATCAAAATGGAGACCTGGTACTAGCATCCATGACCAAAGATATTTGGGACGAATGTCAAGTTCCCGATAAAACCATTGTATTCCCTCAAAAGAACTGGGGAGGTATCTGGGGAAAAGCTCTTAAAGAGAAAAGAATACTCTATTCGAACAGTCCCTTGGGCGTTCCCAAAGGACATATTCCCATAACTCGAGTTCTCATTGCTCCTATCGTCTTTAATAAGAGAGCAGTTGGAATTTTTGAGATTGCAAATAAGGCTTTTGACTATGACGACAATGATATAAATTTATTGAAGAAGATCACAGAAAAAATTGCGCCTGTTCTTTATGCAAGACTGCAGAGAGATACCCAGCAAGAAAAACGCCAGCGCGCTGAAAGAACGCTAAAAAATCTCCGCAGGCAAATGGAAGTGAAGGAGGGTTTTGCGGGTATTGTGGCACTTGATCCAAAAATGTGTGAAATATTTGACACGATCAAGACGCTTGCAGAGATCGATGCCCCCGTCATGATTCAAGGTGAGAGCGGTACTGGAAAGGAGCTAGTGGCAATGGCCATCCATAATGAGGGACATCGGGCACACCAGCCTTTCATTGCTGTCAATTGCAGCGCCTTGCCAGAAGGGCTCCTCGAAAGTGAGCTTTTCGGGCATGTGCGAGGAGCTTTTACTGGTGCCTTTCGGGATAAAAAGGGACGTTTTGATCTTGCCCATAACGGCACTATTTTCTTGGATGAAATAGGAGATTTGAGCCCAACCCTCCAGGTTAAGCTCTTGCGTGTCCTTCAAGAAGGAACATTTGAACGTGTTGGCGACGAAAATACCAGGCGAGTTAATGTGCGCGTGATAAGTGCGACAAATAAGGATATCAGGCGTGAGATTAAGGAGGGTAGATTCCGGAGTGATTTATTTTACAGGATGTGCGTTGTTCCCATAGAAATACCTCCTCTGCGTGAACGGCGCGATGATATTCCGCTCTTAGTCGAATACTTCTTAAAGAAGTCCTTGTATAAGCAAAGAAAGGAAGAAGTCAAAGTATCGCCTGAAGCCTTATCAGTAATGATGAATTACGACTGGCCTGGTAACATTCGTGAGCTCCAAAATGTTATTCAGTATGCCTTATTGAAGTGTGGAAATAATCTGATTTTGAAGGATCAATTGCCTCCCTCAATCTTTGACTCCTATTTAAATGAGAAATTTATCACAAAAAGAAAACGGAATCGAAAACTCAGTTCAGAGGCCGTACAGTGGGCGCTAAAGGAAACGAAGGGAAATAAAAAGGAAGCTGCCCGAAAACTAGGTGTATCTCGGGCAACCCTCTACCGCTTTCTTGACTCGAAGAAAATTTTAAAATGAAGGAGCTTGTGAGTTCTTAGATAAAAATTTTATTCATAATCAGGATAACCATTTTATCAATCGAGAAACAGTCCCACATTTCCTGCATTCAATAAATGAATCTTCTCTAATCTTGATTTTATCCTTATAAAAATCAAATCCCTTGGCTTTCTTAAATTGATGACCCTCACAGATGGGACACTCTTTTTCCTCTATCCAAAAAAAATGTGATTCACATTGCCGACAGATCTCATCTAAATCTCCTACCACATCGATGAAAGACTCATTGTCCCCTGGTTGGCCTTTGTTATCGCTTTTAGCTTTCTCCATCCGTTTTTTATATTCGATTACCTTTGGGTGGCATCCTTCCCTTTCTAAATTCTTGCACTTCAACATTAAGTTTTTCATCCAGTTGGTCGCTTAAGAATTCATCAAATAAGTCTTGTTTTTTGTCTGAGAATTTGATTGCTATCGAGATCCAATTCTGGATCGTATGTCTCCAGCCAGAGTATAAGCAGCCCTGATTCACAATTTAGCATAGTATCTTTATGTCTCAACCTAAGGTTATCCAAGATTCATACCAACTTTATATGCAATTGAATTCATGATGATGTCTCTCGAAATAACAAGGAACAGAAACCCAATGAAAATTATCTCAGTATATTCGTTGTGTCTCCTTTTAAGGTTAAACGGACATGTACTCAATTCATATCTTTATTAATGAATATCATGGATCCATTTATTTATGAGTTTTAGATGAGACGATAAGCGAGCGATTTGGCTGGCACAATATTTGCATAAAGTCCTCATAGTTACTCCAATAAGAGGAATTACAGCAGGAAGAGAAGCAATAATGTTTTTCTTGTGCATCGGTCTTGGAAACAATTTCAAAAAAAATATTTTTGGCAAATAGGGGAATCTTGAAAAAAATAGCTCTCTCATCAAAAGAAAAAACACCTAAACGTTGGGGAAGGTGGATATTGGATGAGGGAAATTTATCTCTTTTCACCAATTATGACAACGACAAGAAGCGGTATTGTATTCCTTTGGTCTTGTGTAATAATCCAAAATCAACTCTGGACTGGATTGCCTCAATCTATGAAAAAGAATGGACAACAAATCTTGATATCGGAGATCTTGTTGAGGCCTTGGATGATTTGCTCAATTTGAAAAGTGCCTTTGACCGAAACGGAAATGAACATGAAAACGGAAACATCATATGCACGAAGAACGCCGTACAAAAAAGGGTCAGGTTGAGCAAAATAAAAATCATTAATAAGGGAGGTTGAGCATTATGAAAGAAATAGAATGCCCAATTTGCTGGAACCAGGATGTCAGAATTGTTGATGCTGTCTATCAAGAAAATCAGGATACACTCAGGCCATTAATGTTTTGTGATTTATGTGAAAAGCACTACTGGGGAGATACACATAGGGTTGTGACGAATCTATCAAATTTCTGTGAGACATTTGATTTAGGCCCAGAACTTTGTTATTTAAAAGAAGAAAATCCCAGCCTGTCAAGAAGCACGCGTCTTTCTAAATGTCGGCAAGAAGAATTCAATTTAGTATGTGGTTTCTGTCCTAACAGACGGCTAAAGTTGAAGTCTGGATTGTTGAATGTTGAGAGAAGCAAAGCGAGTCGAATGTGAATGAGATAAACTAATCAAGGCATTTTTTCAGGTTCGATATAGGGGACAAACACTTTTAATTTTCTACATTTCGCTTGGATTTGAGCTTTTCATCCCCTAGATAGGTTTCAGTTCTGTTCAACAATTTTTGTGTAACATGAGGACCTGGAAACCTGCTTATCTCTCTATCTCATGTTCGTAAAGCAAAGTTTATAATTGCCAGAAATATTTTATTCAGCGTAATTTTTCAAGTCCCACCTAATACTTGATAAACCGTTATTTTGAGGGGAATCAGATTTTCCGCCGCTGATACCAAGTGTCTCAAAGTTGATTTTAATGAGACAATAAATGCAACACTGAAACATAAATAGAAATTTAGCACTTTAGCTTAAGGATTTTTTTAGCGGCAAATCCCACCCAAATCAGACATCAATAAGCGAACAGGTGCTCAACTATAAATTATAAAAATGGTTGGCATGATTATTGTATTAAATCTATAAAAACGATCTTTGAAATCAATAAATGGCCAAAAAACTCGATAGAAACCATGAATGTAATAAAGCTTTGCCCGCTAGATTTAACTGCTTGGCAAGTTAAGAGAGAGGCAGAAAGATTAGGGCAAGATATCGTTAGAGGCATTTGGAGGCAAGATTTCTATTTTTTTTATATTTTTAATGTTCATGAGGAATCATGATTCGACGTTTATTGTCATTAGATTTCAATTTACCTCGAAAGGGGATGAGAACCCGACAGATAAAAAACACTAAACTCTTCTTTAAGTGCGAAAGCTTGCAAATTTATAAGAAAGAGGAAAAAGTATGAAGAGACATTTTACCAAATTTATTGTTTTGGCTATTGTAATTTCACTGTGCGGGGTAGTTTACTTTCTACAAGGCGAACTGGGAAATTCTGACTCTAACTGGCGTATCCTGGCTATTCCAGGTGGCACCCTAGAACCAGATAGTGTTGCTAAGTTTGTGACGCCTCTAATCAAACCACCCGCCATGCCCTCCGACACATCCAACAAAAATAAAGATTTTTACAAGATCGCGGTCCGCCAGTTCAACCAACAGATACTTCCCAGCACTCACCCAAAAACCACTGTATGGAGCTATTGCTCTATCAAAAACCCTGGCACCTTAAACTACCCCGCTTTCACGATCGAGGCCGATTGGAACAAAACAGTGCAGGTCCAGTGGAGAAATGAGTTAGTTGACGCCAATGGCAATCCCTTGCCCCACCTTTTGCCAGTGGATCCAACATTGCATTGGGCCAACCCGATCGGCATGCGAGATAAGCGCCCCGATCCAGCAGACACAGCTTACTGGACGCATCCTTATGTCAAAGGACCTAATGGCAGCTATACTGGTCCTGTCCCCATCATCACCCATGTGCACGGAGCACACACCACCGAGCACAGCGACGGATACCCAGAAGCCTGGTATCTACCGGCACAGGCAGCTTCGGATCCCAATATTACCTATGCGACTGGCACATTTTTTGATTACTTCAACACCAAGTACGGACTCGGCTGGACCCCCGGCACAGTGACCTTCAAGTACCCCAACGACCAGCCGGCAACGACTCTCTGGTACCATGATCATACATTAGGCATGACTCGAGTCAATGTTTATGCTGGACCGGCTGGTTTCTGGTTGATTCGCGGCGGTCCGAATGATGTTGATCTGGGATACATTGCTCCAGGCGTCGGAGATGATCCGCTGGGAGAGTACACCGAAATCCCCATTGTTATCCAGGACCGCTCCTTCAACGACGACGGCTCGCTGTTCTATCCGGACCACAGGGCTTTCTTCGAGGGATTAGATCCGGACCAGCTGCAGATAGACTTCATCCCGAATGTTGCCTGTGATGGCCTGTACAGTGATGTGTCTCCCATCTGGCAGCCCGAATTTTTTGGGAATATGATGGTCGTAAATGGTCGTACCTGGCCGTATCTTGAAGTTGAGCCGATACGTTATCGCTTTCGCTTTCTGAATGGGTGTAATTCCCGCTTCCTGATCCTGAAAATGGACAATGGAATGTCCTTCTACCAAATCGGAGGCGATCAAGGTTTCTTGCCAACTCCTGTTGAGCTTACCGAGTTGCTCTTGGGTCCGGCCGAGCGGGCTGATGTCATCATGGACTTTACCGACGTCGATGTGGGCACAGAAATCGTTATGTTGAATCTTGGACCTGACGAGCCCTTTGGCGGCGGAGTGCCCGGTGAAGACTTCGATCCCGCAGATCCCGTCTCCACAGGTTTAGTTATGCAGTTTCGGGTGAAAGAAACAACCGGCAACCTGCCCTTAGGCGTACTGCCTACTGGTTTACCTGCTGCCTCGCCTCTCGGCATAGCAAACAACACGCGTGCTGTTTCCCTGAATGAGGAAGAATCAAAAAGCGTCAGGGTTTCAGATGTTGGGGGAAATATCGTCCCCGATTGCGCGAACGGCGAACCGTTCGGACCCACGGCGGCCTTATTAGGAACGGTCAATACAGGCCCAAGCCCAACAGGCAATCCATTTCTGTGGATGGATCCGATCACTGAGAATCCTACGCTGTTCACGACCGAGACCTGGGAGATTTACAACTTCACCATGGATGCCCACCCGATCCATATCCATCTCGTAAAATTCGAGGTTGTCGATCGACAGCCTTTCAGTGGCGGTACATATGGTCCGGAACCATGGGAGACAGGATTCAAAGATACAGTCATCGCCTACCCAGGCGAGATCACCCGAGTCAAAATGTATTTCGATCTAGCTGGCTTTTACGTCTGGCACTGTCACATCGTAGAGCACGAAGATAACGAGATGATGCGTCCCTATCACGTCGGCCCAATACCTCCAGATGCCCCTGCTCAGTGATTCAGCATTCAACAGCTAGGGAAGAAACAATAACGGCAGAAACTGAATTCGAAATCTCAAGAAGGGGCTGCTGCGGCAGCCCCTTCTCATGTTGAGAAAAAGCCCATGAATCGTATCAATGTTCAAGCAAAAGAGTAAAGCCAATTTAAGCTTTATTAATTAAAGAGATGGGAAATTCGATATAGGCACCGAGCATTACGAGAAATTCCTTTCTCTCTGGAAAGACGCTTATCCTGGTATGGCTGATGTTGAGGACGCGAGGAAGAGGTTGGCTGCACTGAAGGGCCAATAATTCAGGACTTCACTCAATCCATTATTCACTTATTCTTGGTTCTTGTTCTTAGTTCTTGCCATTCTCCCTTTTCCCCATTTTTTCAGGCCAAGTTTGCCTTAGAGGGCTCATTTTGCCCCCAAAAATGCATGTTTAAGCCTGAATTTAAGGGGCAAAAAGGAGTTTATTTATTTTAAGTCAATAACTTAGCTTGGTCTGACCCCAATTATAGGTTATTCATAGCGGAGGGAGTCGACTGGGTTGGCCAGGGCAGTCTTGATGACCTGGTAGCTGATCGTGACCAGCGCCACCACAAATGTAAGAGCCACTGTCGCCACCACCACTCCCGCATCCAGCTTTGTCCGCACCACAAAAAGATTCAGGAACATCCTGGTGGCAAAGTAGGAAGCCGGAACAGCGATCAGGTTGGCGATAAGGATGATCTTGAGGAACTTCTTCGATACCAGGAACATAATCCCCGGAACCGAGGCTCCCAGGACCTTACGGATACCGATCTCTTTTCTTTTCTGTTCTGAGAGGAGCGAGGCCAGACCGAATAATCCCAGACAGGAGATGAACACGGCCAAGAAGGCAAAGCTGTTAAAGATGGTATTCATGATCCTCAAAGGCATATAGATCATCTCAAACCATTCATCGAGGAATTGATACCGGAACGGAAATCCAGGCGACGCGTCTTTGAAGACCTTTTCAATATAGGCCAGGCTCCCCGGGATATCTTCAGGGCTGATCTTGATGAGCAGGTCGTAATACCAGCTGGGCCGAATGCCCATGACCAGGGGAGTGATATCAAAGACCAGCGGCTTGTGGTTGAAATCCTTGACCACGCCGATGATCCTTCCTTCCCTGCCGGCCAGAACTACCCGCTTTCCGATCGGGTTAGACATTTCCATGAAACGGACTGCCGATTCGTTGACTATATAAGCCTCTGAGGCGTCTGTCGGGTAGTCCTCGGAAAAATCCCGTCCCTTGACGATTTCCAGGTCAAAGGTCTCTGCGTAATCATGGTCGACGTACAGGAAATCCAGCTCCACTTCTTTATCCGTTTCCATGCCCTCCCATTCGAAATTGTGGACATTGAACAGGAGGTGGGGAACAGCCGAGGCAAAAGTCACGTTGCGGATACGCGGGTCCTGAAGCAGTCTATCCTTGAAGGTCTTATGGGCACTTCTTAGCTCATCGTTCATCATGATATGTACGATCTGCTCGCGCGAGAAACCGAGCCCGGTGTTGCGGATGAATCGCATTTGTTTATAAGCGACTATAGTCATGATGATCAGCAGCACGGATACGGAAAACTGGCTGACCACCAGAACAGTCCGGAGAACAGACCCCTTCCGGCCTTTGCTGATATCCATCTTCAAGACCTTGGCCGGCTGAAAGGCGGAAAGAAAAAACGCCGGATAACTGCCCGCAACAAAGCCGGTGCCTACAGCCGCTCCTATAAGGGAAAGGTAAAGGAGCAGATTCCCGGAGCCCAGAAGAGACATCTCTTTACCCTGAAGACGGTTGAACACGGGAAGCAAGAAGTCGACCAGCACGACAGCCAGAGAGAATGAGATCAAACAGAGAAGCACCGATTCTCCCAGGAACTGCTTGATGATATCCGACCGTCTGGCCCCGACCACTTTTCGCATTCCCACTTCCTGTGCCCGGATGCTGGACCGGGCAGTGGTGATGTTCATGAAATTGACGCAGGCGATGGCCAGGATAAGAACTGCGATCACGGCAAAAATGAGAACAAATCTCTTATCACTACGACCTCCCTGCATGATGTTCAGGTGGGCCTCTCTTATCGGCTGAAGGGAGATGGTAAAATCATCCTCGGGATGATATCTCTGCATGGTGCCGGCGATCTTGCGATTGACTTCCTCATAAGAAACACCTTCCTGAAGCTGGACATAGGCATCGGCCTCGCGCCACCAGGAAGAGATGCGCTCGCTGTCATAAAGCTGGAGTGAGGCCATAAAATCAAACTGAAGGTGAGAATTGTAGGGAACCTTTTCTATAATCCCGGTCACCTTAAGGTCTTGGGTGTTGTTCCAGCGGAGGATCTTTCCCATGGGATCTTGGTCACCAAAATACTTTTGAGCCGCCTTTCTGGTGATGACCACAGAGTTTCGATTAGCCAAGGCTGCCTTGGGGTTCCCGGCGCTAAGCTCATAGGAGAACATGGAGAAAAAAGAGGGGTCGGTGAAGAAGAACCACGGTTCATAGAAAGTAATGTCGCCCTGCCGGACAGCGCTGGGATAGCCGCGGGTCCTGACCCGGGTGACCTCAACAATCTCAGGATACTCTTCCTTGAGGATCTTGGGCAGAATATAGGGAGTACTGGATATTCCCCGATCACTCGGATCATCGGCTTTCTTGAGAATGATGCGAAAGAGCCGGTTGCTGTGGGTGTGGAATGTGTCGTAGTTCAGCTCATCATAGACCCAGAGGAATATGAGAATGAAGCAAGCCATCCCCACGGTCAGGCCAGCTATATTGATGAGAGAATAACCTTTGTATCTCTTGATGTTCCTGAGAGCCATCTTGAGGTAATTCTTAAACATGACGGCTCCTGTTTTTGAGCATCCTATAGGATAACATGATTTTCAGCTTATAAATTTGCAAATTTCATGCCATGTGGGAATACAGGAGGAGAGCTTGAGAAAAGCAGGGAAAAAGAGATTTCAATGTCCGAAATAGGATAAAAAGTGTTCAAACCCGAACAGATAAAGAGATTCTTGACGCTATACTATGTCCCCTTTCTTCTCATCATGATTTTATAAGACATCTAAGCCTTAAAAGGCCTTTTTTGTCCCTAAAAAGGCACGTTTAATCCGTAATTTTAGGGGAAAAAAGGAGGTTATTTATTTTAAATCAATAAGTTAGCTTGGCCCGACCCCAATTATTACAGTTTTTTCATGATTTCTTTAAAACGGGGATGATTCCGGATCCCGTCGAGATCCGAATCATTTTCGATCCATTCCTTGGAGGAATATCCAGAATCAATCGCCTTCTCAAAATAGTCGAGTGCTTCCTCGACCCTGCCCATCAGAGAATATAAACAAGCAGCGTTATAGAGGATCGATATTTCTTCAGGGTCTAAAGCTACCGCCCGTTCCATCCATTCCACGGCCGTCCCTTCATCATCTGACTTGAGAAGAGCGAAGGAACCTAAAACTAGAGCCCGAGAATCGTCGGGATTTAATTCCAGATGTTTTTTGAAAACTTCGACAGCCCGTGCGTTCGCTTCCGATGCCTCCTTTTCAAGGCCGAGATCTGCATAGGCTGAAACGAGAAAAGTTGGAGCCTGAAAGTCTTCGGGCCGAACTTGAGAAGCTTGTTCAAACACTAGAGCTGCCTGCTTATGCTTCCCCTGCACCCGGAGAGTGCGCCCATAAAAGTAGTACGCATCAAACAACTTGGGGTTCAACCGGATCGCAGTTTCGAACTCTTTCTCTGCTTCCTCGTATTCCAAGTTTTGTGAGATTGTAAGTCCGCGTGACACATGGGCTTCTGCCAGTTCGGGATCTAAATCAAGAGCCTTTTTACTGGCTAGGAGAGCCTGATCAAGGTTTTCTTTATTCCTATCACAGTACATATAGTATTGAGCATAAGTGTCTGCCAAGCCGGCATAGGCAAGTGCATATTCTGGATCTTTTTTAATTGCCTGAGAAAACATTTCAATTGCGTATTTAAATGACCTACAATGATATTGTTGAAAATATTCTCGGCCTCGAATGTAGAAATCATAGGCCTGGACATCTTTAGTTCCAGACTTTTCCAGCATCTGTTTTTCTTCTTCACTCAACTCAATCCTTAAAGCTTGGACAATGTTCTGGGCGATCTCGTCCTGGATGGCAAACACATCGTCTATCTTCCGATCGTACTGCTTTGACCAAAGTTGAAACCCGTCAGCGATATTGATTAGCTGAACCGAAATACGCAATTGTTCACCAGCTTTTCGGACGCTACCCTCCAGCACTGTTTGTACATTCAGCTTTTCTCCAATCTCACGGACGTCTTGTTCTTTGTCCTTAAACGAAAAAGCAGAGGTCCGCGCAGCAACATGTAAGTCCTTAATATTGGTCAGTGCATTCAGCAGTGCTTCTGCCATTCCATCACAGAAATATTCCTGGTCTTTCTGCGGGCTTAAATCTGCAAAAGGAAGTACAGCAATCGAGGATTTACCTGGCTCTAGAGAAACTGCTTCCTTTCGCGGAATAACCTGCCAGATAATGACCACTAAGATTGCCAGAGCGACAACAGCTAAGCTAGGGATAAGCAGTTTCTTCAAGCCAAACTTTATGGTTATCTCCTTTGAGGTGATAGGCTTTCTCTTGGGAACAAGCTTCTCAGTTGTGGGAATTCCTTTCTCAATCCTCTCTAATTCAGAACGCACTTCTCCAGCACTCTGATATCTCTTCTCCTTATCCTTCTC
>JABAOH010011332.1_pt1 | contig 16204 bp, 16 predicted proteins | sample 7062181 | NCBI WGS metagenome assembly JABAOH01 (sample SAMN14538630, study PRJNA623070) | marine sediment metagenome | biome: marine biome [ENVO:00000428]; feature: marine pelagic biome [ENVO:01000023]; material: deep marine sediment [ENVO:00002113]; isolation source: pool of 5 deep marine...
GTTTTGGTTCAGCTGGTTTTGTCTCAGCAGGTTTTGGTGCTGGTTTTGGTTCAGCAGGTTTTTCAAGCTGAGTAGATAGTTGAGTTAATTTTGCTTCTAATTCGGCAATCTTGTCTTCAAGATCTTTTTTGGTTTGCTTTTTAGCAGCTGCCATTTATTGGAGGTGAAGTATCGGGGTTTATTTACATTTGGGTAATTACCAAGGCTAGTGTTGATCAAGTTTTATATGCACAAAAAGACTTAGTGAAGTAATGGATGATTTTGAAAAAGAATACCCAGGATTTGATTGGAAAAATACTCCAGCATACAAGCATCCAGGAGGAAAAGATTGTCCATGTCCAAAACACGAGTACATTCGTGAACAGATCAATTATACTAAAACCATAAACGATGAGGGAGGGGAGGCTCAAAAGATTACCCTCAAATTTTGCCCTGATCACTACAAAGTATACATGGATGAAGTGATTCCTGCCATGCCATTAAAATACAAAATTCTTACAAAGATTGCCTTGAAGTTGGGAGCCATTAAAGTTGAGCAACTCAAGTATATGGAGTCAGAATTGTGTTTTTACTGCAAATTTGGATCAGGCGGACACGAGAAAAAAAGCGAACTCCCCCCAGTCCCATAAAATTAGCTATTCTGGACTTAACAATATTTTTGGTTTGTTTGGAGTGTCGTGATGACATCTATTTCCACAAAGTGGGCATTGCTTTCTATCTAGGAATATGCACTGACAAATATGAGATTCAAAATAAGATTTGGCAGTTTTTGTAGGTTCTCCAGTTCCATTACAAAAGGGGCACTCAGAACCTAAAAGCTCTATTATGCCATTTCCTTTGCATACTGCACATTTGTCCTCGCCCATAACTATTTACAGAAATTTTTAGAATTAAAGGACCATGGTTGAATTATTTTCAAATTATTACGGTTTTAACCAAATCTAGTTAAGCTTATACTTGTTCTAACTTCAGAATTTTTGTGGCAATTGAAGATATTCGAGATTTCATCAAAGAACTAGAAAAAAACAACGAGCTTAAACGAGTAACCACAGAAGTTGATTCGGATTTAGAGATTGCAGAGATAATTAGACGGCAGATGTATTCAAACGGTCCTGCCATTTTATTTGAAAATGTAAAAGGATTTCAAATGCCAGTATTAGCAAATGCATTTGGTTCTATCAAAAGATTAGAAATTGGTTTGGAGATGACAGACTTTACAGAGATTGGACAAAGAATTGTAGACATGACAAAGATGGATATACCATCAGGCTTTCTTAACAAAATCAAAAAACTTCCAGAATTATCAAAGATGACAGAATCTTTTCCAAAATTAGAAAATAGCGGTCCAGTTACAGAGTTTACTTCAGATGATGCATCTTTTGAGGACATACCAATTTTAAAATCATGGCCAAATGATGCTGGAAGATTCATCACATTAGGGCTGGTTGCAACAAATCACCCTGAAACTGGAGTTAGAAATCTAGGAGTGTATAGAATGCAAATTGTTGATGGTAAACATGCATTAATGCATTGGCAAAAACACAAGAGAGGAGCACATCATTCAGACATTACAAAAGACAAAGGAGAAAAAATACCAACAGCAATAATTATTGGAGGAGATCCTGCAACAGTTTTTTCATCAATTGCACCAGTACCAGAAGGACTAGACAAGTACTTGTTTGCAGGGATTGCAAGAAAACGAGGAATCAAAACTGTAAAGTGCAAAACAATTGATTTGGAAGTTCCAGCAAATGCAGAAATTGTTTTAGAAGGATATGTAGATCCTGCAGACATTAGAGATGAAGGCCCATTTGGGGATCATACTGGATACTATACTCCAGTTGAACCATACCCAACATTTACCTTGACTGGAATTATGAGAAGAAAAGATCCAATTTATCTTACGACTGTAGTTGGCAAACCAATTCTTGAAGATGCATATATTGGAAAAGTTATCGAAAGGTCCTTTTTGCCACTTATTCGTATGTTCCATCCAGAAGTAGTGGATTTTGCAATGCCTGCAGCAGGATGGTTTCAGGGTTTTGCAATAATTTCAATTAAAAAAAGATACCCCGGTCAAGCCAAAAAAGTAATGATGGGATTATGGGGAATGGGACAACTTGCCCTAACCAAAATGTTTGTGGTAGTAGATGAAGACATCAATGTACATGACATGAACGATGTTTTGTGGGCAATAACAACACGAGCCGATGCAGCACGTGACACTGTAATCATTAACAATACTCCTACTGACACTTTAGATCCAGCATCGCCAATAGTCAATCTAGGTTCAAAGATGGGAATTGATGCAACACAAAAAACAAGGGAAGAAGGGTATGAAAGAGAAATTCAACAACAAGTTACAGTTGATGATGAAACTAAAAACCTAGTAGATTCAAAGTGGTCTAGTTACGGATTATAGTTTTGCAATAGGATTGTAAAAATTATCTCTCTCTTCAACTTCATAGCCGATTTGATGAATTGCATCAACAATTATCTTTCCTGTAAGTTCTGTGGAGCGTGCACCAGTACAAGAAACAACTTCTTCTCCTATCAAAGTTCCACCAAAGTCATCTGCACCATATTGTAATGCAAGTTGTGCCATTCCAACTCCATTGGTTAACCATGAAGATTGAATATGGGGAATTAAACCATCATAGACTAGTCTAGATATTGCAATCATTTTTAGCAATTGTATTCCTCCAGAACCATACTCCACTATACCTTGTTCTTGCATCAAAGTATTGTTTGGCTCAAAGTTCCATGGAATAAACGCCATAAACCCTTTGGTTTTTTCTTGAAGTTTCACTATTTTGTAAAAGTGATCAACAATTTGCTGGTTGTTTTCAACATGACCATACATCATTGTTGCAGAGCCAGGAATTCCAAGAGAATGAGCCTCTTCCATAATTCGAAGCCAATCATTGCTAGAAATTTTCTTTGGACTAATTACATCTTTTACAGAGTCGACAAGAATTTCTGCACCAGCTCCTGGTATGGATTGAAGTCCAGCATCTTTTAGTCTAGAGAGAATTTCTTTTGTAGATGATTTTTCTACTCTTGCAATCATGTCAATTTCTGATGTCGAAAGTGCATGAACACCAACCATAGGGAATTTTTCTCTAATCATTTTAAAGGCATCTTCATAATATTCAATTTTCAAGTTTGGGTTATGTCCTCCTTGAATTAGGACTTGACGAATCTTAAACATCTCCCATGCAGATTTTACACGAGCTTCAATTTGATCAAGAGTTAAAGTGTAAGAATCTTCAGCTCCAGGTGATCTGTAAAATGCACAAAATTTACAATCAGTGATACAGACATTAGTGTAATTCAAAATTATATTGTTGACAAAAGATGCTGTTTTTCCAAATTTCTTTTGAGTCAAGTGGCCCGATACAAGTCCCATCAAAAACACATCATCAGATTCAAGTAATCTAAGACATTCTTGAGGACCGGGTCTAATTCCATTTAGAGAATTTTCAAGAATATCACCAATGTCGCTTTGATTTAGTTGTGCAGTAGTTTGACTCAATTAACTTGCTCCATTTACTCTGCGGTTTCTATTTAATCCTATATAGGATAGCTTACAATGTGCTTGATTTTATTGCCTAAAATGTCTGATAGAATTTCAACGGACAGATTACTAAATACAACAATGATGTAGACTAACCATGGGTGGATACACCGAATGCCCCAATTGTGTGATGGATAGGATTATTGTTCCTCTAAAACCAGAAAAAAATTCCATGGTTTGTCCATTGTGCGAATCTGTTTATGAAAACTTTTTTGTGAGAAAATAATTTTAGATTAAAAATCATTTCAAAATCAAGGCTATCTTTTGCAAGATATTTTTAAGTAGGGCACCAAAAAGAGATCCATCCATGGTATCTGGTCATCAAATTAGACTAAATCGAATTATGAGAAAAGGGAAGATGTTGTGTATCCCAATGGACCATGGCATTTCAAATGGCCCTATTGAGGGTCTTGAAGACCCTGTATCAACTATTTACAAATGCGAAGGATATGGAATTACAAGTGTGATTATTAACAAAGGAATTATCAAGGCACTACCTCGTCCACCTAGAACAGGAATTCTAGTTCATTTTTCAAGCAGTACAGCATTATCAATGTCACCCAATCGAAAAATGCTTACAGGAACAGTAGAAGAGGCAATGAGATTAGGGGCAGACGGAGTTTCACTCCATATCAACATTGGAGGTAAAGAAGAACCAGAGATGTTAGAGCAACTTGGATTAACTGCAGAACAATGTCACAAATGGGACATGCCACTTTTGGCAATGATGTATCCAAGAGGAGAAAATGTTAAGGACCCACACGATCCTGAAATTGTTGGACACGTAGCACGTATTGGAGCAGAATGTGGAGCCGATATTGTAAAAACAGTATACACAGGAGACATTGATTCTTTTTCAAAAATTGTAAAAAGTACACCAGTACCAATTGTTATTGCAGGAGGACCAAAAGCCAAAACCGATTTAGATATTTTGCAGATGACTGAGGATGCAATAGCTGCAGGTGCTAAAGGAGTTACATATGGACGAAACATTTTTGCTCACAAAACTCCTGAAAAAATGACTGAAGCTTTGGCATCAATTATTTTCAAAAAGGAAACTGCAAAGGAAGCAATGAAAAAAATTGAGTAAGACAAGAGAACTAATAATTGCCCCTAAAGTAAGTCAAGGGCAACTACCAAAGTTTCTTGCCCAGCTGCAAGATGAGGGAATCAATATGGCGTATCTTGACCCTAAAAAAATTGGAAAAATAAAAACAAAACTTGAAACAATTTATCCTTCGCCAGATGCAAAGCACGTCGTAATTGAAAAAGACCTTGCAAAAAAGCCAAAAGGAAAGAAAATTGGAAGAAAATTCAAGATTTTATCAAATGAAGATATTGAAAATGTGTTAAACATTGCAAAAAAAGGATTAGATTTTGTCATTGTAGAAGTAAAGGATTGGAAGATAATTCCACTTGAAAACATCATTGCTAAACTTCACAAAATTCATACCAAAATCTACGCAATAGCACGAACCCCAGAAGAAGTAAGGAAGATGTTTTCCATTCTCGAAGTAGGAGTGGATGGCGTCATTTTCAGTACCTCTTCAATAGGTGAAGTACGAGAAGTAATGATTTACTTGGGAAGCAAGAACTTTGGTTTGAAAAAAGGCAAGATTATTGAAATTAAAGAAGTAGGAGACGGTGAACGTGTTTGTGTTGACACTGCTTCAATGCTACACAAAGGAGAAGGAATGTTAATTGGAAGTAGATCAAACTTTTTGTTTTTAGTTCATAATGAATCGGTTGGATCATCATTTACATCACCAAGACCTTTTAGAGTAAATGCTGGAGCAGTACATTGCTACACATTATCTCCAGATGGAACAACTAGTTACTTATCAGAAGTAGAAACAGGGTCAGAAGTTCTAATTGTTGATTCAAAAGGAAAAGCAAGACGAGCAACTGTAGGAAGATCAAAAATTGAAAGAAGGCCAATGCTTATGATAAAGGCAACAGTGGATGGAGAGGTTGGCGGAATTATTGCACAGGATGCAGAAACCATTCGTTTTGTAAAACCTGGTGGCAAACTAGTATCAGTAACACACCTCAAAAAAGGAGACACAGTAATGGTTTATTCAAAAGTAGCGACCGGTAGACATTTTGGAATGGAAGTTTCAGATGAATATATTTTAGAAAAATAATTACAATGAAATACAAAACTTGTGTATCAGTTGCAGAAACTTCTCCCTCAAAGCTAAAAAAGACCTTAAAGATTGCATTAAAAAAATCAGATTATGTTGAGATAAGATTTGATTTTCTAAAAACAGAACACATCCCTCAAGTTTTACAGGCAGTAAAAAACGATCTTGGAAAGGCTGTCTGTACATTAAGGCCAAAAAACGAAGGAGGTAAATTTGAAGGAACAGAAAAAGAAAGAAAATCCATTTTAAAACTAATTGCAGAATACAATCCATTTTTGTTAGACGTTGAATTCAATACAATAAGAAAAGATGCTAATCTTGCAAACTTTTTAAAAAAATCAAAAACGTCACTGCTAATATCCGAGCATGATTTTAAAAAAACTCCCCAATTTTCAGACCTGCTCAAGAAGATAAAGCAGATGAGTAAATTCTCCAACAATATCAAAATCGTAACAAATGCAAAGACTACCGATGATTCAACGAGGGTTCTTCAACTTTACAGCAAAAAAGGCAAAATTAACTTGATTGCCTTTTCCATGGGATATGCAGGAAGAATATCACGAATTTTGAGCCTGTATTTAGGTAGCCCATACACCTACGTCTCTTTGGGAAAACCTGTTGCTCCAGGACAGTTTAGTGTTGACGAAGTGAAAAAAATCATTAATTTGAAAAAGTGATTCATTTCAAACCCAACAACTGATTTGCAAAATTGAGAGTTTAAATCATCATATTATACAAATTAAAAACATGTCAAAGACATTTGCAGTTATAGGGGATCCAATTGATCACTCTCTTTCACCTAATATTCATAGTGCAGCATTTAGAGAATTAAATTTAGATTGTTCTTATATTGCATATAGAATTCCTAAAGGCGAACTAAAAGATGGAATCGAGGGTCTTAAGAAAATCAAAATAGATGGATTCAATGTAACTATCCCTCACAAAGTAGAGATGATGAAGTATCTTGATAAAATGGATGAGTCATGCAGTCTAATTGGTGCAGTTAATACCGTAACAAATGACCATGGAGTTTTGAAGGGTTACAATACTGACATGGATGGGTTTTTGGATCCATTCAATAAAAAAAAATTACGGATTAATGAGAAAAAAATTCTTTTACTTGGAGCAGGAGGAGCTGCAAGAGCAATAGTTGCAGCTTTTGCAAAGAAAAATGCAAAACAAATCACTATTGCAAACAGAACTTTAGAGAAGGCAAATAATTTGGCCCAGTTTTCCAAAACAATTGGATTAGATGCAAATGGAATTGATATTTCTAACGTAGATAAATTAGAAGGCTACGACATTATTGTGAATGCAACTTCTATAGGATTAAAAAATGAATCAAGCCCCATTTCTCTGGATTCAATAAAACCAAACACGATAGTTTACGATATTGTATACATGCCCATGAACACAGATTTTCTCAAAACAGCAAAAGAGAAAGGTGCCACAATAATTTATGGATATGAGATGCTTTTGGGTCAGGCTGTAAGGGCCTTTGAGATTTGGCATGGAGTCGAAGCACCTTATAATGCCATGAAAAAAGCCCTCTTAGGAGGAGTATAATGGCAAAAGCTAAAGCAATTGTGCATGGAGCTGTATCGCTTGTAAACGCCATTGCAAACAAAAAAGGAGCAACATTAGGGATTTCTCTCACCGTAGAAGCCGTTGTTGAAACTAGTCCTGGAAAAGGAATAATCATTCAATCAAAAAACAAAACCCTCAGTTCTCGCTTAATTAACAAAACAATAGAAAAAATTCTTTCAAAAAAAGATTTGGAGCAAAACAAAATTACTGTATCACTAGAATCTGAAATCCCTACAGGATATGGATTGAAAAGCTCCAGTGCAATTTCATCAGCAGTTGCTTTAGCATGCTCAAAAATTTTCAAACCAAAGATGACGGATAAACAAATACTTTTAGCTGGAGTAGAGGCATCAATAGAATCCAAAGTTAGTATCACAGGAGCGTATGATGATGCATGTTCTTGTTATTTTGGGGGTTTCAATGTAACAGACAATGCTAAGAAAAAGGTAGTTCATTCAGAAAGAATTCCATCCAATTTAGTTGCAATTATTTTTATTCCAAAAAATCGTAAACGTGGAAATGTCAAAAATCTAAAAACATTATCATCGGTTTTTGATAACGCATGGGAATTGGCGAGGACCCAAAATTATTGGGAGGCAATGATAATTAACGGATTAGCGACATCAACCATACTAAATTCAGATCCTTCAATCATTACAAATCTACTAGACAAAGGTGCAATAGCGGCATCTGTTTCAGGTAACGGACCAGCAATTGCAGCTATTGTAAAAAAAGGAAATGAATCAAATGTAAAGAGAGTTTTTTCATCACTTGAAGGAAGCATAATTGTTTCAAAAGTAAATAACAAAAAAGCTGAAGTCCATGAATTGTAAAGTCGAAAAATCAGAACTATCTGGAAGTCTAGTTTGTCCTCCAAACAAAAGCTATACTCATAGAGCTATTTTTCTAGCATCTCTTGCAGGAAAAGGTAGCAAGGTAGAAAATGTGTTGTTTTCCGCCGATACTGTTGCGACAATGGAGGCTTGTAAAAATTTGGGAGCCCAAATTCAAAGAAAAGAATCATCAATTCTAGTCCCAATTCCTATTGGAGGAGGAAAATTTGTTCCTGAGATTAATGCTGAAAATTCTGGAACCACCATTAGAATAGCCTCAGCCATTGCCAGCCTATTTGATCATACCACTACCCTCACAGGAGACGATAGTCTTCAAAAAAGGCCAATGCAACCATTGCTTGATGCACTAGAAAGCATTGGAGCTAAATGTTCCTCTACAGATGGCAAACCTCCCATTAAAGTGCAAGGAAAAATTTTGGGAGGGGATGTTACAATTCCAGGAAATTTATCAAGTCAATTCATTTCTGCATTATTGATTTGTGCTCCACTGACAGAAAAGGGTCTGAATATAGTGATTGAAGACAACTTGGTATCAAAACCATACCTTGATGCCACAATAGCTACAATGAGAAAGTATGGTGTTTCAGTCCAAACTCTAATTCCTTACAAACGATACAATATTTCGCCACAAATTTACAAAGAAACTACATTTATAGTTCCAATTGATTTTTCTAGTCTTGCTTTATTGTTGTCAGCTTCTGTTTTATGTGGAGAAAAATTTTCGATTAAGGGAAATATTGGAAATCTACCTCAAGGGGATGAAGTCTTCATTGACATTATTGAGCAATTGGGAGTCAAAGTATCAATTCAAGATGAGAACATTGCAATTGAAACTCCAGAAAAACTAAATGGAGGAAGGTTTGATCTTAGCAATTCTCCTGATTTGTTACCACCGCTTTCTATTTTGGTTTTAAAATCTTCAAATCCTATTGAAATAGTCAATGTAAAACATGCAAGACTCAAAGAAACCGACAGAATTGCAATTGTTGCAAGAGAATTAACAAAACTAGGAATTAAAGTCGAAGAAAAAGATGATGGCATGATATTACACCCAGTTGATAATCTAAAGGGAGCATCTCTTAATTCCGAAAATGATCATAGATTGTTTATGGCATTTTGTATTGCTGGTATGTTCGTAGGAGATTGTACTGTTTCAGATCCTGAATCAGTGAAAGTTTCTTATCCTAATTTTATTGAGGAAATGAGAAAGTTGGGTGCCAAAATATCAGTTCAATGAATTTTTAAAAAAAGATATCAAAAAAGGTCAAACGGCGCGACCCTGTATAGAGTGAAAAGCTTTCTCCTCACCCGGAACGCCTATGCGCTAATAACATGTATTTTTCGCAGGGCCGCGCAAATTATTTAATATAATTTGCGTTTTTCATCGTTTATTGTATACGTTATAATGATATTTAAGATTTATTTGAAATTTTTTGATAAAACAACAACATATTTTATAATTTTTGAACACGTGTACTAGAGTATTTTTGGATCAATAATAGATCAATTCAATAATTTGGAAACATATCAAATGAGGAATTATAAGCATCACTGTTCATCCATACAATGTTGTCTGGAAATTCAATTGGTAATAGACTTGTTCTTACCAGTTTTGGTGAAAGTCATGGAAAATCAATCGGAGCCGTTTTGGATGGATGTCCTGCAGGATTAGAAATTGATGAAAAAGAAATTCAGAAGATGTTAGACTACAGAAAACCGGGAACTTCAATTATTACAACTCAGAGAAAGGAGGGAGACAAGGTCGAAATTATTTCAGGAGTGTTTAGGGGATTTACTACTGGAGCTCCTATCACAATGGTAATTTGGAACAGTGATCAAAAATCCAAAGATTATGAAAACTTAAAGACAAAACTTCGGCCTGGTCATTCAGATTATCCAGCTATGGTAAAGTACAATCACTTTAACGATTACAGAGGGGGCGGAAGATTTTCAGGAAGATTAACAGCAACTCACGTAATGGGAGGAGCTATTGCAAGGAAATTACTCAAAGTAACATTGGGAATTGAAACAAATTCTTACACATCACAAATTGGAAAAATAAAGATGGAAAAAGAATTCGATTCAAAAATGGCAAAAAAGATTTACAAAAATGAAGTAAGATGTCCTGATGAAACAACTGCAAAAAAAATGAGAACGTCAATTTTGAATGCCAGAAAAAAAGGAGATTCACTAGGAGGGATCATAGAATCAATAACAACTAATGTTCCAGTAGGATTAGGAGAGCCAATTTTTAGTTCATTGGAATCTGATTTGAGTAAAGCTATTTTTTCAATTCCATCTGTAAAAGGAATTGAATTTGGTTCAGGATTTGAGGGTTCAAAATTATTTGGTTCCCAAAATAATGATCTTTATACCATAAAGAAAGGAAAAATCATCACAAAGACAAATAATTCTGGAGGAATTTTAGGAGGCATCTCAAACGGGATGCCAATTACAATTAGAATTGCTTTCAAGCCAGCATCATCCATTGCACAAAAACAAGCCACGGTGGACATTAAAACCAAAAAACCATCAACTTTGCAAGTCAAAGGAAGGCACGACCCATGCGTGGTTCCTAGGGCCCCACCGGTAGTAGACTCACTAGTAGCACTAACACTTGCAGATCATGCAATTTTAGCAGGCCAAATTAAGCCTGTTTTGTAGAAAATGTCCGATATCAACGAACTTCGAAGCAAAATGGATGACATTACCATCCAAATGATAAAGATGTTAAAAACTCGCACAGACATTGCAAAAGAAATCGGAGAAGTCAAAAAAAACATTGGCAAGGTAGTAACTGATGAATCAAGAGAAGATACCCTTAGAGAGAAAATAATTTCATTGTGTAAGGAATTGAATTTTGATGAAACAATTGCATCAAAATTTTTAAATTTTCTTTTAAATGAATCAGTTAAGGTTCAATCAAATACCAAACAAACACATCTTTCAATTTTTCTTAAAGCAAAAGCACTTGAACAAGAAGGCAAAAAAATAATTCACATGGAAGTGGGAGAACCTGACTTTTTGCCTCCTCCAATTGTTAAAGATGCTCTAGGAGAAGTTTACGATAAAGGGTTTTTGAAATATGGACAGGCAAAAGGGATCCCTCTTTTTAGAGAAGCACTTGCAAAATATGTTTCAACAAAATTTGGAGTAAATACAACACAAGAAAATATCATGGTGAGTCCGGGAGCACGATTCGCTATTTTTACCGCAATCAATACCCTGTTAAATCCTGGGGATGAATTAATTGTAATAGAACCTGCGTGGCCCGCTTACAAAGATTGCGCGTTACATGCGGGAGTAAAGGTAAGAACAATATCTACAACATTAGAAAATAAGTGGGAACCATCAATTGAACATATAGAGCAGACAATCAATTCAAATACAAAAATGATTGCCCTGAATTATCCAAACAACCCTACTGGAAAAATTCTTCCAGAAAAAATTCAAGATGAAATTGTCGAGGTTGCAATAAAAAATAATCTCTATATTTTAAGTGACGAGATTTATTCCGATTATGCCTATGTGCCTTGGAAGAGCATCTTAAGTTACAATTATGATAAAAGCATAGTCACTCAATCATTTTCCAAATCTCATGCAATGACTGGATTTAGAATAGGTTACACAATTGCAAAACCCGAAATTATAGATAAAATGTCAAAATTTGAGGCCCTTTGCCTTACAAATGTCTCCGAACCAGTACAATACGTGGCAATGAAAGCCCTAGAGGCAGATACTACTGAGAATACTAATACAGTACAACGAAGATTAGAAGTATTGGCCCAAAAAGCAAGAGAGATGAATTTAGAATTTGATGTACCTGATGGAGCCATGTATCTTTTTGCTAAAGTAAATCAAGATGGGTTTGATGGAGTCAAATTTGCTAATGAGTTGTTAGACTTAGGATTAGCAGTAGCCCCAGGAGAAGGTTTTGGAGATTACAAAAATTTTATCAGAATTTCAGCATGTAGAGATGAAAACGTCTTGATAGACGGAATGAATATACTTAGCGGGGTTTTAACTGAAAAACAATGACGAAATCTATCACTGTTGTAGGTGCAGGTGGCCAGATGGGCCAATGGTTTACAAAATATTTTTCAGATAAAGGATTTCAAGTAACTGGATATGATGAAGAAAATAAAATCAAGGGGAAAAACATTATACAAGCAGAATCTCTTGTTGGAGCAATTTTAAAAGCTGATTATGTAATTTTATGTACTCCCACTAGAAGAACTCCAGAAATTATTAGATTAATAGCCAAAGAGATGAAAAGAGGAACTTATCTGATCGAGATTTCCTCAGAGAAAGGAAAAGTGGTTTCTGCTTTATCGAAAATTCCTGCAAAAATTAATCCTATTTGTATTCACCCAATGTTTGGCCCTGGAGTAAAAAACATCAAAGGTCAAAACATAATTTCAGTCCCGGTAAAAGATGCTAAAAAAGAACTTACCGTGGCAAAATCTCTTTTTGAGGGAGCTAACTTTGTGACCATCGATGCAGTAGAGCACGACAAGAAAATTGCAGTAATTTTAGGTCTGACTCACCTTCTAAATCTTGTTTTTGCAAATATTATTTCAAAAGACGAGAAATTTGCCTTGGCTGAAAAAATGTCTGGAACCACCTTCAGAGTTCAAAAAGTTCTTGCAGAAAGCATCATGACTGAATCGGCTGAACTAATTGAGACAATTATTGCCAACCCAGAAATTCGTAGAGTAGCTGAGGATCTTTGGAAGGATGTAGGGAGGCTACTAACTGCAGTACAGGAATCTAAAACAGAAGAAGTAATCACTTACATCAAAGCCTGTCAAGAAAGACTTGCAACTAAAACTGATTTAGATGCATCATACAAAAAACTGACAAAAATGGTAAATGCAGTTGAGAAGAAATAACAGAAATGCGCTCAACAAAAATTGTGACTTGCTTTATTAGAGATAATGATAGATTTCTTTTATTAAAACGAAGTGAACAAGTAAAAACCATGAAAGGGCTTTGGGCAGGAATAAGTGGAATTATTGAGGGAAAAGAAGAACCGATATCTAGAGCTAAAATTGAAATTTTTGAAGAATTAGGATTAACCGAAGATAAAATAAAATTTCTAAAGGCAGGTGAAAAAATGAATGTACATTCACCTCAATATGAAAATCATGAATGGCAGATTTTTCCATTTTTGTTTGAGGCAACAAATCCAACCATTAATCTCAACTGGGAAAATTCAGAATACATATGGATAAAACCAGAGGAAATAAACAATTACGAGACAGTCCCAAGTATTGACAAAGTTTTATTCAGTTTGTTGTAGAGTTTCTTTTTCGTATTTTCTTTGTTGTGGAAGCATGATGTAAACGCAAGCTCCACCACACATTGTACAAGGAACATTGTTTCCAGGATGTTGTCCTGTTCTACTGTGAATTTTTGCAGCCGTTTCAGGATCAATGGATAGCGCCAATTGCTTTTCCCAGTCCAGTGTACGTCTAGCTTCGCTCATTGCTGCATCCCATTTTATTGCCTTGTCACGAATTTTTACGAGATCCCCTGCATGTGCTGCAATTCTATATGCAATCAAACCAGCTTTTACTTCCTCAACATTAGGTAATGCTAGGTGCTCGGAAGGAGTAAGATAACATAAGAGGTCGACCCCCTCACTTGCAGATACAGCAGCTCCAATGGCGCTTGCTATATGATCATGTCCTGATGCAATATCCGTTACCAAAGGTCCAAGCACATAATATGGAACATCTCCAATAAGCGATTTTGCCAACTTGACATTTGCCGCAACTTCGTTTAGAGGCACATGTCCTGGACCTTCAATCATTACTTGGACATCTTTTTCATGAGCTCGTTTGGTCAGATCCACCATATTGATCATTTCTTGAACCTGTAACTCGTCATGAGAATCCAGAATTGAGCCTGGCCTCAGGGCATCGCCTAGGCTAAAAGTGACATCGTATTTGCGGGCTAATTCAATCAAATAGTCATAATGAGTAACATAGGGATTTTCTTTATCATATTTTAGCATCCAAGCAGCCGTTAATGTGCCGCCTTTACTTACCACTCCACCATACCGTTGAACTTTGAGGATTCTTTTTGCAATGTCTTTAGTAATACCACAATGAATTGTAGTATAATCCACACCATCTTTTACATTATTTTCAAAAGCCTTAAGGAAATCATCTTCAGTTAAGTTTAAAGGATTTTTGTGAACTTCCACTCCATAATTGTATGCTTCATAAATTGGAACGGTACCAAAAGTAATTGGAGCTTCTTCAAGTAATTTTTTTCGGATTGTTTTAACATCGCCACCATCGCTCAAATCCATAATAGTATCAGCATGATATTTTACAGCAGTTCTTGCTTTTTCAATTTCTTCTTCTAAATTTACATTAAGAGTAGAAGTTCCAATGTTAACATTAACTTTAGTTTTTAGGCCCTTACCTATTCCAACATTGTGAATTTTTTGTTTTCTTTCATTATTGCTTGGAATAATTATGGAACCGTTTGCAATTTTTGGAATCAACCAATCTAGTGTAACATCTTCATCTTTTGCAACTTGCTTCATTTCATCAGTTGCAACGCCTCTTCGTGCTGCACTCATCTGGGTGCTCATGCTTATTCTATGAGATGACCTGATTTAAACAATCGTGAAAATGGCATATTTTTTCTGATCGCATGAAAAATATCTGGACACTATAATAGCAATATTGATCGATCTTATATGCTAGAAGTCACATACCGAATTAATGAGAAGTGTACGAGAGTGTAAACACTGTGGAAGAGAATTCCAGAGTTTAAGGGACGAATACTGCTCTAATGACTGTCTCAAACAGATTTCTTAACGCATCAATCTAAAAACAACCTAAAAACAGATTTCCCTCTTAAAGAAATTTCTACAGTATAATTTGCTGAAAAATTATTCAACCATTTTGTATACTAGAAAAAACTAGGCCAAAAAATAGCCAAATAATGGAAATTTTGTTCCTATTTCGGAGGACTCCAAGTTTCTTCCACTATAAAATCGCCATTACTCTGAAAGATAAGGAATTTTTTTCCGCATTTAAAGCACTGCCAAAGAAACTTGTCATTTATTTTATTTTGATATTGCATAGGTAATAAGCAAGAAGTGCAATGAATTTCTTCTGGTAAATCCTTTACCACTGGAATTTTTTTATTCACTATACTCAACAATTTGTTTTTTGATATAAATTTGACATTAGAGGGAACTAGGTTTTCTAAAAACAAAAAAGATAAACAAATTAGGACATTCTTTGAAAAACCTTTATGAATTTACTTTCAATTGGTGGTTCTGACCCCTCTTCGGGTGCAGGTATTCAAAGCGATATCAAATCATTTTCCTCATTTGGAGCCTATGGATTAACAGCTGTCACTGCAATAACGGGTCAAAATACTTCGAGATTTGGAATGATCGAACCAGTTTCAAAAAAGATTCTAAAAAATCAATTAGATTTACTTTTATCAGATTTTGTAATTGATGGGGTAAAGATCAGTATGGTTTACAATTCTGAAATAATTAAAACTATTTTTAATTCAATTAAAAAATTATCATGTCCTATAATTTTAGATCCTGTAATAAGATCAACAACAGGAGGGATGCTAATTGAAAAAACTGCAATAAGTGGATTTAAAAAATATCTAATATCTAACGCCACTGTAATAACTCCAAACAAATTTGAAGCAGAGTTTTTGACAAATATTCCCATCAACACTACTGAAGACATCATTAGAGCAGGAGAAAAGCTCCTTAAATTAGGCACAAAAAATGTTGTCATAACAGGAATAGATTTTGAAAAAAATAACATTATTGATTTTGTAATAAATGAGAAAAAGTACAATTTGATCAAAAATAAAAAATTATCATCTGTCAATCATGGAAGTGGTTGTAATTATTCTGCTGCAATAACATTTGCAATGGTACAAGGAAAATCTGTTTTTGAAGCAGCAAAGTTTGCTCAAAAATTTGCTTTTGCGACAATCAAATCTGCGAAGCAAATTGGAAAAGGTATTGAAATAACTCTCAGTAAACC
>JABAOH010052285.1_pt1 | contig 16202 bp, 18 predicted proteins | sample 7062181 | NCBI WGS metagenome assembly JABAOH01 (sample SAMN14538630, study PRJNA623070) | marine sediment metagenome | biome: marine biome [ENVO:00000428]; feature: marine pelagic biome [ENVO:01000023]; material: deep marine sediment [ENVO:00002113]; isolation source: pool of 5 deep marine...
ACGCGAAGGAAAACCCAAGCACATAGCGTGTAACGACGTTGACAAAGACCAAGACAAACATGACTCCCAGCATGACGCCGACGAGAATCTGATTGAGGTGCACGAAGAACCGTTCATACCGTTCAAGCATGGTTTCCTTCTCCCCCTCGCTCATCCCCCCAAATGAATTCTCGACAAGTTCCTACGTTTCGTGAAGAATCCCTCACCTCTTGCAATTCGCATCTTCACGACCCTCGTGACATACGCCCATATCCTTATGAAATGTCATAAGAACTCATGGTTTTCCCAAGCGATGTTGACATTCTCGGCGGTATTTGTCAAGGGGAAAATCGGTGCCCTTTCCCCGCAATGGAAGGCGGCTCGGCTCCAGACCGGCTCATCGCTTTTTTGTTCTTGACAGGATCTCTCCAAATGCCAATAATTCAGTGAAACGAATCTCTTGTGAAATACATCATCGCGTAACCATTAAGGATGAACAAGGAGGTTTCCCCGATGGAAGCGGTTCTCAAAGAAATCGGCGAACTTGGCCTGGTCCCTGTGGTCAAGATCGAAAAGGCGGAGGATGCCCTCCCTCTTGGCAAAGCGTTGATGGAGGGAGACCTTCCTGTGGCGGAGATCACATTCAGAACTGCTGCCGCCGAGGAAGCGATCGGAATCCTTAGCCGAGAATTGCCTGAACTCCTCGTCGGTGCGGGGACAGTCCTCACAGTTGACCAGGTGAAGAAGGCCATCGGAGCAGGGGCCAAGTTCATCGTTTCGCCCGGTTTCAATCCCAAGGTGGTGGATTACTGTGTTGAGAAAGGTATTCCTGTAACCCCGGGATTGAACAGCCCGACGGTGTTAGAGATGGCTCTCGAGAGGGGGCTTGAGGTGGTGAAGTTTTTTCCTGCAGAGTCATCAGGAGGTCTTAAGTTCCTTAAAGATATGGCCGCTCCCTATAGCGGGATCAGATTTATTCCTACTGGTGGAATCAACGCCGATAACTTCAATGCTTATCTTGCTTACGACCGGGTGCATGCCTGTGGCGGAAGTTGGATGGTGAAGTCCGATTTGATCTCCAGCGGAAAATTCGAGGAGATTACCAGACTCGTCAACGAGGCCGTCTTCAAGTTGCTCGGATTCGAGTTCGCTCACTTAGGAATCAACGAGGAGAGCGAAGAGAAGGCCCTCGGGGCAGCCAATGAACTGTTCAAACTCTTCCACTTCGCGGTAAAACCAGGGACGAGTTCGGTTTTCGCAGGTACGGATTTCGAGGTCACCAAAAAACCGATGTTGGGAAACAAAGGCCACATCGCAATTTCGACGAACAATATACAGCGAGCGATTGCATACCTAAAGCGGAAGTCTGTTTCAATTCTTCCCGAAACTGCAAAGGAGAAGGAAGGTAAATTACAAGCGGTCTATGTCGAGAAAGAGGTGTCGGGGTTTGCCATCCATCNNAGGCTCCTCCAGAGCCCCCTTCTGGAAGCGACTTTTGGAGGTGGGGAGGCAAATGTGGCAGTGGGACTTGCCCGCCTGGGGCTTGACGTTGCATATGTCTCGGTGATTCCGGAGAACGAAATCGGAGACGCCTGTGTGACAGAGCTCAGAAAACATGGGATCGACACATCCCTGATTGTCCGAAGTGGAAACAGGCTGGGAGTCTATTTCCTCGAATCCGGGGCAAACCAGAGGCCTTCTAAGGTCATCTATGACCGATCCCACTCCGCCATTGCAGAGGCCTCTCCTGGAGATATCGACTGGGAGCGGGTGTTTGAGGGGGCAACATGGTTCCACATCACGGGCATCACCCCTGCCATTTCTCTCTCCGCCTCCGAGCTTTCCCTCGAGGCAGTGAAAAAGGCAAAAGCAAAGGGCGTAACCGTTTCATGTGATCTTAATTTCCGCAAGAAGCTCTGGAAATATGGAAAAGGGGCGCCGGAGGTGATGGGAGAACTGACCAAACATGTCGATATTGCTGTGGGAAACGAGGAGGACTGCCAGAAGTCGCTGGGCGTCAAGGCGGATGTCGATGTGGCAGCCGGAAAGCTTGAGGTCGAAAAGTACCGGGAACTCACCGGAAAGGTTTTCGAGAAGTTTCCAAACCTCAAAAAGATAGCCATCACGATGAGGGAGAGCCATTCAGCAGATCACAATGGCTGGTCAGCGGTCCTGAACAATGGGAGCGATGTTCTCGTTTCGAGGAAGTATGATATCCGAGATATCGTTGACCGGGTTGGCTCTGGAGATACCTTCGCGGCCGGTCTCATTTATGGGATTAACCATCTTGAAACTGATCAAGCCGCCCTAGAGTTCGCCGTTGCGGCTTCCTGCTTAAAGCATTCGATCCCTGGGGACCTCCCCCTCATCTCCCGAAAGGAAGTCGAAAGCCTCGCCGGGGGTGAAGTCTCGGGAAGGGTTCAACGGTGAACAGCCCGTTCTGGGCTTTTTCCACATGCTTCATGGAGGCGCGTCCTTTTCTCATACGGACGCATGAAATGTCTTCGCATTGGTTTTACAGGACAATCCAATAGCACCCTCTCTCGCCCGTTCCCCTTCGACTTTGCTCAGGGCTGCTGGAGCCCACAGCGTTCCCAAGAGATGATCTTGACTCTGCCCTGATCTTTTGAGGGGAAAAGTCAGGCCACGTACCGAGCCCCGTCGGGGCAATTCAAGACAGATTTCACAACAATTGCGTGGGGGTAACAAATCAATTGAAACAGCCGAAGCGTTGAGGCTCTTGACCTGAATCGCCCGCTCAGCGATTCGAGGCGAAAAGCAGAGATCTCAGTGTGCCCTGCGAGAAAAACTGATCGGATTTTATGAGATTTGACTCCCCCCACTCGAGAATGGTATGGGTTCCATCATGAAAGGAAAGCTTCATGACGTTATTGTGATTGGAGCCGGGCCCGCTGGAGCGACCACTGCACGGCATTGTGCCCTAAAAGGACTCGATACCCTAGTTGTCGAAAAAAAAGAGTTTCCCCGTTACAAACCCTGCGGCGGCGCTGTCACGCAGTGGGCCCTGTCTAACCTCGACTTCGAGTTGCCTCTGGACATGGTTGAACGCGAATGGTCAGGGGGGCGCGTCTTTTACAAAGACCTTTTTGCAGAGGCCAACAAACCCTTCCGTGTTGGGGTCCTGGTCTCTCGATCGACCTTTGACGATTTTCTCCTGGGCAAAGCAAAAGAAGCCGGAGCGAAGGCTCTCCTCGCCACACGAGCCAGAGACTACTCCGTGAGGCCAGACCGTGTAGAGGTATCCTCCGACAAGGGCTTGTTACGAGGGCGATATCTCGTGATTGCTGAGGGCGCTNNCCAGACCGTGTAGAGATATCCACCGACAAGGGCTTGTTACGAGGGCGATATCTCGTGATTGCTGAGGGCGCTATGGGTTTGCTGGCCGAGAGAATCCGAGGCCCCTATAGCCAGAGAGGCACGAGCGTGACCGTGGTCACCGAAATCGAGAGCTCTGAGGAAGAAATCGAAAACCGGACGCAAGGAAAGATTCACGCCTACTTTGGCGTCGCCCACCGAGGATACGGTTGGATCTTTCCCCACGACCGATACTTCTCGATGGGAATTGGTGGCTTGCGCGGCCGCATCGCGAACCCAATCAATTTGATGAAAGACTTTCTGGTTGGACATGGCTTCGATAGTCGGTACAAGCTTCGAAGCCATTTCCTCCCCATCGGAGGAATCCGTCGGAAGATTGCAGACCATCGTGTTCTTCTCGTTGGAGATGCGGCTGGATTTGTTGATGCCTTTGTCGGCGAGGGGATTGGTTATGCGATCATGTCGGGAAAACTGGCAGCAGAAACCATTTGCGAATCCCTCCCTCGGGCTGATACGGCTGGAAAAGATCTCGGTGCCTTTCAGGAAAAGTGCGATGCCCACTTCGGCGCAAGGCTTCGCCAGTCATTCTACCTCGATACAGTCCTCCATAGCCTCCCCGGAGTCTTCCTGAGAATCCTCGCCAGTCGCCCCGAGGTGGTTGACACGCTACTGAATGTGGCAGTGTGGAAAATGACGTATCGCGAGTTTCTTCTGTGGTTTCTGCCTCGAATCCCCCATTTCCTGCTTGGGTGAATACCTCCAGAAGCTAACCGAGGACTGAAAGCAGGGTCTGCCCCCAAATCAGGGTTCTTTCACTCTCAATTCTCAGCGATCAGGTCGTGTCCGTCGCTCATTGACTGACTACTCGCAACGGACAACTGACATTTAAAAAAAACCATTTTCCCGGAGCGAAATGCGACGATCTCAGATATCTCATCACAGGCCTTTGGAAAAATACGCATTCGCCTTCTCGTATTGCTCGAAACTCCCAATATCGAACCAATTCTCTTTGAAAGCGTAACCGTAAACATGGCTCTTCTCTATCAGGTAGCGCATGAAGTCACCAAGGTTATCGGGGCTATTGCCCCCTTCAATATACCTCCGCAATTCTGCCAGGTCTTGTTTGATCAGAAAATAGAGCGCTGTGCTGATCAGGGCGGATTTCGGTTTTTTGGGCTTCTCTTCGAATCCCACGATCCTCGCCTGGTCATCTAGCGACACAACCCCGTAGAGACCAGCCACCTTTGCTTTGTCGACCATATCGAAAAGCCCCACAACGGAAGACCCTTTCTCTCGAAAAAAGGTCAAGGCCTTTTTGAGGTCAAATTCGAAGAGGTTATCCCCTCCCACCACAAGGACCTCCTCGTCCACCTGTTTTTGCTTCAGCACGAAAAAAATGTCACCGACTGCACCAAGTCTGTCCTCATTTGAGGTCGTTCCATCATTGATGACCTCAATGGGTTTGCTCCAATCAAAACCTCGCTCCCACGCTTCAAAATGGCTCGCGAATCTGTCGTTCGTGACGAGCAGGACGCTTTCAACGCCAGGAACCTGTTCGACCCTGTCGAGGATATGCTCCAGAATGGTCTTCCCGCCAACCGTAAGGAGCGGTTTTGGTCTATTCAGGGTTAAGGGATAGAGACGGGTGCCGTAACCCGCGCAGAGTATGATCGTTTTCATTGACTTATCCTCATGAACCCGAAACTGGCGATATACCCCATCGCCCTACATTCCTCATAACAGAAAACCCGGAGGTTTACAATGCGGGGTCTTGCCCATGGAGGAGTTCTCCATTGCCCGAAGGTCTCACAATTTAAAGATTTCTTTGATTATTTCCGAGTTCTCAAGTGGGAGCCTACTATCCCTTCGCTCCCAAGCTCACGCGGTGACCCAATCGGGATTCGCAGGTGGGGAATTTCTGCCCCTTCCGCGCTCTAAAGGGCGCGGCTTTCCCCTTCCCGCTCATCCTCGAAGGGTCCCCACCGCTTCCGCTACGTCGCTCAGAGACAGTAGGCCTCCTCAAAAATGGAGGAACTCCTTTGGCCTTTGCTGTTGACTTGAGATGGCTTTGTGTTATGCTCTAGGCTTGGACAGAACGAGAGGAGCGGGAACGGCATGAAGGCTTTCCATGAGGAAAATCCCGGTGGGGTCACGGGCGCAGAAATGGTGGTGGGGATTCTACCCTGGGACGAGTCCAAATCAATTAACCTGTCCACTGAAAAAATCGACGAGGGGTTGTGTGAGTTCTTTCCTGACCGGAAATCCGTGATTATTAGCTGCAACGACCATTCAGACTCCAGCACGCCGCGGGCCTTCTTAGAAGTCAAAACAAAGGCCCCGAAAATCTATCTCACCCCCCCAGAGGGAGGCCAGCGCAAAGGCAACAACCTAAGAAATCTCCTTCGAAAAGCGGTCCAACTCGGTGCCAAGGCAATCGTTGTGGTCAACGCCGACCCGCGGAGTGTCACGCCACGGTGGATAAAAAATCTGGGAGATCCCCTGTTCCGGAGTTTCGCATTCGTCTCCCCTTTATACCTTCACCACAGATACGAGGGAACAATGACGAGCAACGTGGTTTACCCCCTGATCAGGATGCTGTACGGGAGGCGATTACGGCAGCCCACAGGGGGAGATTACGCCTGCTCAGGTGAATTGGCCCGGCTCTGTCTGGAAGACGACCTCTGGGACGGGCAGACCTCCCAACTCGACGTTGACATTTTGATGATCACGCTGGCAATTACACATGGTGTCCCGATCTGCCAGTCCTTTATGGGCCAGCCTAAAGTTGGTGAACCCAAAGATCCGGCTGCCGACCTCGGCCCCCGGTGGAATCAGGTTTTGGGAACGATATTCACCCTGATGGACCGCCATGCAGAGAGATGGCACACCATCAAATGGAGCAAACCGACGGCCATTTTTGGGTTCGGACAGGCTGAGACGGAGATGATTCCGGAAATACGCCTCAGCAAAGAACGAATCTACGCTCGGTTCGCCGAGGGGATGGAAAACAAAACCGAGCAGTGGAAGGCCATTCTGGCTCCCGAGGTATTTTCAAAGCTCAGAGAAGTGGCAGATATCGACTTGGAACACTTTGATTTTCCCACAGAGATTTGGGCAAAAATACTTTTCCACTATGCCATTGCTTTCCGAAGGGCAAAAAATCAGACTGAAACTCTCCTCAAATCTTTAGAGCCGCTTTACTATGGTCGGGTCCTCGGCTATGTGAACAAGGTGGAAATCATGTCAACCAGGCAGGCCGAACAATATGTGGAGGACCAATGCCTCGTTTTCGAGGAAACAAAGCCGTATCTGATTCGGCGTTGGGATGAGGCCTAAAAACCACAGGTAAAGGAGTCGCTTATGGCTAAAATCATGATTGTGGATGATGAGGAGTCAATTCGACTCCTTTATTCCGAGGAGTTGACGGGCGAGGGATACGACGTTGCCCTGGCTGAGGACGGACGCCAATTGACCGAGCGGATTGCAAAGGAGAAGCCAGATGTGGTCGTTCTCGACATCAAGATGGCGGAGTACAACGGGCTAGACCTTCTCCAAGCCATACGAGAAAAGTTCTATGACCTGCCTGTTATTCTCTGCTCGGCCTATAGCATGTTCAAGGGGGATCTCAAATCCATCGCTGCTGATTATTACGTGGTCAAATCCTCTGATCTTTCGGAACTCAAGAGGAAGATAAATCAGGCCCTCGAGGGAAAGGTCAGTTTCTAAGACTCCCCGTGTCCGGTTCACGGTGGTCAGGAATCCGCAGTTAGCGATTTACCCAATCGACCTCCATCAACGAGGCGTATCCCCGGAACCCAGCCCTATTATCCAATACTTGGCTGCTCTTGATTCACCGGATTCATTCCGACTGAACCCTGTTTCCCGGTCTCTGAAAGCACTCCAAATGCTGTGGATTTTGTTGCCACCCTCCGAGACGGCTCCCTTCAGAAACCCCGGTCCATGAAATCTCGGCATCTCCGGTCGAAGATCTCGGCCAATCCGGTTGTCGTCTTTGGGCGCCAACCAAAGACCGCCTCCCATACCTCTTGGGTTTCCATGCAGAGGTACACAAATAGGCTGGGGTCAATTCCGCGAAACCAGGAAAGCNNTCCGGGAACCGCTCCTGAACGACCGGTCTCAACGAAGGGGGGAACCGGAGGCCTCCCATACTGATCCAGATCACCCGCTTCGGATCAAGAATTCGAAAGGCCTGTCTCACCGTGTCTTCGTAGTGCCTCTCCCATGAATCCTCAAAGATCAAAGGGTCAAAGTGAAGTCCAACGGGATAGCCTGCATCCTGACACCTCCTGGCCGCGAGGAGTCGTTCACTCAGGGAAGGGGTCCCATGTTCCTCCGCGTGGATAATGGATGGCGAATTCAGCGACCAGGAGATCACTGTGCGTCCACCGTGAGCCAGATCCAAAAGGTGATCGATCCGATCGCTTTTCGTCTTCAGTTCGAGAATGCTGTTGCGATGATTCGCAAACCAGGTCACGAGCTCGCCAGAGAAATGGGTCAGGTAATCCAAAGCCAGGCTGTCTGACAGCTCCCCGGGGCCGACCCGGAGAAAAGTCGAAGCGGCTTGCCTGCTCGCCTTTTCAAGCTCATCGATGAGATCGGGGAGATTGATGAAGATCGTGACCACCGGGTTATTGAGATAGCTCTGAAGGATACAGTACGAACAGTCCATTGGGCAATTTGACATGAGGTCTAGAATCTGGTAGCCGCAGCAAATGTGCCCAGAAGTGCCAGGACAGCTGCCCACCATCTTCCCCCTGTGGGAAGATAGGAAGAGCATCTTTTTGCCCTGACCGATAGGATCTTTAAAGGTTTGCGCCCTCCGGATGACTTCACTTGGCCCTCCCACGACCTCCACAGGCACGCCGTCAAGTCGAGCGGTGATCGAGTGCGTACGCTCATCATCCGCCACGGCCTGATGGATCAGGATTGTTTCAAAGGGGTTCGCGACCATAGCCTTTGATCATCAAGAGACTGCCGATCCTCTCCTTTTCGAGCTTCTCAAGTGTTCCCAGAAGATCCTCGTACTCCTTTAGGCTTCGAAATGAGAATTCGATCTTAAATTGGTCTCCTTCAAAAAAAGCAGGGGGGGTAATTTTGACTTGGGGGGGAAGACCCATCCCTTTTCTGTAGCTGCTGAATCTCTTCTCGAGATCTGAAAGTCTGGGATAGCGGCGCTCTCTCAGAAACCTCCGGATGGCCTGGGTTCTCTGGGGACCTGAAAGACTCTCGTCTGACAAGATACGCTGGATTTTTCGGTTTGAAAGAAGATCCTCGACTCGGGTGCCCTCCCGGCGAGCAATCTCTCTCAAATATGTCAGGATCTCCCTCAGCACATTTTCCCCAATCCTGAGGTCCCACAGAAATCCACAGATCGAGCGCCTCTCCGCTTCGGGAAACGCGGCGAGCAACAAGGCGTTCTTAAGACTCACCCCATGATCGAGGAGGTATCTTTTTGTTCCAATGGAAAAAGCACTGATCAGCAAAAAGCCTTTCAGAATCTTCTCACTCGGTTCAAGATCGAGCAGGGGAAGCCACTTTCGAACGACTTCGCGACAGTTGAATGAGAAACGTGTCAAGAGTCTATCCAGAACCAGACTCTTTTCGACGACATTCAGTCCCCGGGCGAGAACGTTTTCATGGACCCCCATCTGAAAGGCGACTCGATCATCGATTTGGTCTTCGTGCCATACGAGCGCTTTGACCGCTTTCATTCCCAGTCTCTGCGCCACGTCAAAACGCCTGAACCCGTTGATGATCTGGAATCTTCTCCCTTTTGCCCGCAGCCATACCGGCTCTAGGATGCCGACTTCTTTAGCAGAATTGCAGAGTGCGAGGAGGTCAGGTTCAAAATTCATCGAAAAGCGTTCATCAGACCGATCAATATCTTCGAGCTTCACCCGCACAAGGAGAGGATCTGTGTCTCTTCGGCCTTGTTCCGATTTTCGGCGACTGTCCATATGTTCCGATTGACGAGTTCTCCGTCTGACCATCTATTGGGTATCTCCTAATTCACATCCGTATTTTTCAGCGAGGGAACCGTATTTCAATCCCTCTTCGATTTTTCCCCGTTTGAGAAAACCATTGCCAAGAATGAGACATTTCCTTCGCAACACCCTTAAGACCGCCCGCCGTTCACGGGGCTGCAGATCATCCTGGGACAGAAGCTTTTCCAGGGCCAAAACCCTGTACCGGTCGTTTCCCCATGAGCGGGTCGAGAGCTGATCGGCATGGCCCCCTCTCTTAATGATCAGCTTTTCAGGGAGAAAAAAGATCGGGAAACGAGACGCAATCCGGAGCCAAAGATCATAATCCTCACAGACCGGTAGGGCCTCATCAAAACCACCCGTTTCGTTCAGAACCTCTCTTCGGATCATGGCCGATGAGGGGCTGATGATGCATAGGGGAAGGCATCTTTCAAAGATCCAGCCTGAGTATTTCCGGTGAATCCTCTTGGGATTGACCCGTTTTCCCTTCCGAATCCATACCTCGTCGGTGTAACAGACCGGATAATGCGGATTGGCATCGAGGAACGCCACTTGGGCCTCGAGCTTTTTCTTCAGCCACAGGTCGTCTGAATCGAGAAATGATAGGTATCGGCTCCTGGCGGCTCGAATGCCCACATTCCTCGCACGACTCACTCCAGCATTTTCCTGTCTGACCCACCGAATCCGGTCCTTCCATTTTCTGAGAACATAGGGCGTGCAATCGGTCGAACCGTCATCCACCACGATGAGTTCAAAATCCTGAAAAGTCTGGTTGAGAACGGACTCGACAGCCTCCTGGAGGAAATGGGCACGATTACAGGTAGGAATAATGACCGAGACTCTGGGCATAGCCTTCCATGATCCGTCACGCTGCCCGGCGGGTACGTTTCTTGAGACGGCTGATCATCCGTCGGTAGATTTTGGCCATTCTCTTGTCTTTCTTCTGAATGGCTTCGGCTCTCTTGGCCTTGATCTCTCGGATCTTTGCTTTCAATTCGGCGACCTTGACAGCGGATTCCTTTTTCTCGACCTTCTTTGGCGGCTTTTCCTCTTTGATCTCCCAGGCCTTTTTGATGGCAGCCAGGAGATCTTCTTTCTTCATCGCATGGACCCCAGAAATCCCTGGGATCCCCGCGGCCACCTCCCTGAGCTCCTTTGCCGTCATCTTATCCAGCGGTTTTTTCAAGTCCTTTAAGCTCAGTTTTGGCTTAGCCTCCTCTTCCTCTGAAGGGGCCTCTGGCTTCTCCTCAGTCTCCTGACCTTCCGCTTCAGCGACGACCTCCTCGGGCTTCTTCTCAGTCTCCTGATCTTCCGCTTCAGCCACGACCGCTTCTGGCTTTTCCTCAGCAGGGGGCTCTGGCTTTTCCTCAATTTGCTTTTCTTCAGCTTCGGGCGCCGCTTCTTCAGCAGAAATCTCCTCTGCCTTTTCTGAAGCTTCCTCGGCTGTCTGTTCTTCAGCTGGAGCGGCCTTTTGTTCTGCTACCTTCTTCTCCTTCGGTTCCTTCTTTGTTTTTTTCTTTTTCTTCTCCTCAGCCATGGGTGTTCCTCTCTCACTTTCTTTGAATGCACAGAGATTTCTGCGAAAGTCACTCTGAGATAAACTGTACTTGTAACAAAAAACACGGGCCATTGCAAACCCCAGAAGGTCGAAAACAGGGGTTACGGGACAGAAGTCGGAATAGGTTCGCCACATAAGGACGACAATGACCCAACCTTTTACGAGAACGAATTGATTCCAGGGTTTCTTTCTTCGTGAGACTCTGATTAGATAGTCAGAAGCCAGAAAAAGAAACATGATCGAAGGGAGTTTCAGATGGGACGCAAATGGGTCATTTTGGAAATCCAGGAAAAGATTGCCGTCGTAACTTTTAACAACCCGCAAAAGAGAAACCCCTTAGATTCGGAAACGTGGGGTCAGTTCCACGCCACCCTGAGGGCGATCCAGGCCAACGAGAGCATCCGCGCCGTTATTGTGACGGGCTCGGGAGAGGCTTTTGTCGCCGGAGCCGATATTTCGGGTCTCAGTATCCGAACACCTCAAGACGCCATTGACGGCGCTCGAGGGGGCAATGAAATTCTGCGGTATCTCGAAGATCTTGACAAACCCGTCATTGCTGCCATCAATGGATGGGCCTTAGGGGGAGGTTGTGAATTGGCCCTCGCCTGTGATATTCGCATCGCCAGTGAGAAAGCAAAGATCGGTCAGACAGAGGTCCGAGTCGGGATCATGCCGGGATACGGCGGGAATATCAGGCTTCCCAGGCTTGTCGGTGTTGGCAGGGCAAAGGAACTGATTTTCACCGGGCAGATTCTGGATGCCCGGGAGGCTGAGNNGTAAACAGGGTCGTCCCCCACGACAGGCTGATGGACGAAGCAATCAAGCTGGCGAAGCGTTTGGCCGAGGGCCCTGCATCGATTCTCTTGGCAAAAAAAGCCATCAACCATGCGAATACAGTCGGGCTCGATAAACTGATCAATAAAGACATCGAGTTCTACGGGCAAGTGTACGAAACTGCGGACCACCTTGAAGGTCTGAATGCATTCTTGGAGAAACGGGAACCGATCTTCAAAGGTCGATAGGTTAATCACGAGTTTTTCGACTATTTTGGAGAGGAGGCCATCTTTCTGAGGCTTTTCGACAGCGAGGAGAACGGCCAAAGGTGACAAGATACCTTGACACGACGGAGGTGACTGCTATATTTTATTTGTTTTGTCAGGGCGGGTAGCTCAGTCGGGAGAGCGTCGGCCTTACAAGCCGAAGGTCACAGGTTCAATCCCTGTTCCGCCTACCATGCAGCTTGACGGGGGCGTAGTTCAGTTGGTTAGAACGCCGGCCTGTCACGCCGGAGGTCGCGAGTTCGAGTCTCGTCGCTCCCGCCAATTACTGCAGCCGAGGGGTCAATAAGGGAGCTGGCCCCTCGGCTTTCTCGTACCTGTGAGCATGCCCTACCTCGTCTATATTCTGGAAAGCTTAGCAGATGGTTCCTATTACGTCGGCTATACTCAGGATTTGAACTCTAGGCTCGAACGCCATAACCAAGGCAAATCGCGATATACAAAAACCAAAAGGCCATGGAAGCTAGTTTATTCCGAAGACTACAAAGATAGGTCGAGCGCAATGAAGCGGGAAAAAGAAATCAAGGGCCGGAAGAGCCGACATTTTGTCGAGTCTCTGACCAAAACGTCCTGCCCGGAATGACCGAGAGGTCGTCCCGTCACAAGTGACGGGATCGCTCCCGCCAATAAAGACAGGGGGTTGCATATTGTCGCAACCCCTTGTTTTTTTCTTCACGTCCTTTTCCAATCCGATTTCCAGCCTTCGAGCATGTTTTTGTCTTTCCGTGTGCTCACTGGTGGCCGGTTCATTAGAGGCTAAACTCACCTGCCAGAAACCGATCAATGAGGACCATATTTGAGGGGTCAGATCCGCTCGAGCAAGAAAAGCCTCCGGAAAGGGCATGGAGCGCATGAGGATTGAACCTTCAGCCTTTCGATTCGTGGTACAAATAAGCGGAATTAGCGAGGGCCGCTAATAGCGGCTTTCATCTTCTTATCGACACCCCGCCCGGGAGGAGACCGCCGAGCAAAATGACCTCTGCCTATAGGAACTTGCCATTTCAAATGCCTCGTGATAAAAAGGCACACGGGAGAGTTATGAATTCATAAACGTCCTGCTGTCCCTGAGTTCACACGCGCTCCGGTTCCAGTGAGAGCGGAACTTCACGCTCCCGCTCAAGCCGCTGCTGAGACATCCCTTCCCTAGAGCTCTCCTGCTACCCAATAACTCAAGGGGGGGATCCCATAACGACACAGGGTGTCAAACGTAAGCTCACCGCCATTCTCAGTGCGGACACTGAAGGCTACCATCTGGGCCAATCGGACGGTGTTGCAATGGATGTACTCCACTTGCCCGAAAATGGCTGGCCCAATATCAGGCGAAAACCGAGCGGGCGAGTCGGTCATTATTGGCTCCGTTCTCCAGTGGTGCCAGAAGGAGCGCAACATGAAAGAGAAGCGAAGAATCCTAGCCGCAATCGCGTTCGTGGCCATATTCTCCATCACCACTTCCACCGCCGCTCTCAGCTTCCCAACCGGAACATTTGTACATGGAACATGGACATTCCAATTCAACGCGATGGGAGTTTCTCTATGCGATCGGGTGACGGGGTGATGACCAGGGGGTCCTACAGCGTCAATGACAGCCAGCTCACGTGGACGGAAGATACTTACTGTGCCATCTTTAACGCAGTAAATGCGACCTAGACTTTCAAAAGATTCAAATGAGGAGAGAGATGGGTCTTGAGTCCATTGATTACTATAGTTTGGGTCCATTTTTTGGGTTAGCTTCTAACGTGGTGATGGCTTTCTTATGTCTGATCACTTTCTTTATTTATCGTCACTACCGCCCTTTAGGAGCACTCTTTCTTTTCTACTTTTTGTTAGTCCTCTTCTTCCTGGGTTTCATTATTTACAGGCTTCAGAGATCGCCAGAGTCTATCCTTTATGGATATCGGCTTACTCTTGCCGCTTTATCCCTATTGCCAGCAAGTTGGGTTTGGTTTGCCTCAGCCATCTTGGAGGAAAGGTCAAATCCATTTTCTTGGATGGTGACAGGGGTCGGTCTGTTCCTTGCCTTCTTAGCCCTCTTTGGGCAAGGGCCGTGGCTTCTGGGGCTACCCCTTGAATCCCACCCGACGGGGATAGAGGTATTGCGGCCCCAGTCCAAAATCCTCCTCCCCTCGATCTGTGTATTCGGCCTGGTCATCTGTCTTTTCTACCTCTGGATAGTGACTGAACGGTTCTTTCGGTTCAAAGGCAAACGACCCGTTTTCTTATTACCTTTTGGAGTCGGTTTATTTTTCTGGTTTCTTGGTGGGCTTCACGATTCTCTGCTCTCCATGGGGGTAGTCACTCTATTTGATGGAAAAGTATTGGGGTTCGCTTCCTTTTGGCTTTCGATCTTTTTGACGATTACCATTGCACTCCATTATCGTTCGCTGGATCAGGCAGTACGAGAGACCCGGGACGTCTTTGAACGGTTTGTCCCTCCCGCTTATTTGCGCCGGATTGCCGCCAAGGGATTGCAGTCGATCCGCCTGGGTGAAGCAGACCAGCAAGACGTCACAGTGCTATGCTCTGATATTCGGGGCTTCACTCCTTTATCCGCACGCATGGAACCGAGTCAGTTGATTTCCTTCGTCAATCAGTTATTAGAACGGTTCACGACAGTGGTGACCCGACATCAAGGGATTATTGATAAATACATTGGTGACGCAGTTCTCTGTATTTTTGAGGAACCTGACTCAGCCACCAGGGCTGTAGAATGCGGTTTGGATATGCTGGCGGCGGTTAGATCTTTCAATGACGAAAAAGGCAAATCGGTTAAACCCACAGTTCGGATTGGGGTTGGCCTCCACACCGGACCGGTCATCTTAGGCACCATCGGGTCTTCCGAAAGGATGGACTCGACCGTTCTAGGATTTACAGTCAACATGGCAAAACACCTCGAGGATTTGACCAAAAATCTTGGCGTGAATATGCTCATGTCAGACCAGGTCCTGAACCACCTCACACCGGGTCAGGAATGTCACTGGAGGGAACTTGGGGAAATCTGGATGAAAGACAGCCCTGCGCCCATGTCGGTCTTTGAGGTCTACGATCAAGATACGGCGGAATCCAAACATCTGAAAGATTTAATGAAACCTATGATGGCTGAAGGCATCAAACTTTTTCGGGAAGGACGGTTGGAAGACGCTTTATCAAAACTAGAGGAGGCTCAACACATATCTTCCGAGGATCTTCCGCTTCGCCTCCTGATAAATTCTGTCCAAAATGCCTTGGAGCATGGGCAGTTGAAGCAAGGGGCCAGCCTCCTCATCGCTTAAAAACAGCCCAAAACATTTCAGCCACTCGACATAGGGAGCCTTTAAACGAATAGTTGGATCGGAGGAGTCAATCCTTACCTGGAAAATCAATATTGTAACACCATTGAAAAGGCACCGGGGAAAACACACATAAAATTATAAAGGGACATCAAATCATCTAAGCTTGAGGGTTCGGTTTGATAAGGGGGGAAAGATGGAGTCGATGGCAAAGTATAAGGAATTTCGCAATCAGATCAAAGATGGAGATATCTTGCTGTACAAGGCAAAGGGAATTTTTACCTCAGGAATAGTCCCCACAATAGTGCAATTGGTCACTAAGTCACCCTATGCCCACGCTGGAGTTGCCGTCTGGTGGAACGACCGGTTAATGGTCGTTGAAGCAATAGGAAAGGGAGTCATTACCAATCCTATCAGCCTGAGTCTGAAGCGATATAAGGCCACTGTGGAATGGTTTCAGTACAAAGAAAAAATTTCAGATGATGACCGCCGCAAAATCGTGAGCATTGCACAAAAGGAACTGGGTAAACCTTATGCTATTTTTAAAGCCGTTTGGTTTGCCATAAAGTATCTGCTTGATCAGAAGTTTGAGGAAAGAGATAAAATAAGAGAAGAAAATAGATACTTTTGCTCTCATTTCGTTGCCCATGTTTATACCTCAGTAGGCCTGGATCTAAAGAAACTTAGGGGCGACGAAGGAATAGCTCCTGTGGACATTGCTAAGTCGCCCTCATTAGTCAAAAAAGGACTATTGCAAGAATGAATNNGCAAGAATGAATGAGTAAATTATGGGACGTACATAAGTTCATAAGTTGATCGTTTTTTGCTCATCTGTCACGAATATGGTATGCCGCGCAAGTCACGCATAGATGTTCCGAAGGTCCTTCATCAGATTGTTGCGGGAGGCGAGGTTCTGGCATCAGGAGGGTACAAAAAGGCCGTAAAGGGTCCCAGCATCGTATGCTTTTGGCCTATGCGTGAGCTCGGCATCATTCAGAGT
>JABAOH010000639.1_pt9 | contig 16200 bp, 16 predicted proteins | sample 7062181 | NCBI WGS metagenome assembly JABAOH01 (sample SAMN14538630, study PRJNA623070) | marine sediment metagenome | biome: marine biome [ENVO:00000428]; feature: marine pelagic biome [ENVO:01000023]; material: deep marine sediment [ENVO:00002113]; isolation source: pool of 5 deep marine...
CCATCCATGGTGAGCGAGGCCGCTTGCTCTGAGTGCAGTCGTTTACCTCGAGCAGAGTCGAGAGGAGGGGAACCTAACCTCGGGGAAGAGGCTATTCGCAGTCTTCTGTTCGATAGAATTCTAGAAGACTAAGCACGTGGCCCACAAACCTCTGGGTTTCGGGGTAGGGAGGGATGCCGCCGTATTTCTGCACCGCGTTGGGGCCCGCGTTATAAGAGGCGAGCGCCAAAGTAAGGTTGCCATTGTTGACGTCCAACATCCGGCGCAGATAGCGAGTGCCGCCGGCGATGTTCTCGTGAGGGTCAAAGGGGTTCTCTACAGCCAATGAGAGGGCGGTGGAGGGCATCAACTGCATCAGCCCCTGCGCGCCTTTGCGTGACACCGCCCTGGGATTGAAGTCTGATTCCGCATGTATGAGGGCCTTGATAAGCGGCGGCTCAATNNAAAGTGCGCTTCGTCGCCAGTGCATCCGCAAATGTGGGCGGCGGGGCGGAGCAGGGTGGGGCGAAACGGGCCCTGATCTCCCCTATCCGGCTCAATACCGCGCTAAGTCCGGGAATCTCGCTAATCATCTCTACTTAGCGCGTGCCGCATGTCGAGGCATCGCCAGATCATCCAGCATCTTCGCCTCCAGGCGGCTCAGGGTGATATGGTGCTCGCGCTGCTCTCGCTCTCGCAGTTTCTCCAGCATCTGCCGCTTTTTCATCGCCTCGATGACTTCCAGGGTCTTGTCCGCCACTTCGCCTTCCATACGAGCAAGAAGCGCGCGCTGTTCATCAATCTTCTCACTCAGATCTTCCAGGTGCCGGCGCAGAGCTTCGATCTTGTCCAGATCAACCGTGCTCCCCGGCCGAGACAGCAGTTCTCCCCGGGTGCGGGCGCGTATCTCTATCAACAGATCCATCCGCGCCCGCTCTTCGTCCCGTTTCTCCTGGAGCCTGGCGAGTTCTAATTTTAGCCGCTGCTCTTGTCGCTCGGCGTGTCGCAGCACCGTTTGCAGACGAAAGCGAAACTTTCTCATGTCTTGACCGCCTCAAGTTCGCAAAGACGGGAAATCACATCACCCCAGCGGCCAACCTCATCCGGAGTCTGGATAAGAAATGCCCGCGCCTCATCTATCAGGCTACAGGCCTCATCAATGTCTCGATTGCTCCCTGGCGAATATGCGCCGATGTTTATGAGATCCTCCGCTTCGGCGTAAACTGAAAGAATCTTCCGCATCCTCTGTGCAGCCTTCTGGTGCTCGGATTTGGTGATGTCCGGCATCAACCGGCTGACGCTGTGCAGCACATCAATCGCCGGATAATGCGCTTTTGATGCCAGTTCGCGGGAGAGCACGATGTGACCATCCAGTATCCCCCTCACCGTGTCCGCCACCGGCTCATTCATATCATCTCCCTCCACCAGAATTGTGTAGAGCCCGGTGATGGTTCCTCTTTTGCCGGAGCCGGTGCGTTCCAGGAGCCGCGGGAGAATGGCGAATACGGAGGGAGTGTAACCCCGCGCCGTTGGCGGCTCACCGATGGCCAGACCGATCTCCCTTTGCGCCCAGGCGAAGCGGGTGATGGAATCCATCATGAACATCACATTACAGCCTTGGTCTCGGAAATACTCCGCGATGGTTGTCGCCACCAATGCGCCCTTCAAGCGTTGGAGGGAGGGCTGGTCAGAGGTGGCCACAACCACCACGGAGCGTTTCATTCCCTCTTCACCCAGGTTACCTTCGATAAATTCCCGCACCTCTCGGCCCCGCTCTCCGATGAGAGCGATAACGTTTACATCTGCCTCGGAGTTCCGTGCAATCATACCCAGCAAGGTGCTCTTGCCCACTCCGCTGCCGGAGAAGATACCCATTCTCTGTCCCCGGCCGCAGGTCAGCAGCCCGTCAATGGCTCTCACCCCGAATGTCAGCGGTTCGGTAATGCGTTTCCGCTCAAGTGGATGAGGAGGAGATTGATAGACCGGATATTCTTCCTCTCCGATGATGGACCCTTTTCCATCAATCGGCCTGCCGAGCCCATCCAGCACCCGGCCCAGGAGTTCCTGTCCAACGGACACCGTCAGGCAATGACCGGTAGCCACCACCTCATTGCCGTGAGCGATATCACCCATATCCCCCAGGGGCATGAGAAGAACTCGATTATCTCGGAAGCCGACCACCTCTGCGGGAATAGGAGCCTTGTTGCGGCCCACCTCTATCTTACAAACCTCTCCAATCCTGGAGCCGGGCCCCACGGACTCCACTACTACGCCCACTACCTGACAAACATTTCCATTCAGCCGTAGGGAGTCAGTCCTGCTGACCAGCCAGCGATATTTGGAGAGGTCACTCGGTCCCGCCGGCTTTCCCATGAGTCGTTGCCTCACTTATGACGCGTTCTATCTCGTCCAACTGAGTCTTGACGCGGGCATCCAGAATGCCGTTGCTGGACTCTATTACACATCCGCCGCGGCCCACTCTGCGGTCATCAGCCAGGTCCAACTTCTTGACCCCGTTGACTTCTGACATCAGATCATCTCGCGCCGCTCTTACTAGTGGAAGATCCTCCGGGTTGACCTTCACCCGCAGGCTCTCACGCTCTCGCATGCGCTTCATTGCATTCTTCACGAGATCAACCACTGTTTCGGGCCGGCTCTCCAACTCTCGGGCGAGCACTTTCTCCGCGACAGTCACCGCCAGCCTGGTGACTTCCGGCTCCATCCTGTCGAAGAAGTTCGTCCGCTCCGCCTCGATCTCTTCCTCCAATTTGGCCAGTTCCGCCTGTTTCGCTTCGAGTTCCTTTTGAGCCTGTTCGCGGCCTTCCGCCAGCCCCTGCTCATGAGCGGCTTCGCGTATCCGTTTCGCTTCTGATTCGACCACGCTGATCTGCGCCGCGGCCTCAGCTTGATGTCGGGCCGGGTCTTCTTCTCCCAACGGTTCTTCCAAAGAAGGCAAGGGCTCCGGCTGCCAAAGGACCGCTTCTTTCTGATCAGCCTCCGCGGCTTTGATTATCCTAGACATATTCTTCCTCTTGTGCGTCTCCCATGATGATGGTGCCGGCTTCCGCCATGCTGCGCAGCACTCCCGCAATCTTGCGCTGCGCCGCCTCCACCTCTCGCAGACGCACCGGTTGACCGGTTTCCAGTTCTTCCTTTAGCGCCTCCCGCGCACCTTCGGACATATTCTGGAAGATCGCTTCTTTGAGATCATCGCCGGCGCCGCGCAGGGCTACCCGCAAGTCTTCATTTTCGACTTCCCGGATGAGCAACTGCAGATGCTTGCCCTCCAGTTTGACCAGATCTTCGAACACGAAGAGTTTCTCACGCAGGAATTCCGCCAATTCAGGGTCTTGCTCCGAGAGTGCGTTCAGCACCGTACGCTCCGTGCTTCGGTCCGCGTTCTTGAGGATCTCAATCAGGACCGGCTTTCCCCCCTCAGCGTCACTCGCCTCCGACCTCATGGAAGTTGCCTTGTGTTCCAGCGCTTTTGCCAGACGGCTGGCCGCACTCGGCATCACGGGGTTGCTCGTGGCGATACGCCGCACCACCTCAACGCGCATTTCCTCGGTGAGCGCAGCCAGCACGGAGGCGGCCTTCTGCCCGGAGAGATTGCTGAGCACAAGGGCGATCACCTGAGGGTGTTCATCTTGTATCAAGCGTATGATCTCGGAGACCTCGCTTTTCTGCAAAGAAACAAGATCGCTTTCCTCGGAGCCCGATTTCAGAATCTCCATAATCTGTGCTGCTCTTTGAGGCCCCAATGCTTTCCTGACCAGTTCCGCGGCTAGTTCTATACCCCCGCGGTCGGATTTCCGCAGGCCTTCGCAGCGCGCTTTGAATTCCTCCATTACTTTGCGCTTGGCCTCATCGCTCAGTCTGTCCATCCGGGCAATCTCTCTGACAATCCTCTCCACTTGATCGTTGTCCAGGAGACTGAGAATCTCAGCCGATTTCTCCGGCCCCAATGTGATGAGAACGACGGCCGCCTTCTGAAGGTTAGTCAGCTCCGGAAGCGAGGTTGCAGTCTGCTGCATGGGGTGCTATCCCTCCTCCGATTCCCCGAGGAGTCCTTGAATGGCATACGCCATCTTCTCTGAATCCAAATCGGTCGTTGTCGTTTCTCCATTACCGCCGGGTACGCGGACGGTTTCACGCGCGAGCGCAGGTGCTCGGGGAGCGGACGCCGAGGCCGTCGAAGAGCGCGCGGCGGTCGTCTTTCGAGCCGGCCTCACTACAGGCGCGGCTTCGCCCTTCGCTTTGAACAGGGAGCGAACAAACACCAGGAAGACAACCAGCAGCAGTGCCGCAAGGACATCTTTCCCCACGCTGAAGTAGAACTCTCTCGCCCGGGAAGCGCCTCCGCCCTCGTCAGCACCTTCCTCCGGCTGCGCAAAGGGGATGCTTTCCACCACTACCTGATCGCCTCTCTGCGGGTCTATTCCCGCCGCCGCCGATGCGGCTTTCTCCAAGGCCGCCAGTTGAGCTGATTCTATGCTCTGATCAACGAAGAGGGCCATCTGTATCTTCTTGACCTGTCCAGGCCCGACACTGCTTTTCTGGATTTTCTTTGTTATCTGATACTTGCTGCTCGTCTCTACCCGTTCATAACCTTCGTTCTCTCCGGTCGCAGTTGACGGCGTTGGTCTCGCAATGAGATTGGAGGTCACGCCCGGAACACCTGATGCCGGCGGAACCCCCTTGCCCTTGTAGGATTCGCGCAGTTCCTGCTGGCTCTCCAACACGCCCTTGCCTTCTCCCGCCGGCTCGTAGATGGCCTCTTCCATCTCTATCGAATCGAAATCCAGTGTGGCGTTGATCCTCACCACCGCCTTGTTCGGCCCAGCGACCTCGTCCAGCATGGACTGTACTTTTTGCTCCGTCCGCCGCTCAAACTCTCTCGCCATCTCCAGCCGCGCCAACACGATACCTCCGCCGCCGCTGCCATACGAGATATCGCTGGGCGCGGAAAGTAGATTGCCGGAGGTATCCAATATCTTCACATCATCGGGGGAAAGGCCTTCCACCGCAGAGGAGGCCAGATGCACAATGCCGCGAATTTGACGCTGCGCCAGGACGCGGCCGCCTCTCATCCTCAACACGACAGAGGCGGAAGGACGGGCTTCCTCTTCTTCGTAAAGTTTGGGCTCAGGGACAACCAGATGCACACGGGCGCTGCTTACACTATCTATCTCAGAGATGGTGCGGGCCAATTCTCCCTGCAGTGCCCGCTGGTAGTTAATGCGCTCTCCAAACTGGGTAAGCCCCACGCGATTAGTGTCGAAGAGTTCGAATCCTACATTTCCTCCCCGCGGCAGACCCTCCTCCGCCAATTGCAGGCGCACCTCATGCACCTTGTCCGAGGCCACCTCCACGGCGCTGCCGCCGCCGGTCAGCCGATAGGGAACCTTCTGTTCCCGCAGTTTCTCGACGATCTTGCCCGCATCATCCTGTTGGAGGCCTGAATAGAGAGGAGCGTAGGAGGGGCGTGTCGCCACACTCACAATGACGCCGACCGCAGCGATTCCGGCCATAACAAATGCTACCAGCGCCATCTTCTGGCTGGTGGTGGCGGATTGCCAGAAACTAATAAGTGAATACATAAGTCCTTTCGATGGCTCCACCGGGTCTCTCCTTTCGACTACGCTCCTTTCGGTTTCGCTCAGGGCAGGGAAGGCAGGCCGCGCTCCTCAAACCTACATCTGAGTCCGCATCAGCTCCTGATAAGCCTCAATCGCCTTATTGCGGACCTGAACAGCAAACTCCAGGGCCAGGACCGCCTTCTCCATCGCGACCACTGCCTGGTGGACGTCTTCCAAATCTCCCGCCGCCGCCTTAACCGCGAACGAGTCCGCCTCTTTCTGCATCTCGTTTACCTGCTCCACGGCGTCATTCAGCATCTCAGTGAAAGATTTCGTATCTTTCTCGGCCTCACTGGCCTGCTTCAAGAGCCGGAACTGGTCCCCATTGGCCTGAATGCCATTTATCTTCATGGCTCATCCTCTCTGAAACATGACGCCGCTAGCGTCGGGAAATCTCCAAGGCCTTTCGTATCATCTTCTTCGCCGCGTTTATGGCGGCAACATTCGCCTCATACGACCGCGTCGCCGACACCATGTCCACCATCTCCTCCATCACATTCACATTCGGCATGGCGACAAACCCCTTTTCATCCGCATCCGGATGGCCGGGGCGATACACTATCTTGGGCGGGCGCGGGTCTTCCGTTACTTGAGTTACATTGACACCCTTCACCGCACCCCTTGCGTCATTTGCAGTGAATACCACCTGCTGGCGGCGATAGGGGCCGCCTTTTGCCGTACGCGTGGTCTCCGCGTTGGCGATATTATTCGCGATAATGTCCAATCGTCTGCGCTGAGCAGACAATCCCGATGCACTGATATCAATCGAAGACATTCATGCCTCCCTTCTACCTGCCTCCAGAGATGGCCGTCCGCAGCATGCGCAGTTTCGAAAGCAGCAGCTGCACATCAGCCTCGTATTCCAAGGTGTTCTTCGCCAACTCACCCATCTCGGTTTCAATATTCACAGTATTGCCGTCGGCACGCGCGGAACGCGTCCGATCAACGAATTTTCGCGGTCGGACGCGCTTCAACCTTGCCAATGTCTGCTCGCTGTCGTTGGCAGATTTGAGCGCGCCCCTGAGTGCATCATGAAAGGCGACCTCTCTTCGCCGAAACCCCGGTGTGTCAACATTGGCGATATTATTCGCTAATGTCCGGTGGCGTGCAGCGGTTCCGTCCAGCGCCTTTTCTAGCGCGGCGCTGGCTACATCGGAGAGCGTGTCACTCGACATCTGCCTGATCCCCCTCTTATTGGCTGCTTCGCGGATGGGTCGTTCTGGACCCTCGGGCACTCCGAGACACCTCCGGCAGGAGGTCCCAGATCGCCACGAGGCTCAGCCCTTTACCATCCGCAAGCCCGCCAATCTTCTTGATCAGATCCACCTGTGCCTTCGTGTAAAGGCGGTGGCCGTGCTGATCCCGAGAAGGTCGCGGCATACCATATTTGTTCTCCCAATAACGGATGCGGTGGGCCTCAACACCGGTCAACTTCACCACCGTCCGCATGGGATACATCGGTATGTTGTGCGGAATCTTCACCATTTCTCACCTCCTTTCTGGCTTGAGATTCACCTCGGACGCTGTGCCCTTTGTACAGTTGCCCTGCTCAGGATATTCCAACTGCGTCGAACTCTATTCCACAAATTCTCACCTGATTTGAGACCCTTCCGACAAAAATCCACATTTCTCCAGCCCTGCGAAGCTTTCTCACCCCGGATTCAACCCATTCGAAGCGGAATATGCGGCTCCACCCCCTGTCTTGCGGTCTCCTGCAAGGCGGGTGCGCCCGTTCATCCTGCTTGCCCTACGAAGCCTTGGAGAAGTAGGGTAGGGCGGGTGCGCCTGCGCCCGCCGGCCAATTGTAGGGCGGGGGTGCCGGCCCCCGCCGAATGGGTGCTCTGCCTTGCCGGCCCGTTGTAGGCCGGGGTCTCCGTTTACCCTGAGCCTGTCGAAGGGTGCCCCGCCGGATGGCTTCTTTTGGAGTGCGAAAGCTTGCTTTCGCTTTCACAGGCGGGAGTCTTGCTCCCGCCGAGCCATATTCAACCGTAGGTTAACGCGGATCCTTGCCCAGAGCCGAGTCGAAGGGAACCAACCCCCGCCCACCGGCCGCTCAGCCGGTAGCCGCACACTTCAGTGTGCGCCGCCTTGCCGCAAATGGCGCTTGTTTGCTCCACCAAAACAGCGTAGAATCTACAACGAGAACTGATCGATTGGAGCGCTTCATGCCCTATTCCAAGGGCATCATTCAAGTACGTGATGCAATCCGGGAACTTGATGAGAACCTGGCGGACCGGCTGGAGGGGGTTTGGCGGGAGGCCGAAAGCCGGGTCCACACTCACCTGACAGACGAAGGTGGCGTGCAGCGCGGTCAGGAACACTCCACGGCGATTGAAGAGCACCTCTCTGCCGTAGTCCCCGATGAATGGAAGGAATGCGCCCAAGATTCCGCACCGTGGGGAAATGATAAGAACTGCTGCGCGCACAGTTTGTTTTGTCTCTCGGCAGCGGCCGCGCTCCATGATGTGGGCCGGGTTCCCGGGGTGGCTCGGCCGAGTGACGAAGATCACGGCGACGCCAGCGCGCGCTGGATCAGGGAGAACTGGCAAGCCCTCAAACTCGAAGAGGCAGAGGCGCGCGTAATCGCCGATATAACACAGGTTCACGACCACGGCCGCATTCGCGATCTAGGCAATCATCCGAGAACAATTGGTTCTCATGCTCTCGATATCCGGCTGTTGGCCTCCCTCCTGATACTCGCAGACGACCTCCACGACTACTCCTCGCGGCTCATTGCCACCTTGCCAGAGGTTGAAAGACAAGGAGCGCGCTCTCGGACGATGGGTTTCAGCATACAAGACGGTGTCATATATTTCGACGCTCTACCGCACCACAGGGAGGACATTGCCGCCTTGCAGGATCGCCTGGATTGGATGAATAGTACACATCTCGCTCAAGCCGGTCCCGTCTTGAATCATCATGGTCTGCCCTCCCGGGTCGCGCACAATGTGGATTCGGCCAGGCTCGTTGCCAGGGCGCAGGAGCAGGCCGACGAGGAGCGGGGTTTCCTTGGCCACGACTACTTCGGCAAGGATGATGCCGCCTGGTTCAAGGGCAGGGAAACGAAGATAGATGAACTCTACAATCAGGTAATCCTCGGCGGGCGGGTTTCACTCCTGCGAGGTGATTCGGGAGTCGGGAAGTCCAGTCTGGTTTGCGCGGGATTAATGCCTGCTCTCGATCACTCCCAATTCCCGACAGCCCGTGTTCGAGCAGACCGCCTGGATGTTGTGGTCTCGATCATGCGCTCCTGCTGGGAGCAGTTAATGCCTGATACTAGTGCCCCCGATGAATGGCAAGTATTGCCCTGTCTGGAGAAGATTGCCAAGCAGCACATCGCAAAAACCGCGGTCATCATCATTATTGACCAATTTGAGGATGTGGCGCGTGTCATCTCTTCAGTGTCGCCGGATTTTACGCATGCTCTCTCCAAGGTACACGCGGGCCACCTTCCCAACTTGCATGTGCTGCTTGTCTATCGCTCGGATGCGCAGGCTCTGCTGGATCGCTTCCTGGAGGAGATACGCGGCCCCAGGCAATCACTCCCCGAAACCTACCTCTTGTCTTTATCGCGTGAGCAGGCAGAAGAGGCCTTGCGCGCTGGCTTCGAGCGCGCAAGATTGTTGGTCAGTGAAGAGCCTGTTGAAGGCCGAACTCTGATGGAGATGATGCTCGATGACCTGTCAACTGAAAGCGAGAAGGTCGCGGATGATGACGCTGTTTATCCACCCTATCTCCAAATGGTAGGCTTCACGCTTGCGCGGCAGGCGCGTGAGAAGCAGGTGAATGTGATCACTCTTGATGCTTATAAGACAATGCGTGGAGCGCGGAAGATCATCTCAGAGTATCTGCTTAACAGACTCAAGGACCTCAAAGACATAAGAGAGGACGCGGAGACGATTCTGTTTCATCTCTCCAGTGAGGTCGGCCGGGCGGCCGCGCTCTCACCCTCGGAGATTGCTTCTCAGGCCGGACTGTCTGTTGGGCGGGTGGAGGAAGTCATTCAGATGTTAGTGAAAGACCGCATGGTAAGGCCGATTGGAGGAGGCCAATGAGATACGAGATAGTCCACGATCACTTTGCCAGCCTGGTCGAGAAACAGAGCACAAAGGGGAAGCAGGAGAGTCATATCCGCAACCTTCGTGCATTCCTTCGGCAAGCCGCCGCCGCTTATACCACTACATGCTCACTTCTCGATTCCCAGGAGATGGCTCAACTCTATCTTCACCGCACTCGCATCGGGCCATTGACCCCGGCCGAATCCTTACTCGTGCTTCACAGCAATCTCGGCGGCCGCGGACCTGCCTGGTTTTGGCATCAAGCGATATCGAGACAAGACTACCTCGTTGCATGTCAGAAGACATCAAGTCAGCCTGATCGGCATATTCAGGAGGCTGCTATGGAGACCACTGGACGACTGATGAACCGGGAAGACATGCAGAAGATGCTCAGGCGCGCGAATTGGAGGGTCGGGCAGGCGACAGTGGAGGCTATTGGCCAGTTGGAGAGTCGGGAAGATCTGCCACAGGTTCGGGCAATGCTGAGGGACGCGAATTGGATGGTTCGAAAGACAGCAGTGGAGGCCATCGGTCGGCTTGAAAGCCAAGAGGACTTGCCATCCGTGCGAGAAATCTTAGATGACGAGGACGAGGACGTTCGGAGGGCAGCAGTGGAGGCTGTTGGTCGGCTGGGAAGCCGTGAAGACCTTCTGTCGCTGCGCAAGAGGCTAGATGACGAATGCGAGGACGTTCGAAAAGCAGCAGTGGAGGCTTTTGGCCGGCTGGTAGGACGTGAAGATCTCCCATCGGTCCGGAAGATGCTGAAGGACAAGGACAAGGATGTGCGGCAGGCAGCAGTAGAGGCTATTGGTCCTATTGGCCGCTTGGTCATCCGGGAAAATTTGCCAGCATTGCGGGATATGCTGAAGGAGGACCATTGGCGGGTTAGGCAGGCCGCTGTAGAAGCTATCGGCCGGCTCGTGAGTACTGAAGATTTGCCACAGGTACGGAATGTGCTGGAGGACGACGATGGGTACGTTCGGCAGGCAGCAGTGGAGGCTGTTGGCCGGCTGGGAAGTCGTGAAGACCTACCGTTGGTGCAGAAGATGCTGAAGGACAGGGATTCGGGTGTTCGACGGGCAGCAGTAGAGGTCGTTGGCCGACTGGGAAGCCGTCAAGACCTACCGTTGGTGCAGAAGATGCTGAAGGATGCGAATTGGAGGGTTCGACGCGCAGCCTTGGAGACTTTCAGCCATGTTGGAACCGAAGAAGACCTCAACCTGCTCGCGGAAATGATCATCAGTCGGGAAGGACCGGAAGAGGAGTGCGCTCAGGCCCTTGCGGCCCTGGACAGACGCCTCTACTGCCCATTCAAGGCGCTGCTGGAGGAGGAGGGCGAAAAGGGCGAGTGAGCGGTCTGTCGGCCTCGGCCAAGGAGCCGAAGGGAACGTTTACCCCGAACGAAGTCGAGGGGCAGGCGAATGGAACCAAGCCCACCGCTTCTCCATAATTCATACATTTCTCCACCACCGTGCTCACCAGGCCGGCAGGGAATCCGTTCGCCAAGGGGAAATCCCACATCAACTGGCAGCGGACTCTCGAAAGCCGTTATGTCCTGACAAGGCCGCCCAATGGGGGGCTTGCCGGAAAGGGGGAAGGGCAAAATGAAAAAGTCTGCTCGTTGGGCAAGATCTTGCGTCCTGCCACTGCCTACTACTCGTTGGGCAGGACCTAGCGTCCTGCCATTGGCCGTGTCGCTGTGCCTCACGATTCTTCTGTTTGCTATCGGCTCAGCCGGCGCCACTGAACTGAGGGTGGGGGAGGGCACGATTAGTGTGGCCGAAGATGAGGTCATCTCAGATGATCTACTGGCCTTTGCCAATAGGGTGGTAATTGACGGCGTGGTCGAAGGAGACCTTATTACCGCCGCCAGCAAAGTAACTGTGGATGGAGAGGTGAAAGGCAGTGTGTTGGCGCTGGGCCAGTCGGTTACACTGGCTGGTAAAGTCGGCAGCAGCGCGCGCCTTGCAGGAGAGGATGTCACCATAATGGGAGAGGTGGGCAGAAACCTTGCCGCCGCCGGTTCGGAAGTTTACCTGGACAAGACGGCGAGTGTCGGCAATGATGCGCATCTGGCCGGCGCGATTTTGGAAGTGGATGGGCAAATCGACCGAAATGCCGATGTCGCAAGTAATAAGCTGACTATCCTGGGATCTGTGGCGGGAAGAGTCAAAGCGGAGGCGACAAAACTCTCGCTGGGGCCGGACGCGGATATCGGCGGCAACCTCACCTACCGCTCACCGGAAGAAATAACTGTGCCGGAGGGTGCTCGTGTCGGCGGAAAAATCAAACATCTCCTCCCCAGGGAAAAGGCTGAACCAGAACCGAAATCGCCCTTCGGTTTTTGGTGGGCCTTATTCAGGGGACTGGCCGTGTTCGTCACGGGTGTAGTCTTGCTCGCCCTTTTCCGCGGCCACATGATAAATGCGGTGAATGCCGTCAGCCAGCCGGCGTGGAAATCCCTGCTCTTCGGCTTTCTGATATTGGTGGTCACACCTGTGGCGACAATTATCCTCTGCATCACTCTCATCGGCATTCCGCTGGGCATCCTTCTCTGTTTGGGATATGTGGCGGCCTTGCTATTGTCCGGTATCCCGGTGTCTATCTCGATAGGGCGGTGGCTGCTGCGGAGCCTGCAAAGAGGCCGCTCCGTTTCACCCTATCTGGCGCTCTTCATCGGGGTGATCATCCTGGGCCTGCTGATGCACATCCCCTACGCAGGTTGGATTGTTCGCTTCGTCGTGGTGCTCTTCGGCCTGGGCGCACTGAGCAGAGCCGCAAAAGGGATGCTCATGGGCAGGGCAAGCGCCTAGGGCCTATTTTAGAAGTCGAAACTGCAACTTCCTGAGGGGGAAGCCTCCGGTTTCCCCCTCAGACTCCCCTCCCGGTTTGCGCAGTACTGACGTATACGGTACAGGAACGCCGCCTCCGTTCCCCGCTATTCATAGCTGCTTCTCGCGTTCACCTATTTACTTCTTACTTAGGCTGAGGAATCCTTAACCAGGCAATGATCTCCTTCAGTAACTTTGAAACGCGGGCGAGGGGGTCTGGGGGACGGACCGCAGGCTCGTCCCCCAGAGACTCTTTCTTCGGCTGCATTTTGAAACGAGTTCAAGGGGTTCTTACCGGCTGGGCTTGCGCGCGGGAGGCTCGTTCAGTTTCCAGCGTTCGCGCTCGATGAGCGGGGTTTTGAACTCCGCCTGGATACGGCCGCTCTTCTCCAGATGATCCATGCACGCCCGCAGACAGCCGCGGCCCACACAGATACCAAGCACGCGAAACCAGTGCATGAGGAACTTATTGTAGGCCGGTTCCTCACCCTCTGCTTCACTCCCGTCGAAAAAGGGCGAAAACCGCGGATCCCGGCCATTGTGAACAGGTGAGCAGGCCCTTTCATCAAACTCTGCGTGTGAGAATTCGCGGCCTTCGATGCTCAGCTTGACTTCTCGCTTCTCGCCGATAGCACAGGCCTCACATTCCCTCACACAGGCCAAACAGCCGTCACAAATCTCTCCGGTGAACAGGGGCGTCGGCTCCAATTCAGCATCTGTGAAGACCGCGAAAATCCGCTGCCTGGGACCGAACTGCGGAGTCAGTAGAACCTTGGAATGCCCCAATTCTCCCAGCCCCGCGGCAACCCCGATCACCCGCAGTGACACCATCCCATCCGGGCCGGTGATATGCTCCTCCCGCAGCTTGCGGCCCACCCCTGACATGAAGGGATTGTGTATCGGCACACCGGTATAGCCTTCATCCTCCAGGGCCAGCATGATCTTGCGCAAAATCTCCGGGGCCAGTATCTCACTCAAATACCAATAGGAGTCGCAATTGTAGGCCTGCCAGTAAGTGCCTTCCTCAACCGTCTTCAAGGCTCCCCGAAGTTTCCGCGTCGCAATAGCGATGACAGTGCGTGTCTGGGGAAGAATCGTTCTCGGGTGCAATTCAGGTGGCGCATTATCGAATCGAGAAATGGGAGCAAAACCGACCAAGTCCGCCCCGCCCTCAAGGGCGGCCTGTCGAACCCGCTTAGTAAGAACCTGCATCCAACTTACCTCTTAAGAAACCGCACTGGGTCTTGCCCTTTATCCCAGGGGCTTCTCTCTTCAACTACTCTGTCTCTTGGATTTTCAACTCTCCGTATCCGACGGTCTTGTAGAAAACCTTATTCTTCGGGACCGCGAGCAACTCCTTGATCACCAATCGGCGCTCCGGGTTGGAACTGAATACAAGCGGAGAGAATGTGGAACGGGCGACGACTGCCGTGTCTGCACCCTTGCCGGTTCCGCCTATTGATATCACATCTTTGAATGGTTCAACATATCCCCCGTCGGTCGCCATCAATACACATTCGAGTGCCGTTTTCAGACCGTATCCGCCCACCGCCAGCAGTGTCTCGGTGAATATCAGGGTGGGGGAGCGGAAGCCATATCGAGCAAGGCTGGATTCGATAGTGTCAGTCAGGGAGGATGGTACGGAACTCACGACTGCGATCCCGGCATTGTCGAGCGCTGATCGCATCTCGGCGGATATAGGCTTGTTGTCCCCGGAGACGGGGTAGCAGCTCCACCAACAAGGAGGCCCTGCTACACAGATGACAGGTATCGAACTATCACCAAGCCCGTCTTTGACCTTCAGGGCTGTTTTACCAGACATTGACGCCACAATCACCGCGGCTGCTTCCCCGCCCGACTCCAGGTAATCGCGTACGGCCTCCACTGAGGCTGCAATATTAGCGCTACCGGGTTTCTCGAAGTATCTGACTTTTCTTATTACCATTTACCCAGCCTCCTCGTAAGAATCTCCCACTTGTCTCCAGGCAGGCTTACTTCTTGGGGTTTGCGGCCCACCACTAGGTGGACGTCGGGCTCATTAATGAGGCGGATCCCCAGAAGGCCTGCGCTCTCCTTCTTCTGGGGAGACTGAGCGTATATTCCAGGACCGTGTCAATGCCCGCGGCCAAGTCTTCTGGTTTGCGTCTCACCTTGTGATGGGGGATAAGTCCGCGCCCGTTGGCCTTGCCGCCAACAACGACGATATAGGCGTCGGGAACCATGAACTTCAGCCCTGAGTTGGGCATCTTGAATTCCAGGCAATCACCATACCCCGCGGTTGTGTCATTAGTTTCCTCACCAACGAGAGTTCCAATATCAGCGGCGCCTATCGTCGAAGCCAACGAGAGAGCCGAGGATGCAGTAGCGCGACCAATCAAGACAAACAAACTGCCCTCGAATCTGAGTGGATTATCTCTGCGCCATTCTGTAGAAGGATCGCTCAGTTTGGCGGCCAGTTCAGCCAGGGGAAGGAAAATGGTGCCGTTCTCCTCTATACACGTGTTGGGGAAGAAGTGTTCGTAAACCTTCTGCAGTTCTTCAAGGTGAGGCTTCTGCTGGAGCGCCTGAGCAGAGAGCTTGACGCGGAATTCTTGGAATTGAGGTGTAGGCTCTCTTGACAGATAGTCCAACAGCAGGTCACCCATACTGCTATCTCCGCCGGGATTCCCGCGAAGATCAATGATAAGGCTGGAGGCCTTTCGCTTCTTGAGGTCTCCGAAGACTTCTTTTAGGAATGTTTTGAACTTCTCCGAGTTGTCGAATAAGTTAAACTCCAGCAGGCCGGCGGCGTACTCGGTAAGGTAGCGATACGAGTAGTTGGACTCACCTGCTTTTCTACTGATAACCGGGTAATGCCACCACGCAAGATTTATGGGCCTGATCTCGTAGTCATCTACGGTGCCGTCTGAAGCGCGGATACGCAGAGACCATGACTCAACGGGGCCGTATTCAACCCACAGCAATCGAGGCAGGATATCGCTTCGAGTGATGTTTGCGGGATTTAAATCCTTGCACTCGACCGCAGAGTAGCGACTCAAGCGGTCCATGACTTCATCTGCATCTTCTCCATTAATGGCAAGGATTGTGCCGCCTATGGGTAACTTATCCAGGCCGTGGTTCTCGCGAAGAACAGCTTCCGTTCCGGCCCAACTTATCGCCAGCGGGAATACCTTACCTCCCGCGTTGGTGTAGCGATCAAACTCCGCCAACCAGGAAGACACGAAGGTGTGTCCATTCTTCAATTTCGCAACAACTGGAGCCACCAATTCATAAAACTCGACTGAGTTCATGGGGGTGCGAATCTGCTCATATAACGCGTCACGATGCTCGACAAACTCTTCGTCACCGATGTACGCATACATATTGGGGTGTACATCAGCAATGGTCTTGAAGAGGAAATCCAAATCCGCTTTCAATGCGGTCGTGGTGATTCTGCCGACATTGGATCTTAAGCTGGTCTTGTCAGGAGATTCCGCACAGAAAGTTGACATCAGGTTTATCGCCGTGAACAGGTTGAAGAAGATGGATGCACTAGCCCGCACCCATCGTTTGCTCATACCCGGAATCTCCCGCGGGGCGGATTCCGCGGCGGAGGAGACCTATGACATATGAGCGTACCGCTTGCTCGTCCCAGCACGTGCACACATCAAAACCGATTCTCAATCCGCGGAGGGTTGTTTGGTCCGCAGTTAT
>JABAOH010027435.1_pt9 | contig 16200 bp, 15 predicted proteins | sample 7062181 | NCBI WGS metagenome assembly JABAOH01 (sample SAMN14538630, study PRJNA623070) | marine sediment metagenome | biome: marine biome [ENVO:00000428]; feature: marine pelagic biome [ENVO:01000023]; material: deep marine sediment [ENVO:00002113]; isolation source: pool of 5 deep marine...
TGTGAAGCAGGTGGAGGATTTGGGTCGACGCCGACGCGTTCGAGCGAGAATGTTATTAGCACAGCGCAGGCTTTTGCCGAGCTAACCCGTGCAGCGACGGTTCAGACCATACCTCCGACCCCCGTCCCACCCTCCGCGACGCCTTTGCCAAACACAGAAACCCCCACACCATCGCCCACATCGGGCCCACCCTTCGTGACCGCCAATTACAACGCCCGGGTCAGGGTAGGGCCTGATGAGACCTATTCTTTCATCGATATTTTCCTCGAAGGTCAACGAGGCAGGGTTGTAGGGCGGTATGAAAATCCTGACTACAACCCGCCTACGTGGTGGTACATCCGGCGGATCGGGGAAGGAAAAGACGGATGGATTTGGGGTGGCGCGGTAACGCTGTCCGGTGACGCTAGCCAGGTGCCAGTCTTCCAGGTATCCCCAACGCCTGATGACGAGTGATGCGATCACTGTTTGGGAAAGTGCGTTGTAAATTGAGCTCAGCCTCCGAATCGAATCCCCTGAGCGAGGGGGAGATCTGTGGACCAGTTGATAGTATTCGTCTGTCGCCTCATGTAGGCCTTCCACGCGTCGGAACCAGATTCACGCCCACCTCCCGTTTCCTTCTCCCCGCCAAAGGCTCCGCCAATTTCTGCACCTGACGTTCCGATGTTCACATTTGCGATCCCACAATCAGATCCGTGACAAGAAAGAAAAGTCTCTGCAGTCCGCATGCTATCCGTGAAGATGGCGCTCGACAAACCTTGTGGAACTCCGTTGTGTATGTTCATCGCTTCCTTGATCGTCCCGTATTCTAAAAGGTAGAGGATCGGCGCGAAGGTTTCCATTCTAACGATTTCAGTTTGCGTCGGCATCCTAACGATCGTGGGTTCAACGAAATTCGGTCCTAAAGACGACAATCGCCTTCCTCCGACCACGATTTCGCCGCCATCCCTCTGTGCCTTTTCTAAAGCTGCAAACATCTCTTCTACGGCTTTTGTTTCTACTAAAGGACCCATTAAGGTGTCCTCAGCGAGCGGATCGCCAATCCTGATCTGACGATAAGCTTCGATCAGTCGTTTAGTCAACTCCTGCGAAATCTCGCGATCTACGATGATGCGGCGGGTTGTTGTGCAGCGTTGCCCGGCTGTCCCCACTGCACCAAAGAGGATCGCCCGTACCGCTAAGTCGAGATCAGCGTCCTTGGCGACGATGATTGCGTTGTTGCCACCGAGTTCGAGGATTGTACGACCGAAACGTCGTGCTACGCTTTCTGATACACGCCGTCCGATGTGGGTTGATCCGGTGAATGAGATGAGCGGCAGGCTGGGATCCTTGAGCATCAGCTCTCCAACCTCGCTTCCGCTTCCGATGGCCAGATTGAAAATGCCCTCATAACCGTGATCGGCCATGATCTGGTTTGTGATATGCTGTACTGCTATCGCTGCAAGCGGGGTCAGGGAGGAGGGCTTCCAGAGCACTGGGTCACCGCAAACGACGGCGATCGCCGCGTTCCAGGACCATACGGCGACGGGGAAATTGAACGCCGTGATGATGCCTACGACACCGAGCGGGTGCCATTGTTCGTACATTCGATGTGCGCGCCTCTCGGATTGCATGGTGAGCCCGTAAAGCTGACGTGATAAACCGACGGCGAAGTCGCAGATATCGATCATCTCCTGCACCTCACCGTGACCTTCGGCACGAATTTTTCCCATTTCTAGGCTGACCAGATCGCCCAAGGGCTCTTTAAGTTCACGTAGTGCATCACTCAAATCGCGNNGCCTCGACCGAGATCATCTTGTAACTTTCAGCCGTTAGCTGTCTGACCGAAGCAATCGGCTCCCCAGTGGTTGGATTGACGGAGATGAGCTCCTTACCTCTCGGATCTTCGATCCATCGATCCGGTCCCGTACAACCACCAGCATTTATCTCGGAGAGATTCAGTTTTTCAAGTAGTGCCCTCATTTCAAGAACCTCCTGGATTCGGGCTAGCATCTGACAAAGACTGCATTGATATCGAGAATCGGCCTAATCAGACCTACGATGTGAATATATCACATCTTTATGGGACGGCGTTTGACGGAACGACGAGCCAGCGTCTTAATCACGACATCGTTGGTGCGCGTTCACTTTGTTATTGAGCTATAGGGGAGAGATCTTTATCAGTCCAAGCGTTAACCAGGCCACAAGTGCCCAGTAGACGACATATTCGAAGAAAGAGAAGATGAGGACGGGGAGAGGTCGAAGGCCTTCTAAGAATGGGACTTTCTCAAGAACGCGGAGGACGGAGACTGCGAGAATGTGCTCGGCTAAGCCTTCAATACCGCCCAAGATCGTAAAACACAGGATCGTAGGAACTTTGATTGAGTGTGTTAGCCACCATATGCCTACACCGAAGCCTGCGTAGACCAACGAGTTGAGAGGCATCAACGGTCGCAACCATTGTGGATAGAAGTACCGGTAGTAGAGCTTCCAAAAATGCCTTGCGGCTAGAATTGACATCAAACCCCAGAAAATCGCTGATCCCAGCGCTAATGCTCGTGTTGCGTTCATGTAAAGCGCTGGTGGGAAAACGAGATGTAGCGGGATGAGTAAGATGAGGGCGATTATCCCAAAGAGCAGTGTGCTGAAACGGACGTCTTTCTGTGTTAATTTAGTGTCCATCGGTTGAATCTGTCGCGTGCCTACGATGGCAAGAAACAAATGGGGACTATCCTAAATCACACCTATAGCATGTCATCCTGAGGAGTCCAATGGACGACGCCTGTCCTGCCTGCGCCACAGGCATAGGCACAAGTGAGCGTAGTCGAAGGAAGCAATCCCCACACCTTTATACGTCATTGCGAGGCCATAAAGGCCATGGCAATCCCCAACACGCGGCTTGGGGATCGCGTGGCCCCTTCGGGGCTCGTAATGACAATGAACAGCGGACTCAGTATGCCACGACCACAGGCTGGATATGCAGAATAACTGCACTCGATGTAATTAAGAACACACTAGTTCTAGCTTATCGGTGGTGAAGTTTCTGAGCGGCGATGAAGGATAGACCGTTTTCCGTGAGATCCCAGGCAGTTTTGTTCAGTGCGTCAAGTTTGTCCTGGAAATTGAGCCACAGATTCTCCCAATCGCCGGATTTTTGGATTTCCTCCTTGTCTCGGAAATAGTCGAGAATGTCTGAGGGATGGTCTCGGGTTTGATCAATCTCTGGATCTCCGCCTTCGTGTTTGGCGGAGATGTTCGCCACGTGATCGGCGATCTCGACCAGTTCAGCGCGGCGGTTGTAAGGTTGACGTACGATACTCTTCCAGGTTTCTGTGATGTGGTGCTCAAAGCGAACAATGTCTTCGAATCCGAAATCTTTTCGGAATTGCGCTGTGATTTCCATTGTCTCATTGTTGACGGAGTTGCTCCAGTTGAATCCAATCAAGGGTGACGATCCATTGTCTCGCGCAAACAACTTGGCTCCGATCAACGTCCACAAGGCAGCGTAGGGATTGTCGTTTCCCATGAATACGGAGATCTTGAATTCGATATCCACTCCCAAACGATGCAGCATGTAACCTAGGAAAACGGTGCCGGGATTGACATTTAGGACTTGGCGAACACCGTAAGTTGTGTAGTAGTAGAGATATTCGTCCAGCCACTTCAGAGCATACTCGTTAGGCTGGCCGATACCTCCGAAATAACCGGTGATCGTCTCAGGGCCACCTACGTGAACGTTGGATCCATCCGTCCCTCGAGTGTCGAGCGTCTCAACGTAACTTGCGCCGATGATTTGCATAGCGGCCGCAAAGGCTGGGAGGTCGCCGTCGCCTTCTTGTTCTATCATTTTTCGTACGCGGATGAAGCGCCCAGGCATCAAGATCTCGTGCTCGATCGCGCGTCTTGCGGCTTGGATCACCCATGGGAAATACTGGCAAGCGCTGATCTCTAAAGTGACGGCGAAGTCGTCCTTGAACTTTATAGCCTCGGCTTTTTCGCTATGCACTTTACGGCGGTAATCGGCAACGGATATGAATTTATCTGCGTCGCGTTGCTCGGTGAGCCAATCTAGATCCGTGAGATAGTCCGGGTTGAGGTCCTCCACTTTTTTACGTAGATTGGACATCTCTTGTGCTTTTGCGGCTTTGCGGTTGATCTCCTCGGGCGTGCCATATCGTAAGACGACTTCGAGGAAGTCCTCAACGACGCGTGTATCGGGATTGAGCAGGACGTCATTGATCGAGTCCAGGCAATCCGGCGGGATTCTTAGCAATTCACGCAAGTTCTCAGCCATCAGCATCTCCTTTAGTGAGAGGGGATTGTCTAGAAGAGTGAGGGCGCGAAGATGTTAATCGAGGAGTTTAAGCAACTCCTCGTATTCTTTATCCGGCATACCGAACCAGTTCTCCGGTGCGGGAAAATCGCGATTGGCCACCTCTTTCACGTATTGTTTGATCCCTCCAAGAATCATTTCGCCGGCTTTGGCGAAGACTTTTGCCATTTTGGGCTTGAATTTCGGATAAAGGCCAAACATGTCGTGGTAGATGAGTAATTGCCCGTGCGCATCGGGTCCAGACCCGAGACTCATAATGATGCAGTTTTCTGCACGTTCCGTGATTAGCTTACACAGTCTGTCCGGGACGAGCTCAAGCAGGATGCAGAATGCGCCTACTTCTTCGAGCGCCTTAGCATCATCTGCGATTTTCTTGGCTTGCAAGGCGCCCTTTCCTTGCAAGCGGAATCCGCCAAGCGCACTGGCACTCTGAGGTGTGAGCCCAAGATGGCCCATGGCAGGGATGCCGGATGAGACGATTCCCGTGATTCGATCCGCCATTTCAGCGCCCCCTTCGAGCTTGATCGCGTCGCATCCGGCTTCAGCCATGAAACGGCCTGCGTTACGGATGGCAGTTTCGACACTCGGTTGATAGCTCATGTAGGGCATGTCCCCGATCAGGAATGCAGTTGGAGCGCCTCGGCGGACTGCCTGGGTGTGGCGAATCATGTCGTCCATGGTGACCGGTAGTGTGCTGTCGTAACCGAGCATGGTCATCCCCAGGCTGTCGCCAACGAGGATCATGTCTACCCCGGCTTCTTCCTGAAAATACGCCGTGGGATAGTCGTAACATGTCAACCAGGTGATAGGTTCAGCCTTGTCGACTTTCTCGAAAAGTGCCTGAATTGTTACCTTTTTACGCTCCGTCATATAGACCTCCCTGAAAGCTTTTCCTGGTTTAAAGAGAACATGGGCTCACAGCGTGGACGACCGTCCCTTCTATCGTGAAAGCTGTTGGGCCCATTAGCGACCAAGAATATGCCCCTCGTGGAATCGATCGGTTTTCTAAAGTCTAAGTCAAAGTGGGAGTCTTCACAAGTTAGGATGTTCCCTGAACAACATGAGATTCCCCACGTTCGATTACCTTTTGATGAATCGAGCAAATTGTTCTTATTTGTTCGTAAATTGAATCGTGGTCATTCTGAGGATATGAGTGTACCAGGTGAAGCTCCCATTAGTGCAGCCGCTACAGCACCCGGTTCCTCGCCCGAGAAGATACGCACTTCAATACTCGGATCGAGATGTGCGATATCCAAGGCGGATTCAATTTTCCCCAGCATTCCTCCTGTGACATCAGGAGCATGAGCACCTTCGATTCTCAGATCGGGGATAAGGTCTTTCGTGAGAACAGTCAGGATCTCATTGGAGGCTGGATAATGAGCATAAACACCGGCTTCGAGCCCTGCGAGCAAGATTCGATTAGGTCGCATGCGAGTTGCCAAATAGGTGAAGATGCTCTCCGTCGACAAGATGGTCGCACCCAGTTTGCGGTCGAACGAAACGTCGCCGTGCACGACAGGAAGCAACCCTGCCTCAAGTGTGCGCTGCAGAGGTTCGATGGCCATGGTGTGAATTTTCCCCTCACTGCAGACGGCGGTCGCAGAAGGGGGGAATCCGATGGTGGGAAGTCCCGATGCGCTGAGAGCATCGATAACCAGGCGGTGCAGATGCTGCGCTGCCCGCCATACCTCAGCAAAGCCATGCCAGTCGGCTGGCGTCGCGGCACCTAAGTGGGTTGCGTGACGCGCGGCTGCATAATGACCAAACGAGCCGGATCCATGGCCGAGGAGTAAACGTAGGTCAGGTTTTCGATCTATCGCCTCGGCAATCTCCGAGGCAAGTCGTTGTAGTGTTGCGTGTCTGCACGTCTCAGGTTTGTCTTTTTCTGTGATCAGCGAGCCACCCAATTTGAGGAAAATCATGGTCAGATCTCAACTGTCAGAGTCCAAGTGGCGCCGGCTTGTTGGATCGCATTCGCCACTTTTCCGGTCATCTCGGGCTCGATTAATGCGATCATGTTTCCGCCTCGTCCGGCGCCCGAGAGCTTTGCGCCCAGTGCACCATTCGTGCGAGCGACATGGATCAAGCGCTCCAGGGTGGGCGAGCTGACATCAAGTTTTTCTAATAGAGACTGATTTTGGTCCATGAGTGGACCCAGTTTACGGTAATCTCCACGCTCGATCCCCTCACGTGCTTGTCGGCAAATGTGTTCTATCTCATCAAAGATGGCATTATATCGACTGGGGTCTTCAGCCATAGCTGCACGCACACTCCCCACAACGTCGGCCGTATTTGAGGGTTCGCCGCTGTCTCCAATAATGAAGGTCATTCGGCTGCCTGTCGAGAAGGTCTCCATTTTGTGATCGCGCACGAAGTAGAGTGGTCGATCGTACGTAATCACGCTATTGTCGATCCCTGAAGGTGTCCCATGGTGGATCTTTTCTGCCTCGAAGGCGAGCTGACTTTGGCGATTGAGATCTAGTGGATGATCGAGATGCTCGCTCAGCGCGCGCAGTACAGCGACGGAGACCGCTGCACTCGATCCCAAACCCGTTGCAGCGGGGATGGTGGATGTAATCTTGATTCGCAGGGCGCGGAAATCTCGCGCTCCGATTTCGTCCAAGGTCGATTTCGTAATGAAAGCGATGGGGTGTTGGGGTTCGAGATCGTGCAGCCATGCTGACAGTTTGATGTTTGGCGCCTCGATCCAAACCTCACCTGGATCGGCGTTGCGAATATCTGTCACCTCCGCTGTGGCACGTACCTGACGGACCGGCACGGCGATCGCAGGGCGTCCATAGACCACAGCATGTTCTCCGAACAGGATAATCTTGCCTGGAGCACTCGCTCGAGTCATGTTCCCAGGTAGAGGATCGTGATAGCAGAAAGCCCCCATAGTACGAACGTTGCCATGAGCGGCCAATCCGACAGTACCAGTTCTTCCGGGGCTCCTCCAGCGTTTTCGATGTTGATGAGGTATAGATAGCGGAAGATGCCATAGATCACGAAGGGAATGGTGAGCATCATGAGGTGATTATTGGGAAGATTCTCTGCCGAAAATGTATAGAGTGAATAGGCCATGATGGTCGTGCCTGAGACGATGATGATCAATTGATCAAGGAAAGCGACTGTATAGCGGTCGAACACCCGGCGATGCGAATTCGCTTCCTCAGCCATGAGCACCAATTCCGCACGTCGCTTTCCGAGGCCCATGAAGAGAGCTAGGAGCGTGATGCAGAGATACAGCCAGGGTGAGAAGCGCTGCACGGTGATCAGGGCAACACCCGCCGCCACACGAAGTACGAACCCTAATGCGAGTACAAGAACATCGATAATCGGTACGTGCTTGAGCCAGAACGAGTAGAACAGATTTATAACCAAGTAGGCGGAGAGGATCGTTCCAAATGTGGTATTGAGTGCAAAACCCGCGCCCAATGCGATCACGAACAGTGCGACGGCACCTCCTCGCGCCATGTTTAGTGGGAGTTCTCCTGAAGCCAGGGGGCGGAATCGCTTTTTTGGATGCCGGCGGTCGTGCTCGAGGTCCGCTATATCATTAACGAAGTACACGGCACTCGCACCGAGGCTGAGTAAGATAAAGCCGGAGAGGGTGGCCAGGAATGGCTTCAGAACGAATAGTTGCTTATCGAAAACGAGCGCCGCAAAGATCAAGCCGTTCTTGATCCATTGCTTTGGGCGCATGGTTTTTATGAAGGCGGTAATCATGACCAGGATGATAGCAGGAAGGGAGAAGCTGAGCAAGGGATTCGTATCAAGCGGTCGATCTTGGGTAAAATCATGATGAAATGAAGAAAAGGATCGATATTCTCCTCGTTGAGCTAGGGTTTGCAGAAAGTCGCTCGCAAGCTCAACGACTCGTAATGGCAGGCCAAGTGCGCGTGGAGGATCAGGTGGTTCCTAAGCCATCCATGATGGTCGCGACGGAGGCAAGGGTTGAAGTCGAAGCTGGTCCGGCCTATGTCTCACGGGGAGGCGAAAAACTCGCCGCCGCTCTGACGGCTTACCCCATCCACATTGAGAACCGCATTTGCGCAGATGTGGGCGCCTCAACGGGTGGATTTACGGATTGTTTGTTGCAGCACGGTGCAGCTCGTGTTTACGCCATCGACGTCGGTCATGGCATCCTGCATTGGAGCCTGCGTAAAGATCCGCGTGTCGTCAGCATGGAACGCACCAACGCCCGAAAACTAAAAAACCTTCCAGAACTTGTCAGTCTGGTGACGATCGATGCCTCATTTATCTCCTTAAGACTCTTATTACCAGTTGTCCAAGGTTGGCTCGCGGATGAGGCGGACGTGGTGGCCCTAATCAAACCCCAATTTGAAGCGGGTAAAGAATTTGTAGGGAAACGAGGCGTCGTTCGAGATCCTGCCGTTCATCGACGGGTACTCGAGCATGTGTTCGACAATGCCGTTTCCTTAGATCTCCCTCCGCAGGGTATCCTGCGGTCCCCCATATTGGGACCCAAAGGAAACGCCGAATTCTTGATGTGGTGTCGCAGAATGGGAAAGAAGGCAGATGCGACAATTTTGGATGCGCTTTTCCGGGATAATTGAAGTAGATTGAACATTGGTGTGAAAGTAAAGCACTTCAACGGAGGGCGATTACTCGTGGCATGATTAGGTTCTTTCGGTTACGGATCGGTGCTTCGTGGCTTTCTTTCTCCTCAGACATGGGTCGTTCGGCAACGTAGGAGATCCAACTTCTCCGAAGAGATTCCATAAATAGATCTCCGTCCTACAAGGGTACCAACGCTCGACGAGAGGGCCGCCTGTCGCTGCCCTGGGCTCTCGTGTATACTTCACTCTCTGTAAAATGAGGCCTACCAATTGGAGAGGAATGAATGTGATCCAATCATTGCGATGTGCGAAGGTTGTTGAGACTTACACCTGATGATGAACGTACGTCGGCGAAGAGTTCTTGGATTGCTCATTGGACTTGGAATCAGCATCCTTGCTCTGGTGCTCACGCTTCGATGGGCAGGTTTGAGATCGTTGAAGGAGGCCTTGCTCCGTGTCGATGTCCGGTTTCTGAGCGTCGCGGTGCTTGTGTACCTGATCTCAATGGTATGGAGAGCAGCATGCTGGCGTATATTGCTTGGAGAGAAACAATCAATCTGGCGGGTTCTCGCAGCCCTCAATCAAGGGTACCTTTTGAACAATATTCTTCCCTGGAGAATGGGTGAACTGGGAAGAGCAATTCTTCTAGGTCGTAGACCAGATATGAGTGTCCAGGGTGTGCTATCGTCAATCGTTGTTGAACGTCTCTACGATATCACCATCGCGCTCACATTGTTTGTCGTACTCTTCCCCATCGCAGTTGGTGTTTCGGGTGTCTTCCGTAGCGCGATAATGGGTGCGACAATTCTGACCATGGCGATCCTCGCGCTGTGGTTGGTTCTCCAGCGACCATTGTGGGTAGTGAAGGTATTAAACCGTCTCCCTGGCGGAATGGGTAGATGGGAACATCATTGGAATCGATTCAGGGAAGGGCTTCAAGCATTACGCAATCCGCGCGTGTTCATCGTCAGTTTCCTGTGGCTGGTCGGGAGTTGGTTTTTCGCTGGGTTGTTGTATTGGTTTGCCATTCGATCGCTGGTGCTGAATGCAGAGCTCCTATGGGCATTTTTCATGCTCACGGTCACCATGCTCGGCGTTGCAGTTCCGTCCTCGCCCGGGTTTATCGGCGTATTCGAAGCTTCAGGAGTTTTGGCTCTGTCGGTTTTCGACGTTCCTGGTGATCAAGCTCTCGCAGCAACCCTCGTATTACATGCGATTATTTATCTGATCTCCTCAGGATTAGGCGCGATCGCAATGATCGGAGAAGGTGAGACGTTGACTGGTTTGTACCGTGATTTGCGGTCTTGGGTCTCGATGGCCTCAGTTCAACAGGCGGGGTAAATGAGGGTACTTAACAGTTTGTCCTATTACCGCCCCCATTATTCCGGGTTAACGGTGTACACTGAACGCTTGGCCCGATCGCTGGCGGCTCGAGGGCATCAAGTTACCATCCTGACCTCGCGGTACGACCGTGGATTACTGGCTGTCGAACAGGTCGACGGCGTGCAAGTTCGGCGAGTGAACGTTGCCTTCCGGGTGAGCAAAGGACCGGTCATGCCGGCGTTTCCATACTGGGCAGTCCGCTTGATCCCTTTGCACGATGTGATCCATTTGCATGTTCCACAATTGGACGCTGCCTTCCTGGCTATGCTCGGTAAAGTATTTGGCAAACCAGTTGTATTGACATACCATTGTGATCTTCGACTTCCTCCCTCTCCCATAAACCGTTTGGCGAACAAGGTATCCCATCTGGCAAATCACCTGTCAGCCTCTGCATCGGATGTGGTGATTACAAACACGCAGGATTATGCCGAATCCTCAAACTTCTTGGGACGATATCTCAACAAACTGGTCGTTATCCCACCACCAATCGAAGTAGCGCCGGTAGAGGCTCCCATAGTAGACTCTTTGCGTTTAAAGTGGAAAATTCACGAGGGACAGCAGGTCATAGGCATGGCGGCTCGTTTAGCCACCGAGAAGGGAGCAGAAGTATTGGCTCGTGCGCTACCGAGAATCCTTGAGGTCTTTCCGAATGCGCGTGTCTTGTATGCCGGTCAACATGAGGACGTTTTAGGGGAGGAGGAATATGCCCAACGCCTCCAACCCCTACTTGAAGAACTGGGTGATCATTGGATGTTTCTCGGTGTGCTTCCCCAAGAGGAAATGTCTGCTTTTTTCTCGCTATGTGATGTCAGTGTCCTTCCGAGTTTGAACAGCACGGAAAGCTTTGGCATGGTGCAGGTGGAATCCATGTTTTGCGGCACCCCGGTTGTAGCTAGCGATTTGCCAGGCATGCGCCAACCGGCGCTTACTACAGGGATGGGTCTCGTATTCCCGCCAGGTAATTCCCAGGCTCTAGCAGAGGCCATCATCCGTGTGCTTAACCACCCAGAGAGTTATCACCGCGGTACAGGGGAACTCGAGGCTCTTTATGGTTCGGACCGAATCGCCGAGCGGTATGAAGAGCTGTTTCAGCGTTTACTCTTACAAGGTGAACGACATCAAGAACCATGACGAAAGATTTTCTTTGGCTTCATTTGCGTGAGTTGCCGTATTTCCGTTCCATCCTGCGCGCAGTCGAGGCGCGCTTTTTCCAAGAGGTAGCTTTTCCACGCCCGCTTCTCGATTTCGGATGTGGGGACGGTCACTTTGCCTCGGTCGCTCTAGAAGCTCCTGTGGATTTTGGCGTCGACTTACACCTTCCTTCATTACGAGAAGCTCAACGACGTGGGAATTATCGAGTCGTGGTGCAATCAGATGGCGGGAGAATGCCATTTGCGAACGAGTCGATTGCCGGTGCCTTCAGCAATTCTGTTCTCGAGCATTTACCGCAATTGAAAGCGGTCTTAGCCGAGATACGGCGGATTTTACGCCGCGGTGCTCCTTTGGTCTTCACTGTGCCGAATCCCGGGTACAAGACTGAACTGAGTGTAGCGGCTACACTTCGTCGATTGAGGTTAGGGTTTCTTGCTGAAGCCTACGAAGACTGGTTCATGTGGATGTCACGCACTCGAAACTTGCTTTATGAAGAGGATTGGGAAAGCGTACTATCTGAGGTCGGTTTTTCGATCGAGCGAACATTTCGTTACTTTCCACCCGCCTCATTGCGGGCTCTCGAATGGGGTCATTACTTCGGTGCCCCTTGTCTCCTACCCCGATGGGTGGCAGGACGCTGGATCCTTGTGCCCACGAGGTGGAATCTCTTCCTGACTGATTTCTTTGTAAGACGTTATTCCGACCCACGGCCCTCCGACGACGGAACATACAGTTTTTATATGGTGCGAAAACCATGAAAGATGAAGATCGGATAAGAAGCCAAGATGCGCATAATACGGTGGATCAATCTGTAGAACCCACCGTTTGGGATTGGGTGAAAACCTGGATCCAAGTCCCTGTCTCACTGGTTTTGATCTTGATTCGGTATGCAATTGGTTTTAAGCGCGCTGGGTCGTTCAGAGATGAGATTAGTTTGGCTTTTAATGTTGTCGATACCTTAAGGTCTCACGCTCAAGTTGCCGCTGAGAAGGAACGTGAGGTCAAAGAGGTCGTGGATCTCGGGGAGCTGCCTCTCGCGGTGCCCGAGCCGGTGACCGAGCCGAAGGTGCGTGCAGGTACGATTGTAGGCCGCCTGAGGCTGCCTGTAGCGCTGCTGCTGGCTTTAATGGCTCAATTCGACATCGATGGAGGGCAAGAATCGTCTGGCATCAGCACCATCCTCTACCTGATTGCAGCCATGCTCGTTGCATGGTCGGTCCTGGCTGGAGATTTTCAAATTGAGCCTTTGCCCACGAAACGTGGCCGGGCAAAGCCTCTCGCCTTCCGACCGATCTTCTTGTTCCTGGCGATCGTATTTTCCGCGCTTGCCTTTCTAACGTCGGGCGACAATCAATTTACGCTCACAAACGTAACTTTCTGGGTAGTCGGATTGCTCAGTCTATTGGCCGCGCTTTGGGAAGGAGAGTTCCCGTTCAAGGGTGTGATCAAACGCTTGAGGAATCGCTTGTCGAAACCTTCGTTCAAAATTACGATCGGCGGATGGACGATCGCTGTAGCCATCGGCTTTGGGATTTCACTCTATTTTCGTTTCGTCGACCTGGCGACAGTGCCCGCAGAGATGGTCAGCGATCACGCCGAAAAGCTGCTGGACGTNNCGCGAGGCGTTACAGTTCTACATGGGTGCGGCGGCGGCTAAATGGCTAGGATTGGGAATCTCCCACATGACCCTCAAGATCGGCACGGTTCTTGCGGGCGTGATCACGTTACCCTATATCTATCTCCTGGGTAAAGAGACGGGACAAAAAGAGGTCGGGTTGGCAGCCATGGTTTTGGCGGGCATTGGCTACTGGCCGAACGTCATCAGTCGTGTTGGATTACGTTTTCCACTTTACCCACTTTTCGTCGCACCGGCCATGTATTACCTCGTGCGAGGAATTCGAAGAAGAAGTCTGAACGATTTTCTGTTTTGCGGCCTGGCCTTGGGCATCGGACTTCATGGGTACAGTCCTGCGCGGGTGATCCCCATCGTTGTGACGTTGGGTGTGGCGCTGTATTTATTCCATCGGGAAGCGAAGGGGCAGCGTTGGGCCGTGGTAACCTGGTTGATCGTCGCAGGGATCGTGGCGTTGGTCGTGTTTATACCTTTGCTGCGTGTCGCTTTGAATCGGCCCGACGAAATTCTCTTCCGAACGCTGACTCGGATGACCGGACAGGAGCGTGCAATCGAGGGATCGCCTTGGATGATCTTTCTCACCAATGTACTGGACGGATTGCGAATGTTCGGCTGGGATAACGGCACAGTTTGGGTAAATTCTATCCCAGGACGTCCGGCGTTCGATTGGGTGACGGCGGCCCTGTTCCACCTCGGTGTGGTCATCCTGCTCGTACGCTACCTCAAACACCGTCATTGGCTTGATCTTTTCCTGCTGCTTTCGATCCCTCTGCTGCAATTTCCCTCGACTATGGCGATAGCTTTTCCAGCAGAGAATCCGGCTACGAATCGTGCGGCGGGATCTTTCGTTCCGGCGTTCGTGATCGCCGGGATGGCGGTTGCTGCAGTACCGGCGCTGGTACGCAAACAATGGAATCAGAGACGACAACAACTGTACGCTGGCGTGCTATTATTGCTGCTCTTTGCGATCTCGGCCGGCGCGAATTTCAATCTTGTGTTTGAAGAGTATGCGGATCTCTTTAGGAGGTCAGCATGGAATACCAGCGAGGCCGGGAAGATCATTCGAACATTCTCCGAATCTGTTGGCACCTATGACACAGCGTATATCGTCGCTTACCCGCATTGGATGGACACACGTCTTGTAGGGATGCAAGCTGGCCGACCGACCGTCGATTATGCAATCTGGCCAGCTGATTTTGAAGTCTTACTTACAGAGCCAAGGCCCATGTTGTTTATCCTGAACCCTCGGGACGAAGAAGGCTTAGCGAAGCTGCAGGAGCTTTTCCCGACAGGATCTCTGACCTTGAAGCGATCCGATTACGAGGGCAAAGATCTTCGGATTTACTTTGTTCCTCCGGATGCAACCCGAGGAGACTCTTCCCGCCTGGACGAGATAATTGATGAAGACCTCTAAACCTTCTAAATTGTGGGAGCCCACCCGTCTACCGACACCCTCTTTAGGCGCCATTCGGACACAACTGCCAGGGTTGCTGTTGGTCTTAATTCTTGGACTCGCAGTCTCCTTGCGCTTGGTGGGATTGAATTGGGACGATTCAAGCCATATCCATCCTGATGAGCGCTTCCTCACGATGGTGGAGACCAGCCTACGTATACCATCTTCATTGGGTGAATATTTCGACACCAGCCTCTCGCCGCTCAATCCGCATAACGTCGGTCATGGTTTCTTCGTTTACGGGACATTGCCGATCTTCCTGGTTCGCATCGTTGCGGAGTGGGCTGGGAAGACGGGATACGACGAGGTTAATCTTGTCGGTAGAATGATCTCAACATTCTTCGACCTGATCTCGATCTACCTGGTCTTCCTCATCGGCAAGCGACTGTATCGTCGCAGGGTTGCTTTTCTTGCCGCCCTTTTTACAGCGCTTTCCGTCCTGCTCATTCAGCATGCGCACTTCTTCGTGGTCGATCCAGCTGCGAATACTTTTATCCTGGCCGGTTTGTATTTCGCCATCAAAATCCTGGATGAGGGTAGCTGGTTCGATTACCTGCTCTTCGGTCTCATGCTGGGGATGTCCGTTGCCTCGAAGATCAACGCGGCACCGCTGGCGGGCTTGGCTGCTCTAGCTGGCTTGGTCCGAATTTATCGGGCGGAGCCCCCTGAAATGAGTCGAGTACTTATCCGCACGACGGGGTACTTGGTTCTCGCCGCTGTCGTGTCCTTGCTGGTGTTTCGTGTGTTCCAACCCTACGCTTTTCAAGGGCCGTCGTTCTTCGACGTGAAGTTAAACCCTCGCTGGCAAGCCAACATGGCCGAAATACAGTCCATGAATCGTGGGGATACCGATGCGCCATATGCTTTGCAGTGGGCCGACCGTCCCCCAATCTGGTTCTCCTTTAAGAATCTCGTCTTGTGGGGTTTGGGGTTGCCGTTGGGTTTGGTTGCCTGGGCCAGTTGGGCGTGGGCGGTATGGGAATCGCTTCGCGGAAAGTGGCAACGTCATGTGTTGTTGGTAGTGTGGACAGGTGCTTATTTCATCTGGCAGTCCATTGGGTTCACCCCAGCGATGCGTTACCAGATCCCGGTCTATCCCACCTTGACGCTTTTGGCAGCCTGGGGGCTCTGGGAAGCGTGGGACAGGGCCGATTCGGTTCGTCAGGCCTGGCGAAAGGTCGCCAAGATAACCGTCGGCGTCGTGGCCACTGTCACCATTCTCTGGACGTTCATTTGGGCATTGGCTTTCGCCAGCATCTACACACGACCTGTGACAAGGGTGGCGGGTACGCGCTGGATTTACACGCACATTCCCGCAGCGCTGAATGTGGTCGTCGGTGCGGAAGACGAGCGGTTGCTCGAGCCCATCGCCCTGACTCTCGAGGCCACTTTGGCCTCCAACCGACCGTACGAGACATCGTTCAAAAGCGACTCGGAAGGATTTTTGGCAGGTGTGGTCTTGCCGAACGTGCGCGATCTTGATCCTGAAGTTGGAACAAAAACATTCACAGTAGAGGTGATGAAAGCCGAAGCAGGTGGGCCGACGTTGGGCATCCAAGAATCGCAAGCTACACTGTCAACAATTGAAGAGACCACAATCGAGATCCGATTTGATGAACCGGTAGAAATCTCCACCGGAGAAGCGTACAAGTTGCGCTTGGGGATGACGTCGACAGGAGGGATTCGATTT
>JABAOH010091208.1_pt1 | contig 16197 bp, 9 predicted proteins | sample 7062181 | NCBI WGS metagenome assembly JABAOH01 (sample SAMN14538630, study PRJNA623070) | marine sediment metagenome | biome: marine biome [ENVO:00000428]; feature: marine pelagic biome [ENVO:01000023]; material: deep marine sediment [ENVO:00002113]; isolation source: pool of 5 deep marine...
AACCGCCTTCCACCTCCCACCAAAAATTCTTTTAGCCTACGCGCGCTTGCCGAAAGGACACGTCATTGCAAGCCTTCCACGATCCATTGCAAGACTTCATGGAGTCATTGCAGGCCTTCATAATGAAATATGAAGGACATTCAAGTCAGATTAAATCTTTACAGAGATAATACTATCGTCAGGCCGAGACAATAGTATCGTCAGGTTGAGACAATAGTATGTTCAGGCCGAGACGATAGTATTTACTCGATGTGAATATAGTATAATCTCGATGTGAATATAGTATCAACTTGAGGCGAATATAGTATCAACGTCGCTTGTTATATATTAACGAATTTATTTTAAGGGGCACCTTTCTAATTGTCAATAATCAATTGTCAATTGTTAATTATTAATGGTTTGTAACTGCCCGAAGGGCAACCTTTTTCAGTTGGAATTGTGAGGTTAGGTAACTTATCTCATTTTCTCCCGGCTGGAATCCGGGATTGTTTGCCGGATGATGTAGAGTAAATACTTAGAATTAACGATAACCCCATCCCCACCAGTGCCAAATATTTCATATTTAACACATTTGACAGGAGACCAAGACTTCCTCCTGATATTATGGCAGAAATCCAAATGATCTTGTTTAATGGTCGTTTTTTGTAGAACCATATAGCGATGAATAGAGGACATACTATTCCGGGAGTAAAAATAGAATAGGCATACAGCAGCAAAGAAATGATATCTTTTTTAAATATGGCAATTATAAGAGCCATTATACCTATTACAGCAGCAAAAAACCGGGTATTTTTTATTTTTTCCCCTTTAAAAATATCATTTTCTATGATTGCCGCGGATGTGAGAATACACGTGTCAGCAGAAGAAATAATCGCGGCCAGTAAACCCAAAGCTAAGGCAATACCTGCTGCTTTAGGTAAATAATTTGATATAACGTAAACAAACACATTGGTTTTTTCAGTATCTATTGAAAGTTCTTTTGCCCACAGTCCTATCGATGTGATTAAAATAGCAAAAAATAGTAAAAATATTCCTGCTTTTAGTGTTGCCATTCTTGCGGTTTTCCCATTCTTGGCGGTAAAATTTCTTGAGAAAACATCAGGCCCTATGAAAAACGATCCGCCAACAATTAATAAAAAGTATGCCAGATTGGTCATGTCGAATTGATCATTGATTAACTCAATTTTTGAAAAAACTGACACGGAACTACCCCTGGGACTTACAAAAAATAAATAATAAAAAGAATAGAGGAGCCCACCGGCTAACAATAAAAATTGAAGCGCATCTGTTTTTAATATCGATAGCTGTCCCCCTATAGTTGTGTACAAGGTAATCACCAAAGAGGTAACAATCAACAGTGGCAGCGTATTTGGATTACCGGTGATGACAGCGATTATTTCCGATAAAGCGACAAATTGGGCAGCAATAATACCTACCCAGGAAAAGGCTATAATAATGGCTGTAATTAGCTTTCCTTCTTCTCCTGAAACTATTTTTGCTATGTGGGGTAATGTATAACCTGCAAACGCCCTTACCTTTTCAGACAGAAAAATTGCCTGGAAAATAAGACCAATGGAACCGGCACCAAGCCACCAAAAAGCAGGAAAACCTATCCCATAAGCTAAGTTAACCACTCCTAACGTGGCAGATGCACCCATGGTTGTAGCCAATAGAGACATCAGGACAAATGGTTCAGATTGCTTTCGTCCGGCAACGACAAATTCGTCGAAATTTCTAATGCGAAAATAATCAAATATTCCTATTCCTACAAGGATAAAGAAAAAAATTACTATCCAAATCATGTAATAGTCAAGACTTCAGCCTCTACCCCAAAAATCGCTGCCACCTTTAATGGCTTTTATTTGGTCACGGTTTAAGTTAGAAAGGGTGATTTTTAAAACACGTTTTTTTTCTAGTTGCTTCATTTGTCCTCCTTAGCAAATTATAGTAAAATTATTATCTGCTGTCAAACAAAAATATCCGGAAACTGGTATGATACCTGCACTGTAGGGGTTTGATTTATCAAACCCTGGAATGAAACGTCGATTGGAGGGCTTGATGAATCAAGCCCCTACATTGTTCCGTTGTCATTTGCCATTTATCAAATGATGAGTTTCCGAACAGGCTCCCCCCACAACAGTAACCCATAACCCAAAAAAAAGTCTAAAAAATTAGGCTAAAAATTGACAATAAGTCTAAACAATTAGACTTACCTTTTTCTTTTACCTGATATGCCGTAAGCTTTCATCTTGTTAAACAGTGTGGCACGGGAAATGTTCAACTCCTTTGCCACAGTTTTGTAATCCCAGTTCATGGCATGCAGTTTTGCCAGCAATTTTTCCTTTTCCACTCGTTTCCTGGCTTCCTCAAGGGTTTCTTCCGGGATCTGCTGATGCGAATTTCTATTTAGTACCAAACCATTGGCAGGAAGATGGGGCTGGATGGTTTCGGGTAAAATTTCTTTTTCATCTGAAAGTACCACGACTTTTTCCACCAGGTTTTTCAATTGCCGGATATTGCCGGGCCAGGGATATTGCATCACCAGCTCCATGGTGCGGGGATGAAACGTGATGGCCGGCATTTTCCTCTCACGGCAAAACGTCGTGGTAAAATGCTCTACCAATTCAGGGATATCTTCTTTTCGTTCCCGCAGCGGCGGCACATCGATGGTTAATACAGCAATCCGGTAAAAAAGATCTTCCCGGAACGTTTTCTCCCGGATTGCTTGATTCAGGTCTTTATTGGTGGCGGAAATAATTCGCACATCGACTTTTTTCCGCGATGTACCCCCTACTCGCTGAATTTCCATGGTTTCCAGTGCCCGCAGCAATTTGGGCTGCAGACGCAAGGACGTCTCGGATATTTCATCCAGGAAAAGGGTTCCGGTGTGTGCCTCCTCAAAGAGACCGGCTTTCTCACTCACCGCATCGGTAAACGCTCCTTTCTCATGTCCGAAGAGTTCGGACTCCAGGAGGTTTTCCGGTATGGCCGCGCAATTGAGGGGCACAAACGGTTTGGCACCCCGCTGACTTTTAAAATGAAGGGCACGGGCGATCAGTTCTTTACCGGTGCCATTCTCGCCGGTGATCAGCACCGGTGAATCGGTAGCCGCTATTTTTTCGATCAACCGGTAGATTTCCTTCATGGCATCGGAACTTCCAATCATGCGATATTCTTCCCGGACCGTTTCCAGGAGATGGCTTTTTTCCTTCTCCAGCATGGATTGGGTAATGGCGTTTCTCAGGGTAATACCGATCTTATCCGAGCTGACCGGTTTCTCCAGGAAATCATGGGCACCCAGTTTAAGGGTCTTAACGGCCTTTTCAATGGTGCCGTGGCCGGAGAGCATGATTACCGGCAGATTGGGTATCATTTCTTTGATGGCCTGGAGGGTGTCCACGCCGTCGATACCCGGCATTACCAAATCCAATACCACGGCATCGATGGTATCTTCTTGAAGAATTTTAAGGGCCTCGGATGCATGAGTGGTGCTTCTTACCGTAAATCCCTGCTCTTCCAGGGCGTCGGACAGCAGGAATAATACTTTTTTTTCGTCATCTACCAATAAAATTGTTTTCCCTTTCAATGCTTACCTCCTTGTGGTTTGCCTGAAGCCTGGGGCATAGGGCGTACAGCACAAAGCTCGAAGAGCTTTCTAATGCTTGTTGCCTATTGCCTGTAGAATGAGTCATTTGCTTTTGGAAATAATTAATGCAATTTTGGTGCCAAAACCTTTGCGGCTGTGAACGTCAATCTTGCCGCCGTGGGCTTCAATAATTCGCCTACAAATGGTCAGACCGATTCCCGTACCTTTTTCCTTTTTTGAAAAAAATGGAGTAAAAATCTGCGAAACGTCTTCTTCCTCCATACCGATGCCGGTATCTTCAACCTCGATCAAAACATGACCGACACCGCCCTTTGATGGAGATGCCACCGGGATCGCCGAAACGGTTAATTTGCCGCCATCCGGCATGGCATCGATGCCATTATCCATCAGGTTGACAATGGCTTCCTTAAATAAATTCTCATCGATGGGAATTATAATATCCTCTTCCATTTCCAATTGAATCTCAAAGTTCTTATCCAGGAGTGCCCGGTAATGATCCACCAGCCGCTCTAAAATGGGTTTGAGATTTTTTTGCTCCATCCGGGGCTTCTGGATTTGTATGAGTTTCAATATATTATGGGTTTGCTGTTTAAGTATTTTCACATCTTCCACCAGGAAGTCGGCCAGTTGTTCGTAATTTTCAGTTTTGGATTTTTCTTCATCCGCTTCGTCTCTATCTACACTTCGCTTTATTTTTTCCGCGGTCCACATGATGGTAGAGAGAGGGTTTTTAATTTTATGGGCGATACCCTGGAATACTTCTAGAAACTGGGAGGTATCACCAGTTGATTCCCACCGCTGCTGTTTAAACAGGGATGTTTTTCTCAACCGGTGGAAAAGGAAAATAAACAGGCCATTGAATAAAAGCAGCGCGAGTCCATTGAACAACAAACCGGATTTTACCAGGTTTTCAAGTTTTTTAGAAAAAGATATTTTCGATTCAGTGATCATATACAATTTATCGGAATTAACCAGCGCATGATTGCCCTTTTTTGTATTCAGGGGAACCAGGATAGTTGAAGCTACATAGTCATTTATGCCGGGCGGGGGTTTAACATTTAAATGAAACACCCTTTGTTGCAGACCCATATCATAAGCCATCAGTTGATCCTGTACATATGCAAAAATATAATCCCAGCGGTTAGAAGGACTTGAAACATTAACCGCCCGAATAAGAGCATTCTCTTTTATTTTTTTCTTTTTCAAAGGATTCAATACCCGATCATACATTCGCAGGTTACCGTCGGAATCTCCCACATAGATACGAGCCTCTTCTTTAATTTTCACCACAACTGGCTTTGAAAAAGAAACAAGGGGCACCTGATCTTCCCCTTTTTGATCACCGGTTTGTCCGTCAAAGATTACTATCCTCCCACTTGCTTTAGGACGTTCCGAGTGAAATTCCGTGGCGGAAATGATTTCAAAAATACCATCATTATCGACATCTGAAACAGCACTGTGGGAAAACGTATAGATGGGACCGATCTTCTCCTTCCAGCGTGCTTTCCCGTGACAATCAAGGACAATCACATAGCTGAACTCGTCGCTGGTATCGTTTATTTTTAATCCCTTATAGCCAGCGAAGGTAGAAAGAATAATTTCCCTTTTACCATCTCCTTCCAGGTCTTTGAATTCCGCATCGATGATCATCGGTCCGGTTTCATATTTCCACAGCAGCTTCCCGGACTCAGGGTAAATGCAGGAAATTACACCTTTAGAGCGCTCGAAGTCCTGCTTTAATATCGTTACCAATTCGTTTTTTCCATCTTGCTCAAGGTCCACCAGCATGGGTTTTAAAAAAGACATTCCCCGGTCGGCAAATTCCAGGTCAAAACTTTTCACTTTTAATGATTTCCTGAGCTTCTGGTTATTTTCTATATCTTTTAAAATGAGTGCCCCATCTTCAAAATCCAGGAACCTAAAAACATAGAGTTTTAGCTTCCTATCGTGATACGCTCCCCATAATTTACAACTATTAGAGACCATTATATCCCCATAATAGTGGAATTGATAATCCTTTTGAAAGGGTTCAAAAATCGAGATCGCTTGTATTTCAGGATGTGCTCCCCAAAAAGCCGAAAAAACGATTTCATCCTCCCTGTCATGATCGACGTCAATGGTGCTGACGAATCTATGGGGATATTCTTGCATTTTCTCAATAGATATGGACTCATTCATATGGATAACGTTTTTATATGAATCAATGCCATCGATAACGATGGTGGTATTAACAGCAATAAACAAAAAGACTATAATTATCATTCTCATCTTTCTATTCTTCGGGCGGTCTTTTTTTTAAAGGGATAATCAATTTAGCACTCGTTCCAAGCCCATTTCGGCGTTGTACCTCAAGCTTTCCTTCGTGTGCCTCGATTATTTGTCTGCATATGGTAAGATCCAAACCGATGTCCGAGTCTTTTTCTTTCTTACTGAAAAGGGGAGTAAAAGCCTGTGATCGCTCGTTTTCATCCATACCGCGACCGGTATTTTCTACTTCTATCGATACGTGCCCGATCCTGCCTTTTGAATCTGGAAGAGGAGGGACTGAAGTCACGGATATCGATATTTTACACCCTTCCGGCATAACTTCGACGGCATCATCGATAAGAATCACAATGGCATCTTTGAAAAGTTCGTCATCGATATAAAGGGAAATATCCTCTTCCATCTTCAAACGAATTTCAGTTTTTTCATCCACTATCGTACGATATTGCTCCACCAGTTGCTCCAAGAGTGGTTTAAGGCTCTTTTGCCGGAATCGGGGTTTTTGAATTCGAAGCATTTTAAGCATATTGTCGGTTTGTTTTCGCAGGGTTCCGACATCCTCAAGTAAAAAATCCGACAATTGCCTGTAACTATTCATATTATTTTTGTTTTTACTTTCAGCGCTGCTTCGCTTTATTTTCTCCACAGTCCACAAGATAGTAGATATGGGATTCTTTAGTTGATGAGCGATACCCTGGAGAATCTCAAGAAACCCGGAAGGCTTAGTTTCTGATTCTTGCCGGGATGGAGGAAAAATGGTTTTTTTCAATCCAAAGGTGAAGTAAATACAAAATACGTTAAATAAAAGCAAAATGATAATGGTATAAAGGAGTCCGCTGGTCGACAGGTTTTTTAAAATTTTACCCGGAGAAAATTTCGATTCATGAAGGTGGTACAATTTGTCGGTAGAGACAAATGCATCATACCTTTGCTTACTTTTCCCGGGAGCAAAATAGGCGTTAATAGACAAAAGAGCAAATGGAATTGGTCTTGCGAACGTATAGTCCAATATTTTCCTGCTCAGTTCCTTATCATAAACCAGCAGCCTGGTAGGGGTGCAAGCCAATAGATATGGCCATTCTCCAGCCCTCCAAATTCCAAATGGATTATTCAATAGTACGATAGGGACATCTTCCTTTACAATTGCTTTTATCTTTAGCGGATCCAAATTCCCATCGAACATCCATATCCGGCCCCTGGAATCTCCCACATAAATCCTGCTTTGGTTTGTATTAATTTTATAGACAAAAGGTCTTGAAAATGATCCGTCGGAAATAAAAAAGTGTTTTTTTTGTTCACCGGTTAATCCATTAAAAATGAATATTTGCCCCCTGTTTTCATTGTGTACCTGGTGGCATCCAGTGGTAGTGACAATCTCAAATGTGCCATCATTATCAAGGTCTTCAATATCGGAATGCGCATGGGTATACCACCCACCGGTTATCTTCTTCCACCATTCCTTTCCATTACCAGCCAATACAATCACATAACTGTGGGCATCAGTGGTTTCGTTGCATTCCACCCCGTTATTGACTGCACTGGTAGACATAATGACCTCTTTCCTTCCGTTTCCATCCAGGTCCACAAGTTTCCCATCCCATACATGAGGGCCGCAATAGTATTCCCACAACAATTTCCCGGATTCCGGGCCAACGCAAACAATTCCCCGTGGATAACGATCAAAGCCGGAATAAAGTCTAATAAAAAGCTCCCTTTTCCCATCTGATTCGAGATCGCCAAGAAGTGAAAGTACTCTAAATCTATAGCTGCCTTCTGAAGACCGAAAATTCAATCCTTCAAGTTTTATAGTTTTATGGATGTTCCGGTGTATGTCCTCATCTTTTAGAAAGATTTCCCTCCCCACACGCTCCAAGAACCTGAAAATCAGGATATTTAATTTATTATCATAATAAACATCGTAGAAGTGATAACTCTGGGGAACGACTATTCTATCGGTAAAAGTCCCCATATGGCTTTTCCCGGATAAATCAAAAATAAAATATTCCAATTCATCGGGAGTATGATTTTGGCAAAAAACAAACTCATCCTCCCCATCGTTATCGATATCTTTTATGCGGACTAATCCGGCTCGATGTTCACTTATTACCTTAACGGTTATGGAGCTGCTCTTAAGACGGAATTCCTCAACCTGTTTAATAAGCCGAATTCCCAGGTACAGGTTAATCCCAATAAAAGCAATAATGACGAACAGATATGTTACAGCTTTACGCATTTTAATCATTTTTCCTTCCCGGCTTGACCGGTAAAGTAATGGTAATCCTGGTGCCAAAATCTTTGCGGCTGTGAACCTCGATGTTGCCTCCATGGGCTTCGATGATGCGTTTGCAAATGGTCAGACCAATTCCTGTGCCTTTCACTTTTCTGGTGAAAAAAGGAGTAAAAATTTGCGAAAGCTCTTCTTCATCCATGCCGTGACCGGTGTCCTCTACTTCGATCAATACATGACTGACACCCTCCTTTGCCGGTGAAGCAACCGGCACGAAGGAAATTCTCAACTTCCCTCCTTGCGGCATGGCATCCACGGCATTATCGATAAGATTTACCAATGCCTCTCTTAACAACTCCTCATCGATAAGAAGCGAAATATCTTCAGCCATCTCCAGGTGAATTCCGATCTTTTCCTCTACCAGGATGCGGTAATGACCGGCAAGGTCCTGCAATATGGGTCTAAGGCTTTTTTGTACAAACCGGGGATTGTATATTTGCACCAATCTCAATAAATGATCGGTTTGCCGACGCATCTTCTCCGCATCATCCATCAAGAATTCCGATAACTGCAAATAACTATCCCTTTTTTTCCTGTCCGTATTCTCCCGGGCCCTGCTCTTTATTTTTTCCGCTGCCCATAAGACCGAGGAGATCGGATTTTTCAACTTCTGAGCGATTCCCTGGACGATTTCCAGGAATTTCACCGTTTCCGGGGAAACCTTTCTCCCGGAACGGCTCCCATTAGATACCTTCATTCGATAGAGAAAATAAATAAAAAACCCATCGAACAAAAGAAGAAAGACGATTGCCGGCAGCAAACCGGAGGTAACCATTATCTTAAAAATTTCCTTAAACGATAACACCGATTCCCGGACCCGGTACACAAGTTCGGCTTTAAGTAGCGCAAAATTTCCCTGCTTTGTTTGAATAGGAATCATAAAAGTGGAGATTCCCATATCACTATCACCACCATTGAGAGGCTGCTCAAAACTAAAACTAAAAATTTTTCGTGTCAGGTCCCTGTCATAGACCAGGAATTGATCCTGGGTATGCGCATATACATAATGCCATTCTTGCGAAGCAGAGGAAATGTTCAAAACACGAACCGGGCTATTTGCTTCAGTATCATCCATGTATTTTAAATTCCGGTCAAACATCCATATTTTACCGTCGGAGTCCCCAACATAGATACGAACGTCATCTTTGCCAAATACCCGGATAGAGGGCCGGGAAAAAGATACGGGGAAAAGTGGGTGGTGTGGTTTTTTTTCTTCTCCGGCAGCGTCAAACATGATAATGACTCCTTCTTCCTTTAACCGGGTGTGATACCGTTCCGTGGTGGTTACAATTTCGGCGGTGCCGTCATGGTCCAGGTCAGCCGCGGCGGTATGGGTAAACGTGTGATAATTTCCGACTTCCTTTTTCCAGCGTTCGTTTCCCTTACTGTCCAGGACAATCACATAACTGTGGGCATCGCTGGTGCCGTTCACTGTTACGTCATTATTGGCCGCAAAGGAAGAAAGAATGATTTCCTTGCCTCCCTGGCCGTCCAGGTCCAAGAATTGCGCTCCGGTAATTTTTGTGCCAGCATAATACTCCCATAAGAGCTTCCTGGATTCGGGGTCAAAGCATCCTATCCCCCGGGTATATGGCTCGTTTGAAGATGAGAATATAATCACCATCTCCAATTGTCCATCTGCTTCCAGGTCCACAAGGGCCGGAGGGAGAAAATCGATTTTTTGACCGGATAAATCTACCTTAAGCTTTTCAAGGGGGATTGTTTTTCGCGGGTTCTGGCGGTTGTCCTTCTCCACGATATGAAATGCTCCCTCCTTAAATTCAAGGAACCTGAAAACGTTGATTTTCCAATCTTCATTATAATAAGCATCTAAAAACACATAACTAAATGGGGCCAGAATTTCACCGTAATAGTGATAGTTAAAATCCTTTTGAAAGGGTTCAAAAACCGAAACTTCCTGTTTATTGGGAGTGGTATACGTGCGCGAAAAAGCCACTTCATCTTCATTATCAGTATCGATGTCCAGGGTGCCGGCGAACCGGTAAGGATGTTTTTTAATAATTTCATCGATGGATATAGGCGCGGTTTTTAAATTGAATTCCTTTAAGTGCCCGATTAAACGATTCCCCACATAAATGTTAACCACTATCAACAGGATAACGGGCGCGGTCCGCTTCAAGTATTTTATTCTTTCTTTCATCTTCTAACTTTTAATTTTGTCCTGTTTTTTTGACGGGCAGCGTAATGCATACGTTAGTGCCCTCTCCTTTTGGGCTGCGGATTTCAATTTTACCACCGTGTGCTTCGATGATTCCTTTACAAATGGTTAAACCCAGTCCGGTTCGTTTCGGTTTCATGGTAAAAAAAGGGGCAAAAACCCTGGAAAGGTTTTCTTTATCTATTCCTTTACCGGTATCGGCCACCTGGATGAAAGCCTTCCTGAGATTGCCTTTTATGATAGAAAAAACAGGTAAAAGGGAAATCGATAATTTCCCGCCGTGGGGCATGGCTTCAACGGCATTTTCCATGAGGTTTACCATGACCTCTTTAAATAATTCCTCATCGATAAAAAGAACGATATCTTTTTCATAGTTTGTCTCCAATTGGATGTCTATGTTTTCTCCCGGCAATTTTTGCGTTCGATAAAATTCCACCAGCTCTGCCAATATGGATTTGAGATTTTTGGGTTTTAATTGCGGCTTACGCACTTTAACCAATTTTAATAGATGATTGGTTTGCTGCTTCAATGCCTCCACATCTCCTGCCAGGAAATCGGACAATTCCGCGAAATCGGTATCCCCGGTTCGTTTTAATTTCTCCGCGGTCCACAGAGTAGTGGATATAGGGTTCTTTAGTTGATGCGTAAGTCCTTGAACGATTTCGATAAAATGGTGGGTTTGGGTTTCCCCTGTTTTTCCCGGCCCGGGACTTCCAGGATCAATGGTCCCGGTTTTCTTGCGGTTGTTAACGTTAATAAGAAAAAAAATGATACTGCCGTCGGTTAAAATCAGGATGATAAGGGTAAGCAGCAGGCCGGTGCTCAGCAGGTTTTTCACCAGGGAAAAAACAGTGCCCCGTGCTTCGCTGATGCGGTACAATTTGCGCGGCGATGCCAGGAAATAATCAAATTTACCGGTTGTCCGGTTGAATGCCGCAGGCGAAAACTTGAAATTATAGAGAACCATATCCGTTTCGAAGGGAGGTTCAAAGGTGTATCGGAATACTTTTTTATCCAGGTTCCTGTCATAAGCTATAAATTCTTTCCGGGATACGGCAAACACGTAGTTGCCCTGTTGTTGGCCGCTTAATGCATTCACAACCAGGAGCGCACCGGCCTCGGTTTTCTGTTTAAGATATTTCAAATGTTGATCCAACATCCATAGTCGTCCCGAAGAATCCCCGGCAAAAATCCGGGGGTCTTGGGAACCGGGATTCCATACAAAGGGATTTAAAGAAGAGGCATCGGCAAGAAGAAACGGGGGCTTCACCTTCCCGGTCATGCCGTCGAAAACAAATATCTTACCCCTGGTTTTCCCCTTGGCCCGGTGACATTCGGTGGCGGTGATAATTTCAAAACGTCCGTCATGATCAAGGTCCGAGATAACCGAATAGGCGACACTATACCAGTCGCCGGTTTTCTTTTTCCAGAGTTCCTTTCCGCTGCTGTCCAGGACAATGACATAACTGTGGGCATCGCTGATGCCGTTCGCTTCCGCGCCATTATTGGGTGCTCTGGTAGAAAGAATAATCTCTTTTCCCCGGTGGCCGTCTAAATCCTCGATTTCGATGCTGGAGAACGTTGCACCACAGGGATATGCCCACAACCGTTCCCCCGACCCCGCGTCGAAACAAATAATTCCCCTGGGAGCACGTTCATAACCAGGGGCTGTTATAATGAAAACCTCCTCTTTACCATCCGGTTCCAGGTCCGTAAACGTCGCACTGCCTTTAAATTTGGTACCGGGCTCTATAAATCCCGGGACCAGCCAATCATATTCCATTTCTTTCACAACCTGCCCATCTTCATCTATTTCTTTTACAATTGTTGTTTCCCCGTCCTGTTCCGTGAACCTGGCAACATAAGTTTTTCGTTGTTTATTATAAGAGACATCTACAAACATAGCGTCTTTACCGGGAAACTTAACAGTACGCTCAATGAAATTGTCAGGATTATCATTTTTTGTCCCGGGTTTAAAAATACAAACTTCCCCGATATCTGGTCGGATAGGGCGAAGAAAAATCACTTCGCTCTCTCCGTCACCATCGATATCCTTTATTCGGTCTACCGCCGGGATTTGGTCCCTCAGGATTTCAATGGATATCGGACCATTACTATAACGGAAATCCTCGAACTGGTGAACCAGGTGAGTCCCCAGGTAGAAGTTTACACCGATAAAAACAATAGTCCCGGCTATAAATTTGATTATTTTCCCCATCCGAATACGTATTATAGAAGAAATCGCAGTAAATTGCAATAGGAAACCACAGATTACACAGATTACGCAGATTTTTTTATATTTTTTTTATTTTTAAGTTTTATTTTTAAGGGACAGTCATTCATGATGAATAATGAAATTAATTTGCAGGCGGGGATTCTAAAAAGTCTAAAAAATTAGACTGGTGTTTTTTTAAAAAGGGGACGGCAAGAATGTTTATTTTTAGCCACAGAGGACACCGAGAATTCCCTACTCACCTTACTCACCCCACTCAACTTATTCACCTATTTTCACGGCAGGCAAGATTTTACTATTTCCATTACTCCACTACTCCACTACTCCATTACTCCAAAATTAAAATTGCCGGAACAACTGTGATCGTCAAAAATCCAGCCGAAGGATTGACGATGCAGGCATACATCGTCGATAATCCAGGTGAAAAATCGACGATGCAGACTTACATCGTCGATAAATCTTAAGCAAATCTTAAGGGACAGGCAAGATTTTTTACTTCTTTTGCCAACTGCCAACTATCTTCTCCCTTCGCGGCTAAATTAATTTTTACATTTAATCTGTGTAATCTGTGTAATCTGTGGTTTCTCTTTTTACATTTCCACCAGGAGGTGATAAAGAACCGTTTCACCTTTATTACAGCGATGATGCGCACGAAACGCCGCAATCTTATTAAATCCCGTTTCGGCCTCTTCTATTTTTCCTTTCAACCCATAGGATTCATAGTCGATTTGTTCCAGGTGTTCCCGGTACTTTCGACATAAGCCCTCGAAATCCTTTACCGAGGCATACACCAGGATATAATTCTCTTTTAAGCCGCTGCAATCATAGTTAATGAACAATTTCCGCACATGGCGGTCGATTGCGGTGGTATTGCAGGAGTCGAGGTTCAGGGCTTCGATAATGGAAACTGCCCGGCCGGTTTCGTCTTCGATCTTGATATCCAGTTCTCCCAAACCGGCCCCGGTTTCGGAGCTGCCGGACAGGGTTTGATCGTACGCGCGGAACCCGCGTGCTCTGAGCAGATTGGCCACCACCGTATTGCGGCTGTTTTCGTCTGTTTGCAGAGTTTTCTTAAGCCCCTGGACCTGCGATAGGGTGGTGATAAGGGGATCAAAGAGATTTCCGGGTATCCGGGGGGGCAGCAGACCGCTGAGTAATTGGTGAACCGAAACATCTTCGGAGCTTTTCTCGCAGAAGGCATCCCTGTCTTTTGCCATCAGTTTTTGCAGGAGATTGTACTTGTAGAAATTAGGTTTTTCAGAGGGTAGACATTTTGAACAGGTGCAGGGGACCTCTTCGAAGACGTGTTCTTCTTTTTTCATGTTCAGGGTTTCGTGGATATGGTCGAAATGGCTGCGAATGACACCCATTAACTGGGTGTTATTGGAACCGGAAACGGAAACGCGGATACGCTTTTGGGCCGAATCGCTTTTCACCAGCGCAGAGGAACCGGAGAACTCAAGTTCCACGCCGTTGTTCCAGTAATGGTCTTCGCGTATCAAGTAATGAAGCCGGCTGATAAACCGCATGATGATACCGGCCGGCATGAAGTCATAGGAATAATGGAGATGGAGATTGTGGGTGGAACGGTACGCCTCCATATCGATGGGGGGGCGTTGGGAGGGCAGGAGTTCCGGTATGATATAATCATCGGTTCCCACGATATTGAAACATAACTCGAATTTCTCGATAAGGCGAAGGAGCTGCGGATACTTTTCCGCCGGGTATCTTTTTTTGTTCCAATAACGGCCCAGGTGGGCCCGGTTAAAGCGGCCTTTATTGTTTTGTATTTCCAGGGAATCGATCAGGGCATAGACCGCGCCGGTGGTCCATTCGGGTTTCAAAATCACGGTATCTGCCAATACCGGGTCCTGGCGAAAGTGCAGGATGATGCCCAGGTCGTGGAGATAGTCGCTGAGAAATAGGGCTTTGTTTATATCCATGCCATGTGCAATACATACACTAAAATAGCGGAAGAGGGAGATATAATTTAAATCCATTGATTTGAATGCATCGCGGATATCCATCCAGCGTTTGGGGAGTTTGTCCAGCAGATGTGGCATCCCGGAGAGGGCAGTGCGGATGGTTTCGGTGAGCTCAGGGATATGAAAGCCGGTGAGGCAGCTAACCTGGAGGAATTGGGCGATGTTGGGGAATTTATCTTTAAAAGAGGCTTCATCGATGTGTTTGACATGCATGTCCGCTTTGTTCATGACCATGATAAGCGGGCTGCCGGCGCCCAGGAGTTTGACCGCATTGAGCCAGTAGTCGAAGCTGCGGGTTTCTTCTTCTTTTCTCGGGTCCCAGACAAAGAGGTATAGGGAGCGTTTGGTGAGTAAGAACTGGTGGGTGGCGTGGAGGATGTCCTGGCCGCCGAAATCCCAGAAATGAATGTTGACATCGCGGGAAAGGCCGTCGGGAAAGGGGCAGGGGAGCTGCCAGGGCTGGATATCGATGCCGCGGGTAGTGTCTTCTTTACCCGGCACCACCTTGAAATGTTTATTTTTGAGTTTTTTCATGAGGGTGGTTTTGCCCACATCGCCGCTGCCCACCAGGAGGAGTTTGGATTCCAGAAACAGCACAGAAGCCCGTTCGATTTCGTCGAAGTAGTTTTTGACGGCGTCATTCCCCTTTTTAACAATCTCTTCCGGGGGATCGATCAGGGGGTTGCCGTAGAGATTCAAACCGTTATAATAAAATCTATCTTCCCACTTTATTTCCATGCCGGGCCACCATGAGGTGATATGGGGAGGAAGTCGTCCGATGCGATTATTTCTTACATCCAGATATTTTAAATGCTTCAATTCCCTCAGGGGCGTGAGGTCCGTGATTTGATTACTATCCAAATATAGATTTGTCAGGTTCGTCAGGTCGCTCAGCGGCGTGAGGTCCGTAATTTGATTACCACTTAAATAAAGCGATCCCAGATTGGTCAGGTCGCTCAGCGGCCTGAGATCCGTGATTTGATTTCTACTTAATGAAAGTTCTGTCAGCTTCGTCAGGGCGCTCAGCGGCGTGAGGTCCGTGATTTGAGTATTATATAAAATAAGTGCTGTCAGCTTCGTCAGGGCGCTCAGCGGCGTGAGGTCCGTGATTTGATTACCACTTAAAACAAGCTCTTCCAGGTTCGTCATGGCGCTCAGCGGCGTGAGGTCCGTGATTTGATTACCACTTAAACCAAGCTCTCTAAGATTGGTCAAGGCGCTCAGCGGCGTGAGGTCCATGATTTGATTATCACTTAAATGAAGCGCTTCCAGATTCGTCAGGGCGCTCAGCGGCGTGAGGTCCGTGATATTAGTTCCATCCAGGTTCAACCCCTTCACCTGCCCCGTATGATCCAAAGCAAAGCTATTTTTTGTGCCTATAATTTCTTCAAGCGGCTGGGGTTTTAATTCAATCCCCAATTGTTTCCCGATCTGTTTTATAATCTTCCTATCATCTTTAGCCATACGGTCTCCTTCCTGTTTAAGAAACACGAAACACGTTCAATCATACCATATCTGAGAAGAGAATAAAAGGTATAGATAAAGATCGGGCAGCGACGTCAAAGTCGCCCTAAATTCGAAGCACGAAGCACGAAATACGAAACAAATCCAAAATTCAAATGTTCAAAATCCAAAACAAAA
>JABAOH010019440.1_pt1 | contig 16195 bp, 15 predicted proteins | sample 7062181 | NCBI WGS metagenome assembly JABAOH01 (sample SAMN14538630, study PRJNA623070) | marine sediment metagenome | biome: marine biome [ENVO:00000428]; feature: marine pelagic biome [ENVO:01000023]; material: deep marine sediment [ENVO:00002113]; isolation source: pool of 5 deep marine...
CAAGGGTGACTCTTGTATCTGCGTTGCCGTGAGCCTTTGAACGCCACCGAGTGACCCTGTTCCTAAGTCAGTGCGCATGAACACCGTTCAGAAGTATTTCAGAGTGAACCCCAAAGACATGGCTTATATGAAGTCCATCGTCGAATCCTATGATGGGCTAGCCGTTCTCGTCACTTTGGATCCGGTGGAGGGAATCATGGAATGGATGATTCCTCCCGACCGATTGGAGGAGACAGAGGAGCTCATTGACTCTCTTCGGGAAGAAATCCCCATCCTTTCCATGACCTCTCTCTGAGCCCCTCACAATAAACTCTCGAGCAAAGGGCCGGCCATCTATTTATTGAGAAGTTCAGGTAATCAAAAGAACCCTCCTCTGTTCACCCAACGGATTTTTCGGCCCGTTCAGAGGTCTGCTCCGTATCCGTTAACCCGGCCTGGCAGCCTTGACCAGCGGGGATTCATTACGGAGGGCTCCTTTGGCCACAACAGGAAGCCCGAAGGACCTCGTGATCTTCGTCAAAAGGACATTGTTCAGTCTGAGCACCCTGCTTCCCTTCCGCCCATTGGCGGTCTCTCTTAGGAGAGAGGAGAAATGGTACATTGTCCTCAAGCGAAACACCCTGTCTGTGCGCATGGCTGCTGGCCAGCCACGTGAAGGAAAGGATGACTGATGAAGTACGGCGCCATGAATTTTCCTATCAAGCCGTTGATGAAGGAGATCGAGGAGATCTCCAGTCTCGGGTTTGACTATGTCGAGATCTCCATGGATCCGCCAGAAGCGTTGCCCGAAAAAGTGCAGAACCTCAAAGATGAGATCCTCGAAGCAGCTCGGAATTACGGTATGGACCTCATCGCCCACATGCCAACCTTCGTCTCCACCGCCGATCTCTATGCCAGCGTTCGCCGCGTATCCATCGAAGAGACCGTCGCAGCTCTGGAGACAGCATCAGCGCTCAGAATAAAAAAGGTCGTCCTCCACCCCCCATATACGGTAGGCCTAGGGAAATTCGTCCCGAAAAAGATCAGAGAATATGGCCTGTCGAGTCTCAACGGGATCCTCGAGAAGGCAAAAGGCTTGAACATTATGGTCTGTTTGGAAAACATGTTTGCCACAGCCGGATCGCTAACGACTCCCAGGGATTTCAGGACCGTCTTTGAGGAATTTCCAGGCCTGAGCATGACCCTTGATATCGGCCACGCCTTTGTCGCAGGGGGAATGAACAATGTTCTGGAGTTCATTAATGGCGTCGGAAGCCGGATAGTCCACGTCCATGCAAACGATAACCTTGGTAGAGAGGACAATCACCTCCCCGTTGGGGCTGGTTTCATCGATTTCCGCGAAGTCTTGAGAGAATTGAAGTCCCTAGGCTACAACGACACGATGACGGTGGAGGTTTTTTCGAGAGACCGGGACTACCTCAGGATAAGCCGCGAGAAGCTCCTACGCCTCTGGGAGGAACTCCCATGAGGGAGACGCCACATCACTTCTCACTCCGCCGACGGGCCTCCATGATCCAGATTTTTATCTGGGCTTTTGTCGGATATCTGGTTTCGGGGTTTTCCCCGGCCACCCCCACCAATTTGGCTTGAATCCCCTCTGGTTCCTCCTGGGCGAGCATCTCGACCGAGTCGATTCCAGCCTTCTGGAGAAGCAGGAAATACTTTATCCCGAGACCCTTTAGTTCAATCAACCTGGCCTTCTTCAACAACTCCTCCAAACGACCTGGGGGAGAATCGAGTATCTTCTGGATCCGTTCATATCTCCCTGGGCCGCGGACCTCATAGAGCAGATCGTCCACCGTGTGAATTTCCAATTGTTCCAGGTCGTCTTTTTCGTTTTGTGTGAGGGACGGGAAGTCGTCTAGAAGCGGCACGGTAGAGCCGACCGTGTAACGGTCGATTGCCCTGGCTGAGAGAACATAGAAAACAAAGATAGAAAGGCCCGTGACAATCCGAAGGGAGAGTGACGTCCGCCTTTGGCGGTGGAGTCTGGCCGTGTCCTCTTCCCACCCTCTCTTATGGCGGAAAAGAGAGATGAAGCTATAGATTGCGTAACACTCAACGGCAAAAGGCGGAAATCCTAGAAAACCTAAAACCGGCATTTCAAAGAGTTTGAACTCATCGAAAAAAGGGACCGTATAGACCCATTTGGTCCGTGCCCAGAAATTCCAGAATTCCCAAAGACCGCCGCAGATCAAACCCGCCACAAGGAGGAGGGTGAACTTTCTCAAACTCCCCTTTTCCCATTCAGCGAGAAGCGATTTTCCGCCAAATCGGTGGTTTATCGGTTCGAGAAGAAAAATGAGGGCGCCCCAAATGAGCGGGAAAGTATATCTGGAGACAATCAACGGGAGAACCAGAAACAGGACGCCAGTGAATATGAAGACTAGGTACCAACCCCTGGTCACCGTTATCTTCGGGACGGAAACCCTCCTGAAGAGGCCGAGAGTCTCGATGAGTTCGGTAGTTTCAAATATTCCGGGCAGGACAGTTCCATAGGCCACCGCGTATCCCATAAATCTTATCAGGGAACTGTTCGGCACATTGATGTAGTACCAGTTGCGCATCACAAGATTCACCATCTCGAAGAAGAACCAGATGGTGAAAGACCAGGGAATCATCAGAAGGAACTCCCGGGGTCGACTCAGAATCAGAGAGTTCCCTTTCAACCGATAGATCAGGCTGTCCACCATGAGGATGTATGACCACCAGGCAAAACAGTAAAACCACGAAAAGAATGGCTCCACCCGGTAAAACATCAAGACCTGGGCGACGATGAGAACTGAGGCCCCAATGATTCCATGGATGTTGAGGTGCTTCTTTCTGGCCTTCTCTTCACTGCGTCTGGCAGCAACTGGGTTCATCACGACGTCAAAAGAATCCGAATAGAGGGAAAGAGGGTTTCAGCCTTCGATCACTTGAGGAGAGGAGCGAGGGTCTTGAAGGAATCGGTGTCAGCCCTCTCAAAAAGTTGAAAAGCGATGGTCTCTGTAGAGGTTATCAAAGCCCCTGCCTTCTCCATGAGTGAAAGGCCGGTTATCCAGTTCTGCTTGGTACGTGAACAGGTCGCATCTCTCGGCACGTGGACGACATATTCATGAGAAAGAAGATCCAAGACGGTCTGAAAAACACACACATGGGTTTCCATGCCCATGACAACAGCCTGATCTAGGTTCTGATCGGAGAGCTTTCCCATGAATGTCTCGTCTTTCAAAGAACTGAAGGTTACCTTCTCAACGGGCGCCACGGAGTCGAGAGCCTCACGGACCGGCTGAACGGTATGCCTGAGACCTTTCGGATACTGCTCTGTAACGAGGATGGAGATCTGAAACGATTTTGCCACCTCGACCAGAAGCCGAATGTTGCGAATTACATCCTTTGCCACACCGGGCTTCATAGCCGCCGCGAGAGCCTCCTGTACATCGATGATAACAAAAAGCAGTTTCTGTCGATTCAGATAAAAGCGCTCTAAATTCATCGGTCCAAACCCTCTCCATGGGCAGGAGTATCCCGATACCTCTAACACATATGGAGGAGGTAAGGGAAGCGTCAATTCTCTCAATATCGAGCAAGAGCTCCCGGAGACACGCTTCCCGCCCCTCGCAGAACAGGTGCGGACAGGCTATTGTCCGAATTCCTCTAGACCACTTGTGTCGAAGTCATTCCCACAGTATTTCACTAGAAAGTGGGAAAGGAGGCTCTGAGAGCCAGTCAAGATTTTTTCGGCAAGAATATCCTAGCACAGTAAACGTCTCCAAGATTTCTCACAAAGCACACAGAGCCTCAGAGAGAACTTCCTCTGGATTGGTGAGAGGCCAATCCAGAGGAAATCNNCCTGTCGGGGAGAGCGGGCGAGAGGAACTGGTGCTTTTATGGAAGGCCGCTTTCATCAAACAAAAGCTGAGAAAAAGGATTTTGGAACGGCATTCGGGCAGGTCCAATCCCATATCCCCGCAAACGTCCCTCAGGGATATGAGCGTCCACAAAACCCACGAAACCCCTCGTTTGGGAAATATTGAAATCTAGGGACAGTTATAATATGGTTTCATAACCAAAGCCTACCTGGCCGTTGAGGGTGAGGGTTTTTCCATGTTTGATGTCATCGGATTTGGGGCGATGAATCTCGATATGATTTACCAGGTGGACTCCCTTTCACAAATCTCTGGAAAGGAGATCGAACTGCTGCCTGGTCAAGAGATCTCTACAAGTTCTCAATTGTTCTCAAAAATTCTGCAACGGGTTGAACAACGGGGCACATTGAAATCAAGGGCCGGGGGGGGATCGGCGGCCAACACGGTTGTCGCACTCTCCCGGATGGGTTTTAGAACGGGGTTTGTGGGCAAAGTGGGGAGCGACGCAGAAGGTGACTGGCTGGTCGACCAGATGGACGCGGTGGATACTCGGGGAATCGTTTTCGGTGGCATGAGCGGTCGGTGCCTGTGCATTCTAGATTCGAACCTTGATCGGTCCATCCTATTGGACCCTGGCGCCAATGACAGCCTCTCTTCCGATGATATTGATTGGCCCTATGCGACAGACGCCCAATTTGTCCATTTCACATCCTTTGCGGGAGAAAAACCATTCCGTGCCCAGCTGGCCTTGGCCAAGGAGATTCATCCCCCGGTTCAAATCAGCTTTGACCCTGGTGAGGTCTATGCCTGCCGAGGCTTGAAGCACCTGGAACTTCTGGTGAAGAAAAGCTTCGTCATTTTTGCAACAGAGAGTGAAATCGAGATGCTGACCGGCTTGGCTTTTCTGGAGGGGAGCGCTACTCTGCTGGACCGTGGCCCGTCAATCGTCGTGTGCAAGAGAGGTCAAAAAGGCATCCATGTGGCGTCCCATGACCAGCGATTCGGTCTCCGAGCCGACCCAACGAAGGTGACGGATAACACTGGTGCGGGCGACGTATTCAATGCGGGGTTCCTGGCAGGCTTGCTAACGAATCGTCCCCTTCAAGACTGCGCATCCCTCGGTACTCGGCTAGCTGCCCGCAGCGTAACGGGTTATGGAAGAAGCCGATATCCGGAGAGGAAAGATCTGGAATTCTTTAGTGAATAGGGGTAGGATTAGGTCAGCATCTGTTGCTCAGATCCCTGCGAGCAGTATTCGAACATTTTTGAGTAGATCGAAGACGTGTTCCATCCTCGAGAAGCGCGGGACCAACGCGTCACATCGTGTTAAGTGCTACCGCCAACGCTGGGATTCCTCCCTGGCTTTATCACGATTCATTGGCAAGGAACGTTAAACGTCTCCGACAGCGATTCTGATTGGGACAACAGCCTGCCAAAAACTGTCCAATTGGTGTTTTCGTGTATACATTTGGCTGGTTCTCGACTGGAAGGGATGAAGCGGCTCGACAACTTCTCAATGAAGCGTGGCGGAGTATTGAGAATGGAATGATCCCGGCCAAAATCGGGTTTGTCTTCTGCGACCGGGAGCTCGGCGAAGACCGGGAGAGTGATCTTTTTGTCGAACTTGTTAAGGACCTCAAGATTCCCCTCTTCTCCCTCTCATCCCGGGCGTTCGAACCTTCTCTAAGAAAGAAAGACCGGGAGGAGTGGCGTCGGCTCTTTCATGACAGGGTGATGGAAACCCTGAGTGGTCAAGAGTTTGTTACTATTGTCTTGGCCGGGTATATGCTGATTGTCAGTCCTGAGATGTGCCGCCAATATACGATGATCAACCTCCATCCGGCAGAACCCGGTGGGCCGAAAGGGACCTGGCAGGAAGTCATTTGGGAACTCATCGCCCGGGGGGCCGATTCGACCGGGGTGATGGTCCACTTGGTTACAGAAGTTCTCGACGAAGGGCCACCAATCACTTACTGCACCTTTCCTCTCAAGGGTGAACGCTTCGACCCGCTTTGGGTTCAAATGGGGGCCAAACTCGGTTTCATGCCCCTAGGAGAAATAATTGGGGAAGAAGGAGAAGAAAACCCCCTTTTCAAGGAGATCCGACGGCAAGGAGTCATGCGAGAAGTGCCTCTTCTCTTACTCAGCCTAAAAGCCCTGGCCGAGGGCAGGGTGAGGATCGAGGGCCACAGAATTCTAGACCAACAGGGTCGGGAGACTGCTGGTGCCTGCCTCAACAGTGAGATCGATGGGTATTTGGATCGAGGGCGGGATGGAACATAGTTCGAGGAGCCGGCTCGAGAGCTTTAATTTGGAAAAGTGAGAAGACCGAATGGGGCGACATTTCACGACCGATTGCGAGGGACCTATCTCCAAGAATGACAACGCTCAGGAGCTTTCGGCCCATTTTGTCCTACATGGTGAGAGATTCTTCGCCGTCGTGAGTAAGTATGACGATTTTCTCGCAGACGTGATGAAAAAGCCAGGATACAAGGCAGGAGACACCCTCAAGCTCATTCTCCCATTTCTGATCGCCTATGGAGCGACCAACGACTCAATTCACAACTACAGCCGCACCCATATCCTCCTTATACCGGGAGCCGCCGAAGCCCTCCGATTTGTGCGTTCACGAATGGCCTCATTCATCATCAGTACAAGCTACGAACCCTATATCAAGGCCCTTTGCGATGTGATCGATTTCCCAGTGGATCGGGTCTTCTCCACCCAGGTAGACATCGATCGGTATCCGATGAGTCCAGATGAAAGATCCTGGCTCAGAGAGACCGCCGTCGAGATTGGAGAGATGGAGATACTTGAATGGACTGAGGATGCGGCTGGGATCGAGGGCCTCCCGCAAGGCCATAGACAGACTCTGGAAAGACTGGACCACATTTTTTGGGGATCTATTCCACAGATGTCGGTGGGGCGGATATTCGATGAGGTCAACCCCATCGGTGGTCGCGAAAAGGCGAAGGCGGTTCTGAAAAGCCTTGAGAAGACTGGAAACGATATTGAGGATGTCATGTACGTTGGCGATAGTATTACAGACGTCCAGGCACTCGATCTCGTTAACGAGGGAGGCGGACTGGCCGTGTCATTCAACGGCAATGGCTACGCGATTCGATCATCTCTCGTCTGCTGCATGTCCAATGATGCGAAAGCCACCGCCATTCTAGCCGATGTTTTTGACAGGCTTGGACGTGATGGTGTCTTTGATCTTGTATCCTCCTGGGGGACTGACGATCTCAGCCGGTTTTCGATCGACAGGGATCTACTGGCCTGGCTCAATAATGTTCCCAGGGAGGCTTTTCCTCGATTGGATTTGATTTCAGACTCCAATCGAAAGGATCTGACGGATGCCAGTGAGACCTTTCGCAAGTCGATCAGGGGGGTGGAGATTGGTGGTTTGGGATGATCTCCCCAGATATCAAGGTCTGTAAGGGTCGAGGAGCGTGCTATGAGCTATTCCTATCAACAGTATCGCGTCTCTCTAGGCGGTGGCCGAATAACGCCAGGGGTTAAATACCTTCTTTTCATTTGCGTCGCCGTCTTTCTGCTTCAATCCATCGCAACTCGGCATATTCTTGTCTATTTTGGGTTGATCCCTTTTCTGGTCTGGAAGAAGTATTTTATCTGGCAGCTTGGGACCTACATCTTCCTTCACGGCAGCCTATTTCATCTGATTTTTAACCTTTTCGCTCTCTGGATGTTCGGATGCCAGCTGGAAAGACAATGGGGCACGAAAAACTTCCTTAAGTACTTTTTTGTCACTGGAATTGGGGCTGGAATCAGCTATGCTCTTGTGAGGCCGGACCAGTTGGGCCCGGTCATCGGCGCATCTGGCGCCATTTACGGCATCTTGTTGGCTTACGGCATGATCTTTCCGAACAAGATGATCTATGTGTGGTTTCTCTTTCCAATTCGGGCGAAATACTTTGTCATAATCTTCGGAGTCATCGAACTTTATGCCTCTATCGCTGGCACTGGTGGCGGGATAGCCCATATTGCCCATCTGGGTGGAATGGTATTTGGCTATATCTATATAAACTACGCTCGTATTCTAAAGCGGATCTACATGGCCTACCTCAACTACAAACTGCAGAAGTTAAGAAAACATATACACATTGTGGATCCCAAAAAAGGAGAAGACAAAAAGGACTATATCCAGTAGCGAAGATTCGCCCGTCCGTGACACGCCCTCGGCAAAGACGGGACGCTCCAATAATACTCCCGTGTCCGCTGCGGCTACCATTCTCATCACGGGTGAACCGCCGGAAGAGAGATCGCCTGTCGAACTTTACGGTTCTAACAAAAATGCTATACCTATGTTGAGTCGGGCTGGAGTGGATTCTATCTGAAGGGAGGGAAGGGAAAAAGCAATGAAAGAAACTTTTGACGAAATTATCGGGGAGGCAATAAGAAAAGAAGCGGACGCAGCGGCTTTTTACCGGATGGCCGGTGAACGTGTCCAGTCTGGAATCAGCAAGTCCTTCCAAGAAATGGCGGAGGAGGAGGAGAAACACCGCAAGATTCTTGAAGAACTCGACTGGGACAAGGTGGAACAATACAAGTTAGAGGACATTCCTGACCTTAAAATCAGTGAGTTCCTCGACGACGTTCCCTATGACGAGAATATGACTTACCAGGATGCCATCCGCATGGCCATCAAGAACGAGGAAAAAGCCCAGAAGATGTACCTGGCCTCAGCAAAGAGATTTGCTGACGATCCTAAGATCGAAAAACTCTTTAAGATGCTCGCCCAGGAGGAGTCTAAACACAAACGTCGCCTCGAAGAGATGTATGATGACGAGGTCTATAACCAGCAGTGGTAGAGAATGGGCAGATCCCACGGTCGGAAGGTGGACTGCTCCCCTATCTCTTCCAAGTAGTTCACGGTTAGGACGACACCGCCTCAAGCCTCAAGGGCCGCAAGGGCGATCGTCAGACCCGAAACCTCAAAGGTTTTAGCATCTCATCCCCTCTGTCAGTGCTAATTTAAATGGTTGTCATTCTCGCTATAGAAAGCGGCATGCTGTGATGAAGAAGAAGGGAAAGAAAAAGAAGACGGAAAAGGCGTTACCTCCCGAGACTGCCTCCCTAGTGAAGGCTCTTGTGCAGGAGATCAAGGAGGAGGAGAAGAGTGGGGAACCCCTGGAGGCGTCTCTTCAAAAAATACAATCCCAACTTGGCGAGTCCTCTGATAGGGCCGTGGCAATCGTCGACGCTTTGGGATCTATTCCGACCGAGAGAACGGCCAACCTCCTCCATGCGCTCTCTCGATCCGTTTCAGATAAGCCGGTCTTGAGAGGTATCAAAAGATCTCTCTATCGCATCGAGCAGCGCGGAATTACAATTGGGCCAGTGGAAAGGGATAGAGACGAGCCAGCTATCCTTCGCCCCCCGGTCGAGGAACGGCCCAGGGGATTCGTCAGCGCTGTCGATTCTGAGGGGAGTCAGATAGTTTTCCTGACCGTTTCCCGGAGACCCAAGGGGCTCTATCTGCTCCAGGGAATTGTCAGTGACACGAGGGGATTGATCGAATTCAATCGTTTAGAAACGACGAAGCGAGGTTTCAGGGACTTCTTACAATCCACTAAGAAACCGGGACAACTCCCTATCGTGGATTCAGACGTCGGGTATTGTCGATTCCTTCTCGAAGAGGCAGCCCGATTGACCGAAGAGCAGGGTAGTTCACTTCCAACAGCCTATCGCTCCTCTAAAAGGGATCTCGAAAAGATGGAGCGGGTCGACAGGCATCCTGTCTTCCTGATGATTGATGAAAAAGAGATCGAAGGGGATACCCGGTCTTTGAAAAACTCAGGAGATCTATTTCAAATCGAACTTTTTTCTTCCTGGGTTTTACCAGCAGAGGATGTTCAGGAATATGTCAACCTAGTCAAGGAAGCCGGGGAGAGTCGTCTTGTCCTGAACCCTGCTCAGAAGGAACAGCGGCTCCAGGAAACCTATCGGAAGGCACTCATTGAGGTGTTCACTGAGGAAAGAAGATTACGATACAAAAAACGCCTCGAGGAGATGGCGTATATCCTAATAAAGGAAGGGGATGAGGATCGAGCTAGAGCTGCCTTAGCTGCCGGCATTGACCTCCGATCTGAAGTCAAGGCTTTAGACCTTGACCCCAACCCGTTTCTGCTGAACCTGGTAATTCGATCGATCTATGCTATTGTGGCCCGTGATGCAGAGAAAAAAGACGCTGAACCATCGGTCATTGTAAAGCCATAGGAGCTGTCACCATAGGTGTTTACCAGAGGATGGGTCTAAACAACCGCCGGCTGCCCCAAAAGACGCTCCTAGCTCACAGTCAGGGAGCGATCCAAGATTCTTCCATCAAGAATTCTCAGCAACCCTGAGGTCCACGGATATCAGAACGTAGCGATTCGAAAAAACAAGTGGAAAACCTTTGCCCCATCCTATTGGGACTCTGTTGATCTAATGCTCCCTGGCAACTGACCTCACAGGAAAAACTTTGAGCAGTAGAACCCCGGCGGTTTTGCAATCGCACTGTTTCCATCACTCACTCAAGATCCACCCTTCCTTCAAATCAACTATTTTCTCCCGTGCTTGCTTTCCACGCTGCCGTTTCATGGCGCATTTTCCATCAAAGATGGCTCCGTTCTGGATGATCAGGGAGGGGGTTACGACATCTGCCTCTACCTCAGCCCTGTCGTGAATTTCAATTCCTCTTGCCGCTTTTATGCTCCCTGTCATTTTCCCGTACACAGAGATGTGTCCAGCCTCCATGGCAGCCTCCGATTCAGAACCCTCCCCTAGGACGACCTCCTCTCCCCCCTCAATTCTCCCCTTGAATTTCCCTAGGAGTGTTAAGGTACCGTTAAAAGTGAGCGTTCCTTCAAGTCGGGATTTATCTCCCAGAAAGCTGTCAACCAGGCCTTCTTTCTTTTCCATAACCTATCCTCCAGGATATCTCCTTCCAGGTTCTTACCGAACAGCAGATGCCGCACGAATTCATGATGGGGGTCAACGGGAGAGCGGGGAAACGAAAGGACGAGGGCTCCCGTGTGAAGAGTCGCGCTCATACTGAACGTTGAACGCATAAACAGTGCTGATTCTAGAATCCATAAAACCTTTCCATAGCCCCCCTTGGACTGAAAAACCGACAATTTACTCCTCGAAATATTCGTTCAACCCGATGAGAGAGAGGGGATCAACCCGTGCTCCATTGAGTCTGATTCCCCAATGCAAGTGAGGGCCTGAGGCTCTTCCAGTCGATCCCGCCAGACCGACTATGTCGCCTCCCCTTACCCTATCCCCCTCGCGAACCCGAACCTCGGAAAGGTGGAAATACATCGAATACATTCCCCAGCCATGGTCGAGAATGACCGATTTGCCGGTAAAGAACATCTCGTCTACCAGGACAACGACGCCATCATTGCAGGCTCCCACAGGAGCTCCCTCCGGAGCCCGCAGATCCACACCGGAATGGGGATTTCGGGGCTGATTATTCAAAATCCGCCGGACCCCAAATGGTGTTGTCACCTCCCCCTTCACTGGTCGAATAAAAGTGTCCTGCCAGAGCCGTTCGTCGCGGATGTCCTTGAAAAGAGCCTTTATTCTCTTCGACTCTTTATTCACCCGTTCAAGGGTTTTTGGATCGAGATCCACCATCGATCGAGGCAGAGTCAACCTCTGAGTGCCGAAATTCACCTTCTCAACCGTCAGCGTCAGGGCGTTGGTGAGGAGTTTTCTGCCTGTGGTTTCGGCAATGACTTTTAGCGTATGATCGCCGGGATTCATGTTCATGTCGATCCCGAGAAGTCCCTGGAAAGTGTCATCACCCGGACGGAGTGTCAACGGGATTTCCCTCTCCTCAAACTTCCCACGAACCGACTCTAAATGTTTCGGTCCAGATACGACTATGAGGGACACAGCTCCCTGGCCGACAACGCGTGGCGTCACCTGCACGGTGAGGATATCCTGGCCATGTGCAATCCCTCTTATCAGAAGTAGGATAGTCGCCAGAAGAAGTGGTATCCGCAAGAAGAATAGCATCCTCGTAATCCCGTGTGTTTGCAATTATAGTGGTTATGATCACGTCTTTCAATCAAAAACGCCCAAAGACACTATTCAGAAAGGCTCGGGATAGCTGACGCGTAGATGGGTCACTCATCCATTCGAGAATGTGTACGAACATCAGTTCCTCGTTCATGTCGTGACCTCAGAGTCAGCATACCGGCAAGATTGCAGTGGAGTTGACACTTCCCAGACATGCCGATATAGTAAGAATCGAAGTCCAGACAAGGCTTTCCTTTGAGGAGCTTTCCTGAAAATGCCTAAACGTGGGGGTCGTAGGCGCCAGACGTCGGAAGACGCGAAAAATGTCCAGTTTAACCAGCTGGCCGGTTGGGTCAACGGGAAGACGATAGCCAAGGATCTCCTCGAANNTCTGGGTCGAAGATGAAATGGGATTCTGCGTTTTTGCCAACGATAGGGCGGCTCAGACTCTTGGATACGAAAAAGCTGAGGATTTGAAAGGTAAACATTGGACTGAAGTCATTGCCCCCGAAGAACATCCGCACATCCAGCAGCAATGGAATCAAAGAAAAGGAGGAATCAATTCGACCTACCAGACCCTCCTCCGTCGTAAGAACGGCCTCGTGATGCCGATTCTCGTCTCGGCATCCTCTCTCCGTGAATCAGGATCATATCGCGGGTCTGTCGCCCTTTTGATCGATTATGCTGAACAAGAGCAGCTCAAAGAACGAATGATTCAGGCCGAGAGGCTACGGGCTCTCGGTGAGATGGCGGTAGGGGTGGCCCATGATTTCAACAACCTCCTTGCCGCCATTTTAGGACGGGCACAACTCTTAAGACTCCACTTATCTCAATTCAAAGGACCTGAAAAAAGACGATCGACCCCCTACCTTCAGGGAGGTCTTACACTTATCGAGCAAGCCGCCCTCGATGGAGCGGAGATCGTTCGTAGAATTCAAGATTATACCCAAACAACAGGCGAGGAGGACTATGTCAGGGTGTATCTGGATGAGATAGTCCGGGACGTCGTCGAACTTACCCGGCCTCGCTGGAAAAGCAAGGCCGAAGCCGAGGGGATCACCGTTGAAGTCCAGGAAGACAGGAGGCACCTTCCTCCCGTTTCTGGCAATCCTTCGGAGTTGAGAGAAGTTGTTACCAACTTGGTCTTGAATGCCATCGATGCCATGCCCGATGGAGGAACCCTGACTATCAAGACCGAAACCGATCGACGGACAAACAGAATTCACATTCAGGACACCGGAGTAGGGATCCCACCGGATAACCTGGAAAGCATTTTTCAGCCTTTCTTCACGACCAAGAAATCGAGCAGCAGCGGCCTTGGATTGAGTGTCTCCTATGGCATCATCCGAAGACATGGTGGCAAGCTCAATGTGAACAGTGAGACTGGGAAGGGATCCACTTTTAGCGTTCACCTTCCGGTCTCTCTCGAGGCCCTCGAGGAAAGTGAGGCAGAAAGGCCGCCCAGGCCCGGGCAGGCTGCCAGAATTCTGGTTATCGAAGATGAAGAACGGATCCGCAGCAATCTGGAAGAGACGCTATCCCTCGCAGGACACACTGTCACCATGATGGAGAATGCGAAGCAAGGCATTACCCTATTCAAGAAGGGCCAATACGACCTGGTTTTCACAGACCTCAGTATGCCTGAGATTTCGGGTTGGGAAGTTGCCAGAATAATCAAAAAGAAGGATCCGGGAGTTCTCGTGGTCCTGGTCACAGGGTGGGGTGTTAAGATGGACAGCGACAAATTGGTTGACAAAGGGATAGATATGGTGATTAGCAAACCCTTCCAGGTAAACCGCGTTCTGAATCTCGTCGTCGAGGCAGTGGAAACGAAAAAGCAGAAGCTAGGCGTCAGGAGTCAGAAGTCAGAATAGACGCCGAGCATCTCCCAATCAGCCTACCAGGCCACGCCCAACAAACCCTCAATCAAACGGCTTCGGAAAACTGCCGGTTCTTTAGAAGAATGACATAACGGCCGACCGTTCTCTAGTGACGAGCGTTCTGTCAGACGATTGAGGAAAGGAAGTGCTTACATGATTCGTTTCTATTCTGACTCCTGATTTCTGGGAACTGACTCCTGGTCTGACCGAGTTGGCTTCGATTCCTCAAACCTTTTCTCTAACTCCTCGAGTTCAAAAACCGTCGACTCCCATTGGCGGGTCCATTCTGCGACCTGTGTTTTCAAGGNNAGGTTTCCTCTCTGGAAAGCTCACCCGTGATCTGATCCATTTTTTTGGTCATGTCCTCGATGTTTTTCTCCAAGCCTGAGAGGCGATCCCGCAACGGTGTCGCCTCACGAAAAAGGCGGTTTCGCCATTCAGCTTCCGCGTGTCTGTGAAGGCGAGTCTTTTTCTTGACGACCCCTTTCTGACGCTGAGGGGGCTCCCCCTCCACCGAAGGCGAAGGGGGTTCCTTTTTTTTCCAGATCGACTGATAGTCATCAAAATTTCCCGGGTAGATCTCAACTTTCTGGTTTCGAATCACCAGGATCTTGTTGGCGACCGAATTGATAAGGTGCCGATCGTGGGTAATAAGACAGATCGTTCCGCCGTACTGTCGAAGAGCGGCCTCCAAGATTTCTCTGGATGGAATGTCGAGATGATTGGTGGGCTCGTCCAGGAGCAAGAGATTGGCAGGTTGTACAAGCATCTTACAGAGGGCAAGACGGCTCTTTTCCCCTCCACTGAGCACGGAAGCTCTTTTGAAAACATCGTCTCCCCTGAACAGGAAACCGCCAAGGAGTTTCCTCAGTTGTCCCTGAGTGTGATTGGGGGCGACAGACATGAGCTCCTCAAACACTGTGTGACGGGAGACAAATCGATCCATCTGTTCCTGAGTGAAGACCGCCAGTTGAACCCCAGCCCCCATTCGCCGGTTCCCTTCAAAGTCGACCTCGTTTCTCAGGACCCGCATGAGCGTGGTCTTCCCAGCTCCATTGGGACCCACGATTGCAATTCTGTCCCCCCGGTTGATGCTGAGACTGATGCACTCATAAACCGCTTTTGTATCATAGGATTTGGAGACATTATTCAATTCGATAAGGACCTTTGGTGCCCTGGGAGGCGGTGGAAAATCAAAGTCAAATGATCGCTTCTGTATGGGTGGATCGATTCGTTCCATCTTCTCAAGCAGTTTTATTCGGCTCTGAACCTGCCTCGCACGATCCTTACGAGCCCGGTTTCTCTCGATGAATCGCTCAATCTGTCGGATTCTTTCTTGTTGACTCTCGAAGGCGGCCTGTTGAAGCCGCAAACGCTTCTCTTTCTCATCCTCATAATGATCGTAATTGCCTGCATAGTTGATCAACTTTCCCCCATCGATTTCGACGATCCGGTTCACCACATTGTTCAAAAAAACACGATCGTGGGAGACCAAAACGAGGGCAGCGGTTTCCTGTCTCAAATAGTTTTCCATCCACATCAGAGATTCGAGGTCCAGGTGGTTAGTCGGCTCGTCAAGGAGAATTAAATCGGGCTTTGACAAAAGGATTCGCGCCATAACTGCCCGCATTGTCCACCCACCGCTGAGCTCTTCGATCGGCCTGCCAAAATCTGACTCGCTGAAACCCAATCCCGAAAGGATTCTCTTCGCTCGGGCGTCGAGACTATACCCTCCGAGGTGGTCATAGACCTCATGGAGATCGCCTTGACGCGCCGTCAGTTGAACCATTTCGTCGTAGGACTGGGCTTTTTCCAAAGACCGTGCAGTTTCGTGGAGTTCCTTCTGAATACTCTTTAGATTCCCGGCTATGTCGGTGACCAAGCCCAGAACCGTTTTTCCCTTGAACGTGACCACACTCTGAGGAAGATAGCCGATTCGCAAATCTTTCGGTTTTGAAATCTCGCCGCCGCTGGGCTCTTCCTCATCCAGAATGAGTCGAAAGAGAGTGGTTTTTCCAGTTCCATTCGGGCCGATGAGCCCGATACGGTCGGTGGGGCCGATGTGTAGGTCACAGTCTCTAAGAATGTCCTGATGGCCGTAAAACTTTGTGAGACCCTGAACCTTGATCATGGCAGTATTCCTACCACATTTCCCTCCTGATAACAAAATACTCTACCTGGGGTCAAACCTACAAAATACAGTTAACAGAAAATGTGAGAAACGACTATCCCGTGCGGGGGGTTATTTCAGGATAATAACCCCTCAGGCAGTCTCCAACGTCCTTATAGTGGATTACAACCTGGCAGAATCAGAAGGGGCACGAACGGAGGTGGAGCAGATTAAGTGTAAATTGTAGGTTTGACCCCAATTCTTGAGCCATGCCGTGTGTTACGATTTGGTAATTGATTCCTTACAAAACTGTTGACCGGCAT
>JABAOH010021334.1_pt1 | contig 16185 bp, 23 predicted proteins | sample 7062181 | NCBI WGS metagenome assembly JABAOH01 (sample SAMN14538630, study PRJNA623070) | marine sediment metagenome | biome: marine biome [ENVO:00000428]; feature: marine pelagic biome [ENVO:01000023]; material: deep marine sediment [ENVO:00002113]; isolation source: pool of 5 deep marine...
CGTGACAGCCCTCGCATTCAAGTATTTCAGGGAACAAAGAGTTGATATTCTCATTCTCGAAGTGGGTTTAGGAGGGAGGCTGGACGCGACGAACGTTGTTAACCCGCTTGTTTCCGTGATCACGAACATCTCGAAGGAACATACAGAAGTCCTGGGAGAGGAGATAAGGCAGATCGCTTTTGAAAAGGCAGGCATAATAAAGAGGAATTCGCTCGTTGTCACCAATGCGAAAGGCGAGGCTTTCGATGTGATTGAAAAGATATGCAGAGAGAAAAAATCAGAACTCATCAGGGTTAAGAAAAATGTGAGAAAAATAAGTTCTGGTCTGGATAAACAGAAAATAGTCTNNAGGTATCAGGAAGTTCGGATTCGATCCACCCACACAAAAAATAAAGACAGGTCTTGAGAAAACCGAATGGCCGGGAAGGATTGAGATAACAGGGAAAAAACCATTGCTCATCCTTGACGGTGCACACAATCCGGCAGGGATTAAGGCTCTGCGAAAATTCGTTAAACCCCTGAATTACAGGAATTTGATACTTGTCACCGGAATGCTGGAAGACAAGGACTACAAGAGAATGATAAGATACCTTAAACCTCTGGCTTCCAAAACTGTAATAACCAAGCCAAGAATGTACCGGGCTCTGGATCCTGAAATACTGGGGAAAGAGGTGAAAAAGAATTTCGTAATAAAAGAAGGCGTTAGTGACGCCCTGAAGGAGGCGAGATCGCTAGCGAAAGGGAATGATGCCATTCTGGTTACTGGATCAATTTATCTGATAGGGAACGTGAAAGAAATTCTATGATTCTTCCTCATCTTTTTCTTTCTTTTTGTACTCGTTATCAAATTCTTTCTCATTCTCTGCTTCTTCTTCAGACTTCCTGCTCTCTTTGCCTTCCTCTTCGTATTCCTTCACGCTCTTCGGAGTTTCGTATTCATCAATATCCCTTACATTCAGTTTGATTTCGTACTCCTTCACGGAAGCTCCTGGGTTCTTGTCCACCCGTAAATGTTTCCCGTGGCAGTCCTCAAATTTCTTCCCACTCCCGCACCAACATCTTTTGTCCCCCTCTCTTTTTACCTCGGGCTTTTTCGAACTTTCTTGGGAATTAGAAGTAGAAGAATCGGTCTCTGCTCTGTAATTCTCCGAATCCCTTTCAATTTTAAGATTTATTGGATTTTCAATTATTTCTTCAGCAATCTTGTACTCGACCTTCACTATTTTCTTTCCGTTCTTGGTATATTCCTCTGACATGAAAAATCAGCTTAATTCCAAGTTATATGTTAGACTGGCTTAAAAAACCCACCTAAAAAATAATTTTTAACTATTCCTTGGCCTCTCCCCTTTCAGCCACCACACCCCAAGATAAACGAAGGGCGTATCACAGACAGCGACAAGAACCTTGAGCAAATAGTATGGAACGATCAGGGCGAATATGAAATCAACCGTGTAAGCAGGGGTTGCCATGTAGAAGGCAATGAACATGAAAACTGTCGTGTCGATGAACTGGGAAACGATCGTGGACAGGTTGTTCCTCAACCATAAGAATCTCCCTTTCGTTTTCTTCTTCCAGAAGTTGAAAGCCCAGATATCGTGGTATTGCGCCAGCAAGAAGGCGATCAGACTCGCTATCATGATCCTTATCGAGGGGTTGAACACCTCAAGGAAAGCCTCATTCGAAGGATAGCGGGCAGCAGGCTGGAGTAGAACGGATAAAACCGTGAAAAGCATGACGATTACGATGGAAATGAAACCAGCGATCACGAAACCTTTCACCTTCTCCTTCCCGAAAACGTCTTCGACAATGTCAGTGACGAGAAACGTTATAGGATACATGAAGATCCCTACGGAGGCGATAAAGATCCAGAGGTTCGCTATTTTAGTCCCTAACAAATTCCCTGCGATGAGTGCTGCAATAAAAACCCCCAGCAAGATCTGAACTTTTTGTTCTTGTGTTAACATAAGATCACGGTTGCGTATTTCTTGGTTTTGGGTTATTTATTTCTTATGCTCAAAAATGGATTATGGTCAGAGAAGAGAGAAAACTGGATTTCGAAAAAGAATTCGAACTTGAGATGGGATCCCTGGTTGTTAGGAGGAAGAAGAGATTTACTGAAAGCTGGAACATTGGTTTCGGGGGATCTGTATGTTGTTCTCCGGCTGCTCATAACAGCAAGATTATTTTCGGTTCCTGTGATCATAATGTTTATGCTGTGAACTCGGATACAGGGGAAGAGGTCTGGAGATACAAAACAGACGGCATCATCCTAAATTGTTCTCCCATTACGAATGAAGGAATTCTGTACATAGGTTCTTATGATCAAAACCTCCACGCAATATCCGTAGATGACGGGAAGGAGATATGGAGATTCAAGACCGGGGGGAAGATCGTTTCAACCACGAATGTTTTCAAAGGGGTTGTCTATTTCGGTTCGCAGGACAGATATGTATACGCTTTAGATGCAAAGACGGGTAATGAGATCTGGAGGTTCAAGACAGGGGACGAGGTCGCTTCAATGCCTACAGTCTGTGAAAATTTAGTCTTTGTGGGCTCCTATGACGGTTATTTGTACGCCCTCCACAGACCTACAGGTAATGAGATCTGGAGGTTCAAGACCGGAGGAAATGTCAACAACTGGTACAAAAATCCGGTTAGGAAAGGGGTTATGTATTTCGGAAGTTTCGATGGTAACATGTACGCTGTAGAAATTTCGAACGGAAAGGAAATATGGCGTTTCAAGACTGGGGGGGATATAGGATCGAGTTTCATTCATGGTGACGTTCTCTACTTCACCTCAACAGATGGAAATTTGTACGCAGTTGACTGCGATACCGGGAAGGAGATCTGGCGTTTCAAGACCACTATAAAATACGGGGGGACGGATGTACTCCTTGATGGGGATGTTCTCTATTTCGGTTCCTACCAGAATTTCGTCCATTGCCTGAAAACCAAGACAGGAGAAGAACTGTGGAGGTTCAAAGTCGGGGGGACCGTCTACGCGAGACCGACCCTACATAAAGGAGTTCTTTATCTCGGTTCATGGGATTGTCACCTGTACGCAATCGATCCGAAAAACGGAAAAGAGAAATGGAGATTCCAAACCTCAAGCAGCCAGCCTTCTGAAATCCAGGAGGAGATCTCGGTAGAGTTCAAGACATCTGAAGCTCCTGAAGAGGAGGAAAAGGAAAAACTCGATTTCGGAACACAAACAGAGGAGATGGGAGAATACAAAAAAGATGTTCAATACAAGGTCAAATCAGAATATAAAACAGAATCAGAGTACAAATAAAACTTTATTTTCTGCATTTTAAACTGGTGTAGATCGACATAAATTTTTCTTTCCTTTCAACTTCAAAAGCATCATTAACGCTGACCGTAATATCATTATACGAATTGATGTGCATATCCGATACTCCGGTTTTTATGATCCGAAACCATGTGTTAACTAATATATTGTCTGAAGGTATACCGAAAACCACACTACCCTTTGGTCTAAGAACTCTTCGTATCTCATTGAGTGCGTTTTTCAATCCTTTCATGTGTTCAAGTACGCTTATACAGACAGCACAATCAAAATAATTATTCTTATAAGGCATGTTTTTAACACTGGCTCTTTTAAGATTGCCACCAAAAATTTCTTGCACCCTTTTCACATTATCATGAATGTCCACTCCATGGACTTCTTTGAAAGCTTTTTTTAGTGTCGGTATGAGAATACCGCTTCCGAAACCAATATCTAATACTCTTTTTCCCGGTTCAATCATATCAATTACCATTTTCAGTCTTTTTCTGTAAAAATAATTGACAACAGGATTACCATAGTATCTTGAGGGTGGCACATCATGTTCGGATGTGAAAAAAATTCGATTCTTTGCTGGCAACACAAGTTTTATTTCTTTCATAACAAACACCGATAGAATCTGGTTCAATCAATTATTTACTGTTCAGTGCCTTCGCCGCTCCTATCGCTGTCGCAAATTCCGCGTTTTTCGGGACGATCGATTTCCCGCCGAAAGTCCGTACTGCCTGCTGTATGTTTTTCATTAAGGTTCGGTTCTTGGTGACTTTCCCTACGAACACAATATCCTTCTCAAGGCCGTAATTCCTAGCGGCGAACACAGAGAGTGTTCCGATTACTTCTCCGACCATGTTGAGCAGGCCAAGAGCAATGTCATTCTTTTCAGTATTATCAGAAAGCTTACCGAAGTTTGCTGCCGTGGCTTTTGGAGGGAGCTTTCCGATCCCTCTTCCAACAATGTCCTTCACTGTCAGATCGATATTTCTCAGATCCCCTCTCTTGGCGAGGTTCTCAAGATTGTCTATGTCGTGCTTGTTAAGCAAGAGTCTGTACAACCCTTTCAGGGTTCCTCCGCCAATTCCTGTCCCCCCTGCATGCTTTATGAATCTGCCGTTGTCCTTAACAGCAATCATTGCCGTCCCTGTTCCTATACTGACAACAAAACACTTGCTCTTTCTGGTAAGGTTTAAACCCCCAAGGCCTATCGCCTTAACCTCATCCACCTTCTTGACAGGTATCCCGAGTATCTTTTTACTTATTTTCTTTTTGGATCCTCCTCCGGTTGCGGCCACCAGTTTTATCCGCCTAATCTCGATCCTGTTCCCGCTCAGTATCTTCCCCAGACACCCGGCAGCTGACGCTAGCTCATCGCTTGCCTGGATGGAGGCGAATCCCGTGATCTTACCGTTCTTCAAAAGAATTCCCTGTGTTGTGGATCCTCCGATATCAATTCCTATGATCATGTAAATAATTTATGAGGTATGAATTTAAAAGCAAAACTTTATAAATAAGCAAATTGTTATAACTATTTAATAATAATATTTAGTGAATTATATGAGTTTGCAAACCATCGAAGAGGAGCAGAGTGGGAAAAAAGTGATGATGGAATCCCCCGAGGAATCTACCAATTGTATATATAGAATAATAGACGCCTTTAATAAGAAGTTCAAAAAAACCCCTGAAAATTTAATTCAAATAAAACCTTTAAAGAAAAAATACCTTGAGGTGCTGAGAGAAATTCTTGCAGAAAACTTCAGAAAATACCACGAAATAAAAGAGTTTGCTGATCACGGCAACACGGTGTACGATTTTTTATCAAGGGGATTCTTATCAAGAGAAATTGAAAAATCGGATATAGTTAATTTTGCGGTTGTTGGAAAGAAGGTGATGGCAGGGGGAGGTATGATAATTCCTGAAAAAAGAATATTCCATGCTTATAGAACTTCACCCAACGGAGAGAGATGCGTTATCGAACTTCTCAAAAACCTAGAAGTAAAGGCAAGAGAGAAAGGAGTTGACGTTTTGGAAATTTATCCCTGGGTGTTTGAAAACTATGATCCTTTCATGAGCATAGGATATAATAGAGAAACCATAACAGATCAGCCTGATGCACCCACTAGGGATGGTTATCTTTCTGTCATGAAGATGAGTAAAGTAATCTAATAATTAGCTACTTTTATGTAGTAAAGTTTATAAATAATGAAACCAATACCAATCTTATGAGGGTACTCAAAAGAAAGATGACAGATGAGTATAAGGCTAAAGTAGAAGAAGTACTCCAAAATTTAGAACCAGGAGATATCATAATATACCATGGAACTGCTTTACCAAGCTGGGCAATAAGAACATTCACCGGAGACGAGAAAACCCATACTTCTCTCTATCTAGGAAACGGTAAATTCGGGGAAGCCATATATTATCATTTACTTCCTCTAAGCAAATGGGGAGCCATATTAGAAAATAATGCGGACTATTCTTTCAGCCACTGCAAAAAGATCGAGATCTACAGACCTGAAACAACGAAAGAAAACAAGCAAAAAGCAATAGATTTCGCCAAAAAACACGTCGGTAACTTCAACCGTTACGATTCTTTGAACACTGTTAAATACATAGCAAACGGCTTGTTTAGCCTTAAACTCAAGCAAACAGAAAGAAAGAAAAAATTCTATTGTTCCAATCTGGCGATAGAGTCATATGGAAGGACTTCTGATTTTGACATTCTTGAAAATGTAGAATTGGACAATAAGAGATTGGTTTTACCATCTGACATAATTAAAAGTGAAAAACTCGTAAAGATGGGTGAGTTCTCTTTCAACTGATCAAAAGGGGCATTTACTGGTGTTGCCATCACATCTAACATTCTTTTTGATCTTGTCGCAGAAGTTTGTGTCACTCAGGAACCACTGACAGAGAGATTTCTCTGGGTTTGCAGGAGATTCCTCAAATGCAGGTGAAGGTGGTGTTGGCGGTGTAGGTGTTTCAGCTGGTTCTTCGGGCTTCAAAACAGGAGGTCTTTCTATCTCAGGCGTTTCCCCAATAGCTCCTTTTTTCTTCACATTTTCTTCAGCCATGTTTAAACCTTTGTTTAAACTTTTAAATGCCTATATTACGCACAAAATTAACTCCAATACTAAATTATTTTAAATTTTCCTTGACCTCTATGGTATACGAATCCATCTTCTCCCTTTATCCTGATTGATTCCATGGATTCTAGAACATCAATAGTAAAATCAGAAGTATTATGAAGCTCAACCGGAACTATCACTGTCCCCTCATCTTTATACGGTCCCCTCTTCTTTGGATCAAACTTATTGAACAGTACAGAAAATCGGCTTAACACATCATCACTACCATAAAACATAATGTAAATATAATAAGGAAAGTTTTTTATTCTTTAAATCAGCATGAACAGTCCCAACAAGGCCAGTATCACGCCCAGGAAACCCTCCCCTCCGATGAACCCTGCTGCGATCAGTTGACCTTTCTCTGTGAGACCTTTTTTGTCTGCAACGTAACGAAGGATACCACCTACGAACAGAGGGAAAGAAAGCTCGATCGGAGCGTATAAACCTATTCCGAACGCGATCGGAACGATCCCCTGGCGGAAACGAATGGAAATCAGCGTGAGTATACCTCCGAGAATAGCCCCCCATACGAGATACTGCGATATCCCGCCTGCGGCTACGATTGTTGACAACGCGACAGCCTGCGGCGCTGGTAGATCTACAGACCCTATCTTATACATCTGATCTAGCGCAAGCAAAATGATTCCAATCACAATCCCCGAGGAGAAAACGCTTATTATCTGAGCCTTTATCTGGTCTTTCGGTCTTGTTTTGACCAGAAAGCCCGCCTTAAGGTCTTGCATGAAATCCCCTGCCATTCCTGCGGATATGCACAGAATAGCGGCAAGGACGACAGCAACGATAGGATCTAGCTGAACGAACAAGAGAACGATTATCAGGATAGCCATTGCAAATACTTCCATGGGATCAATGTTTATCTCCCCTGTGATCCGAGCAGCTATGTAGCTCACAAGGAATGCCCCGAAGATCGAGACAATCGCGATCGCGAAATTCAGTCTCAGGGCATAACTCAGGAGGGCTACGAAAACTATCAGGAGAATGAACCACCACTTCCTCGTTTTCTTCCCGCCTCCTATGTTGCTTATCATTGGTTTGAACGCAGGCAATCCCTTCACCAGGAAGTAAACCACGCTTGCCCCTATTATGACGCCAATACCAAAGGGCTTCGTTACGGTCATTATCGCTGTCAATTTATCAGCAAACAGCCCGTACCCTACAAGAGCGGGTGCTACCGCAAGATATGAAACCACAGCTCCGGCAAACCAGACGCCCGTGAATTTCAAACCTATGAGGAATCCGCCTGAAAAGGAAACGAGGGTTATGCCTGATCCGAAAGAGAGGTATTTCGATATCCCGAGCTTAAGGGAGGTCAGGTTAAAGAATGACGGGAACGCATGAAAGTAATCCCTCACGATCGTGAATAAACCAGCGAGACCGAACATCGAAAAAACCAGCTTTGCCTTGCCTCCTCCCTCATCACCCGCTTCGAGGACGCGGGCGGTTGCTGTCCCGTCAGGGTAGGGAAGCTTCAATCGCTCGATCATCTCTGTTCTCAAAGGAACAGTGAATAAAACCCCAAGCAATCCGCCAACGATTGCTATGAACGTAACATCAAACACAGAAATATCCAGACCAAGCAGCCATATGGCAGGGACGGTGAATATTATTCCAGCCGCAAGAAGACCGCCTGTTGAAGCCGCGGTAGCAGCAACGTTAACCTCGTTCTTATTGGTCTTTCCGAAGATCTTCAAAAGAGCGAAGCTCATGATAGTAGCGGTTATGATCGGCCAGTAAACCCCGCCAACCTTCAGTCCAGCATAAGCAGAATACATACATACGACGACAGAAAGAATTATCCCGATCAGAATCGCTCTCCAGGTAAATGCCTGATAACTCATTAGTTTTCATTTGAAGGCATTGGCTTATAAAACCTCTCGTTGTTTTTACGTGTTTCGTCGTAGTCTTTTTTGGGTTTTTTCACTCGTTAGTTCCCGCAGAGCGTCCTTTGCGATCCACCTCGCTGCTTTAGAATCAGAATTAGCGAGGTCTCTCGCGACCTTGATCGCTTTCTTATTCAAAGCGATATTCCTCTTCCCTATCTGCCGTAGAGCCCAATTAACGGCCTTCTTGACGAAGTTCCTCTCATCCGTGGATTCTCTCTTTATTATTGGGAAGTATTTCTCGAATTCGGAATCTTTTGCTTTCTTATCATGCACGCTCTTCGCGCATATCAGAACGAAACCCGATCTCTTAACAAATTCTTCTTTTCGCTTGGACCATTCTCTTATCTTCTTCTCCACAAAAGGGGTTTTATCGAAAAGATTTGAACAGCATTGATCAACGATATCCCACGAATCAAAATCTTTCACCCACTTCTCCATGAGATCTTCCGTTATTTTATCCGGCTCGCCAACGAAACAAGCCAGCATCCGGGCCTCATGAATGCCGGATTTCCACAGCTTTAAAGCAAGGGAATGATCCTTTCCAGTATCCTTAGCTATCCTTCTTACATCATAAACAGAAATTCCTAGCATCTTCTTTCCGCGGATACCAAACCTCTGCATTCCCTCAACGTTTCTCGGGTTCTCCATGGATTTCAATAACTTCATTACTTCTTCGTATTTCATCACTTCTTACCTTTCTTTTCCATCTTCATGAAGAATTCGCATACAGGGCATCCCAGCTCTCGCTGCTTACAGTGGGGACATGCAAGCTTCCCGTAAACTATGGGATTGCCGAAGAACGTCACTATCAACGGCCAGACAGCTAAACCAATGACGAGGAAGTTAATATTGGGCAAACCCTGGATCACAAGATATATTCCTGCGATCAGTGTGACGATCATTGGGATAAAACTCGGGATCATGTCCTTCATTTTGACCTCTTTATCCCCGAACTTCCTCTTTTCATCCTTTTTGAAAAATACCTTTGCTATTTTTCCTTTCGCGCAGACGCATCTTTTTCCGTAGTAATAGCAGCGTACGCATCCTTCCCTTAAGACCGATATCTCGAGATAGAGAATGTATATGAAAAGCAATAGCGCGAAAAAAGACCATATCAGGTATAACAAATAAAGTCCTGCTAAATAAACCGAAAATGAAAAGAAATAGTAGACAAGAACCATCCATGCCGGATAGCTTTCGAAAGTTTTCTCTTTCATTTCTTTCCCCCCTCAATTTCACAAGAGTAACATTTCCCGTTATGTACGCAGATCACGCTCCCACACTTAGGACATTTATATTTTTCCTCCTGAGATTTAAGAAACTTCTTCACCCCGTGCTTTTTAACGAATTCGAGATTCTCGGTCATGCTCATGTCATATTTTGTCCTGTATCTCTTGTCCAGGCTTTTTAATCTCTGGCAGGGGTATTTCTCACACCTTGGTGAGCAGAATTGCCAATTGTTTTCTTTTATTATTGAACAGTTTCTGATAATGCATTTGCGAATATATTTGGATTTAGTTTCTTCTAAATTTCTACAGCCAGGGCATGTATTCTTTTCTCTGAGATATGCCATGCACAAATTGCAGTTCATCCCGCAGGGTGCGATTAGTTCTTTTTTCATCTTCCAACCCGTTTAGTAGACTGGGAAATTCCTGCAAAGCTCAAGAACTCCTTCCCTTATCTTTTTCAATTCGCTCTCATTCTTGTGACTATCAATTGCTTTAGAAATCAGCTTCCCTATCTCTTTCATCTCGCTCTCCTTCATCCCTCTAGTTGTGATTGCAGGGGTCCCTAAACGAATACCACTCGGATCAAAAGGTTTCCTAGGATCGTAAGGGATCATGTTCCTGTTCACCGTTATCCCTGCTCTGTCGAGAGCCTTTTCCGCTCCCTTTCCTGTCAGATTCTTGTTCCTGAGGTCGACAATAATCATGTGGTTATCCGTCCCTCCTGTCACTAGGTTAAATCCATGACCGAGAAGGGAATCAGCAAGAGCTTTCGCATTCTTAACGATCTGCTTCGCGTAATCCTTGAATTCCGGCTTCAGGGCTTCGCCAAAAGCAACGGCCTTTGCTGCGATCACGTGTTCGTGAGGGCCTCCCTGTAAACCAGGGAATACTGCTCGATCAATCGCTTCTGCGAATTTTTCTTTACACATTATCATCCCTCCCCTGGGTCCTCGTAGGGTTTTGTGAGTGGTTGTCGTTACCACATCGGTGAAGGGGAATGGAGATTGATGCACGCCCCCAACAATAAGGCCTGCTATGTGGGCGATGTCCGCGAGTGAAACCGCTCCGACCTCCTCCGCGATCTTATGGAACTCTTTGAAATCGAATTCTCTTGGATATGCAGTCGCCCCGGAAACTATCATTTTCGGTTTCTCCTTGAGAGCGATCTTTCTGACTTCATCGTAATCTATCATTTGAGTTTTAGGATCAACCCCGTATTGCACAGGAACGTACGCCTTCCCTGAAAAGTTAACCTTGTGTCCGTGACTCAGATGCCCTCCATGAGCCAGACTCATACCCATCAGTTTGTCTCCATATTCCATGAGAGCGAAGTAGACAGCCTGATTGGCAGGAGAACCCGAAAGAGGCTGGACGTTCGCGTGTTCTGCCCCAAACAACTTTTTCGCTCTCTCTATCGCAAGGATCTCAACCTCATCCACAAATTGGTTCCCACCGTAATATCTCTTCCCAGGATAGCCCTCTGCATATTTGTTGTTAAAAACAGAATCCATAGCTTTTAGAACAGATCTGCTTGGGAAGTTCTCGGAAGGGATCAATTCGAGGCCTTCATTGATCCTCCTGGTTTCATTCTCCTCTGCCTTAAAAACTTCCCGGTCCGTGTCCCTCAATTCGTCTCTCCACATTCAGATCCTCTTCGATAGGTATATCCAGTCAAGATGGAATGCATCGTCCCTGAGGACAGCCTCTTCCTTATAGCCGAGCCTTTTTGCAAGGTCCAGTATTAGATGTTTCTCCGTAGTTTTTAAAAGCATTTTGTGACAGCCTTTTTTCTTCGCGAAATCTTCCAACCATTCGAAAGTTTTCGTCCCAATACCCTTTCTTCTGAAATCCTCCTTAATAAAGAAGTGGTCAATGTAACATCTTCCTCCCCACACCTTGAAATAAAGATAACCGATCATTTTTCCCCCAACCAGGATTCCAAAATAATATTTCTTCTGAGGTCTGTGTTCGCCATTTTGAACAATATCATACTTTTCAAGAAGACCTATACTCCCGTAAAGTTTCTTCCACTCAGTATCGAATAGAGAGATATCCTTCTCTGTTATTGACTTGAAATCAGGATTCATAGATACCTTCTAAGGTCACCTTCGGATTTTTCGTGCAGATCTTTATATTGCGAGACAACTTCATCAAACTTCCCGCACGTGAGCTTTCCCTCAGGGCAGTGTCCGAACAAATAGCATGAGGGTCCGGCCTTCTTGAAGGTTAGCGGAGCGGCTTTCATAACCAGATTCAACATTTGATTCGCGATTCCTCTGACTTCCCACTGTGCGCGAAGGCACGTACGCAAGCGGAGGAAATGATAGAGTTCGCGGGCGTTCATGGTTGTCACGATATCGATCAGATTTCCGCTGAGGTAGTTGTAAACCAGGTTTTCCTTTGGGACTTTCTGCTTGATCAGGAAATCATGAAATTCCTTCGAGATTTCGAACGCCTCCCTGTATTTCTTCTCCAGTATGCTGGTCTTCCTGACGTTCTCGGGAACAACGTAACCCTCGCTCTTACCCGCTATTATGAAATCAGGAACGATGAGAGAATGGATTCTATGCCTGGTTATATGGGTAAGGATTGAAAGGGAAAGGTTGTTTATCCTGAACGTGAAGTTCGCCTGTTCGAGTTCCCTGGGCCTCTTGCTTTTAATCACGTTGTTTATCACCCTCTCCTTCACTTCATTAACCATTTCTTTAAGACGGTCCGTATCCATTTCCGTTTTCTTCACGAGGTTGGCAAGAACTATTTTCTCATCCGGTTTTTCCGTAAAATACAGAAGTTCGACTTTTTTCTTCGGTTTCGGAATATCTCTTTCGAAACTCACGATGGCATCTTCCCTTTCCGGTGTTTTGAGTTTCAGGTCCCCGTAAATTTTCGGGGCGATCCTCTTCACCTTGTTCAGCAAAACCCTTCCCACCTTTCGGAATTCCTCGTATTCACTCGTTAAACATCTGTCAAGGAAGTGGTAGAGTTCCCTCGAATTCATCGTGCATATCATGCTCGTTTTGAAACAGTATGGAAGAACGAACCTCGCATCCTCCACAGGAACTCCCTTTTCGACCAGAAACCTGTATATACCGAAAAGTTTTTTGACCGTGTCCATGTATTTCTTCCGAAGGACCGGCTTGTCCTCAAAATAGTTCGGTACGACAAAACCAGACTCGCTGTAATCCACGTACCTTCGTGACTTCACCGTGTATGAAGCCAACCTATGTTCAATCAGGAACTGTTCGAAAAAGACGGAGACGTCAGTGAAAAACATGGTGAAGTACCCGTGCTCTATTACAGACAGGTGCCCTGCCTTAATTATGTTTCCGAGCAGGTGTTCCTTGTCTTTTTCCAAAACCCCCCTCATCAGCTCTGAGGGCTTTCCCTTCTTGTACGTGTGCTTCACCGCTGTCGTGCAGACCTTCTCCAGATCGGGTGTATGGGATATGATTTCGATGGTCGGCTCGAACATAAGGAACACATTAAATTATCCTTTGAAATTTTATAAGTATTGGTTACAATTTAGAATAAGTGTTCTGGTGGAAAAATGGAAACGTATGATGTGATAATTATCGGGTCGGGAGCTGCAGGATACACCGCAGGCATATATTCAACAAGATTCGGGATGAAAACGCTCCTTCTGGGTAAGGAGCCCGGAGGACAGACCAACGAGGCGTATGAAATAGACAACTACCCTGGATTTGTTTCTGTCAGCGGGATCGAGCTCATGAACAAGTTCAAGGAGCAGGCCGAGTTCCTGGGGGTGGAGTTCGTTGCCTTTACAGAGGTCAGTGATGTGGAACAGAAAGGTAAGAAATTCATTGTCAAGACCTCGGACGGGAAAACGTACGAGGGAAGATCCCTGATAATTGCAATGGGATCGAAGAAACGAAAACTGGGCCTGCCAGAAGAGGAGAAGTTTAAAGGGAAAGGTGTAGCATACTGCGCGACATGTGATGCCGCCTTTTACAAGGACAAGACAGTCGTTGTCGTTGGGGGAGGAGACGCCGCCCTGAAGTCCGCCCTGCTTCTCACGGAACACGCGAAAAAGGTTTATTTAGTGTACAGGAAATCGAAAGAGAACATGCGCGCGATGCCCAATGTGATCAAAAGGGCAGAGAAGAACAAAAAGATTGAGATGATATTTCTGGCAAAACCGAAAGCGATAGAGGGTGAGGATAGACTGAGGAACGTCGTGTTCGATCAGGAGGGAGAAGAACTTCGTTTGGAAGTCGATGGTTTGTTCGTGGAGATAGGATGGAGTCCTGAGACAGGGCTCGCAACGAAACTGGGGATAGCACTCGATGAAAGAGGAAAGATAAAAGTCAAGCACGACATGTCAACCAGTATTAAGGGTGTGTTCGCTGCAGGTGACATAACCAACGGGTCGAACAACATGGAGCAGATCACAAACGCCTGCTCGGAGGGGGCGGTCGCAGCAGAAAGCGCATACAATTACGTCAAGAAGTAGTTAAAAAATTTCGAATGACTTTTCTAAAATCACATCACCTTTGTAAAAGGGTGGTATTTCCTTGCTTGGTTCGATATTACCAGCAGGCATTAACTTCCTCATCCCTGTTGGGCACTCAACAACATCACCATATCGTGTTGAATTAATGTGTTTTTCAATTTCCTCTCTGGTTGTTCCGTCACAATCAAGTCTAAACAATAAACCTACCTTGTTTTCCTTGGTTAACAATTTGTAACCGTTATTGATGGCCATTAAGTTAACTACCCAATGTGAACAAATATCCAAATTATCACACCCATCACAACAGTGAACATAAATATTGCTAAGTGATACCTTGTCTCCTTCCCTTTCCCCGACATAAATTACCTTTGCCAGTCCCATAGTCGTATATTAACAGTAAAATTCTTAAATTTACAATAACAATAAAAATCCTTGTAGTAATTAATAACATTATATTCAGTATGGGGTGGTTTGATGTCAAAGAAAAAGGTCTGTAAGACCGTGAAGGATGATCCCTTTGTTTCTGCGCAGAAACAGTTGAAGAAGGCGATCGATGTCCTCAAGATGGGTGAGGACGTTTACGAGGTTCTGAAAGAACCGAAAGAATACTTCGAGGTCTCTGTTCCTGTAAGAATGGACAACAGGGAGGTTCGTGTATTCAGGGGATACAGAGTCCACCACAACAACGTTCTCGGTCCATATAAAGGAGGAATACGCTTCCACCCGGATGTTAACGTCAACGAGGTCAAGGCTCTCGCTTCCTGGATGACATGGAAGTGTTCTCTCGTTGGAATCCCTTTCGGAGGAGCAAAGGGAGGAGTGATATGCAATCCTAAAGAGATGTCAAAAAAAGAACTGGAGAGGCTCGCTAGGGGCTACATACGTGGGCTTCGCGACTTCATAGGACCTGACAAGGATATTCCTGCCCCGGATGTGTACACGAACCCGCAGATCATGGCTTGGATGATGGACGAGTTTTCGAGTATCAAGGGATACAACGTTCCAGGCGTGATCACAGGAAAGCCTGTCGAAGTCTTCGGGTCCAAGGGAAGGAACGAGGCAACAGGAAACGGTCTAGCCTTCGTAACGAGGGAGGTTCTGAAGTATATGGAAATGGATCCAGAAGATGTAACCGCGGTGATCCAGGGATATGGGAAACTAGGGCACGTGGTGGCGGATAGATATACGGAAATGGGTATAAAGGTTATCGCTGTCTCCGATTCCAAGGGAGGAATATACAATCCGAAAGGTCTGGATTCCCACGAGGTCCTCATGCACAAGAATAAAACCGGAAGCGTGGTCGGGCTGAAGGGAACGAAGAAAATAACAAACGAGCAGTTACTCGAAATGGAATGCGATATACTGGCGCCCTGCGCCTTGGAGAATGTGATAACAGACAAAAACGCGAACAGGATTAAAGCACGAATGATGGTTGAGGGAGCGAATGGACCAACAACCCCGGATGCAGAGAAGATACTCAACAAAAAGAAAATAATGGTTGTTCCTGATATACTGGCGAACGCAGGAGGCGTTACGGTTTCGTACTTCGAATGGGTGCAGAACAGGATGAACTACTACTGGTCAAAGGAAGAGGTTAACGAAAAACTAGACTGCATAATGACTAATGCATTCCAGAGGACTGCCCATATTATGGAGAAATACAAAGTTGATATGCGTACAGCGGCGTACATGCTTGCAGTGAAAAGGGTCGCCGAGGCCATGAAACTAAGGGGTTACTGCAACGGGTGAGCGAGAATATGGGAAACGTTAAGAATATAAGTGATTCGGAATTCAAGGATTTCCTAGAGAAAAACAACCTCGTTCTGGTGGACTTTTTCGCTGACTGGTGCGGCCCCTGCCAAATGGTTTCCCCTGTGATAGAGAAGCTTTCGGAAGAGCTGGAAAGCGTATCTTTTGCGAAAATGAATGTTGATCAGAACAGCGAAATCCCTGGGAAATTCGGGATCATGTCAATTCCGACCCTTCTCGTATTCAAGAAAGGAAAACTGGTTGACCGGATAACCGGTGCGTACCCAAAACAGGCAATAGAGGAGAGGCTGAGGAAATTTCTGGACTAATCGAAATGCAGAACTAATATAAATTCATTAATTCTAAATATTAATTAATTATGCTAGGGGTCGGCATTAAAAGGGGT
>JABAOH010086578.1_pt2 | contig 16178 bp, 22 predicted proteins | sample 7062181 | NCBI WGS metagenome assembly JABAOH01 (sample SAMN14538630, study PRJNA623070) | marine sediment metagenome | biome: marine biome [ENVO:00000428]; feature: marine pelagic biome [ENVO:01000023]; material: deep marine sediment [ENVO:00002113]; isolation source: pool of 5 deep marine...
CAAAATCAGCATTTTAAAAAAATTAAGAAAGATGATTCTATAATTCTAGTTGAAGCAAACGATCCAGTTTTTGCTTCATCAATGATAAATTTACTTTTTGGAATTGAAAAAGTTGCAATTGCTAAACAAACAAAAAATGAGTACAATACTGTAATTTCTGCTATTACAAAAATTGGTTCTAATCTGTTTTTAAAAGGTGATACATTTTTTGTTAAAGTTGAAGGAAAATCTAAAGGATATTTACCAAAAGACATAGAATTTGCTGCAACATCTTCACTTATTGAAAAAACTGCAAAACTAGGAGTTAAACCGGGAACTGAAGAAAAATATGATAAACTTCTCTACGTATATTTAACAAAATTAAATGCATACGTATGTATTTTTACAGATAATGGAAACGGTGGAGTTCCTAATAATTCACAGAATGAAAAAATAATTTGTTGTATTTACGATGAATTATCTGCAGTTTCATGTCTTGAGACAATTAAAGAGGGTTTTGAAGTAAAAATAATTGTATGTTATAATAAAGAATCAGATCTACTAAAATTTGTAAAAATTTTGAACGGTTTAATGCCTCGTCTGCTTAAATCAGAAATTGAATTAAAATTNNAACAAAATTATTTGGAGTTAGTTGAAATCATAACAGAAATAATGTTATCAACCGCTATTTCTAAAAAAATTAAACGATTATCATTAGCACTTTCTCCAAGCATTTTCCCACAATCATTTATAGATAAAATTACTGAGAAGGTCTACCAAAAAAAAATTTTACCGCACATATCCCTATCTGGTTTTGACAGGAATACTCTAGAATATGCAAAAGATCTAGGTTTAGAAAAATATCTAGGAAGAATAGAAAAATTAGGAAAAATGAAATTTGATTCAGTTAAAAAAGATAGAAAAAATTTACAAAATTTATATCAAAAATCACTTAAAACAAAAAAAATTGTTTCAGTAAATGTGGGACCTAATAATGTACATGACATTCTAGATGTACTGAAATCTAAACATTGAAAATTTAAACAGCATCATTTTATTTTAAATTGTGAAAAAGATCGGAGAATTCATCTACCCATGGGGAAGTGGACATTATTCAAGAATGATGACCTTAAACAATGCTCTAAAAGAAATTTTAAAAGATGAATATGAGATACATTATTCTAGTAAAGCAGAGATTTATCAGAAATTATTAGAAAAATTTCCCACAAAGCGCCATTTGATTCATGAAATTTTAATGCCTACTCCAATTGATGGCAAAATGGGTCCAAGTGTTACACTATCAATGCTAAATTTACTCTTGCCAATATTAAAAAATCCACCTCTAGTCAAACAGATTTCAGATTATCTAAAAGAAGAAAGAAAACTGTATGATAAAGAAAAGTTTGATCTAGTTATTAACGATGGAGATATGGGTTCAAATGTTTTAGCAAAAAATCGAGGAATAACTAGTTTATTTGTTACAAATCAATTTTTCCCTAAACTCTGGACATCAAGATTTTATTTTTATCCATCACTAATTTTTGTTGCAAAACAAATCGCAAAAGCAACAAAAATCATTGTAGCTGATTCACCTCCTCCTTACACAATATGTGAGTATAATCTTAATTTTCCCGAAAAAATAAAAAATAAAGTATCGTATGTAGGTCATTTTGCTAACAAAAATATTAAAAAAACAGAACCTGAAACAGTTTTAGAAAAATTAGTAATCAATGAAGATTTTGGTTATTGGATGCGTACAGGAAATAAATCAACAAATAAAATTACTGGAGAAAAATATCAAGAAGCTTTTAATGATAAAGAAATGTTAAATGAAAAAAGAATTATTTCACATGCAACTAATGATCCATCACTTGATTTAGTACTTGGAAAAGATGGAAAAAAATATTCAATTGATGATGCATTAGATAAAAAAATTGATTGGCTGCAAATTGATATTGGTTTTTTAAAAGAAAATGAAAAAATAAAAGTATTACAAAATTGCAAATATGCAGTAGTTAACGGTTCTCATACAGTTTTAGGAGAAATTTTAGGTATTAACTCAAAGCCTATTATCGGGATTCCTGTTTATGATGAACACACAAATAATTTGAAATGGGTCGAAGAAAAAAATTTGGGAATTTTAGCTAAAAATAAAACTCAAGTCATTTCAGGAATTAAGAAAATCAAAAATGATTTAAATAAATTTCAAGAATATCTTGAAGAGTTTTCAAAAAATTTTGTTTCAAATGGAGCAGAAACAACGGCGAAGATTGTAAGTGACGAATTAGATAAGAAGACATAATAATATTTTATGAGAATAACAAATGATCTGGTACGCGGTATGTTCGATGGGCGAACTGACCGTAAGGGATGACGATATAATCCGCGTACCAGTATTTTTAAGAGTAGATCGATAAGAAATTAGGCAACGCTTTTATTGAAAATTTTGTGAGAAAAATCATTGCCAGATTGCCCTGAATGTGTTGCAAAAAAGAAAAAAGCCATTTTAGCTAAACAAGCAGCCTCAGGAGAAACTGAAATTCCTACCGAAAATGAATTACCTGTTGAAGGAGAATTTCCAATGAAATTTGATATTTCCACAAAACACTTCATTTGTAAAAAATGTGGATTGTATGCAACAAGAGAACAGATTAGTGATATTAGGGATCGATTAAATCGACGTGAATCAACTCGTGAAGATAGACAATATGATTATCTAGACTGGTGGCAAAAAAGTAAGAAAGACAAACAACAAAGATAGGAAGCTGAAAGAATGGTAAAAAAGAAAGAAGATATTCCAGAATGGGTTACAGATGAGATTCAAAATGCAAAATTTGGAAAACCTATTGAAGAGAAAAAATCAGGCTACATCCTTGAAATTTACGATAAAGATGGCAAAGCCGATGTTCAATTATACGAGCCAGTAGAAGATGGTAGACATATAATTACGCTAGATTTACCAAAAAAAATCAAACCTTCTGAATTAGAACGTGGGGTAGTTTACGAATTCGTTTTAGATTCATTAAAAGCGCCTTTAAGTAAAAAAGTAGTTGATTTTCTGAAAAAAGAAAAAGAGATTGAAATGGAAGCAATTTATCAATTCAATTTGAAAACATTAGAATTGCTTGATGTTGGTTCTAATGAAGCACCAGACGATGCAGAAGAATAGTTATTTCTTTTTAGAATCTAATTGTTTTTTAAATGAGGAACCTATAATTGGATTGATCAGATAAGGGAAAGTATGTTTCATCCATACTGCACCTCTAACAAAAGATGGTACAATAATTTCTAGTCTAGATGAATTTGCAGCTTTTAGTATTGCCTTAGCAACACTTTCAGAACTAATTGCCATACCTGAATTTTTTGGCATTGAATCAAATGATGGATGATCAAAAAAGTTTGTTCGTACCATGATAGGACTTACAACAGTAATTCCAACTTTAGTATCTTTAAGTTCATGATGTAGACCTTCTGAGAAACCTAACATTGCAAACTTTGATGCACAATACGAAGCAATGCCGGGTAAACCAAAACTAGCTGCAACAGATGCTACATTTACTATATGGCCAGAATTTTGTTCAAGCATTTTTGGAAGAAAATTTTTGATGCAATATACCATTCCAAAATAATTTGTAGCCATTTGAGATTCAATTTCATCTATATCTAAATCAGAAATTTTTCCATATATTCCAAAACCTGCATTATTTACTAGTATATCGATTTTACCAAATTTTTCTAAAACTGCATCTCTCATGTTTTTTACTTGAGTTTTATCTGATACGTCACAAGGATACACAAGTGTTGAAACGTTGTTTTTAGAAAGTTTTTTTTCAACTTCAAGTAATTTTTCTTTTCTTCTTCCAACTAGAATAATTGTTGAGCCATTTTTTGCAAATTCAATAGCAGCTGCTTCACCAATACCACTTGAAGCTCCTGTTATCAAAACTACTTTATCTTTGAATTTCACGTTTCGATAATCAAATCTTATAGATAAAGCAGTTTCTATGAAATATTTGGTTGTGAGTATTTACTTAAGGCTAGTTTAACTAACAAAAGCCATGTAATGGCAATAGGAACATAGTAAGTTGCAATTCTCCATCCTATAACCGCATCCCAGATATCGCTTCCTTCGGGTATTTCAAAATTAAAAGGATTAAGATTGTAGATGTATGCAACAATACCAAATTCTGCTAAACCAGAACCTCCTACAGTTATTGGTAAGTTTCCTATTGCATTAGCTCCCATTACGGCCATTATAGAATCAAATGCGTCAATAAAATAACCAGTTCCTGAAGCTATAATCATAAAAGACAATCCGTAAAAAATCCATGAGACAACAGAAAGTGCAAAACCATTTACAAAAATTTTCTTAGATTTTTTTGTTTTCAAATTTTCTCTACTCATGTTACACACTTCTTCCATCCACATGTTGGTTTTTTCAATAGATTTTTCTCCTTTTTCTTTTAGTATCTTTATTGCAAGTTTTGAGATAAATTTTGGTAGTTGAAAAGTTCTTTTTGATGAAAGGAAAAACAATGCCATCCATAACGAAGTAACAAAAATACTAGTTCCTAGAATAATTGCAGCAACTACATAAGCTCCACTTAGTAATGCAATAATACCTGCAATAATGGCTAACACACCTCCTGCTAGGACTTCTGTAACAATATCTAAGATTGCAATCCACATAGCTTTTGATGGTTGAATTCCTTTTTTATGCAACCAATAGATAACAACAAACTCGGCACCAACAAACATTGGTGTTGTAAATTTTATGAATTCACTGCCAATTCTTACTCCCGACATTTTCCAAATAGAATCAAAAGGGCCTAGGTAATTCCTTGCAATATAACTAAATTTTATTCCTTGAAGACCAAGTTTTATCATCATAGCAGCAACCGCTCCTAAAAATGGAAATATTCCTATTGCTAAGACGTCCTCAGCTTTGACATCAAATTGAATAGCGATGATAATGATAGGAATCATTGTAACAGGAATCGCAATAATTCTCCAATTCATTCGATGGTTTTCTCATGGATTCAAATATAAGCGAATCAAAAAAAATTACACCGAAAAAGGTTGAAAATAATTTTTGTTACAGGTACAGCAGGTGCCGGAAAATCACTTTTAGTATCAAAAATTTATGAATATTATACAAAAAATGGTGCTTTTGCAGCAATTTTGAATCTAGATCCTGGTGTTGAAAGCTTACCTTATTCTTGCGATATTGATGTAAGAGATCATGTAGATATTGTTTCAATAATGAAACAATACGATCTAGGACCAAATGGAGCACTAATCATGGCAAATGATCTTATCGCATCAAAAATTGATGATATTCAAAATGAAGTGAGTAAAGTTAATCCAGATTATTTGATTGTAGATACACCAGGTCAAATTGAATTATTTGCTTTTAGATCAAGTGGACCGTTTTTTATACAAAATTTAGATGCAGAAGAAAAAGTAAATATTTTCTTGTATGATGGTGCATTGATCACTACGCCAGTAAATTTTGTATCAGTTGCACTTTTGGCAACTTCAATAAAATTGCGTCTTAATATGCCTACGATAAACATCATTACAAAAATGGATCTAATTGGAGAAAAAATAAAAGAGATTCTTCAATGGTCTAGTAATCTTAAGTCTCTTGAAACTGCAATTTCAAAAGAAGCAGATGGAGAAACTTACACATTAACTACAAACATTTTGAGAAGTCTAAACATTGGAGGATTTGCACAAGGATTGATTCCAATATCAAATGTTACAGGAGAAGGAATGGTTAATTTAGAATCAGCATTAAGCAGAACCATTAACTTAGGTGAAGAGGTAGAAGATTAATGTCAAAAAGTGTAACAGTAAAAGCTCCATCGTCTACAGCTAATTTAGGTCCAGGTTTTGATGTTTTTGGACTTGCTCTCAATGCTTTTTATGATCAAGTAAAAATCACTAAAATAAAAAAAGGGATTAAGATAATTACTTCTGATTCAATTCCTTTGAATCCACAAAAAAACACTGCAGGCTTGGTAGCAGCAAACATGTTAAAAAAATTCAAAATTAAAGATGGAATAGAGATTAAAATAAAGAAAGGTGTACCAGCAGGTTTTGGGATGGGGAGTAGTGCAGCATCTGCTGCAGCAACTGCAGTAGCAATTAACAAATTATTTAATTTAAAATTAGATTCTAATTCACTGGTTAAATTTGCTGGAATGGGAGAAAAAGCAAGCGCAGGAACAGTTCATTATGATAATGTGGCAGCATCAGTACTTGGAGGATTTGTAATTGTACAAACAAATCCACTAAATGTGATTAAAATCGAGCCTCCAAATGATCTTGCTTTGTGCGTTTCTATTCCAAGGTTGACTGTTCCTGCTAAAAAGACTAAGGTATCAAGAGGAGTAATCCCTACAAAGATTAGAATCTCTGATAGCATTCTTAATTTGGCAAATGCTGCAGCAATTGTGGCAGGTTTTATGAAAAAAGATTCCAAACTAATTGGAAAATCAATAGTTGACGTTGTTGTAGAACCTGCTAGACAACATATGATACCTGGATTTAAGAAAGTGAAAAAAAATGCTCTAAATGCAGGTGCATTAGGTGTAACAATTAGTGGAGCTGGACCTTCAGTTATTGCTTTTAGTACAAGCAGATCAAATCTTAAAAAAATATCCACTGCAATGAATAGAGGTTTTGCATCAGTTAACAAAAAATCTGATACTATAATATGTAAACCAAGTAAAGGCGCTACTGTAATTAAGAAATAATGGTGTAAATTTTTGAAAAAGGCAGTTGTAATTTTTAGTGGAGGAATAGATTCTATTTGCACTTGCCTTTTTCTAAAATCAAAATATGATCTATACGGAATTTCTTTTTCTTATGGTCAAAGAGCAAGTAAAGAAATTAAAATAGCAAAATCATTTTCAAAAATTCTTGGTTTAAAAGAACATAAAATTTTAGACATTAGTTTTATGAAGAATCTTTACGGAAAAACCAATGTTTTAACTAGCTCAAAAGATAAAATTCCACAAAAATTTGATTATTCAATAGTAGTTCCAATACGAAATGCAATTTTCTTATCGATGGCTACAGCTTGGGCTTTTACATTAAATGCTTCATTAGTTGCATATGGAGCACATAAAGGAGATAGAAATTATCCAGATTGTAGACCAAATTTTTCAAAAAAAATAGAAAGTGCGTTTAATGAAGGCGAAATTGATGGGATAAAGTCAGGAATAAGAAAAAAAATTAGAGTTTGGTCTCCTTATAGAGAGGGATTAACTAAAAGTGATTTACTAAAGAAAGGTTCAAAGATTTTAGGTAATAAGATTTTCAATACTTGGAGTTGTTATGATAACAAAAAATATCACTGTGGAGTTTGTGAATCGTGTAACAATCGTAAGGCTGCATTTGATGAAGCTGGAATTATTGATAATACAAAATATTTGAAATAATTTTTTAAAAATTTATTGTCTTCCAGTCAAAATGGGTTTTTTTAAGATAATACTCCTAATGACAATATACCAGCCTCCAAAGATTGCTGTTAAGAATCCCATAAAGACCCAGTTTTGCATAGACTCGTCAAGACCCTCAATTGCTCCAGTTAACTCTCTAGAGAGAAGGGCTGAAACTGCTAAGACTATTGCAAATTCAATTACAAACCATATCCAATGTGGAAAGGATTCAGTTGGAATGTGAATATTATCGTGAGTTGTCACAAAAATGGTTTTCTAGAGTGATTATTTATCTTTTCAGGAGATCTTTGAAACAAAATCAGAAGAGCTTTTTCTAATCATTTCGACGATTTCTTCTCGTTCTTCTTTCTTTTCATAGATGCCTCTAAAAGCAACTGACGTCATCATAGCGTCATTTCTAACCCCCCTCATTTTCATGCAGAGATGCTCAGCTTCTGCTAATACTGCAACACCATTGACACCCTGTGCAAAAAGTTCATCTGCAATATTTTTCGTTAGTCGTTCTTGAATTTGGAGTCTTTTAGAATATTTTTCTACAAGCCGCACCAGTTTTGAGATACCAAAAACTCTTCCATTTGGAGAGTATGCTACGTGTATTTTTCCAAAAAATGGCAACATGTGATGTTCACACATTGAATAAAACTGAATATCTTTTGCAATAACAACATCTGAATCTTCAGAAAATTGAATGGATAATTGAGAATCAATATCATATCCACCAAAAATTTCTTTATACATATCAGCAATTCTTTCTGGAGTTTTTCGTAATCCTTCTCTAGTTGGATCCTCTCCTAGTTCAATAATTAATTCACGTACAAGTTTTTTTACTCTCTCTTTATCCATCTGTACATCATCAGAAAATCTTGCTTATATTTGAAAGTTTTACCTTAATTGCGGTATTATCACTAGATTATGGAGCACCAATGAATTTGTGTAGTTGAGGTACTACTCTAACCTCATTATAAAATGGAAAAACTAGATCATAAAAATTCAAAAGTTTTTCAAGACTAGGTTCGGCGATTCCGTATGTAGGTTGAATAATAAAACCAGCCAATTTTTCTTTAGAAACTAAATTAAAAATTTTATCCAATAATAATTTGAAATCTTCTAATTCAGTTTTTTCACTAACTACGATTTTGATATAGGTAATTTTTTTTGAATTAATTGAAATTTTTAGACATTCTAAAGCATTTTCAATTAATCTTGAATAATGGTTATCGTCTACGAATTTTGCTTCAGGTGTTTTAAATTCGATTTTAACAAAATCTATGAATGGAATAACTTCAGAAAATTTTTTTGAATCATAGCAAGATGATTCTAAATACGTTGGAATATTTTTTGATTTAACAAATTTTGCCATTTCTAAAACTCCTTTAGATTGGACAAGTGGTTCTCCTCCGGTAAAGTTAACTTTGTAAGTATTTTTCTCAATGTTTTTTTCAATTAGATTATTTGCTTCTTCAAGTGAATATTCTGTTCCGGAATCCATAGGAAGTGCATCAAGAGTGTCGCAATAAAAACAAGTGAATGGACATCCTGCTAATCTTACAAACATAGTTTTTGTGCCATAAAGAATTCCTTCTCCTTCAACTGATGTGAATATTTCAAATAATCTAACTTTCAAGTACACAATCTTATTTGAGTAGTTATTTAATCGATGAGTTTGTTAATAGAGATAATTAGGATTATTGTAAAACAGGTTCTTTTGTATAAAATAAACCAGCAATAAAAAATATCACACCTAATATTCCAATAAGACTTCCGACAAATTCAACTGTTTCTCCTAACTCAACTTCTGCAGGAGCCCATATGATAGCAATTAAAGCGCCTACAACTATCATTGGAATTCCAACTCCCAATGTAATTTGTTTTGAAGCCATGTATTTGACTACATTTTGAAAATGTATATGAAGTTTCTGATGATTTATTGAATTGTATTTTGGATTCGCTTAATGATTTGTTCTATACTCATAATCAATTCTAATGCTTTATCAGGAGAATCATCTGTATGATTTTTTGCATCTTCTAATAATGAAAAGGCATTATTGAGCCAACGTTTTGCAGCAGCGTTTTCTCCAATTTCATCAAGTAGATTATTTAGTGAGATTTCTAATCTTTCAATTTTTATCTTGATTCTTTCTATTTTTGAATCAGCAAGAGTAGAGATTTGCTTCTCTTCAATTGCTTGCATTTCTTGAGAATTATCAATTGAGCTTTCAATTTCCTTAAGTATATTATTTAGCGAATTCAACATTCGTATAGCATCATTACTTTGCTTTTCTGCGATTAGTGATTTGAGCTCGGATAGCATATTTTTTGCCTTATCTAAATCTGGGATTTCATCATAATGAGTAGATAGTCGTTCATACGTTGATTCTAGTTGTTCTGCTCTAACTTGAATTCTCTGTAGTTTAGTGTCTTGGAATTGTTTTTTAACAGAAATTAGTTTTTTAACCTCATCGATAATTATTGCTACATCAGAGGCGTCAGAAACAGAATTCAATTTATCTCTAGCCTCAATTAATTTATCAAGTGTACCTTGAGACACTCCTATTTCTTTTGCTTCAGAGATTAACCTATCTAGATCCTCAAGGTGTTTTTCAGCAAGAGATTTTGCACGATCTGTAGCATATTGTCGGGTTTTTTCTTTAAGTGAGTTATTTAGATCTACTATTGATTTTTTTATTTCGTCAATTGTAGAAGTAACATCTGGATTTCGTTCCTCGATTTGAATTCTTGCGTCTTGAATTAATTGATCTGCATGAGAAGAATCAAGTTCAATGCCATTTTTTAAGGCAATTCCCTTTAATTGTTGAACATATCTTTCCAATCTATTAATTTCATGTAAGACACTTGATGGGACTACATTTTGTGAAGAAGATAATGCTGCTTCAGTAGTTGATGATAATTCAGAGATTTGTTGTATAATCTCATTAAAGATTGTCATGGCAGAGAGGAAATGTTTTCTAGCCTGTTCTACTTCATCGTTTTTTAAAGCCTCAATTAACAGTTCAATTTTTTCAGAACCTGCATCGAATTTTTCTTTAATTTCTTGCGTTGCATCTACTTTAGATAATTGAATTTTTACTTGATCTCTTGCCTGTGTAGCAATTCTGATTAGGGAATCTGATTGTGAATCTGCATAAACGTAGGTTGGAATATTACCTACTATCATTGAAGCAACTAAAACTAACAGTGTTATTGAAGAAATTTTTTGCCTCATTTCTCATCCTCCAGTTTTTTCTTTAGTTTTACTAAATTCTGTAATTCCTTTTTTTCGATTTCAACTATTCCGTATCTTTCTAATCTCTTTACAGCTCTCCACATAGTAGTTCTAGGTTGTAGGAATTTTTTTCGGAGTTCACTTTCATATGCTTGACCGCCGTTTTCTGATATAAATGAGATTAGTTGTTTATCGTCTTCCCTTAATTCAGGTCTCTTCTCAAAAATCGTTTCAACGTCAAGAGATTCTTCAGAATGTTGTTCTTGTTTTGGAATAGTTTCAGTCAATGTTTTTGTAGAAGATTTCTTTGAACGTTTCATTAAAACAGCAGCAATTGCTCCAGCTGCTGCAATACCACCACCAATTAGATAAATTGAATTGTCTGAATTTTGTTCAGGAATGTTTGTTGGTGGGGGTGGGGGTGGAAGTTCAGAAACTCCAAAAAAGTAGTTTATTTCTACAGGACCACTGGGTAGTGTGAGAAGGGATTGTTCTCCTATGGTTTGTAGATTTAGAGGATAAGTACTCATCCCCACGATAACAATATTGCTTGGCATTAAAACCGAAAACTCGACTGGAGAATTGATGTTAAAAGACCAAATTCTTCCTTCTTTAGATACAAGATCATGATTATCATAAGTTACTGAGATTGAAGATGTTCCCAGGGTTGTAACAATAGCTGTGTTATCTTCAATATCGGCTGAGAGTAAAAATCCATTTTCATCCTCTGCAACAAAATTATCAATTGTTGGACCTACTAAATTTACCAAAAAGTCAGGATTTAATGGATTGGTTGAAATTTCAGTTGAAACATGTGTAGTTCCATCTGGATATACTATAAGATCAAGAATCTTTACAGTACTAAAGGCACTTTGAGCTGGCATCGAAATGGCCATAACTATTAAGCCTACAGCAACAAGCGCAGCCCTTTCCATAGATTTCAACATGCTTTTAGTCCTTACAAAAAGCATTCCATCCTCTGGAGAGAGGTCTTGCCAGTAGGGCACTACCGTTTGTTGGTTCATTCGACTAATACCTTAGATTCATTGATTCAACGAGGGATTGGAATCTTTGGAACTCTTGGAAGAATTTGACTCCTTTTTCAGTCATCAAATATACTCTATTCCTGTCGTTCTTTACGGACTCTACTAATCCAGCAGAAACTAATTTCTCACATTTATCAAGTACTGCATAGTGAGAAAGATTTGCTCTTCTGGAAATTGCAGAGACTATAACTCCACTTCTTCCTCCGTCCATGGTAACACCAAGGATATCTCCCATGATGCCCATTTCGGACCTGTATTGTTGTTTTGACATGGTATAGTATACGTGTGAGTGATTTATGAGGGACATTCTGAAACTTCATAGCGGAACGCCTAGCGGAACAGGTGTTTCACTCTAAAAAATGGCTTATTTTCATGATTTTTTGGCGCGGGGGCGAAAATCCAAGATATTTTGTAATGGAATTCTATTCACAGAAGAAAAGCTAATTGTCAGCTTATCGTGTCTCTAACTTTTTATTCGATACTGTTCCCATCAATTAGTCATCATGTTTGAGAAATTTAGAAAGGAACATGCTGAACATGAAGAATCTTCAGGTTCAGAAATGGTTGAAGAACGACCTCAAGAAGAGCCCAAATTCCAGAGCCCCGAAAAAGAGATTTCTGAATCCCAAGAGCAGACTCAATCTTCCTCATCTGATAATCAAATAGGAATTAGGGCCCTAAAGGACAAACGTGTGAAATTAGAAGAGGCAATCGATTATGTTGGATTAATGATAAAAAATCTAAAAGACAAGCGTACAAACCTTGAAAAAGAAATTGAAGATGAATCTGTGGATATCAAAAATCTAAAAGAGAAACTCATGAAAGTTAGTGAATATATCGAGGAGGAAAATCAAGGAATTGGAAATCTAGCTAGAAAAAGAGGAGCAGTAGAAAATGAAGCAGATGAGGTTGGTACATTGATTAACAATTTACGAGGTAAGCTTTCAGGAATTGATTCTATCGTAAACTCTGAAGGAGAAAGAATCAAAAATTTCAAAGAATCTAGAAGAGAATCTTAATTTTTCAGAATTTAATAAAATGAAAAAAACTACATGTATCGTGTAGTTGTTGATGAAGGAGTTGCTTGCTCTACTGGCATGGATGGGAATTTTTCACTTACTGCAGATTCTGCAACTGCAGCTGCCTCTTGAAGAATCTTATCAGATTCTGCAGTAGTAGCTGTTTCAACTCCAAATGATGAATCGCCAGTAAATGTGTCTGTCATTAATCCACCAAGCATCTCAGTCATTCTGTTAACTTCCTGATCTGCCTCTGGCATGAATTTCACTAAAGATGATTTGAGACTCTTCATAAGACCTATTGTAGGCATTATTGTTACTACTGTATCACCCAAGTCGTGGAATGTTGTTAATCTAAGTTCAATTTGTTCTAATGCCATTCTTGCATTTCCAAGAACTCGGCTAACTTTTCGAATTTCAACTAACTCATTTGATAGAACTTTAGAAGTATGAGTATCATGTTGCTGGGTAGCAGTTACAATTCGATTGAAAATCTTTTCATCTCTTTCTTTTAGTTTAGTAAGCATATTATCTAATTTTGAAATTTGAGCTTGAAGTCGCTTTACGGCCATTTCGACTCTTGGCTTTAAAGCGCCTTTAGGTTTGATAACACCGTTAATTCTTTCGGTTATTCCTGGGGTTGGTGGCTTTGACCACTTGTTTTGGAAATTTGGCACGTAGGGTGCTCGAAAAGTAGATTTTTAATCGAAGATGTGAATTTTGGTTTACAGTGAATAAAATTTCTCTAACCAGATATGAGGGGTTTTAGATATTGAGAAGAGTTGTTCGTTGAGGATGGATTTTTTTGATATGGGTATGCATTCCTGATTCATTATTCAGAGTTTCTCCGCATAATGGACATTTTTGCATTTTACGCATAAGTGAGAGGATTTGTATTTAAATATTGCTTCAGAATAGATTTTGGAATTTATTTTTATTTTCAATCGATATTGGATTTTAGATGAAATCAAAATTTGCAGGCTATGTTGCAGTTGGCATAGGAGTGATTGTGGCTCTTGGATTTCTTGCATCATCAGACGATCAAAATGGAGACAAAAATGAAGATGTTGTTTTTCATGTTACTCTAGCGGATCCTGAAAATTATGAGGATGGAAAATACTCAGATTCTTTTGAGATTGAAAAGGGAATGTATGAATTTAGATTTGTACCTAATGGAGACAGTCCTGAAATTTTAACAATATCTTTGACTGGTCAATCTCTTTCTTTGATGGAAGACTATGTTTTAGAAGGAACACCTCATGAAACAGGTGTTTCAACATATTATACTTGGAAATATTCTGGAAACAAAATTTTCAATATTCCTACAGGAGAAGAAATTGAAATTCTCATAAATCCTAACGGAAATTTGTTAGGTCCAGTTTCTATTGATATCATAAAAAATTAAAAAAATCAAAAGGGGCGTGACCCCAAAAGCAGAACTTTGAGAGATTTCCTCTCGTTGTAAAGGCAAAATACCTTTAACTTTCACTTTTGTTCTGCGGAATCACGCAGTTTTAGTCGATAGGATTTGCATCCTTTCGCATCATTTATTGTACGTTTTTAAGCTATTTAACATTTTAATAGAATTTTCATAAAAAAATTATAAATTTTATATAATTTTTCCAGACTAAATGTCTAAAAATTTCAATTTTCTAGCGATCACTAATTATTCATACCTACAAGATTTTGTTTATTAATAACATCTCAACTTGGGAAGCTACATGACATTACGGGACCAGGAAAAAGGAAGTAGGCTATCACTTTTTGCAAAACAAGCTGCAAAATATTATGCTGTTGGAGCAAGTGGGGTTCTAGTTAATCTTGGATTACTTTTCTATCTTACAGAGTATGTTGGTGTATGGTATTTCCTTTCCTACACTTTAGCAATTTCAGCTTCAATTACTTCTAATTTTATTTTAAACAAATTTTGGACTTTTAGAGATTCAATCAATTCTCAAAGAACTATTGTAATGTATGTAAAATTTGTAAGTGTTAGTTTAATGGGTATGGGAATCCAGTTAGGATCAGTTTTTCTCCTAGTCGAATCTTTATCTGTCTACTATATGTTGGCTGCTCTAGTTTCAATATGTATTGCAGGTGCAATTAATTTCATGATAAATCGGCGTTGGACATTTGGAATTAAATTTTAAGAAAAAGGAATACTGATGAATCCAAGAACCAAGAAAAAAATTGAGATTATTGCACTACTTTCTATAATCTGGTTTGTGATTACTCTTCCATTACCTTGGATTTTGATGGCTCCAGCAGAAGCATCTCAAACTCAATTAATTATTATTCTTCAGATAACGGCCATGATTTCAGTTCCTTTTGTAATTCTTGCAGTAGTTTGGACGTTAAAACCTGAGTTAACCACTTAACCCTTCATTCCATATCCAATTAATACAGAATAACACCCTAGACCACATTCTTCACATCTTGGTTTCATAGATTTTGATTCTGCGCTGCCAATACAACATGGTCTTTTTTCTCTTCCCATATGATCAACTGATACAATGGCCCAAGTTGGACAATCAATCGGCGTTGTTTCTTTTCCTCCCCAACTGTGTTTCATAATTTCCAATTGTTTTTTTGGGTTGATAATGTAATCCTTATACCCATTTTCTTGCATAGAAATTATTTCATCAATCACCTTGGTTCTTTTTTCACCAAAAGGAAGCCATAACGGATCTCCTTTCATAAATGGAGTATGAAATTGAAATCCAATCTTATTAGAATATTGGCGCCATTCTTCAATTACTTTTTTTACAGTCATATAATTTCGTGAATTTATTGTCATTGTAATCCAGATATCCTTCCAAGAGTTTTTTCCATTTTTTTCAATATAGTCTAGAACATTTGTTCTAGTTTTCCCCCAGGCTCCATCTCCACGAATGTCATTATGGATTTTTTCTGTTCCATCGATTGATATCCAGTAAAAATAGATGTCTTTGAGACTTGGAAGTGGGTATGTTCCGTTTGTTACCACACATGCCCTTTTTGGGAATTCTTTAACAAATAATTCAACAATTTCTGGTCGCATCATAGGTTCTCCACCAACAAGAGTTACAATGAAAACGTGTTGTTTTTTGAATTTTTCATCGATTATTTTTTTCCATTGTTCTACAGAGAGTTCCTCATTTTCTTTTCTATTAAGCCACCAATAACAGTGATCACAATGAAGATTGCATACATTGATGATATCTGCTGAACCATATAATGGGCTTCGTTTGTTGAAAAGTTTGTAACCTGCAAATTTTAGTAAAATGTGAAAATATGATGGGGATTCGTTAATAATTTGTTTTAGACCCCTACCCATTAATTCCATAAAATCTCCATCCACATGTTATTAAATTGCATACCGTAAAAATTCTTCGTATTTTCTTGAATTAGTTTTTGAACCAAGGTTGATTTTCCAAAAAGTCAATTAGTTTTATCATTTCTT
>JABAOH010046945.1_pt1 | contig 16164 bp, 11 predicted proteins | sample 7062181 | NCBI WGS metagenome assembly JABAOH01 (sample SAMN14538630, study PRJNA623070) | marine sediment metagenome | biome: marine biome [ENVO:00000428]; feature: marine pelagic biome [ENVO:01000023]; material: deep marine sediment [ENVO:00002113]; isolation source: pool of 5 deep marine...
CAAGGGTGATGAGGTTTTTCCGCATTTTATCGCCACCCAGCTTCCCATGGGCCTGAAAGGATTAATCATCGCCGCGATTATAGCCGCTGCGATGAGTACGGTGGATTCGGCCTTGAATTGCTCGGCGACGGTCTTGCTGCTGGATTTCCATAAACGGTATTTCAATCCGAATATTGGCGAACGGGCCAGCGTGGTATTTCTGCGTTTGGCAACGGTGGTATGGGGGCTGCTTGGGACCGGTGCCGCCCTTTTGATGATTCGGGCAAAGAGCATCTTGGATATTTGGTGGCAGATCTCGGGAATCTTTGGTGGTGCACTTTTAGGCTTGTTTATTCTTTCTTTCCTGCGAGTTCGCCTTCGTCTATGGCAGGGTCTTGCGTCGATCGCCGTAAGTATCGTCGTTATCAGTTGGGGGACTTTTGCGCGCAATTTAGCCAGCTCATGGCACTGGGCACAGTGCAACCTCGACCCGATAATCGTAGGTGCCGTAGGAACAGCGGCTCTGTGTGTGGTTGCTTATCTTTTCTCGTTAATGAATCGAAACCGTTGGTCACCAGCCGACTCGATCAAACCCGACGCCGCCGGACCTCCATAAAACTAAAAACCTAAAACTCAGAAATCAAAACTCGTCTCCCGTCCTATCCACGGACATGTATCCTCCTGAGGACAGCCTTTACAGCCATGCTTGACCGAGAGCATAGGCAGGACTATAAACGCATCGATGACAAATGCAAAAAGCAGTACCAATACCGGCCAAGAGAAGCTGTAAACGACAAGAGCTGCTCCGGTAAACACCGGTATCAGCCACAAAGGCACAATCACCGGTATATGTTTCTTGAACTTTTCATTGAAGCGATCGGCTGCTTTTCTTTCTCGAAGCTTCGCGGCTATGCGGCCATATCCACAAGGACAAGCTCGCGTGTCCCAATACCTGCAATATGGACAAACGAAAATCATAATCCATGATGCCCCGGCGATACCATAAGTCATATACGCCCCGCCCCCTATCAGCCCCCATAACGACCCTCTGAGGCTCACAACGAAAACAGCAGTCCCCAGCACTATCATAACCAAATATGGAAGGTTATTGATAAATGTCTGAGCGTGCGAATATTGACGGTCTCGGCCGTCGACAAATGTCTGTCTTCTATCTTCTATAGTCTGCCTCCTGACTTTTATCTCCTGACTTATGCCTTGATATCATAAACCATCAAAGCATCGCCGTGGCGGATATAGAGTCGGCCGTCACAAACTACAGGATGCGCCCAATGTTTGCCGGTTCCCTTTGAAACTTCAAAAGAGCTGACGATATCAAAGCCTTCGGGTGATGCTTTTACCAGAGCTACTGTCCCTTCTTTTTCTTCATAGCAGTACAACATGCCGTCGGCATAGGTAATCGAGCCCTTACATATCCATTCCTCTTCGTACATTACTTTTCCACTGTCCCAGTCAAGGCAGACCCAGTTGCCGTCTCTGTTGCTCTTCCAGTTCGCTCCGTAGATATAGCCGTCCACGATGACGACGCCGCCGTGATGGCAGTCGAGGGTCGTATCCACCCATTTCCTTGACACCTTACTGCCGTCCGGCGAAAGCTCCAGCATCGCCCCGCCATCATCATAGCCGCTCGTAGCGTATATGCAGCCGTTGTAATAGACCGGAGTAACAGGATTGATATTCTTAGGCTTCTCTTGATATTCCTCAAATTTGTCCACCCACAATACTTTTCCCGTATCGGCGTCCACTCCAACAACAGAGTTTTCGGTTATGTTCACAACCAGATGATTGCCGCCCCTCTCAACCAGGATGAGCGAAGAATAACAGGATTTTTCGCTTAATCCCTTGCTGGTCCAGACGGTTTCTCCGGTCATCTTGTCCAATGCAACGATGGTGGCGTCCTTTCCGCCAGGTGTGCATATGAGATTGTTTCTATCGACCAGAACCGATTCGGAAATGCCCCACCTGATATTCTTACCATCGAACCTTTTCAAAGTGTCCACCGCCCATTTTTCTTCGCCGGTCTTTGCATCGAAGCATACGACTCTGCCATGCCCGCTCATAACATAAACACGGTCTTGGTCAACCGTCGGCGTGGTTCGCACGCCCGGACTCGAACCTCGCCACTCCGCACCATACGATTTCTTCCACTTTAGATTCCCCTGCAGGTCATAGGCAAAAAGGATTCCCTCTCTACCTACCATGCCCGTAGTGTACAGAAGACCATCTGCGACCGAAACCGTTGAAAAGCCCGTTCCCAGCCCATCGATGGACCACAAGAGTTTTGGTCCGCCTTCGGGCCACTTTTTCAAAAGCCCGGTTTCCGAAGACTTGCCGTCACGATTCGGCCCACGCCATTGCGGCCAATCAGCCGCCTCAGCTGTACTGTAAAAGCTAAGTCCAATCAAACATAGTGCAAGACCAAAAACCGTCATAAATAGACATTCTCTAACTCTTCTTAACATATTCATAAACCCTTCCAAAAAAACTATAAATTTTCCGATGGATATAAATTATATGCGGATGATTGAAAGTATATTTTGAATCAACTGGACTAATCTATTCTCCACCTTAGCTGCCGACATCGACACAGACCAACTGCCCATCAGCGTTGCGGGCATAGATTCTGCCGTTCGCCAGGACAGGAACGGTCCAGCACCGGCCTTTCAATATCTGCGATGAGGCCAGCTCCTCGAATTTCTCAGGCGAAGCTTCGGCGATTACCAGCTTGCCCCTTTCACTAAGGATAATCAGCTTACCATCGGCAATCATAAGGCTTCCTTTGCCGAGCCTTGCCTGTGACCACTTCATCTGCCCAGTCTGGAAATCCAGACATCTCAATGTTCCTTCGTCAAACCCATAAATAAATCCCTGCCACAGCACTGAGCTGTTGAAATGGTTCCGCATGTTCCTATTTTGCCAAATCTTGGATAGATTATCCGGTCCGATTCTAAAAAGACCACAGCCTTTATTATATCCGGAAGAAACGAACACTGTATAACCTGAAATGATAGGGTCTGCGATATTAGCATCCCAGCTTGTCTTCCAAGGATATTGCCAGACTATTTTTCCCGTTGTCGCAACTAATCCAACAATTTCCCTGGATGCGAAAAGTGCCACACATTTTTGGCCGCCCACGGAGTAAGGCACAGCAGTAGCGTAACCAGGGGGACCATTCCCATTTTTCCATATCAGACTACCGTCAGTTTTATTAAGAGCCAGACCCTGGGTACCTGCATTAAGAATAACCATGTTGTCGATTACAAGCGGCGAGCTGGCAAAGTACCACGTTGGGTGTTTCAAGCCCAATTCCTTGTTCAGTTTCTTATGCCAGATTACTTCGCCTGTCACTGCCTTGAAACGAATAGCGTCACCATCCTTGCTGAACGTGTAAACCGCATCACCGTCTACCGTCGGTGTCGCGGACGGGCCGCCTTCATGTTCCTCTTTATATAAAGGACACGCGTAGGATTTCTTCCATATTTCTTTGCCTGTTTCAGCGTCCAGACAATAAAGTATGTCCCTATCGTTGATGTTGCCCAATGCATAGACTCGACCATTACTTACAGCCATCGAAGCAAACCCGGTTCCTATCGACTTTTTCCATGACACTTTCGGTCCGCCCTTTGGCCAGGTTGCATTCCAGCCGGTCTCGCTGGAGACGCCGTTGTAATTTGGTCCCCGCCAGTTGGGCCAATCCGCAGCCTCGGCAGTACCGTAAGAGCCTGCTCCAATTGCACTTATGCCAAGTCCGAAAGCCAGCGCCACAACGTAACCTTTAATTACTTTTGGTAATTCCATAACATTTGTCCCAAAAAACAATAAATTTCGACAAACACTTATACAAAACTTACGTCTGAATGTCAACCTTGTTCATAACACTATGCGTCACCAAAATATCATTGGCCTGAAAAGACTACTCATTCGGAGACTTAGGACTGCCCTTAAGTGCCAGTGCTCCCGTTGGACAAGCTGCTGCGCATTGACTCGCGCAGCGCTTAAGACCTTGAGCCAAAGAACGGTCAAACGGCACCGCCACCCGGACATCAAAGCCCCGGCCTATAAATGTCAGCCCAAGTTTCTCGCCGGCTTCAGCAGCAATCTGTACACAAAGACCACAATCTATACACTTACCCGGTTCATAAATTACATCCGGGTGTTGAACCTGCTGAACAAACGACCGACGCTCACCCTTATACCGGCCTGGTCTGGCACCATATTCCTGGGCATATTGTCTTAGCTTACAATCTTCAGCCTTTCTGCAATCACAACGCAGGCACCGAGCCGCTTCTTGCCGAGCCTGCTCATCGGTAAAACCGTCCTCCTTTCGTGATGGCGTCATCCGTGCCGCTTTACTGGCGCAGGCCATGAATTCTTCTATTTCGCCGTCCTTGAGTTTGCCAATATGAATGTTAAACGCCTTCGTCGCTCCTGTTACTACCCCGTCGGACAAATACTGACTGATAGACACAGCCGCTTCTTTCCCGTCCGCCACCGCCCGGACCGTAAGCCTTCGGTTGCGAACAGCATCTCCCCCTGCAAAAACGCCTGCCAGATTTGTCTGGTAAGTTTTACCGTCTATTGCGATGCCGTTCGGGCCTGTTTCAAGGCCCATCAAGCCGGCATCGCCTGGTTTTAATCGGCCAACCGCCAAAAATACAGCATCAAAATCTTTGAGCAAATCTTCCATTGACCCCGCTGTCAGTGGTACTCGCCCCTGGCCCTGAAACTTCACACCTAATTTCTCAATCAATGCAATTTCCTTATCAAGCACCTCCCGCGGAAGCTCCTGCTGTGAAACCGCATACTGCAGAGCCCCACCCGGCTTTTCATGGTCATCAAAAACCGTGCAATTAAAGCCATCCTGTCGCAGATAATAGGCGGCAGCCAATCCAGCCGGTCCAGCCCCAATAATAGCTACCCGTTTATTCCCCAGCGGCTTGCAAGCCGGCATATACGGATTTGCAGATTGCAGGTCAACATCAGCGGCGTATCGTTTCAAAAGACAGATTGAGACCGCCTCATCAAAGGCATTGCGCCTGCACGCCCGCTCGCAGGGCTTTGGACAAATCCGCCCCAACACGGCAGGCAGCGCGATATCCTTCTTTACAATAGCAATTGCATCGTGAAGGTCACCGGTGGCAATCTGACGTATCATCAACGGGATATTCATACGGGCAGGACAGGTGGTCTGACACGGCCCGATGCAGTCACCTACATGGTCACTTAAAAGCAGCTCTAAAGCCGCCTTTCTTGCCTGACGGACTTGGTCGCAATTGCTTTCAACACGCATACCGTCTTCTGCCAAAGTTCCGCAGGCCGGCACAAGATTAGCCAGACCATCGACTTTGACAAGACACACCATACAACTCGTTGACGCTTTACACCCCTTCAGAAAGCACATTGTGGGAATTTCAATTCCCAGCTTCTCGGCGGCATCAAGAACTGTAGCCCCATCATCAACTCCAACCTCACGATTATCGATAATCAGCTTGGGCATCGGTTACTGAACCTCAACGGCATCTATCGGACATACACTCTTGCACGTCCCGCAGCGAATACATTTCTCAGCGTCGATTTCATGCTTCTGATAAGGCGTCATTGCAATGGCCTCAGCCGGGCAGTACTGAGCACACAAAGTACAGCCGATGCAATCATCCGTTATCGAATACGTAATAAGTGCTTTACATTTCCCGGCAGGACAGCGTTTTTCAATATGAGCTTCGTACTCGTCGCGGAAGTATTTGACAGTGGACAGAACCGGATTCGGCGCGGTCTTGCCCAGCCCGCAGAGGCTTGACTTTTTGACCATTTGAGCCAAATGCTCCAATTCTTCCACATCGCCTTTTCTGCCCTGCCCCGCACACAACCGTTCGAGGATATCCAGCATGCGCCGCGTGCCTATTCTGCAGAAAGTGCATTTGCCGCAAGACTGATTCTGCGTAAACTCCAGGAAATACCGTGCGATATCAACCATGCAGTCCGATTCATCCAGTGCCACCATTCCGCCGGAGCCCATCATCGCGCCAACATCATTAAGCGCTTCGTAGTCCACGCAAATATCCGCCAGTTCCGCAGGCACACACCCTCCCGATGGTCCACCCACCTGCACCGCCTTCAACTGCAATCCCCCCGCAATTCCTCCACCGACTTCCTCTATAATCTGACGGATCGAAATGCCCATCGACACTTCAATCAGACCGACCCGAGCCACCTTTCCTGCCAGCGCAAAAACCTTTGTCCCCTTGCTGCTGCTTGTTCCAAGCCTCGCAAAGGCTTGGGCACCATTGCGAATAATCCATGGCACGGCCGCGTAGGTCTCCACATTGTTAACAAGCGTCGGTTTGCCCCAAAGCCCGCTTTGGGCCGGATAGGGCGGCCGCAACCGCGGCATACCTCGGCGGCCTTCTATGCTGGCCATAAGCGCGGTCTCCTCACCGCAAACAAACGCACCGGCCCCGGCCGCAATCTTGAGATGTAGCGAAAAGCCGCTTTCCATGATGTTGTTGCCAAGAAACCCGCGCTGCCGACAGTCGTCTATCGCCTGGCTCACTCGCTTGATTGCAAGCGGGTATTCTGCGCGAATGTAAAAATAACCCTCATCCGCCCCCACCGAATATGCGGCTATTGCCATACCTTCGATGATACGGTAGGGATAAGACTCCATCAGCATCCTGTCCATAAAGGCACCCGGGTCGCCCTCGTCACCGTTACAAATTACGTATTTTTTCTTAGAACTACTACCTCGCACGGCAGACCATTTAAGATGTGTTAAAAAACCTGCGCCACCTCTTCCACGAAGACCGCTGCGCTCAACCGCTCCAATGACTTCTTGCGGCCTCAACTCACTTACACACCTTTTTAATGCCTTGAATCCATCATTTCGCATGTATTCGTCAAGCTCAACCGGGTCAATACGCCCGCGGTGCTCGGTAGCGATATGTATTTGTTTGTCTAAAAAATCCGCCACCGACCGGTCACGCACGTCGATTGAGTAACGCTTAACAGGTTCCCAGCTTTCGTCGGTAAGAATATTATCCAGTACGTGCGAAACCGTGTTCGAGATTTTTTTTCTTATTCCCTGGACTCTAAAGTGCCGCAGCACGATAGATTTTGCATCCTCTGGCTGCACCTTAGCGTAAAGAAACCTGTTATCACCGGGCAAGACCACCTCCAGCAGTGGCGTCTGGTAGCACATGCCGACACAGCCGACGCGTTTAACCGATGCACGCACACCCGTCTCATCCAAGGCTTGCCGTAGGGCCTTATGCAGTTTACCGCTGCCTCGCGCGACGCAACAGGAACCCAGACCAATGCGAATCTCTCCGTGGGAGTCGTCTTTCCAGCCTGGACGCTCACGTGTTTTTTGTAGATGACTTGCCTTGGCTTCTTCATATCTGAGGAAATCACTCAAAACTGTTGGAACAGTATTCGGGGTAAGGTGCCCATATGTAACTTCGCCGATCTGTACCGCCGGCGCCAATGTACAGCACCCTAGGCACGCCACCTTTTCCAGCGTAAACATTCCTTCCTTGTCTGTGTCTTGGTCGTCCGCGATGTCCAGGTGCCGGCAAAAAGCTTCATAAACCAAATCAGCCCCCTTGACATGGCACGCTGTTCCCACACAAAGGCGAATTATATGACGACCGGCCGGACGATGCCGAAACTGACTATAGAACGTCGAGACACCGGCAATCGACGCAGCAGTAATGTCCGTCAACTCGCAGGCCCGCTCGAGGGCTTCTTCAGGCAGATAGCCATAGTGGCCCTGCAAAGCCTGCAAAATCTCAAGCACCTTCTTCCGCCCGGTGCCGATTTTATCAACGGCCTGCTCTACAAATGTCAAATCCAGCTCGTCCATTAATCTCAAGAAACAAGACTCAAGAAAGACAGCTTTAGTCTTTAGTCTGTGGTCTATGGTCTGTGGTCTGTCCTATGCAATACAGGTTCTCCAGCCCCCGGATATAGATTCTGCCATCCGCGAAAGCAGGCGATGCACGACATTCCTCGCCCAGCTCACATCTGGTCAGTTCCTTATATTCGGGCCCGGCTTCAACGATAAACATAATTCCCTTTTCGCTCAAAAGGTAAACGAGGTCACCAGCCAGACTCGGTGACGCAAAGAAATACTCTTCCAGCTCTTTCTCCCACAACTTCGTCCCGTCCGCGACCTTATAACACATAAGCAATCCCTCAGTTGTTAAAAGAAATATCAGCTCACCATTACTGACCGGCGAGCAGATATCCGGTGTGCCGTCTTCGATACTCCAGGCAATATGTGTTTTGGTAACGTCACCCCGGCCGTCCGGCCGGAGGGCCACCAGTTTGGTATATGCTTCTATCGCGAATACCAGCCCATTGGCGTAGATTGGTGATGGTGCAATTTCACCGGCCAGGCAATTTACCCGCCAGAGTTCGGCGCCGTTAGCGGGGTTATAAGCTATAACCCAGGGGTCGCCGCAGGTTATTATCTGATGTTGATTGCCAATTTGGGGTACTATGGGCGATGCCCATGAATTTGGGACCGGTCGTTTCGTCTCCCAAACAATCTGGCCTGAAAATGCATTTAAAGCCATCAGCTTAGATTTCTCGTCCTCGGCCATACCCTGGTCATATTGAATCAGGAGCAGGTTTTGATACATCGCAAGCGAAGAGGCATACCCATATGCACTATCAGGTATCCCCAGACTTCGAGCCCAGACCTTTTTCCCGCTAAAGTCAAAGCAGCCGACGTCCCCCGTTACAAAAATGGCATAAACTCGTCGGCCATCCGTCACCATGGTAGGTGCTGCAAAGCCGGTATCCTCCATAACATCAAGCTCTTCGTCACCTTTGGGAGGGGTCGCGACATCGCCGGTCCACAGGAGTCTTCCCGAGAGTGCGTCAAAGCAGTACACCTGGAGTTTGTTTTCGTCGCCGCCGGAAAGAAAAACACGGTCGCCCCAAATAACCGGCGAACTAAAGCCCGAAAGCGGCACCTTAGTCTTCCAGATAATCCCTTCACCTGTCTTACCATCCCAATTAACCGGCACGTTTGTATAGGCGCTTGTCCCGAGTCCGCCTGGACCGCGAAAGCCAGGCCAATTCTTACTGATCTGCTCTGTCGAAGGATAAGAAGCGCTCACCACATCGGCCTCGGTAAAATCAATGCGAGGGCCCGTTATGAGAAACAACACCCCCGCCGCTAATATCGCCAAACCGGCAGTAACCGCCCATCGAGCCCGCATCGATTCGCGGACCTGCTTGTAGGGCTCGTCCCCGCGCAACTGCGGAGACGGCATCTTTTTTCTGAAAGCATCCGCCAGCTTTACGCCAACCAGGAACACCACCACACTGCCAAGAAGCAAATAGCAGCCTTTGCGCGAAAAATCCCGGCTCCGGATTTTGTCCTGCCTGAACTGCAAATCCAGTCGCCGGATTTCGTCCTGTTTGACCTCTAAATCCAGTTGCCGAATCCGCGACAGCAGCTGCTCATTAGGGGCGCCACGAATTTCTGTTTTGAGAGTCTCCAGCTCTTCTGCTCGGTTGGGGTCAGAGACGCTCCGTAAATCCAGTTCGCGAATCCACAACAAGAGCTGCTCATCGTCAGGCTGGTCTTGAATCTCTATCTTCAGATTCTCCAGATCTATTTCCCGCTTCGGTTCTATTATCCTGCTTCGAACGTAATTGAAAACAATAAGTGTAAGTATAATGACAGAGAACAGCCCCCCAACAATGGCCGTTGCCACTGCGCTTTTGTACCATGGATTTGTCGCTTCCATTAGCTTTTACCAATCATTTCTTTTGCTTTCTTGAGCCTGGCGTGTTCCTTCGGGCAATATTCAAAACATCGGCCGCACGCCACGCAGCTCGCCCTGTCAGCCTCGTAATCTTTCCTTTGCCGTCTTACGGACAGACCAATAAGCTTAAGGCCGATCACCAGACCCACAAATCCCCCAAAGAACCAGCCGCCCAGCCCAAACTCCGCCCGGATGTTTGAAGCCTCCTCGTAAAGCTCTTTGACCTCTTTGCCCGTTGCTCTAAATGCTAAACTGGCGTCTGTAGTTCCTTCGACCTTGCCTGTGTCCTCCAAATAAACCCGCTCAGCGAGCCTGACCGTTTCATGCATGCGGGCCGTCACCATCCTGACACTGGACCCCATCCATCCACCCAGGAGCATTAATAAAGGCAACAGAAGAATCAGAAACGCCAGTCTCTTTTGACTTTTGCTATAATCATGTATCGGCCAAGCGGTTGTCGGCTCTTTGATAGCACCAAAAGGACACGAATCTTCACACAGCCTGCACTGAACGCACTCATCGGGAGTAATACTCACCCGCCATTTTGACAGCCGCGACAACTGTCTCAGAATTACACCATAAGGACACACAAACCTGCAATAGGGCCGCCCTATGAACACACCTACCACCAAGAAGCACGCTCCGAGTATCAAAACGTTTAAGTTGCCGCTCAAACGGAANNCATACCTGCAAATCACAAAAGCACTGCCGGTTGCAGCAAATAGAACCGCCGCCCCCAAGTAAACATACGCAAACAACCGCAGCCCGCTCTCGGCCCAACGCGGAATCGGCACCGGCCGCAGCAGTACCAAATCCTGCATCGCCCCTAAAGGACATACTGCTGCACAGAAGGTCCTTCCGAAAAACAGGGTAAATACAAGCGGCAGCAGGAAAAACACGCCAACCACAATGGGCACGACATAGTCACGGTCGAATACCGAGAGAACAACATTCTGAATCGCCCCTATCGGACAGACACAGCCCTTTCGCCAAAAGCCGAAATAGAGCAATGAAAACACCATTAGAACAAATATTGCCCGTCGGCTGCGATTTCTCAAAACCAGATATGAAGACAGCGACAGCCCCGCCAAAAGCACCGCCGCGTCAATGTACTCGTAAATATCCTGCCGCGGATGCGGCGTGGTCGGGCTCGGCCGTTCATAATCACTTTCGAATTCAGGTGGTGGAAAGCGTTCAGCGGCTGTTACAACCGCGCATAAGCTCGTCAAGACAGCTACGCCGAATATAATATGACCCAAACGTATCATTAAGCGTGGTCCACCTTCTTGAGCAGGTAAGGCTTGTCGGCAGGGACCCGCTTATGTGCACCCGAAGGACAAGCTACAGCAATCGAGCATTCATTACAGTTCAAACAACGATCGTGACGCACCTGAAGAAACAGCGAACCGTTACCGAAAGTATTACACCCCTTGACGCATTTACCGCAACCGTTGCAGAGTGTTTCGTCGATGGTGTATTCGTAATATGGGTCCTCCACAAAGGTACGTTTTATCGCTCCTGTCGGACAGAGTTGATTTTCCGCGGCCTCATTGATATCAAAGGGCTCCGGCCCGAAAAAGCCAAAACATATCTTGCAGTATCCGCACAACGCATAAGCGTGCACGCACTTTACCGCCGATTCTTCCAGCACGCAATAAGTCGCACAGTTGCCGCATGCAACACACAGCTCCGGGTCGATTTGCCAGACCGTATTCGTCCCTTTGCTTTTTCTGCCCAAAAATCCAGCTATGCCGCCAAGACCGGCCAAACACGCCCCCCAAAGACTATCTCTCAAAAAGTTGCGTCTGGTAGGGCTCCTAAACGCATTATTTTTCGCTTGAGGTCCTTTAACATTGTTCTTGTTTTCGACCATCATCTATTCTCTAAAACTTGTTTTGCTGACAGAGCCTGGGGCAGTCCACACTTTTCGAAAACCTCACAGCCGCGGCAGATTCCACGACTAATACACTTGCCCTCTCGCACGAGTTTGCGTCTCTTGGTAAATCCCCAGACGCCAGCGGCCCCTAACAGACCCAAAGTTGCATACCGAAAAACGCTTGCAAATAATGCTCGCCGGCTTTGAACGTCTCTGGGATGTTTGTTCATTGTTCGCTGTTCATTGTTCTCTGTATTCTGTCTTCTGTATTCTGTTCTCATCCCGCCTCTCTTTTGGCAAATATTCTCACGACATTCTTAATTGTATCCAGCACCAGAATCCGCCCGGCCGCATCGACAGCCACGTCAAAAGCTCCGGCCTGACAGTCCGCCGGAAAATGACAAATACGCGAGGTACCGCCTTCAACCAATTGCTCCGGCCCGGCTACCGCGCCCACAAAAGCGCCATCAGCGTCATAAATCTTGACCCGTGTCAGGCCCTTCTCACAGGTAACAAAACTTTCATCTCCAAGTATCGCAAAATTCACGGGATTGCAGCAGCCGGTGAAACCTTTCAACTCTACATTCGAAAATTCGCCCCACCAAAACTCAAGGTCACCGTCAAACGTATACGCCTCGATGCGATGGCGGCCGGAATTGACCACTCGCAAAAGTCCGTCACGACCAACTGCCAGGTCGAAATGCGGACTCGGTATCACAAAACCCGGAACATTACGAGCCTCATCTTTTTCGCCGATACGGTTAATCAGCTTGCCGGTGGTGTCATAGCGCAGAACAATGCGATTGCCGGCATCGGCAACAAAGACATTGTTTTTGGAAATGGCGATACTGGTCAAAAGCGCGTCATTACCCAGGCCTTGCCAGCTTGCCAGCCGCTTTCCTCGACCGTCATAAATTTCTACATGGTCTTTCATTCCAACATAAATCTTACCGTCACTCGACACCGTCAAACACCTTGGCACATCAGCAAGCTCGACCTCGCCAGCCAAACTGCCGCTCGCAGTAAACATACGAATGGCTTTATCACCGGCTGTGTAGATAGAACCTTGAGAATCAACCGTAATAGCGTGCGAATCGGTAAAGCCGGTACTGATTGCTTCAGCTGCCTCTTCATAAAGAATCAGGTTCGGGTCAATCTTCGCCAGCTCTTTTACATCATAGACGTACTCTTTACCAAGTCCGCTGCCTTTTTTACCTGTCGTATCAAGCCGTACCACAACAACACCGCCGATGACGATTGCAACAACAGCAAGCACGCCGGCGAAAGTCTTAATATTTAATGCTCCCAACCGTCTGTTCATTCTGACACCTTACAACGCTCTACAGTCACACTTTACAAAAGTTCATTATAACATATAAAATATTCGCATTCAACGCGGCCGCCCTACTGCTCTGTGATATCAAGGCATATCATCCGGTTAAGGTCACGCAAAATCAACCTGCCGGATGCAATCGCCATAGGTCCCCAGGATTCTATTCCATCCAGAACTTTGGCCTGGCTGAACTCTACATATCCGGATGGTGTGGCATCGACAAGGCTCAGCACTCCGGAGTCATTCATAACATATATCAACCCGTTGGCGATTGTATACGGACCGCGTCCGAACTGTCGAGAGCTCGTGCTGGTCCACACGACCCGGCCATCCGGGTCAAGACAGGTCAATTGCCCGTCCGGCCTAATCCCGTAAATATAGCCATCATAAAAAATCGGTGTATGTTGTGGCGAGCCGAATACCTCCGGCTCAAGTCGAAAAACTTCTTGCGGGCTTATCCGGCCGTCTTCCTTCGTTAATTGCAGCATCATACTCCCCGCATTGTAGCCGCCGGACAGAAAAATACGTCCCTCATCCATCACAACAGGTGTCGGAACATTTGCTACACGAATCTTCCACTCTGTGTTTTCCCACAAGATGCTGCCGTCCTCTGCCGAAACGCCCACCACGCCTCCACTGCCACAATAAACGTACATACGCACCCCCATAAACTCGGCCGGCATCACGGACGAATGGGTCATTACCCAGCCGTGAGGGTTGGGACTTTGCCATAAAATCTCGCCCGTCTCGCAGTTAACAGCTATAATCAACGAGTCACCGCCGACGGCAATTATCGCCTTGCCGTCCTCAATGAGCGGACACTGTCCTGCATACCACGGCGGCACCTTCGCGCCGAAATCTTTTACCAGGTTCAACATCCAGCGAAATTGACCCGTCACTGAATCCAGACACGTAACGTGACATTTCGGCCCCAATGTAACAATATACTTATCCGTTACCGCCGGCACAGTTCGGCTCATCCCGTGATTGCGTTTGACCTTGACAGGATACCAATACCGCCAGATTTCTTTACCGTCGGCAAGTGACAAACATCGAATTGCATCGGCCTGATTTTCGTGGTCATAATCCAAAACATACACTCGCCCGGCCAGAACCGCCGCCCCGGCGTAACCCTCGCCCACCTCAATAGACCACAGGACTCCCGGCCCATCTGTCGGCCATGTCCTTGCAAGTGCAATATCATCAGTGCTTATCGCGTCGAAGTTTGCCCCCCTGAACCGCGGCCAGGCACCGGGCAAATCCGCCGGCTCGCCATCGAACTGAATCAACTGCCCCCGCACTTCCTCTACAACACTTTCATCCGGAAGCATTTCCGGCATATTCTCGGCAATGGCCAAACGCTCCGTTACTTCCACCGCTGCATCAGCGGTAAGCCATACGTACAGCAGGACGACGCCCACAACAGCCAATCCGATGGGTATTATCTTCGCAATAAAATTATCCTTCATATTTTTCTCATTCGAAAATTCGTCTACTCATTCCTTAGCGCCTCCAACATTTGTCCGCTGAGTGCAAAGGCAGACGCAACCCGTATCCACACCACACCGCTGATTCCTATAGCAGCAATTGTTAATATCAGCGAAGAATATGGCACTTGCGATGCCGTCGATTTCAGAGCAGGCCAGACTGCCACCAGCCCAGCTGCAACCCCACACGCCAGACCACACAGCAGCAGACCGGCGTGCTCGTAAAACACCATCCGCTTAAGTGCCGCTTTATTAAACCCCACAGCCTGCAGCATCGCAAGCTCACCTCGCCTCTCAAGCACGTTGCGAAGCACCACCAGTCCAAGACCCACGCTGCCGAGAATAAGTCCCAGACCTCCCAATAATTGAAATATCGATAGATACGTATTCTCAACGGAGCTGAACTCTTCCAGCCGCTGCTTTGCCGGTGTCAGTGCCAATCCAAAGTTTCTCAATCTGGTAGAAAGTATTCCAGACACCGCCTCGGCCTTGTCCTCAGTAACATCGGCAAGGAAAATCCTGTATCCATCCTCCGACGGGAAATGCCTGACAAACTCATCTTCAGAAATAAGCAAGCTACCCTGCAAGATTGAATTCTTCAGCATTCCAACCAAACGCAGCCGAAACCTTCGCCCCTTCTCATCGGTATACTCAAGCTCATCTCCTATGGATTTTCCAAGTGCCCAGATAATAGTTTGATAATCCCCAATCGCCGGCACTACATCGGCGCCCAGGTCGCGATTAAGTAGGCCCCAGGCATCTTCCAGCTCGGCACCTTCAATTGTGTCCGCAAACCCGAAAGCATCGCGCATCTGCAGTTGCCTTGGCTGCACGCCTAATAATCGCGGACTTTGTGCACGATTCAGGTTAAGGCAGCTTGCATCGTCCCCATCATGCACACGCAACTGAACTATCTGGACATCTTCAAGCTCATCATCAGCCAGGCCCAGTGATTGACGCCCGGACTCGCTGTTCAAATCGTGCAAAATACCTATGGCTGATTCGCCGAACAGCGCGAACCCTCCCGTGCCCGAATTCCGCCTCCGGGCCTGCTCCGTTGGACTATGTCTGTTTGCCCCCACAGCAACAACTAAGAAAATCCCACATGCGAGCAATCCCACAACCGCCAGGCTCCGCCCGCTTCGTCTCGTAGAATTCCGCAGCCCCAGGCCTTTTAGTGAAGTCATCGTCCTCTGCCAGCTACCCCCAACAATCCTCAATAAGGCCTGACTTAATCCGAGTCCGGCTATCAACAGCAAAGCCCCCGCACCAAAAAACGCCCCAGCGACAGCACCACTGTCACCGGTTCCCATCATAACCAACAGCACCACCGCTGCGACTGTTGCTACTGCCGCCGTCCCCAGCCCAATCCTGCCTTTAGAAACTCGTCCTGCAGCAAAAAACTGCCATTGCAAACCCTGACCAAGAAGCTCACGCGCCGGCCGGGACACCTGTTTACGCAAAGTCAGCCATATTGCAATCAGCGAAACCGCCACCGCCCCAAGCGCTCCCGCAAACAAGGTGGACGGCTTTGCATAAAAATGTATTTTCGAACCGCTTACCGCCACTTGCCATACTGTTGCCAGCCCGTAAATCATGGCCCTGGTATAAAGCAGCCCCGCTACGGTCCCTGCAATTGCCCCAAGTATGGCTAACATCCCGCCTTCAATAAATAGCAGCCTTCTGACCAGCTTC
>JABAOH010069452.1_pt1 | contig 16153 bp, 30 predicted proteins | sample 7062181 | NCBI WGS metagenome assembly JABAOH01 (sample SAMN14538630, study PRJNA623070) | marine sediment metagenome | biome: marine biome [ENVO:00000428]; feature: marine pelagic biome [ENVO:01000023]; material: deep marine sediment [ENVO:00002113]; isolation source: pool of 5 deep marine...
TTGAAGTTCGCGATTCGAGAAGGTGGACGAACCATTGGTGCCGGCAGTGTAACTGAAATCATCGAATAAAAAATAAAAGGAGAACGTCGTTACATGGCTACAAAAATAAGGATAAAGTTAAAGTCATTTGACAGCCGGATACTGGATAAATCCTCAGCGGAAATCGTGGTGAAAGCCAAACGCACCGGTGCAAAAGTTGCAGGTCCCATTCCCATTCCCACACGCACTGAGAGGTTCTGTGTGCTGCGTTCCCCTCATGTGGATAAAAAATCCCGTGAACATTTCGAGCGGCGCACCCACTGTCGGCTTATTGAGATACTGGAACATAATGATGATACCATTGCCGAACTGAAAAAAATGGACTTACCTGCCGGCGTTGAGGTAGAGGTCAAATCCAATTAGAAAATGATAATGATAAGGTGAAGGAAAATGATTCAAGGATTAATTGGAAAGAAAATCGGGATGACCCAAATGTTTGACGATGATGGGCAGGTTGTTCCGGTAACCGTTATAAAAGCCGGCCCTTGCCTGATAGTCCAAAAAAAAATAAAGGAAAAAGACCCGTGGATGAAAGTTCAATTGGGGCTGGTTGAAGACAGGAAAGTAAAGCGGGTCAACAAGCCCCTTCGCGGGCACTTTGAAAAAGCCAGTGTACCCCCCACAAGAATAATGAAAGAATTCCTTATCGATGAAGATAATGTGAATATTGGCGATTCTGTTAAGGTGGATATTTTCCAGGAGAACGAGGCAGTCAGTGTGTCTGGTATTACCAAAGGTAAGGGATTCCAGGGAGTAGTCAAGCGTTGGAATTTTGCTGGTGGACGTGCGACACATGGTTCGATGTTCCACAGGCGTCCCGGTTCAACCGGGATGTGTGCCTTTCCCGGTAAAATCATAAAAGGTAAAAAAATGCCCGGACAGATGGGCGGAAAACGGAAAACCGTTAAAGGGCTTCAAGTGGTAAAAGTCGATGTGGATAAAAACCTGCTGGTGGTGAAGGGAGCAGTTCCCGGGTTTAATGGAAATTACGTTTATATTCATAAGGATTCCTTTAGAACGTAAAGGAAGAGGAATAAATGTAAACAAATAAACGGAGTTAGATATGCTTAAAATAAAGGTTAAGAACTTGCAGAGCCAGGATGTCAGCGAAATGGATCTTCCCGAAGAAATATTTGATTATCCTTTAAAAGAGCATTTGATATATGAAGCTGTAAAAAACTATCGTGCCAATCAAAGGCGGGGAACAGCTTCGACAAAGTCGAGAGGAAGGGTTTCAGGAAGTGGACGAAAACCTTGGAGACAAAAAGGAACCGGAAGGGCTCGCATCGGTTCTATCCGCAGCCCCATATGGAAAGGAGGAGGAACCACCTTTGGGCCCCACCCCAGGGATTTCTCCTATAAAATGCCAAAAAAGGCAAGACGAAATGCGTTAAAATCAGTGCTCTCGGATAAAATGAGAAATGATCGAATCCTGGTGGTGGAAGACATCGATCTGAAGTCAACCAAAACCAGGGACACATTATCGTTGTTAAAAAACTTTGAGTTTGATAAATTGCTAATTGTCGATAAAAAAGAAAACTCCAAATTGATCCTTTCCACACGGAATATCCCTCATGTAAAGACCATTGATTACAGCGAAATGAACATCTATGATTCATTGAAATACAACTACATTATGTTTTCCGTAGAAGCGGTCAAACAGTTGGTGGAGGTACTGAAAAAATGAAATTAAAGTACACCGATATTATTATTGCGCCTTTGGTGACGGAGAAATCCACCGATCTGAAGGATAAAGAGCGGCTGCTTTGTTTTAAAGTACACAAAAATTCCAATAAAATTAACATCAAAAAAGCAGTTGAGGAACTCTTTAAGACAGAGGTGGAGTCCGTGAGAGTCATGAATTTCCGAGGTAAAGAAAAACGATTCGGCAGATATACAGGAAAACGACCATCCTGGAAGAAAGCTTATGTCAAGTTGAAAAAAGACGCGAAGATGGTTGAATATTTTGAGGTATAGTATAATGGGAATAAAAACGTTCAAACCAACGACACCCGGTCAGCGAGGAAAAACCGGCTATACGTTTGACGAGTTGACCACTGACAAACCCTATAAAAAGCTGGTGGAGTCTTTAAATAAATCAGGTGGACGGAACAGTCAGGGTCATACAACGATCCGGTTCCGGGGAGGCGGTCATAAACGCAAATATCGGATCATAGACTTCAAAAGGGACAAATATGAAATTCCGGGAACTGTTGAGACCGTTGAATATGATCCCAATCGTTCCGCTCGGATTGCATTGGTGAAATACGCAGATGGTGAACGGCGATATATGTTGGCACCACTTGGGCTCACTGTTGGGGACCGCGTAATTTCCACCGACAAAGAGGCCGACATCTTGCCGGGCAATGCACTGCCGTTAAAAAATATTCCTGTAGGAACCATTATTCACAACATTGAATTTAACGTTGGTAAAGGGGGTCAGATTGCCCGAACTGCCGGGGCCGCAGCTACCCTTATGGCAAAGGAAGGTAAGTATGCGTTGATTAAAATGCCTTCCGGGGAATTGAGAAAAATCATCCTGGAGTGCCGGGCCACAGTCGGGCAGGTGGGGAATGTGGAGCACAGCAATATTAAAATTGGCAAAGCCGGACGAAGTCGTTGGTTAGGCAAACGGCCCCACGTCAGGGGAACGGTGATGAATCCCGTTGATCACCCCCACGGCGGCGGTGAAGGAAAAACCAAAGGCGGACGAATACCAGTTACCCCATGGGGCAAACCAACCAAAGGATATAAAACCAGACGAAATAAACAGACTCAAAAATTTATTGTTAAAAGGAGAAAGTAATTTAATGGCACGCTCAATCAAAAAAGGTGTTTTTATTGAAAAAAAGTTGATGAACAAAATACTGGAGGCCAAAAAAAATAGCAAGCGGGAAGTAATTAAAACCTGGTCCCGTCGGTCCACGGTGATACCGGAAATGGTGGGAATGACGCTGGCGGTTCACAATGGTAAAAAATTCATCCCGGTATTTATCACGGAGAACATGGTTGGGTATAAATTGGGTGATTTCGCGTTGACACGAAACTACAAAGGACATACCTCAAAAGGATCGAAATAGGAGGAATTGCATGACATACGTAGCTGTTGCACGATCAAAATACGCAAAAATTGCCCCCAGGAAAAGTCGACTGGTGGCAGATCAAATCAGGGGAAAAGATGCCGGTGAAGCCCGAACCATCCTGAGATTTTCCCGGAAGAAAAAAGCGGCCGGCATCATTACCAAAGTGTTGGATTCTGCCATTGCCAATGCACAGGTCAAACATCCCAATATTGACGTTGACCGCTTATATGTCGCACAAATTTATGTGGATAAAGCTCCGTATTTAAAACGATACAGGGCAGCACCCCGGGGAAGAGGAGTGCCCATACTCAAACGATATTGTCATATTACCATTGAATTAGGTGAAAGAGAGGAGAAATAATGGGTCAAAAAACACATCCTTACGGATTTCGCTTAGGTTATAATAAAGGGTGGCTTTCTTTATGGTATGCAAAAGGCAGAAACTATATTGATCTGTTTCACACCGATATCCAGATCCGGAAACTGATCAAAGCAAAATATAAACACGCTGGAATTGCCTCGATTGAAGTCAAACGCATATCCGACACCATCCGGGTTCAGATCAACACTGCCCGTCCCGGTATCATTATTGGTAAAGGCGGCTCCGGTGTTCAGCAGATTAAAAAATTACTGAAGGACTTTACCGGTACGACAGCGGATAAGGTACTGGTGGATGTCATTGAGATCAAGTATCCTGAAATTGTGGCGCAATTGATTGGAGAAGGTATTGCCTACCAGATTGAGCGCCGCATCTCCTTCCGACGGGCAATGAGAAAAGCAGTGGATTCGTCCATTCGAGCCGGAGCGCAAGGAATTAAAATCCGCGTCTCCGGTCGATTGGGAGGTACGGAAATTGCCAGGGCCGAATGGTACCTGGTGGGAAAACTACCGCTGCAAACCTTAAAAGCCGACATCGATTACGGCTTTACCGAAGCCTTTACCGACTACGGTCAGATTGGAATCAAAGTATGGGTATACGTGAGTGACAGAAAAAAGGAAAAGTTTAAAAAACAGGAACCGGAAGTTGTGAGTACGCATACGCATGGACACGAACATGAAGGAGAATAAAAAATGTTGATGCCCAAAAAAGTTAAGCACAGGAAGCAATTCAGAGGCAAGCGTCGGGGAATTGCCACCAAGGGAAACACCCTGGAATTTGGTGATTATGGTCTCCAGGTTCTTGAGAATGGGTGGATCACTGCCCGGCAAATCGAAGCCGGACGAATTGCCATCACTCGACATTGCAAGCGCGGTGGTAAATTGTGGATCCGCTTGTTCCCCTGGAAACCTGTATCGACAAAACCCGTCGAAGTACGTATGGGAAAAGGAAAAGGCGACCCGGAATTCTGGGTAGATGTTGTCAGACGGGGACGGATTATCTACGAACTGGAAGGCGTCAGTGAAACCATTGCCAAAGAAGCCATGCGCCTGGCCCAGCAAAAATTCGGACTTAAAACCCGGTTTGTAAAACGGCATTAATAGGATGTAAAATAAGGAGCACACACCATGAAGGCAAAAGAAATCCGAGCCATGCCCCAAAGCGAAATTGAAAGCAAAATCTCTGAGTTTCAAGATAAATTGTTTAAACAGCGCATTCAGAAGTCACTGGGACAAACAGAAAATCCGTATAAAATCAAGCAAACCAAAAAGGATATTGCCAGGTTACTAACAATATTAGCAGAAAAGAGGTCTGAAAATGGAGAATCAGAACCAAACACAAAAAACACACCAACAGGAAAAGAAAAATAAACCTGAAGGTAAAAAAAGGGTTGAACTTATATTAACCGGCCATGTGGTTTCCACCAGGGCGGAGAAGACCGCTTCTGTCAGTGTGGAACGCATTTTTCAGCACCCCGTATACAAAAAAATTGTGCGCAAGAAAAAGAAGTATTTGGTGCATGATGAACACAATCGCTGTAAACCCGGTGACCGGGTAAAAATCAAGCTGGTTCGGCCCATCAGTAAACGAAAACGGTGGTTACTGGTGGATATTTTGTCAGTCTCAAATGCTCCGCTGCAAGAAAAAGACGTGGAGGTTCCCCAATGATCCAAAGGCAAACTCGTTTAAAAGTAGCCGATAATTCAGGGGCAAAAGAACTGATGTTTATTCGGGCCCTGGGGGGTGCTGTGGGTAAAGTGGCCCGTGTCGGCGAGGTGTTTTCCGGAACGGTAAAAGTCGCAGAACCCAATTCCAAAATTAAAAAAGGAACAGTGGTCAAAGCAGTGATTGTAAGAACCCGTAAAGAAGTCCGAAGAAAAGACGGTTCTTACATTCGTTTTTCCGATAACGCCGCAGTTATCATCGACAACCAGGGAGAACCCATTGGAACACGGGTATTTGGACCAGTGGCCCGGGAATTAAGGGAAAAACGTTTTATGAAAATCATCTCCCTGGCTCCGGAGGTGATTTAAGTAAACCAGTAACAGGGGAGGCGGACAATGAAAAAGCATGAAAAGATCAATACAGACACCAATAAAAAAATGAAATTAAAGAAAAATGACCCTGTCATCGTGGTTCGGGGAAATCGAAAAGACAAGGGAAAAATCGGGAAACTCATCCGCATCATACCCGGCAAACAGCGGGTAGTAGTGGAAAAAGCGCATATCATAAAGGAATATGTGCGCCCCAATCCGCAAAAGAACATCCAGGGAGGAATTGTCGAACGGGAAGGCTCTATCCCCCTGGCAAGTGTCATGTTCTATTGCAAAGAATGCGAACAGGGTGTGCGCATCGGCTACCAGGTTTCCGACGATATGAATATGAAACAGCGCATCTGTAAGAAATGCGGTGTGGTCATTGATTGATCAGGAGTTATACCATGAATCGATTGTATGAGAAATATAAGACCTTCGTCAAAGAAGAACTCAAAAATGAACTGAACTTGAAAAACATCATGATGGTGCCGAAGTTGGAAAAAATTGTTATCAACTCAGGCGTTGGCGAGGCCACCCAGAACATCAAGCTGTTGGACAAAGTCATGGAAGAGTTGGCTGTAATTACAGGTCAGCGGCCGATCATACGGCGTGCCAAAAAATCCATTGCTGCCTTTCGACTCAGAGCCGGGATGCCTGTGGCTGCCACGATCACACTCAGGGGACCCCGCATGTACGAATTCATGGATCGACTGGTCTCCATCGTGATGCCTCGTGTCAAAGACTTCCGCGGTGTATCCCCACGTTCTTTTGACGGCAGAGGAAATTATACCACGGCCATTAAAGAACAGCTGGTATTTCCTGAAATTAATTACAATAAGGTAGAGAAGATAAAAGGCATGTCTATTACCTTTGTCACCTCTGCTAAAAACGATGAAATGGCCCGGTCTCTATTAAAACACCTGGGTATGCCCTTTAGACAATAGGAGGAGTACATTGGCAAAAAAATCAACCGTTGCAAAAGCAAAGAAGCCGAAGAAATTCAGAGTCAGATATCGAACACGATGCAGAATATGTGGACGGCCCCGGGCAGTATTCAGAAAGTTTGAATTGTGCAGGCTGTGCTTTAGAGAATTATCTTTAAGAGGAGAAATACCGGGTGTCCTGAAAGCATCCTGGTAAAAGGAGTAAGAAATGAGTCATACAGACCCAATTGCAGATATGTTGACACGAATTAGAAATGCAATAATGGCTGAGCACAAGAGCGTCAACATTCCTTTATCCAAAATCAAGCGGGAAATTGCCAACGTGTTAAAACGAGAGGGGTATATCACGGACTATAGGGTAGAGAAATCCCATTTCCCACCGCGAATACTCATTGATCTGAAGTACAAAACACCGAAAGAAAATGCTATCGTAGGGATTCAGCGGGTTTCAAAGCCTGGTAGACGCGTATATGCAGCTGTCGATAATATACCCAAAGTATTAGGCGGATTGGGGGTCGCCCTGTTGTCCACTTCCAAGGGAATATTGACCGGCAGAGAATGCGAGCGGCACAATATCGGTGGTGAAGTCTTGTTGTATGTCTGGTAAGGCAAAAGGAGGAAACATGTCACGTAAAGCATCCAAACCTATTGAAATGGATAAATCAGTCAACGTTGAGATGAAAGACAATAAGGTCCATATCAGTGGGCCCAAAGGTCAATTGTCAGTGGAAACAAAGCAAGGCGTTGAAGTCGAGATTGAAGATCGCAAAATATATGTCAATCGAACCCATGACCGGCATAAAGCGTTTCAGGGTTTGGTCTGGAGTTTGATTAACAACGCAGTAATCGGTGTAAACAAAGGATTTTCAAAGACACTGCAAATCGTGGGTAAGGGATGGCGATCTGCAGTCAAAGGCGATGTGATTAACCTTCAGTTAGGATATTCCCAACCCATTGATTTCAAATTGCCCAAAGGGGTAACTGCTACCCAGAAAAATCCCGGTGAATTCACAATACATTCCCATGACAAACAACTCCTGGGGCAAGTTTGCGCCAATATACAGGCGATCCGACCAGTGGAACCCTATAAATTGAAGGGCATCCGCATCCAGGGTCAGTATCTCAGGCAAAAGGTTAGAAAAACAGCAGGAGTATAGCGTTAAGGAGTCATACATGATTACACCAAAACATGACATAAAAAAGAAACGAAAACAACGGCTGAGAAAATCGATCCGTAAAACCATCAACGGAACCCCGGAAAAACCCAGGATGATCATCGTACGATCCAACAAATACCTCTATGCCCAGATCATTGATGATGTCAATGGAAACGTCCTGGCCAGCGCCTCAACCCTGGAAAAGGATATGAAAGGTCAATTAAAAAGTACTAAAGATAAAGAAGCAGCCAAACTCATGGGAAAAGTAATTGCTCAACGATTAAAAGAAAAGAAAATTGACTCGGTGATTTTTGATCGAAATATTTATCCCTTTTCCGGGCGTGTGAAAGTATTTGCAGATTCTGCCAGGGAAAATGGAATAAAATTTTAAACAAACCAGGTAAATAAGCAAGGAGTAAAACGTGACGGAATTAGAAAATAGTGAAGACATTGAGGTATTTGAAGAAGAAGTCATTTCCATACGGCGGGTAACCAAAGTTGTCAAAGGTGGAAAAAATCTCAGGTTTTCAGCAGCTGTAGTTGTCGGTGATAAAAATGGTAAAGTGGGATTGGGTAAAGGAAAAGCCAGGGAAGTTCCCCTGGCCATAAAAAAGGCCGTTGCCAATGCCAAAAAGAACTTGATTGACGTCCCCATTCTCAATGATACCATCCCCTACTACACCGTTGGTGCATTTGGCGCCGGTCGCGTGGTACTGCGGCCCGCCTCACCGGGAACCGGCGTGATTGCCGGTGGTGCCGTCCGGGTTATCATGGAACTCTCAGGAATCAAAAACATCCTTACTAAAAGTCTAAGAAGCAAGAATCCTTTCACCGTCGCCCGGGCCACCATGAACGCCTTGAATACACTAAGCGCCCCCAAAGAAATCCAGGATAAAAGAGGCATTGGCGAGGAGGACTTATGGCAGTAAAAAAACAAAAAAAGAAAAACCAATCCTATCCGTTGATAAAGATAAAGTTGGCGCAAAGCCTGATTGGACGAAACCAAAAACAGCGAGCCATTATCAAAGGCCTGGGGCTAAGAAGAATGAATTCTGAAGTTATTCGTGAAAAACGGCCCGAAATACTGGGAATGATAAAAAAAGTGGATTTTATGCTGGAAGTCAATGATATGAATATGGAGGTAGGCAAATGATTACATTGGCAAATTTAAAACCAGCCAAAGGTGCAATCAAAAAGAAAAAACGCATTGGCAGAGGCCCCGGCTCCGGGTATGGAAAAACCGCCGGCCGCGGCATGAACGGCCAAAAATCAAGAAGCGGTTACTCCAGGAAACGGGGATTTGAAGGCGGGCAAATGCCCCTGAGCCGGCGGGTCCCAAAACGCGGGTTTACCAATATATTTAGAAAACAATACAACATCATTAACCTGGACACCATCGAAAAAACCGGGTTGGATGAAATTAAAATAGAAGACTTCTTTGAACGAAAACTGGCAAAAAAAAGCCAGGCAAAAATTAAAATCCTCGGCAATGGAACACTCACGCGAAAAGTCCACATCCATGCGCACAAATTCTCAAAATCTGCCCTGGAAAAGATCAAGGAAGCCGGAGGAGAAGTCACGGTTTTGGAATCTTGAGTGATAAATAAAGGAGAAGGACATTGATTACCTTTATAAGGAATATTTTTATTATCCCTGAGCTGCGAAAGCGAGTTATATTTACGTTCTTACTGCTGGCCGTTTACCGCATGGGGTCCCAAATTATTACCCCCGGTATCAATATTGAGGCAATGGCGCAGCTCTTTGAAAGAGCTAAGGACACCATATTCGGATTCATCGATATGTTCTCCGGGCAGAATATGGGGCGAATGACCATATTTGCACTGGGGATTATGCCCTACATTAGTGCCTCCATTATCCTGCAGCTCCTCCAGGTGGTATGGCCCTACCTGGAACGGATTTCCAAAGAAGGTGAATTGGGAAAGAAAAAAATCACCCAATACACCCGCTATGGAACCGTGTTTATATCCATCATCCAGTCCTTTGGCATTGCTTTGTTTATTGAACGATTGGATTTCAATGGAATTCCCGTTGTTCTCAATTCCGGCTGGGGATTTCGCCTGTTAACCATGTTGACACTCACCACCGGCACCATGTTTCTCATGTGGCTGGGTGAGCAGATCAGCGAACGGGGAATTGGCAACGGTATCTCACTCATTATTTATGCCGGTATTGTGGTGGGCCTGGTACCGGGAGTACTGGATACCCTGCGAGGACTTAGAAGCGGTGAAACCAGTCCATTAACCATCATTTTTCTACTGGCCTTTATGCTTGTGGTTACCGGTTTTATCTGTTACGTGGAAATGGGGCAGCGCCGCATCCCCGTATCTTACGCCAAACGCGTCCAGGGACGCCGAATGATGGGAGGACAAAGTACATTCTTACCATTGAAAGTGAACACCGGCGGTGTCATACCCATTATCTTCGCCTCTTCTGTTATTATATTCCCCTCCACCATTGCCAGCGCCATCGAACATCCCATTGCCTATACCATCAGGGAGCAGTTGGGTTACGGCATGCCCTTCTACAACCTCCTCTACCTTGTTTGTATCATATTTTTTACCTATTTCTACGTATCCATTATCTTCAACCCCCAAGACGTATCCGATAACCTGAAAAAATACGGCGGATTTATCCCCGGCATCAGAGCCGGTAAAAATACCGCCGAATACATCGACAATGTGCTCTCCAAACTCACTTTCATCGGCGCCATTTACCTGGCAGTGGTAGCCATCATCCCCACATTTCTGATGATGGGATTTAAATTGGGCGCCCTCCCCTTTGTCGGCGATTGGCTGGAAGCCAATTTACCCAGGTTTATCAATGACGGATTGGGGGTCCGTTTCTACTTCGGAGGAACATCCCTATTAATCGTTGTGGGCGTTGCCATGGATACTGTCCAGCAAATTGAAGCTCAGTTAACCATGAGAAACTATGAAACCTTTTCCAAAAAAGGAAAAATAAGAGGACGTCGAGGTTAGAGATCAATAGGAGTAAGAAATGAAACGAGTGATTCTGTTTGGAGCACCCGGAGCCGGCAAGGGAACCCAGGCCGATATGCTGGAAGAAAAATACGGGTATAAGAAAATTTCCACCGGTGATCTCATTCGTGCGGAAGTCGCTGCCAAAACCCACGTGGGTCTGGAAGTCAAGGCAATCATGGAAGCGGGTGAACTGGTTCCTGACAAAACCATCATCGAGATATTAAAAAAACGCTTAAACCAAAATGATATTGTCCGGGCAAACGGCTATATCATGGATGGATTTCCCAGGACCAGGCCCCAGGCAGAAGAATTGTCGCGGATGGAAGTGGACCACGAAATGGCCATATATCTAAACATCGTCGATGAAGATGTTGTGGTCAAGCGGCTCATGTCACGTCTCACCTGCAGCAACTGCGGTGCCATTTTTAACGTGGAAAACAATCCGCCCCAAAAGGCAGGTCAATGTGATTTTTGTGCCGGTCCCCTTCGGCAGAGAGCCGATGACAATGAAGAAACCATCCGCAAGCGGATTCGTGTTTACAGGCAGCAGACCCAACCGGTTATCGACTATTACCGGGAAAAAGGCCTACTCCATGAAATTGATGCCTCAGGGTCCGTTGAAGACATCGGTGAAAAGCTTGGGCAAGTGATGCGCTAGTGCGATAATGGAGTCTTAAATTGATTATCATAAAGACCGATAATGAGATCAAAATTATGAGACAAGCGAACCGGATTATTGCCATCCTGTTAACTGAAATCGAGGAAAAAATCAAACCCGGTGTTACCACCTATGAATTGGACGTGTGGGCAGAAGAACGAATAATAAGTTTCGATGCCAAGCCCGGTTTTAAAGGTTATATGTACGGCAGCCGGATGTTCCCAGCCACCCTTTGTACATCCGTCAACGAAGAAGTCGTACATGGTGTCCCTTCGACACAGAAAGTACTCCGGGAGGGGGACATTATCGGTATTGATGTCGGATGCATATACAAAGGATTTTACGGAGATGGCGCCTATACCTATCCGGTAGGTAAAATCTCAGATGAAGCTCAACACCTGCTGGATACATGTCAAAAAGCCCTCTATCTGGGCATCGAAAGAGCCAGAAAAGGGAACAGGGTCAATGACATCTCCACTGCCATTGATCGATTTGTCTCCCCAAAAGGCTATGGAATCGTCAGGGACCTTACCGGGCATGGGGTGGGACGAAACCTACATGAAGAACCCCAGGTATTAAATTATAACAATGGCCAGAAAGGAAAAAAACTAAAGATCAATATGACCCTAGCCATTGAACCCATGATCAACATGGGAACCTACAAGGTAAAAACCTTGAGTGACAATTGGACCGTTGTAACTGAAGACGGAAGTTTATCAGCACACTACGAACATACCATTGCCATAACCCCCAACGGACCTGAAATATTAACACGAATATAAGGTTGTAAAATGGCTACAAAGGATAAAAATATAATTGAAGTCAGGGGAACTGTTATTGAAACGTTACCCAACGCCTCATTCCTGGTGGAATTGGAGCAGAATCACCACCGGGTATATGCTCATCCATCCGGACGAATGAGGCAGAATAGTATACGAATATTACCCGGTGATAAAATATTGATGGAAATATCACCTTATGATATCAACCGGGGACGGATTATTTATAGGTATAAGTAGGAAGTAAGAAGTAGGAAGTAAGAAGGAGGTTGGCGTGAAAGTAAGAGCATCGGTCAAGAGAATTTGTAATAAGTGCAAAATTATTAAACGAAAAGGTGTTGTCAGGGTTATTTGTAAAGACCCCAAACACAAACAACGGCAAGGATGAATGATGAAATATCACGTAAAAGGAGGTCATTTTGGCAAGAATAGCAGGTGTTGAAATACCCAATAATAAACGGGTGGAAATCGGTTTAACCTATATTTTGGGAATTGGCAGATCGAAATCCAAAAAGATATTGGCAACTGTAAAAGTGGATTTAAACAAGAAGGTCAAAAATTTGAGTACAGATGAAGTGACTCGAATCCGGAAACATATCGAGGCACACGAAATCGTTGAAGGTGATCTGAGAAAACAGGTTAACCAGGATATCAAACGATTGATGGATATCAATTGTTATCGAGGCAAGCGGCATAAAATGGGATTACCGGTACGGGGGCAGCGAACCCGAACCAATGCTCGTACACGTAAAGGTCCGCGTGGGTCGATGATTAAAAAGAAAAAGTAAAACGCAATACTGGAATAGTAATGGAGGAATTTTATGGCTAAGAAAAAGGAAAGGAAGCGAAGCCGCAGAAAAGAAAAGAAAATCGTACCTAACGGTATACTCTATATCCACTCCACCTTTAATAATACCATCGTAACTGTGAGTGATAAAGAGGGAAACGTTCTCACCTGGTCGTCTGGCGGTCTTGTGGGATTCAAAGGGTCCCGAAAATCCACCCCCTTTGCTGCACAATTGGCAACAGAACGAGTGTTAAAAGATGCAGAAAATTTTGGCATTCAAACCCTGGACATCCGGGTTAAAGGACCCGGGGCAGGAAGAGAAAGCGCTATCCGCTCTGTTGGCAACACGAAATTTAAAGTTAGATCCATTAAAGATATTACCCCCATCCCTCATAACGGATGCAGGCCCAGGAAAAAAAGACGGGTATAGACGTAAAAAGGAGGAAGAATATGGGAAAACATACAGGACCGTTATGCAGGTTGTGTCGAGCTGAAGGAACAAAACTCTTCCTGAAAGGGAAACGATGCTTAACCGATAAATGCGGATTGGAAAGAAGAAGCTATCCACCCGGAAACAGGGGTAAACGAGTGTCCTTCAAAAAATCCAATTACAAAGTCCAATTGAGAGAAAAACAAAAAGTCAAACGCTTCTATGGTGTCGGGGAAAAACAATTCAGGAATTTCTTCTCTAGAGCAGCACACAAAAAAGGTATCACTGGTGAAAACTTGCTGCGATCATTGGAATTACGACTGGACAACGTGCTCTATCGCATGAATTTTGCCTATTCCCGTGCTCATGCCAGACAATTGATCCGGCACGGTCATATCCAGGTCAATGAAAAGAAAGTATCCATACCCTCATATATATTACGCCTGGAAGATGAAGTCTCCTTCAGGGAAAAAGCACTGCAAAACGAGAACATCAAAACCATGCTGGAGGATGTCAAAGGATTGGTGGAAATTCCCGAATGGCTGATGGTGGAATCGGAAAAATATGTGGGAAAGGTCAACAGCATTCCCACCAGGGATGATGTGTCAATCCCGGTGGAAGAACACCTTATCGTAGAGTTATACTCTAAATAATTTTAAGGAGGAAATGATGGAATTTAATTATCAACGACCACGGAAACTGGAAGTTGAGGAAATAACCCCCAGTTATGGCAGATTCTCTGCGGAACCCTTTGAAAGAGGATATGGCACTACCATTGGTATTGCCATGCGCCGTGTCCTCTTATCTCTAATTGAAGGCACTGCCATCAGTGCAATACGAATCGATGGGGTTCTTCATGAATTTTCCTCTATCCCCGGAGTATATGAAGATGTCTTAAACATAATCCTAAATCTAAGAAATATCCCCTTTAAACTCAACAGCAATGAACCTAAAGTCGTCCGCCTGGAAAGCACCAATACCGGAGAAATCCTCTCCGGTGACATTATCACCGACAATGACGTTGAAGTACTGGACCCCAATATTCATATCGCTTACATGGAAGATGGCGCAAAATTTAAAGCGGAAATACTGATAAAAAAAGGAACCGGGTTCCAATTAGCTGAGCAAAACTATGATGAGAATCTACCCGTGGACTTTATCGTCGTGGATTCCAATTTTAATCCCGTAGAAAAAGTTAAGTATACCGTTAACCCTGCCCGGGTAGGGAAAAAAACCGATTATGAAAAACTTACCCTGGAAGTGTGGACCAATGGCAGCATATCACCCAAAGAATGTATCTCACGAGCGGGAAAAATATTGCGAGATCACCTAGCAATCTGTCTCGATTACCAGGATAGAGATAGATTCATGCCTGCCGATGAACAGGAAGCAGGTATCGGTATTGAAAGCAAATATGAAGTCCTGGAAAAAAGCGTGGAGTCTATGGGATTATCGGTTAGAGCCCTCAAATGCCTGAAAAAGCTGGGCGTTGACTATATATTTGAATTAATTGAAAAAACAGAACATGAACTGTTAAATTCAAAAAATTTCGGAAAAAAATCCCTGGAAGAAATCATCGCAAAATTGGCAGAATTTGAGATGGTTTTGGGGCAAAAACTGCCAGATAATATAAGAAACGACCTCGACGACCGATTGGCAAGAAAGAAACCCGAAGAGCCCAAAGAAAGAGAAACTCAACCCCCCGAAATAGTAGAAAGGAGCGAACCATGAGGCATTTAAAAGGCGGCTTTAAATTAAGACGAAACCCGGCACAGCGAAAATCACTACTCAGAAATTTAACTGCCAGTCTGATCGAAAAAAACAGGATTGAAACCACTATGGCCAAAGCAAAAGCAGTCCGACCCATTGTTGAAAAAATGGTGACCTTGGGCAAATCCGGAACCCTCGCCGATAAACGAAAAGCATTGGCTTATTTATATAAACGAAAAACCGTCCAGGTCCTGTTTGATGAAATAGCACCACGGTTTATGGACCGAAACGGCGGATATACTCGCATCATTAAAACCGATTTCAGGAAAGGGGACGGCGCAGAAATGGCAATCCTGGAATTTGTCGATTATATCTTTGAAGTAAAAGATAAAAAAGCAAAAGAAAAAGCCAAAGCAAAACGGGCTAAAAAATAAACGCACATGGCAAGCGGGCATAACTCAATGGTAGAGTATCAGCTTCCCAAGCTGGGTGTTGCGGGTTCGATCCCCGTTGCCCGCTATATTTTTTTAAAAACAGTGGCTAAAAAAAGGACTAAACATGCCGGTATTTAAAAAAAAACATGAACCAAATCGCACGGGTAAACCTGGTTACCAACATGATCGTGAACGTTATCATGACCAGGTAAAACCAAAAACCACTGCCCCCAGGTCAACCTTATCCGAAGCCGATACCCATATTTCAGGCACCCCAAAATCCATCATCGGTAAGACCCTATTCGTCAAAGGCAAAGTCTTTTCCGATGAAGAAGTATTTATCGAAGGAAAAATAGAAGGCCAACTCAATATCAAACACCGGGTAGTAGTGGGAAAAGGCGGCATTGTCAATGCCGATATCGAAGCTCGCGAAGTTATTGTCAAAGGCACCATTAATGGCAATGTCAAAGGCAATTATAAAGTGGAAATCGTACCCGACGGCGTTTTAAACGGTAATATCGTTTCCCAGCGCGTCGTACTGGCCGAAGGTGCCATCTTCAAAGGCAACATTGATATGACATTAAAGGAAACAACATAATCATTTATGTCAACGTGGTTCTTATTACACGATAAAAAACCATTACCAGCGGCCCAAAACATGGCCAGGGACGAATACATCTTTCATCTGTGCCACCAAAAAAAACTTGTGGAGTAT
>JABAOH010006684.1_pt1 | contig 16152 bp, 15 predicted proteins | sample 7062181 | NCBI WGS metagenome assembly JABAOH01 (sample SAMN14538630, study PRJNA623070) | marine sediment metagenome | biome: marine biome [ENVO:00000428]; feature: marine pelagic biome [ENVO:01000023]; material: deep marine sediment [ENVO:00002113]; isolation source: pool of 5 deep marine...
GCTATTGGCGCCCGTCGTTACTCCCGCCCACTCTCATCGTCTACATCCTGGTCATTTCCCCCATCCTGGAGAGAATGGACACCCGAGTTATCGAAGCGTTCCGGCCTCTGGTGCAAACGGACGATGCCAGCTTCAACCGTCTGGTCAGCGAAGCTTCCCGCCTCAATCTCGCGTTGGAGGTGCTCACTTTCGGCCTGGGTGGAGCCTTTGGTCTCTGGTTCGGTCACTGGTGGCTCTCCGGCGGCGACGCTTTCTGGCTAGGGCTATATGTGTCTCTATCTGCCGGCCTCATGTTTGGGGTGCTGGGCTGGACGTTCTACGGGGCGATCGCCAGCACCCGGCTGATCTCCGAACTCCACCGTCAACCGCTGCGCATTGATATCTTCGATATCAAACCCTTCGAGCCTATCGGGCGTCAAAGTGTCATCGTCGCGCTGGTCACCGTCGGCGGCATCGCGCTGGGCACACTGTTTGGCGTGGGACGGGCAGAGAGCGTCGGCTGGGAGTACTGGATTGCCCAGGCCAGCGTAATGATCGTACCCATACTGATCTTCTTCCTCAACATGCGTGACACGCACCGCGTACTGGCGGAGGAGAAGAAACGAGAGCTGGAAGCTGTCAGTCGGGATATCGTGCTGGCCTCTCGCGCCTTGATGAAGCGCAGAGCCGCAGGGGAAAGCATAGGGACGCTTGCTGAGGAGATCAACGCTCTGGTATCATACGAGGAGCGTGTCCAGGAGGCGAGAACCTGGCCCTACAACACTGGCATGCTGCGCACGGTCGTCGTCTCAGTTATCCTCCCCGCTGGCGCAGCCGCAGCTCAGATAGCCCTCGGAGTGCTGCTCGCCTGACACCGCCCTCGGTCTCCAGAGACTCAGACACCCTGCTATACCCGGTCTACCCATCCTCGTGCAAGACTCGGGGTTCCGAGAATCAACCTGCGGGCACCGTGGAGCAGAATCCCAGATTCTACAAGGGCTTGGAAGGATGACCATGCCCGCGGCTGCTGCCAAACTGGTCGCCCTTTTGCCAATGGAGGGAGAATCCTGCATAATCTCATGACCGTTGCCTTGGTGGTGCCACACCAGACCATGCAGGCGGATGTCACAGGACAACGGAGAACCAAGCAGTACCAGGAACGGACTCGAGATGAGCGACGCGGCATTGCCTCTGTCTCCCACGGATCACGTTTTCACCGGGGTTGGCTCGTATGCCATCGAGTTTGTTTTTGCCTATCAAGACAGGATCGACCCGGGTGACCTCCGCAGGAGTCTGGATCGGACCCTCGAACACTTTTGGCCTCTCCGCAGCAAACTGACCAGAATCGCAGAGCACTCCTACGGGTTCCAGCCTGCTGACGATGGGCTCATCTTTGAGACGAGCCGGTCCTCAGAGATCTTTGAAGATACAGACGATGTCTCCCACTTTGTGGACTCAGTCCATTCAGTAGAAGGAGAGCCCCTGACCCGGATCAAACTAACGCAGACACCCCGCGGCTCCGTGCTGGGGCTGAGCATCTCCCATGCGCTGGTAGACGGGTTCAGCCTTTTCCATTTTCTCACAAGTTGGTCGAGGGTCTTTCAGGGCCAGCGTATCTTGAACCCCTCTTGCGAGCGTGAGCTGCTCACAACCGAGACGCCCGAACTCCAAGGACTCGTGACGCCTGATGAAGTGCTCGCTCGGTGCGGTCTCTTTTGGGCCGGGAAACGCCCCCCTGTTTCCAGGGAACAGCTTCGCGAGGAACGACTCCTCTTCTCCAAAGAGGCAATGAACGAGCTTCTGGCAGAAGCCGAGGAGGACTGCGGAGTCCCTTTGTTCCACAACGACGTACTCACCGCCTACCTGTGGAGGCAGTGCCTCACCCAGTGGGAGAAAGGTGACGGCAGTCCGATCACCTATGTGAGCTGTCCCGTTGATTTTCGGAGGATCCTCAGAACAGTACCCAGAACATACTTTGGGAATGCTCTTTGCTCTGCGACGGCGTCTATTGACTATGAAGGGCTGGTCGGTGCTTCTCTGGGGAAACTGGCTCTCCTGATTCGCAAGGCCGTGAGTCAGGTGAGACAGGACTACGTCTCCGGTTCGCTACAGACCCTCGAACGCCTGCGCCACCAAAGAGGTCTGGCCGTCATGGAGGAGATCCACGTGGTGCCTCCCCAACACGGCATGCTGGTGACCAACGTCTCTCGCCTGCCCATGCAGAGTCTGGACTTTGGTGGCGGAATCCCCACGGCGTTCCGGGCTCTGAGCTCCACTCAGCGGGCCGCTGGCATTCTGCCAGCCGAGGATGGTGTGGAGATCAGAGTGTTTCACCCCCTGGTCTTGAGTTAGCATACCATATGAGTCTCTCGTCCACTTCTCGTGCTACCCACTCACTCTTTCCCCCAGGGTCTTGAGGATCGCTTCGTCTACCGATGATCCTTTTCCTGCCCGCGAATGCACATGTGCTTTAGAAGTCAGGTTCTTGAGCAGCTGATTACCCCTCATCAAACGCGTTGTTTCCGGTTGATTGGGGACCGATGCCTGAATAGGTGATTCACGCCTCACACGGCGGCCTGTGACGAGTAGATTAGTTAGCCCCGCAGAGAGCAAGATTGTCTTGTCGTGGCATCTTCGTCCCGACTACCACTCCTGAGCGGACATCATTACATTGGTGCGGGGCGGGAACGCGCCTGAACGCTCAATTAGCCACCGACATAGAAATCTGCGAGACCACTGTCATGATCGATCTGTGCAATTCGAGCACCCCGCCAGCCGCAGGAGTTGTTCGAGGCCCGGATGATCGCACCTCGGCCGTAGGAGCGACTGACAAGTTGAAGAAGGAGCAGTCAGCTCTTCGTAGCTCGTCATTGTGTGCTCTCCCTCTGGGCTCTTTGGCAATATACCCCACTGCAGCTACAATGCATAGCAGCGCTTCGCAACTGCTGTGCGACGCTCACGGACGAAAGGAGGCGAGGAGAGTGAGGACTCTATCCATTGTCGGACTGACGTTGTCGAATTTGGTTTTCACCGTGGTCAGCAACGTCGGCTTTAAGCTTTCGGCTGACAGCGCAGGATGGCAATCCTTTCTGTGGTGGCAGGTGGTGGGGAACACCGCAGGCTTTCTATCGGTCATCGCCTTCACTGTCTTGTTGCGTATGATCTCGCTGCACGTGGCGTGGGCGGTCACCGCGGGGTTCGGCTTTGCCTTGGTGGAGGTTATCGGGGCCCGCTTCTTCTTTCACGAAGCGATTACGAGTTGGCAGTGGTTTGGTGTGGCGCTGATAACCTGTGGCATTTTCATCGTCTCCCTGGGCCGGTAGGGGGAATCAGCGGAGGTCGTGATGCAATACGTGCCGCGGGCATTGGTGCGTGGTCTGGACCTTCTGTTGCGCCGCCACGGGCGCGTCCAAGAGTTCACCCAGGACGACGAGTGCATCCTGCGTATCTCCCTGACCACTGACAAGACGGATGTCCAGCTCTCCGACGGCACCAGGGTGCGCGCAGGAGACAGGATATGCGAGCTGCATCTATGGAACGAACACATACCGTCGATGCCGGTGGATGGGCCAGATTTGCTGTGGGGAGTGAGGTTCTACCGCCTGGCAGTCAAGTCCTTGAGGAGCCTGGCCGCCTACATGGAGACAGATGGATTACAAGACGTCGTGGCCCTGGGAGGGCAGATGGCCTTTCTGGAGAAGGATGATTCTCCGGTGCTTGCCAGTGTGGCATCACAGCTAGGCTTCGATGTTGTGAATCTGACCGCTCAGGCAGGACGCTGGGGGCGGTTCACGCACTTCTGGGAGAACGTATTCTCCTGGGCTTTGATGTGGACTTACAATCCGGGAAGCCTGAGGGGGAAGAGGTTTCTGCGACTGCAGCGGTATCGGCTGTGGATGTCGCGCCGCTCGTTGCTGGGGCGGTACGGGCAGTGAACAGATGGTCTTTGCCCGAGATGAGGGTGTGGCAAAGGCAGGGGCGCTCTGAGTACGTGCTCAGGCGGATAGAGCAGCGGCCTTTGTATTCGTGTGCGCGCGTTCGAGTCGCGCCGGGGGTGCCCGATTCAACCGCGAGGGGGATGCTTGACGAGGCATCTGCCCTGTACTTGTGCGGTCAGTGTTCCCTCCACCAAGCCCCCCCGGCCTTCGTTTCTCCTCAAGGGAGTTTTCACCTGCTGCCAGTCAGACCCAGCTTTGGGTAAGTCTGGGGGGCTGTGTGGGGCTCTCCCCAAGAGGCGGAACCGGCTACGAATCCACGGTCCTCAAGACCCTCTTCGCCGTCTCGGCCAGCATGGCCACTCCGATGTGTAGCGCTTCCTCATCGATATGGAAGTGTGAACTGTGAGCCTGCCTAGGAGGGTTCGGAAGAATCGAACCTCAGGGCGCTTCAGGGCGGGGCTGGTGAAAGTCTTGAAAGAGGCGGTGCCAAGAGGGGACTCTGTATCTCCCAGCCAGAGGTAGCCCTGCGTCTGGGGATGCGCGACGTTGCCGGAGGCAAGGGCCGGAACGGCGGGGCAATAGCCTCAGCGTATGCCCACCTATCAGGCGATAGTGCGAACACAGGCGCACGACTTGTCACTTCTACTCCGATTTCGGTATCCCTATCCATCTTGGAGTTCTGTTCATATACTCTCGATATGCGTTCCCGTACGCCTCAAGGCATTCGCGTTCTTCGGGAATTGCATTGTAAAGCTGCGTGATTACAACTATCGCGGAAAGCAACAAGAAAGGCCATGAAGCTGAAGCCAAGCCCGTACCTATGAGTGTCAACGGGAGGGCAACATACATGGGATGCCTTGAATAACGATATAGTCCTTTGGTAACCGGTTCATCAACTGGGTTGGTGGCAACATTCACATAAGCAATCATCTGCAGAATCAATCCGAGCAAGTAGATGGGCAGACCTATGGAGAACCATATGGTGCCAAATTGTAGCGGCAAGAAGATCGAGTAGATAGCGAGAGCCAAAAGCACTACGTGTGAGAGAATGTAGATCTTCTGCTCTGTGCCACTGACAACAGAAGCACGAATCGATGCTGTGGTCTGAAAAACGCCTCTACGAAGCATACCCACTACAGGAAGAGGTAGGAGGATTAGTAGCATGAGGATCCAGGCATTCCAAAAGCCTATTTCAAAGGCTGGCATGATTGACATTTTTCCCCTCTCATTTGTATTGGTATATTCGTATCGTACTGTGCGCCGGAGTGAGCATATCCTCCAACCTGACCAGAGCGGTGGCCAGGTAGCGGCAAAGGCTCCCCCGGTGTACCAGTCGAACTCCCTAGTAGTCAACACAGCGGGAGTTGAAAGGGATAATACCACCAAGAGGGTCAACCTGCAATGGCTGGTGTCTTCAGTCGTCAGGCTTGCCCAAAGTCGGCGTGGCCAGTGGCAAGACCGGAGTTGTGTTGTCAGGGTCAAGCTCTAGCACTTGCCATATACAGCGCCGCTTTCCTCAACGTCGTCGGTATCAGCTGCCAGGCACAGCCAGGCGCGGGTCAGGAGTGGGCCTGCGCGGGGAAGGTCTTTGACTTTGAGCCTGGCTAGGGGTGTGCGGAGCTTGTCAAACATCGGAGAGTCTCCAAGGGGCGCGCAGGGATTGTCGCATCGACGAGAACAGCTGCAATCCGGTCTACGCCTGTCCGCCAGGGGTTGACACGGATGTAGAAATGTGCTATACTCGGCGCGACAGGATTGGACTCGTTGTAGGACCAAAGGAGGAGGTAGCGATGAAGAGGCATTGGCTAAGAGGTGTCCTGCTGGGCCTGAGCCTGGCCCTCCTGGTGTCAGGCGGCGTGGCCCTGGCGCAAGGTACGCTCAGTGTCGACAAGACCTGCGTAGAGTGCGTCCCCGAAACATACAGGGGACTCCCTCACGACCAGATCCCCTACGACCCATACAAGATGACGATAACGGGGGAGGGATGGGGGTACAGCCCGAAATGCGCCGTCCTCGATGCCGCGCAGATCCAATCGGTGTACCGCGAGATCCGCTGGCCGAAAGGTTACGTCGACGACGTCTGCCTTCCCCTCGGGCCAGGTGGTAGCTTCGTCTGGTGGCCGGGCGGGACCTGGTTTCCGTGCCCCCTGTGCCCCGACGAAGTGACACCGACGGAGTACGAGGCCGGCGTCTCCAACTGGTGTGTGCCTGCGCTGGGTGAGGTGGAGTTCTACGTCGAGGACGACACCGGCGGCAGGAGCGTATCCCTACTGGTGGTGGAGGACTGCGCCGCGGCGACGTTCGTTCCCGAACCAGGCTCGATTCTGCTCCTGGGGAGTGGACTCGCTGGTCTAGCAGGATACGCCACCCTTCGACTTCGCTCAGGGCAGGCCCTGGGCTGGAGGACGAGAGAGTAGGACGCTGAACACAACCTCGATACTAGGAGGGCTGTCCTATTGCAGGATGGCCGTTTTCTATGCAGGCCAAAGTTGGCAGTGGTAGAACCAGGCGCCGCCTTCGATGAGATATGTGCCGGAATGTGATCTAACCCTTAAGAGTGGTCCCAGCGGGGCTCAAGGGGATTGTAGCACCAGGGGCAACTTTCAATAACCCAGCTCCAGGAGTGTCCACCAGGAGTTGACACGGGTTCACAACAGAGCTATAATGTGCACGAACTCGGACACGGGAGCAGAGAGCCTAAGGAGGCAGGGACGATGAAGAGGTTGTGGCATAGAGGAATGCTGCTGGCAGTGTGTTTGGCCGTGCTCGTGGCAGGCGGGGTGGCGCTGGCGCAGCAGCCAGTGTTGGAGGTGGGGTGCGGCACGGCAACGATAGACGGCGATGTGCATTCGGCGGAGTGGGCGAACGCCGCGACGGTCACCCTCTTCGATCTAGCCCCTGCTCCAGCTGAAGGTCTGGACTCTGACGGAGTCGCCCCATTCCAGGAAGCGGTCGCGCTGGGTACGGCGTACTTCATGCACGACGGGGAGTACCTGTATGTTGGCGCCATCATGACGGATCCCCGGGACACGATTCCGGACGATTCGGCTTCTTTCGATGTGGAGCTGGATTTCGTCTTTGAGGACGAACCTGCGGGGAACCCTGCCGCTTGGGTTGATTGCGCTTGGGAGGCGGAGTCGTGCGACGAGCCGGAAGACGAGGGTGTGTTGTACGGAGACTCAAACTGCTCTGCTGGGGACTGCGATGACAGCGTAGGGTTCGACCGCTGGGCCGCCCCGCACTCGGACTGCGGGGGACACACACCACCCACTGGGGTCAGTTACAAGGGCCGTCCCCGTGGCGGCGGCGCACACTACGAGATGAAGGTAGACCTGCAGAACTCCCCGTTGAACAACGTTGGCCCGGGGGACTGCTTTGACCTCAGGCAGGTCCATGCGACTTTGGAGGGAGATCCCTCCTATCCTGTCAGCGAGGATGCGCGGTGGCCGATTGACGATGTAGACTTGCCGCCCTATGGCGAGTGCACCATTCTCTGCCTGGAGCCGTGCGAGGTGGAGTTCGTCCCCGAACCAGGCTCGATCCTGCTCCTGGGCAGTGGCGTCGCCGGGCTTGCTGGATACGCCACCCTTCGACTTCGCTCAGGGCAGGCTATGCGCTGGAGGACGAGAGAGTAAGAGACTGAACACAACCTAACTACCAGAAGGGCTGTCCTATTGCAGGATGGCCCTTTTCTTCTTGGGCGGGGTCGTCATTTTCCGCCGCCAACCAGTCCCAAGCATGGATGACCAGGAGACGAGGATGGGTGAGCTGCCAGACCATGAAGTTGGCTAGATGGGCGCGCAGCGTGCCAATCATGAGGGAGTAGGTGAGGCCCCACTCTTCTGCGGACTCACTCGATAGCTACGTACTCGAGCTTGTCCCTCAAGTCTGGCCACGAGATTGCGCCGGAACGGACGGTCAGCAACGCCCTAGAAGTGGATCTCGTCCTCGTCTTCAGGCGGCTCCTCCGCTTGCCGACTCCCCGGCGCCTCCAATCTCCTGGTATGATACCTCTATCTGACCGAGTCCCGGAAGGCGCGGACCTTCTCATCTGTGGTCGTCTCAAACCCGCAACCAAACGTCATGATGTATCCCGGGGTATCTTCAAAGAGATCAACCAAGTCGTCACAATAGGCGCGCAGATCTTCTGTTGAACCGGTGGACATCAATGAAGCCGGTACGTTGCCGCCAATCGTGAATCTGCCACCGAGGATTTCCTTGACCAGCCGCATGTCGGTTTGGTCGAAGAACCAGTAGCAGGACTTTTCCGGCATCTCGGCAATGGTTTCCAGGCGGCTGTCGTAGGTACCCTCGACAAACAGGGCGTTGGTCAGGCCTTCTTCATAGAAGGCCATCATGACCGCCTTCAAGGTCGGCCAGTAGAACCTTTCGAATTGCTGCTGAGACATAAAGCCATCGGCGCCTTTGTGCAGCGGAAACAGCACACCCGACCAGCCCTTCATGTCGCAGTTCTGAATGACCGAGTTCACGATGACGGGTACATAGGCCTCACAGGCCGCGATGACCTCGTCAGGACGACGGTACAGGTCGGTGAGGATGCCTTTGGTGCCGCGCAGGGTGTCACCGAGAAAGTCAAACGGTGCTTTGCAGAGGGCGCCTCCCGGACCGCTGGGGAAACCAGATGCTGCTACCATGGCACGAGTCTTCCTGGCGATGGTCAGCCGTGCCACAACGGCATTGCCGGCTTCCATCAGGGTGTTGAGGGCTTCCTGGAGCGGGGGCATACCAAACGGCTCGGCCAGGGTCACGGCATCGACGATCTCCGTGATCTGCGGGAAGTTGGGCAGCGTCGCGAGACCGCCCAGGTTGGAGAACATGCGTGGGATGTACTTTCGCAGGAAGAAGCCTGAAGGGTCTGCGATGAATTCTTTGTATTCATCCCCCGTCATGTACTCGCCTTCGATCATTTGGACGGTCAGATCATCGGGCAGCTTCTGTCCGCCCCAGATGTAGGTTTCCAGCCCCAGCATGTCCATGACCGGGCCTGTATAGGCCCATGGACTAACGGCCAGATCAGGTTGGAACTCGTTATGGAATTCCATGATCGGATCATGCAGTTTCTCGGGGTAGTACATGATGTCTTTGCCGTCTAGACCCTTACGCCGCAGCGCGTATTCGCGCACCCCCATACCCAGGTCGGCGATGATGCGATCTGCCGGCTCGATATCGTAGGCTTTTCGCGCACGGGTGATGCGCTCCCTGTAATTCGCTTCCGCTTCAGGGCTGATGAATTCAACCGGCGCATTCTGCCAGTGGTCCAGGCGCAGCTTGCGTCTTTCCAAAGGAGATAGTGCATTCCAGTTTTCGGGTTTGATAAACATGTCGAACTCCTATGCCCACGCTTTCGCCAGGGAAACAGCAACCATGGCGTCACGGCCGTAGGCATCGGCACCGGTGTACCTTCTGATCTGCTCGTCGATCTGCACGCCGATCATCACTTTGACATCCAGCCCTGCATCTCCTAGAGCCGCAACCTCGCAGGATGTCACCCGCCCTACTGCGTACCAGCCCCTTTTTTGGTTCTCTGCAAATGGGATGATCTGAACTGGATGAGGAGCAGTAGCTGGGAATCCGTCGGATGGATTCTTACAGGGTACGGGGCTGACACCCCGTCCCTCGCAACTACTCGGCAGACTGGGATTCTCCTGAAACTGCCTCCAGTCTTCCAGCCGCCGAGTCAGTTGACTTGGCGGCATCTGAGCCCTCCAGCCCGCGAACGCGGCGCCAAAGGGAGGCCACGGTGGGGATCACGCCCCGCGGCATCCCCAGAAACAGAACAATGATGAGGATTCCGTAGGCAACCAGCCGTAGCTGGCCGAAATCGATCAGGATCTCGTCGACGACGGTGAAGGTGACCGCCCCGAGGGTCGGGCCGAACAGAGTGCCGATACCGCCGAAGGCCAGCATCACCACCACTACAACGTCAACCTGGCCGAACCCAAAGGTGGTGGGGCTGAGCCGCCCCTCGGTCAAGGCGTAGGTCGAGCCGGCCAGGCCCAGCATCGCCGCCCCGATCAGCGCCGCGTATACACGGTAACGGGCAACGTCGACGCCCGCCAGCTCGGCGGCGACCTCGTCGTCGCGCAGGGCGCGAAACGCCCAGCCGATGTGGGAGCGCCGCAGCAGCCCGTGGACCAGGAGAAAGACGAGCACGAGGGCGAGCATCAGGTAGTAGGGCGGGATCTGTTCCCGAAGGAAGGTGTCGGTGCCGGAGTAGATCAAGCGACCCGTATCCCCACCGGTCAGGTCGCTGAGCCCAAGCAGCAGGGCCTCGAACGACATCGAGAAGATGAGGGTGACGATCCCGGTGAAGATGACCCCGAGGGAGCGTCGCACCGCGATGAAGCTGAGCAGCCCGCCAATGAACGTCGCGGCGAGGGTGGCTATAAGGATGCTCACCACGATTGGCAACCCCACGGTGTCGGTGAGGATGGCGGCGCCGTAGCCACCGATGCCGGCGAGGGCACCGACGCACAGGAATAGCTGCCCGGTGCTGCCAAAGATCACGTTGAAGCCAATGGTGTAACAGGCAAAGGCAAGCCCGAGGACGGCGACGCCCATGAGTACGCGCGAGTCGCCGAGCCACAGGGGGACCAGAGCAAGGGCTGCTCCCACCGCGGCGATGGGTATGAGCAGGGAACCGAGGGCTCGAGCGGAGCGGGCCTCAGTCCCTCCGATCGGGGAGGTACCGGCCGAGCCGGTGGGTCGATCACTCATTCCTTGACTCCCAGCAATCCGGCTGGGCGGATGAGGATGGTCACCGCGGCTGCCCCGAGCAGGATGATCAGCGAGATATAGGTACCGATGAGGTCGGCGGCGACGACGTTGACGATCCCCAAGATGACCCCCGCTAGCAGTGCCCCGGCGACGCTGCCACGACCACCGACGACGGTGACGATGAGGGCGAACACGGTCATGTGCAGCCCGGCCGTCACGTCCACCGGGGAGACCATTGACCGGGTGACCGCCACCAGCGCAGCCAGCATACCGCTCAAGATGAGGATCAGGCGGAGCATCCGGCTTGGATAGATGCCGACCATCCTAGCTCCCTCCTCGTCTTCGATCACCGAACGCACCGCCTGCCCTAGGGAGGTGCGTTGGAAGAAGACAAAGAGACCCGCAATGGTGACGAGCGTAATCGCCGAGGCCACCAGGCTTCCCCGCCGCATGGGCACACCCAGAATCTCAACGGCCCCGCCCCCGATGTGCAGGGTCAGGGCCTTCAGGGGAAAGCGCCACATGAGGAAACCATCCACGATGAAAGACACGCCCAGCGTGAGCAGCAGGCTGAGTAGGACCCGTGCCTCACCGCGCGACCGGTACACCGGGCGCAGGATCGTTAGGTCGAGCAACAAACCCAGCAGGCCGCCAGCGAGCAGGCCGAGACCGACCGCGGGCAGGAGGGGGACGCCGGCGTCCATAGCCAACGCCACAACTATGGCGGAGATGACCGCCATTTGCCCGTAGGCCAGGTTGAGCACACCGCCCAGCCCGTAGACGAGACTGAGCCCAGCGGCGAGGAGGCCGAACTGGAGACCGAGCACGATACCGTCGAGGATGTTTGCCATCATGTCACACCCAAGTAAGCGCGGCGGACAGCGGGATTCGCCGCCATCTCTTCAGTAGTCGCTTCGAGTCGAATGAATCCGTTTTCGAGGACGTAGCCGCGGTCGCTGAAGGCCATTGCCAGCGGAACCTGCTGTTCGGCGACCAGCACGGTCAGCCCTCGCTCCCGCAACACGCCGAGGGCCTCGTAGGCTGCCCGAGCCAGCACGGGGGCGAGCCCTGTGCTCGGCTCGTCAAGCACGAGGAGTCGGGGCTTTGACATCAACGCGCGCCCCACTGCGAGCATCTGTTGCTCGCCACCGCTCAGCGTCCCGGCGTGTTGCCGCCGCCGCTCGGCCAGACGGGGAAATAGATCCAGGACGATCGACATGGTCTCGGGGTCAGGTCTGGAAGGATACGCCCCGAGGTGCAGGTTCTCCTGAACGGTCATTCCGGGGAATAGATGACGCTCGGCGGATACAAACCTCATCCCGAGCCGGGCGATGCGCTCCGCTGCGATCCCGGTGATGTCATCACCGTCGAAGAGAACCCTACCTGAAGAAGGCGAGAGCAGCCCGCACATCGCCCGGAACAGCGTCGTCTTCCCGGCGCCGTTAGAACCGATGATCATGACCGCCTCACCTGGGTCGACATGAAAGGTCACGTCGTGGACGACATCGTTGCCCTGGTATCCGGCCGAGAATCCCTTGACCTCAAGCATGTTTGATCTCCTCGCCCAGATAGGCCTCGACGACTGCCGGATGGCGCATCACATCTTCGGGCAGACCTTCGGTCAGGACATCCCCAAAGTTGAGGACCACCGTCCGCTCCGCCAGACTCATCACCGCCTTCATGACGTGCTCTACCCAGATGATGGTCACGTTGAACTGATCACGAATCGTTCGGATTATTTCGATGGAGGCCTCCAACTCTGCATCGTTGAGACCTGCCATCACCTCATCGAGTACCAGAAGCCGGGGTTGTCCGGCGATGGCCCGGGCCAGTTCAAGGAACCGCTGCTCGTGCAAGTTGAGATTACCGACGTGGTCGTGGCGTCGGTCGGCCAAGCCGACGAACGAAAGCGCCTCACCGGCAAGCTCGAGAGCCTGTTCTTCCTTTCGATGTGCTCCCGCCCTGCCAAAGAGAGCCCCGAGAGCCACATTCTCGAGCACGGTCATCGAGGGAAAGTGGCGGGGAGTCTGTTGCACGGTGGCGACCCCCATCTGACGAACGCGGTGGGGAGGGTAATGGGTGATGTCCTCGCCGGCGAACCTGACCGTGCCTCTGGTCGGTGCTTCGAGACCGACGATCAGGTTGAGCAGAGTGGTCTTGCCGGCGCCGTTGGGGCCGACGATGGCCAGAATCTCGCCATCGTCGGCCCTCACGGTCACGCCGTTGACAGCGGCGAGGCCTCCAAAGTGCTTCGCGACCCGATCCAGCTCAAGTAGGGCCACTTTGGCGCTATTGCTCCGGCACGTAGGGCTCGAGCGGGTCGGAATGGGTCAGCAACGTGAACCACCAGTCGCCTGCTTCATTCAACCCCTCGGGAGCCGGCCCCTCGTTGATCATGGTGAAGATCGGCCGGGACTCGGCAATCTCGCCCCACTCGGTCCAGCTCAAGGTGTGGGCGTAGCCCGGCAACTCGAAGGAGTTGGCGTGCAGATACTCGGCGATGTCCTCCGGGTCGTCACCCACGGCCCCGACCGCCTCGGCGATCATCGTCACGATCCCGTAGCCGGCCACTGCGTCGTCCGACATGAACTCGTTGTCGGAGAACGCCAGGTAGCGCCTGGCCAGATCGGCGTAGCTGTCACTGAAGTAATCGGCGCAGGAGAAGTCGGTGTAGCGCCCGATGGCGAGGTCCTGCAAACCCCCGACCCCATAAGTCGGCGGATTCCAGGCGCTGGTGACCGGCACGTCCCACAGGTCTGCCGACAGGGTGACGATCGCGGAGGTACCCGGCGGATGGCCGGTGGCCACGATCAACTCGGCACCGAAGTCGGCCATGGCCCGGACAAACGGGGTGAAGTCGGTGCTCGGCGGTACCGGCGCGACCTCGATGGTGTAGTCGATTCCCGACCCCTCGAACGTGTTTTCCATGGCCGACTTGAACGCCTGCCCCCAGGGGTAGTCGGCGACGATGGCCCCGACCTTGGTGAACCCCTGCTCCTGGGCGTACTGCAGTATCGGCCCGGCAGTCATCGGTGCTGCCACCAGACAGGTGCGGAAGGTGTACCGGCTGTCCCTCGTGAGGGCGACCTCGGTGCCAGACTTTATAAAGAAGACCGGCATCTGCATCTGCTCGGCCACCGGGGCGACCGGCGCGCCGACACCACTGGAAAGGATACCGCCGACGGCGACCACGCCCTCCTCGACGAGTCGCTCGAAACGGTCAACGCCGATGTCGGCGTCGTTTTCCGAGTCCATGAGGATGATCTCGATCATACGGCCGTTGACGCCGCCTGCTTCATTGATTTCCTTGGCGGCGAGCGCCATCCCGTCGCGAACCTGAACCCCCCACGGCGTGAAGGTGGCGGTCATGTCGTGCAGCTCGCCGATCTTGATCGGTTCCAATGGGGCAGGCTCGGTTGGCTCAGGAGCTTCAGTGGCAGGCGGGGCGGGCTCGGTTGCTTCCGGGGCAGCTTCCTTGGTGGCCTCAGGCGTCGCGCCACCGGCGCACGCAGTTAGCACGAGCGCGAAAGCTGCAAGCAATGGTAGTAATACGGATCTCCATCGTTTCATGGTCTTCTCCTCCACGTTGCACAGTCTTCGAAGACTTTGCTTCAGTATATCCATCTGATCTACAGAGAAGATCGGCCCTCAATATCTCATACTCTCCCTCCTCCCCCATTAGCTACTGTCTGCGATGAGCGCTGGGCTGTCTCGTAGTGTGATACGGCGTATCGTGCCACGGTATACTCCTACAGTATAGCAGAGTTTGTGAGGTTTGTCAAGGCCCCGTCGTAGGTGGGCCTAGACATCGTGACCACTTCTTTAGGCTTGTGAAGGCCGTTTTGACTCTCTACGGGAACAGCTCTAGAATCTCCGCAGCTATTACCTCTCTTGAGAGTCTCTACCAGCTAGCTACTGAGGTGGCCCCATGATCGCCCTCGGAGTCCTGCTCGCCTGACACCGCCTTCGGTCTCCATAGACTCAAACATCCTGCCGTATCCGGTCTACCCATCCTCGTGCAAGACACGGGGCTCTGAGAATCAGCCCGCGGGTATCGTCGTCCAGGATTCCTGATTCTACCAGGGCCTGGAACCACGACCCAAAGATCTCATTCTGACGTGACCACAGGGCCCCAGGAGGGCCAGAAATCGCCCGCGCGGGTGTTCGTCAGCCGCCGTGGACGGGGACCTGCTCTTCCCTGAAGGGCGTCCTCGACATTCACGGCGTAAATCTCGAAATTGCCATCGCGGTTCGATTGAAAGACGATTTCGGTTCCGTCCGGAGACCAGGCGGGATTCTCGCTGAGAGCCTGAGCAGTCAGTTGTCGCTCATTACTCCCGTCTGCGTCCATAATGTAGATCTGCTCTTGCTCCACCGTCGCGAAAGCGATTCTTCGACCATCCGACGCCCAGGCAGGGAAGAAGTCGAATCGATCGTTTTCGGTCAATCGTCGTTGGTTACTCCCGTCAGCGTCCGCCACGTAAATCTCGACATTTCCATCCCGATTGGAGGCGAAAGCGATCTGTGTCCCATCTGGCGACCAATCTGCCCAAAAACCCTCTTCGATGAGCAGTTGTTGGCCACTGCCATCCGCGTAAACAACATAGATATCCCGCTGGAGGCTCGATCCCGTATCGAAGCTTAACTTGGCGCCGGTGGGATGCCAATCCGGGTGATATGTCGTGAGTTCAATCTCCGCCAACTTGTGCTCGTCGCTGCCATCGGCGTTGATCACGTAGATCTGGAAGAAGCAGTTGGGGGCGCATTCTCCAGGCTGCGGATCTTCTCTGTCAGAGATAAAGGCGATCTGGCTGGCGTCCGGCGACCAAACCGGACAGATATCGTCAAACTGGTTGAATGTTAGGCGGCGCTGGTCACTTCCGTCAGGATTCATCGTATAGATCTCAGCATTGCCGTCGCGCTCGGAGTAAAAGGCGATCACGCCGCCGCTGCCATTGACCGATATCTCAGACGAGGCGGTCGGTTCCGACGGCGTGGGTGTGGCCATCGGGACCGGCTTTTTCGTGGGGGTTGGCGTGGCGACGGCGGCTGTGGTCTGCGGTGGCGGGATCTCTGTGGGCGGGACAGGCGTGGCAGTCGGCTCTACTGTTCCACAGCCAGCTACGAATACCAGACCGAAAACGATGATCACACAACCAAGCTTCCGACGAATACACATCTCTTCCCCCTCCTGCACGACTCTCTCCTTCAGCGGGGAATGCCTCACAGCGACACCTCGCCCTCCAGGCCGCGCGGGGCCTACAAGGCGTGGTCCGGTGAAAAGCCTAGACGGAAAACGTAGTCCTTGTGTCCGCTGCGCGTGTGAAGCTCCCTACCGCTCTCTGTGTCCGAGACTTTGATCTCTCCGGCGACACTCGATGAAGTCTATAGAGAACCGTCTGGCGACGAGAGTGTTTCGGAATCGATCGCCAGGAACCCCTAGAAGGGGATCTCTTCCTCGTCTTCAGGGGGCTCCACTGAGCCCCGATAGAGTTGA
>JABAOH010048898.1_pt1 | contig 16147 bp, 14 predicted proteins | sample 7062181 | NCBI WGS metagenome assembly JABAOH01 (sample SAMN14538630, study PRJNA623070) | marine sediment metagenome | biome: marine biome [ENVO:00000428]; feature: marine pelagic biome [ENVO:01000023]; material: deep marine sediment [ENVO:00002113]; isolation source: pool of 5 deep marine...
ATGAGCACAACCGGTTGTATGAGTATTCACTCTACACCTACGGCGCCGGTGGCATCTACACGACCCTGAACGATTACGTCAAGTGGGATCAGGCATTGTACACGGACGATATCGTCCGGCAATCCACCCTGGAACTCGCCTTCACTGGATATACCGGCGGCGAGAACGATTTCGGATACGGCTGGATGGTGGGGACGCATCGTGGCTCGAAGTCTCTTCGTCACGGGGGATTCTCTACCGGCTTTCTCAACTACGTCCTTCGCGTACCCAACAAGCGTTTCACCTATCTGTTCCTTTCCAACGGAGGCGTGTTCGCCAACGACGGTTTCGATACGTGGACGAGTGAGCTGATGGACGAGATCTTCTCTCGCTACCTGTAGTGTCTCACAGGAACAACACGAGAGGAGTGCCACCAACCCCAGAAGGTCCGCCTCGATCCCTGCCGCTACCCGATCAGGGACCATCCGCGCTTCCAGGCGCTGCTCGTCGAGCAGGCGACCCCGCGGCGCCGGTGCGGTAGGGGTTATTGCCCCAGGCTAGGGGCGCTCCTAGCGGCGCCTTGTACTGCACCTTATGATCTGCCGTACAAGCAACCAGGCACACACCCGAACCATGTTGATCCAGCGCCAGGTGTGGGCCGCGCTGCGCAAGGCGGATGAGCAGTTGCGCCGGATGGTTGCCGAGGGCTCGCCCTCAGCGAAGCACCTCCAGGTGAAGTTCGACGCGCTGCACCGCAGGCTCTACGCGGAGCCCCCAGCGGGACCCAGCGAGACCACTCAGCGCCTGACGGCGATGCGGGACGAATGCCGTGCGGAGCTTGCCTCCCTGCGCCGCGCCGTAGAGCGGGCGCTGCAGGTGGCGGGGGAGCACGGCGGGGATTGGGCACTCGAGGCCAAAGGTCCCCAGCGGTTGCTCGAGGCCTACTTCACCACCCCCACCACGTCGTCGGCCGCCAGCCGCTCCACCTCGTCCGCGGTGTAGCCCAGCAGCCCCTCCAGGATCTCCCGCGTGTGCTGGCCCAGGGCGGGGGAGGGGTGGTGCACGATCTCGGGNNGTGCCGACGACGGGATCGTCGATGTCCACCAGCATGCCCCGCGTGCGGAAGTGCGGATCGGCGAACACGTCCTTCGCCGTGTACACGGGCCCGGTGGGCATTCCCGCCTGATTCAGCGTATCCACCACCTCCTGCCGTGTCTTGTCGGCCATCCATTCCTCGATGATGGGCTGCAGGAAGTCGGCGTTGGCGGCGCGGCTGGTGCCGTCGGCGCTGCGCGGGTCGTCGACCAGGTCGGGGCGGCCGACGGCGGTGGCGAGCCGGCCCCACACGATGTCGTCGGGCACGTTCAAGGCCACGTAGCCGTCCTTGCACTTGAAGGCGCCGCGGGGCCAGAGGTGCTCCAGCCTGCCGCGCTGCGGCTCCTTCCCGGTGACCGAATAGAGGGCGACCATCCGCTCGTTGAGCGCCAGCATGTTGTCGGTCAGGGCGACGTCCACCAGTTGGCCCTCGCCCGTGCGCTCCCGCATGAACAGCGCCTGCATCATGCCGTAGGCCGCGATCATGCCGGAGTAGACGTCGGCCAGGCCGTACAGCGTGAAGGTGGGCGGCTTGTCCTCGAAGCCGATCAGGTCCATCACCCCGCTCATCGCCTCGGCCACGATGTCGAAGGCCGGCCGGTCGGCGTAGTCGCTGCGGTAGCCCTCCATGCGCCCGAATCCGGAGATCATCGCGTAGATGATCCGTGGGTTGATCGTCTTCAGGCCCTGGTAGTCCAGCCCGATCTTGGCCATGGAGCCGGGGCGCAGGTTCTCCACCACGACGTCGGATACGCCGGCCAGCTGGCGCACGATCTCCCGGCCCGCCTCGCTCTGCACGTTGAGCGCCAGGCTCTTCTTGTTGCGGTTGTAGGCCATGTAGCCGAACGCCTTCGTGGCGCCGTCCTTGCGCGCGAAGGGAGGGATGCTGCGGCGGGGGTCGCCCCTGCCCGGGCGCTCGATCTTGATGACCTCCGCGCCGGCGTCGGCCAGCAGCATGGTGCAGTAGGGCCCGCTCATGTACTGCTCCAGGCCGATGACGCGGATGCCCGAGAGTGGTCGTTGTGCTTGGATGGTCACCTGGAATCTCCTCCCCGCTTCCCGCTTCCCGTTTCCCGCTTCCCGATCTCCCCCGGTCTTACCGTTCCCCGCTCCCCGTTCCCCGCTACTCCCCCACCCACTCCACCAGCGTCGACACGCCCATGCCCACGCCCACACACAGCGTCGCGAGCCCGTAGTAGGGCCGCGACTCCTGCGGCGCGCGCCGCTTCATCTCGTGCAGCAGCGTGACGAGGATGCGGGCTCCGGAGCACCCGGTGGGGTGACCCAGCGCGACGGCGCCCCCGTTCACGTTGGTGATGTCGTGCCGCAGGCCGAGCCGGCGCATCACGCCTAGGGCCTGGGCGGCGAAGGCCTCGTTCAGCTCCACGAGACCGATCTGGTCGAGCGAGATGCCGACGCGGCTCAGCAGCTTCTCGGTCGCCGGCACCGGGCCGTAGCCCATCACGCCGGGGTCCACCCCGGCCACCGCCGAGCCGACCCAGCGGGCCATGGGCGTGAGCCCGAGCTCGCGCGCCTTCTCGCCGCTCATGAGCAGGAGCGCGGCCGCGCCATCGTTGATCCCGCTCGAGTTACCGGCGGTGACCGTCCCCCCTGTGCGAAAGGCCGGCTTGAGCCGCGCTAGCTGCTCGAGGTTCGTGTCGAGGACGAACCTGCCGTTCTCGGTGCGGTAGCGCGGGTGCTCATCGGTGTCCACCAGCACGGGATCGCCCTTGCGCTGCGGCACCGGCACGGGAACGATCTCGTCGCGGAACTTGCCCGTGTCTATCGCCTCGACGGCACGCCGGTGGCTCTCCAGGGCGAAGGCGTCCTGGTCCTCGCGCGAGATGTTCATCTCCTCCGCGATGTTCTCCGCCGTTTCGCCCAGGCTCACGATGGGGTAGAGGGCATCCATGCGGGGGTTGTTGAAGCGCCACCCCACGGTGGTGTCCCACATGGTCCAGTGGCCCACGGGCTGGCCGCGCTCCGGCTTGGGCATGGCCCACGGGGCGCGGCTCATGCACTCCACGCCCGCCCCGATGAACACGTCGCCCTCGCCGGCGATGATCGCCTTGGCTGCCTGGTTTACCGCCTCCAGCGCCGAGGAGCAGTTGCGGTTCAGCGTTACGCCGGGCACCTCTACCGGCCACCCGGCGAGCAGCACCGCCATGCGGGCCACGTCCCGGTTGTCCTCGCCCGCCTGGTTGCCGCAGCCCGCGTAGACGTCCTCTATCAGGGCGGGGTCGATCCCCACCCGATCGGTCAGCCCCTTGAGCACCTCGGCCAGCAGGTCGTCGGGGCGCACGCTCGCGAGCGAGCCGTTGTGCCGTCCGATCGGGGACCGGACGCCGTCCACGATGACTACGTCGTGCATGCTACCTCGCGGTGGGGGCTCCTAGACGATGGCTAGCTCGGGCCGGTGGTCGGAGAACTCCGCTTCCCGCTCCAGGTCCGCGATGAACTCCCCGAACCGCTCCGCCACCTTCTGCAGGCGGGGATGGTGATCGCGGATGAACCGCTCCGGGTTGGGGTCCTGCTTGAAGGCCGTCAGCAGATTGGCGGCACGCTCGTCGTCTGCCGCATCGATGTAGCTCGACGAGACGCGGAGGCACAGGTCCTGGGCCGAGTGGAACGCGGAGCCCGGGAGGGTCGCGATCTCGTAGCTCTCCAACAGATGGAGCGCAAGGTCCTCGTCGGTGCGCACGCCGCGGGCCGCCAGCGGCTCACGCCACTTCTCGAAACAGGGGAAGACGTAGAACGCGCCCGCCGGCTCGACACAGGGGACGCCCAGCCGCGCGATGGACCGGTACAGGTATCTCGTGCGGCAGGCGTGCATGCGGGCACAGAGGTCGATGTACTCCTCGATCTCGGGGTCGCCGCTGTAGGCGACCAGCGCCGCGTACTGCACCGGCGCTGTGACACTGGTCCAGATATTGGAGGCGATGTTCGAGATGGCGTGGGCCAGCGCCTTGCCCCCGTTCTCGCGCGGCAGGATCGCCGTCCCGAGGCGCCAGCCGCCTAGGGGGAGACTCTTGCTCAGGCCGCCGAAGACCACGGTTCCCTCGGGGTAGTGCCGCGCGATGGAGACGTGCGGAATGCTCGAGAAGACCGTGAGCGCGTAGATCTCGTCGCTCAGCACCATCAGCTCGTGCTCCCGCGCGAACCCCGCCAGGGCCTCCACCTTGTCCGGCCGCATCACGGTCCCGGTGGGGTTCTTCGGGCTGTTCACCACGAAGACCTCCGGGTTGCCCCAGTTGTGCCGCGACTCGTGGATCCGCGCCTCGAGCACGTCCAGCTCCAGCTCGTAGTTGGTCTCGGGCCGGGTGGGCACGAACGTGACGGGCTTGGCCAGAATGTGGGCCTGGGGTGCGTAGGAGACCCACGACGGCTGGGGGAGGATGACCTCCTCGCCCAGGGCCATCAGACATGAGAAGATGAGGGACTTGCTGCCTGGCCCGATCGCTACCTGGTCCGGCGTCACCTCGAGGTCGAATCGCCTCTGGTAATGCTGCGCGATGGCGCTACGCAACTCCGGTATACCCAGGGCGTGCGTGTAGCTGCGCCGCTGGGCGTTCGCGCCGAGGGCCTCGGCGATCTTCGGGTGTACCGGGAAGCGCGACTCGCCGAACGCCAGGTGGTACACGTTCTGGCCCGCGGCCCACATCTCGCGGACCCGGTCGTTGATTGTGATGGTGGCGGACGCCTTGAGCCCCCGGATTCCGGCCCGGGAGAAGCGGATGGGTCTGAAGCGCTCGACCAAAGTTGCTGTGCCTCCGGCACGGTGGGGCGGGTTGGCCTGCCGAGGAGCCCCGGAATGTGGGGCAGGATAGAAGTTCCGAGGCAATAGGGCAAGCCCGAAGCGATGCCGCAGTGCGCCGCGTCACCGAAGGAGCATGGCAAGCATCGCGCCGCGCAGGGCAGCGTGCCCCGCAACCGTCTCGGTCGCGGGGCACGCTCGCATCCCCGAACTGTGCAGCGTCCCTAGTACGGGATCACCAGCGCCCATCCCAGCCGGAAGCTCCACTCCAGCTTGAGGCCGTAGAAGTCGGGGTCCAGCGAGTCGAGCCGCCACAGCCAGATGTCGGTCTCGAAGAACAGCACCCCGAACGACAGGATGCGGTTGACGCCGGCGCCGGCGCGGCCCACGAAGTCGGTGAAGCTGGCCTCCTGCTCCCGTAGCACTGAGTCCTGGGGACTGCTGGTGACCGCCCCGGCCCCTAGGTACGCGTACGGCACCCACCCGGTGGCCGAGGGCCAGCCGAACTGCAGGTCGCCGACATAGTACCACCGCGTAACGTAGGGGTTCTCCAGCGCCAGCGTGTTGCCGATGATCTGCGTCTGGGCGGTCATCGCGCTGAACCGCAGGGCGAACTTGTCAGCCAGCTGCCAGCCAATGCCCCCGCCCCAGGTCCACTCGGCGGTGAATTTGTCCCCGTTCTCGGAGTTGAGGTCGGTGGCCGGTACCAAGCGTCCACCCTGAGCATAGACCAGGAAGGCCTTCGACTGGGCGTGCGCCGGCCCTGCCGCGCCGAGCAGCAGCACGGTCAGGGCGAGCCCCGCGATGACGGACCGCTTAGCCGGCCTGGTCAAACCGTCGCGCGACCTCCTCCCAGTTGACCACGTTCCACCACGCCGCGATGTAGTCCGGCCGGCGGTTCTGGTACTTGAGGTAGTAGGCGTGCTCCCACACGTCCAGACCGAGGATCGGCGTCTTCCCCTCGGTGAGGGGGCTGTCCTGGTTGGGCGTGCTCGTCACGGCGAGCTTGCCGTTGTCCACCACGAGCCAGGCCCAGCCGCTGCCGAACCGGCCGGCCGCCGCGTCGGAGAACTGCTGCTTGAACGTGTCGAAGCCGCCGAAGGTGGAGTTGATGGCCTCACCCAGCTTGCCGCCGGGCGCGCCGCCGCCGTTGGGACCCATCACGGTCCAGAACAGCGAGTGGTTGGCGTGCCCGCCGCCGTTGTTGCGGACGGCCGTACGGATGCCCTCCGGCACGCCGCCGAGGTTGGTGATCAGCTCCTCGACCGACTTGCCCTGCAGATCCGCGTGCTGCTCGAGCGCCCCATTCAGTTTCGCCACGTAGCCGGCGTGGTGCTTGGAGTGGTGGATCTCCATGGTCCGGGCGTCGATATGAGGCTCCAGGGCGTCGTGGGCGTACGGGAGGTTCGGGAGTTCATGTGCCATGACGGACTGCTCCTCCGGATCGACTAGACTGCGGTGAATCAAACTGGTTGCTTTGTGGGTGAGTAATAAGGCATGGGATACTGACGAACACAAGGGAGACTCCCATGGGACGGAGCGTGCTGCTGACCCTCTGCCTGATGTTGTGTGCGGGACGGATAGCCGCGCAGGAGTCCGGCCGCACTCGGCTCCTGGAGGAGCTCAACTGGCTGCAGATCCGCGAGCTGGTTCCCGACTCGATCCGCACGGTGCTAATCGCTGCCGGCACCGTGGAGCCCCACGGCGTCGTGCACAACGGCGCGGACAACACGGTCCCCTACGAGCTGGCGCTCCGGCTCGCGCCCAGGGTCGGCGCGCTGGTCGCGCCCACCATTCCCTACGGGGTGACCGTGACGCTCGACGAATATCCCGGCACCCTGGGTATCCAGGCGCACACCTTCGAGGAGTACGCCTACGAGTCGCTGCGGGGGCTGGCCCGTGCGGGGTTCGAGAACGTCATCGTGCTGAACGGCCACGGCCCCAACGGCGCGCCGCTGCGGAGCGCCGCCGAGCGGGCCTGGCGGGAGACCGACGCGCGGTTCCTGATCACCGAGTGGTGGTCACTCACCGCCGACCTGGTGCAGGAGATCTGGGGCTCGGAGGGCGGACACGCCGGCAACAACGAGACCGGGGCCGTGCTCGCGGTGCGCCCCGACCTGGTGCACCCGGAGCTCTACACCGGCCCCGAGATGACCACACCCCGGGGCGAGGGCTGGACAGCCTATCCGTTCCCGTCGTCCGTAATCCTCTATAGGGAGGGAGAGGGGTACCCCGAGTTCGACGAGGACAAGGCACGCCGGTTCTTCGCAGGGGTGGTCGATCGACTCGAGACCCTGATCGGCGACGTGATCGCGAAGTGGGACCGCGCGGGCCTATGAGGAGCGAGCCCGCCGGGTCGGGAAGTGTGCGGAAGTCACTTGTCGCCGCGCCCGTCCCTCCCTACGTTCCCGAGCATGCCGGGTGCTGAAGAGGCAGTGCGGGAGCCGCTGAGCGAGGAAGGGCTCCGTATCATCGCCGACGTGGCGGGATACCTCGCCGCGGGCCTGGGATCGGAGGACGTGCTCACCCGGGTGGCCGGCGTGCTGGCGCGGGGGCTCGACTCGGAGGAGTGCCGCGTGTGGGTGCGCACCGCCGACGGGACCGGTTACCGGGCCATCGTGGGGGAGGGCGTTCCCGCGCCCGACGACCAGCGTGCGGAGGATGTGGGACGCTGGCTGAGCGCGGACGAGCCGGTGCAGCGGGAAGGTGACGGCTGGCGGCTGCGCCTCCCGCTGCGCTACGAGGGCGAGCGGCTCGGTGCCCTCGAGGCGATGGTACGCGATGGTCCCAACGCGGCGATGCTCAAGGACGTCGTGGGGATCGTGGCAAATGTGCTGTCGCCGCTCATCGCCTCGTTCGAGCTGTCGGAGGACCTGGCGAGCGAGGTCGCCGCACGCACCCGCGAGATCGAGTCCCAGCGCCGCTTCACTTCCAAGATCATCGACTCCCTCCCGGTCGGCCTGTACGTAATCGACCGCGACTACCGCATTAAGGCCTGGAACCGCAAGCGCGAGACCGGTACGCGGGGCGTGGACCGCGGCGAGGTACTGGGCCGCACCGTGTTTGAGGTGTTGCATCGTCAGCCCAGGGTCCTGCTCAAGCGGGAGTTCGACAGGGCGTTCACGACCGGGCAGATGGAGCAGATGGAGACGGAGTCCACGGCCTCCGGCGATATCCGCAACTACCGGGTCACCAAGGTCCCGATGCGGCTTGACGACGACGACGTGACCCACGTCATCACGATCGGCGAGGACATTACCGACTGGAAGCGGGCCCAGCAGCAGGTATCCCACTCCGAGAAGCTCGCGGCCATGGGTCAGCTAGCCGCCGGCGTGATGCACGAGATCAACAATCCGCTCGCCACCATCGGGGCGTGCGTCGAGGCGCTCACGTTGCGGGCGGAGGAGTTGTCGCAGGCCGAGCGGCAGGGGTACGAGGAGTACCTGCGCATCATCGAGTCGGAGCTGGCGCGCTGCAAATCGATCGTAGACGGGCTGCTGGACTTCTCCCGCCCGAAGGCGCGCGTGAAGAAGCCGGCGCAGGTGAACCAGATCGTCGAAGACGCGCTATTCCTGGTCAAGCATCACTCCAAGTTCAAGGCCATTACGCTGGAGCGAGAGCTCGCCGACGGGCTGCCGGAGATTCAGGCAAACGCCGAGCAGCTCATCCAGGTGTTCCTCTCCATCATGCTGAACGCCATCGACGCCATGGAGGGCAAGGGCGTGCTCACGGTGCGCACCGTGCTCAACCCGGCGCGGTCGGATGAGGTAGTCGTCGAGGTCGCCGACACCGGCATGGGGATCCCGCGGGAGGACATCCCCAAGATCTTCGAGCCGTTCTTCACCACCAAGCACCCCGGGCGGGGCACCGGCCTCGGCCTCTCGATCTGCTACGGCATCGTGCAGGAGCACGGGGGTCGGATCGTGGTTGACTCGCAGCTCGGACAGGGCTCGGTCTTCCGGGTTGCCCTCCCGGTGGAGCAGCCCACAGGAGAGAGTGTGTGAAGGTCCTCGTCGTCGAGGACGATAAGACGGTCGGGCAGTTCGTACGGCGCGGGCTCGAGGAGCAGCGCTACCATGTGGATCTGGTGGAGGAGGGACTGGAGGGATTGGATCGAGCCTCCTCCTCGAGCTACGACGTGATCGTGCTCGACCTGCGGCTTCCCGGGATGTCGGGGGTGGAAGTCCTGCGGATGCTGCGGGACCGCGGGATCGACACGCCGGTGCTGGTGCTCACGGCACAGGACGCCGTGGAATCGAAGGTGCAGGCGCTGCGCACCGGGGCCGACGACTACGTGACGAAGCCGTTCGCGTTCGAGGAGCTGCTGGCCCGCNNTAGCCGACCTCACGATCGACACCGGCAAGCACGAGGTGCGGCGGGGGGGGTCCGCGATCGAGCTCACGCCCAAGGAATACGCCGTGCTCGAGTACCTGGCGCGGAACGCCGGCCGGGTCATGTCCCGCACGCTCATCACCGAGTACGCCTGGGACTATCACTTCGACCCGGGCACCAACATCGTGGACGTGGTGATCAACCGCCTGCGCAAGAAGGTGGACCACGGCTTCAAGCCCAAGCTGATCCACACCATCCGCGGCGTGGGCTACGTGTTGAAGGCGGACTGAGTCGCGATGCAGACCATCCGCGGGCGCCTGGCGGTGGGTTACGCCGTGGCGTTGGGCGCCACGATCTTCATCTTCGCCGCGATCATCTACTATGTGCAGGGCTCCCAGGCATTCGCCGAGCTGGATATCCGCGTGCGCGTGGAGTCGGAGCTCATCGCGGCCATCCTCATCGAGTCTTACCGCGCCCGTGATACGGTCGTGGTGCGCGACCCCCAGACCGGGGGCCTGGTGCTGACACCGGACGTGGCCTCGCTGCTGGAAGGCGTGCCGGGCTACGTCCTCATCGTCGGGCAGCGGCGAACGTTGATTCACCTCTCCGCCGACGCGCGCGCGCTTCCCTTCGGCTCGGCCCAGGCGCTCATAGACGTCGCGGAGTCTCCCGACACGACGGGACGCTTCGGGCTGGTGAATCTAGCTGCGCCGGTGGGTCCCGTGCGCTACTACGTCCGCCCCATCACCGATGCCGGCACCCAGGTGACTGCGGTGGTCTCGGGGACCCCGACCTCCGGGTTCGTGGTGAGCCCGCCGCGGCTGCTCACCGCCATGCTGTGGACGGCGCCCTTCGTGATCGCGGCGTCCATCTTCATCGGCTACCTGCTCGTGGGGCGCACCCTGCGCCCGGTCAACCAGATAGTGGACGAGGTGGAGGCGATCACCGACGGCCGTAGCCTGCACCGGCGCCTCGCGGAGCCCGACACCCAGGACGAGCTCGGGCGCCTCAGCGGGACGCTGAACGCCATGCTGGCCCGGCTGGAGCGGAGCTTTGCCACCCTCAGGCGCTTCACCGCGGACGCCAGTCACGAGCTCAAGACACCGCTGACCGTGCTGCGCTCCGGCATCGAGCGGTCCATCACGCACCCCGAGACGCCGAACGACGTGATGGCCATGCTGGAAGAGACGCTGTTCGAGGTGAACCGCATGGCGGAGCTCGTGGACTCACTGCTCACCCTGGCGCGGGCCGATGAGGGCCGGGCGCCGCTGCACCTCGACGAGGTGGATCTCCGAGAGATTCTCTCGGAGGTCGCCGAGACGGCAAGCATCTTGGGGGAACAGGCGGGAGTCGATGTGGAAGTGGACGTACCGCGCGATCCCGTCCACATGCGGGTGGACCGCAGCCGTGTGCGCCAACTCCTGATGAACCTGCTCACCAACGCCATCAAGTACACCGCCGCGGGCGGCAACGTGTGGATCAACTCGACGTTCGAGGACGGCCGAGTGGTCCTCACGGTGCGCGACGCGGGAATTGGCATCGCACCGGGGGACCTGGCCAACATCTTCGACCGGTTCTGGCGCGCCGATCCGGCCCGGAGCCGCACGGGCGCGCGCCCCGGGGCCGGCCTGGGGCTCGCGATCTCCAAGTGGATCGCCGAGGCGCACGGCGGATCCATCGAGGTGCAGAGCCGCCCGGGGCGCGGAACCACGTTCACCGTCACGCTCCCGGTGGGGCGAGACCAGGAACCCACCTAGTCCCCCGGCCGGGGGCTTCCCCACGCAGTGCCTGGTGCGGCGCCGCCGGCGCGACGGTCCGTCGGCGACAGATGGCCGTAACTCGATTGTTAGGGTTTTGTAATCTTCCTTGTAATGCAGTGCACAGCTTCGCGGTAGCCAACCGTGTCCCCCCCGGGTAGAATAGGTACCGACCGCCAACTGCACCTGGAGGTAAGGCGTGTTTGACGTCCTAATCGAATCCGACCGCAGGGGACGCCGCGATTTCAAAGGGACGATTCTCGGCATGCTATCGTCCACGGTGTTCCAGGTGTTAGTGGTTGTGGCCGCGGTATTCGCGACCATGGGCGTGGCTGAGGAAGTGACCGAAATCCAGATGGACACCATCATGCTCACGCTCGATGAGCCTGAGCCGGAAGAGGAACCGGAAGAGGAAGAGCCGCCTCCGGTCATCACTTCGCTCAATCCGCCGCCCAAGGGATTCCAGGTACTGACCGCCCCGGTGGACATTCCCACCGAGATCCCGCCGATCAACCTCGAGGAGCGGTTCGACCCGCGCGACTACACCGGCGTGGGCGTCGAGGGCGGTGTGTTCAGCGGCGTGGAGGGTGGCACGGGTCCCGTGGACCTGAATCAGGTCTTCGCGGAGGCAGTGGTGGACGAGGTCCCCGAGCGGATCTCCTGCCCGGTGCCCGACTACCCGCGGATGATGCAACAGGCGAACATCCAAGGGCAGGTCCTGCTCCAGTTCGTAGTGGAAACGGACGGTCACGTACGGTCGGGGACGATCGAGACGCTGAGCTCGACGCACCGTGCGTTCGAGCGGCCGGCCAGAGACATGATCTCCAAGTGCCTATTCCGGCCTGGTCGCGTCCGGGCGAGCCCGGTGCGGGTGCTCGTGCAGATGCCGATCGTTTTCAATCTGTTGGGCAGGCGTTAGCCCCCAAGCTCATAGACTGCTTTCGACCGATCTCGTAACGGAGGCTTACTAGACCATGGAAGTCTCACTACTCATCCTCTGGCAAGACGCCGGCTGGTTCGCGCGGGGGATCATCATCCTCCTGGGCTTCATGTCCGTCATCTCGTTGGGCACTGGTGCGCAGAAGTGGTGGCGGTTCCGCAAGGCACGCAAGGCGACAGCGAACTTCGCACCAGAGTTTGCCAGGTTCCTCCAGGAAGAGCAGCTCGACCAGGCGATCGAGCTCGCCGAGGAGGCCAAGGACTCACACGTGGCACGGGTGCTCGGCGAGGCCCTCGCCGAAGTGAAGCCGCTGCTGCGTGATCGGGCCACGATCACCAGTGCCGACATCAATTCCGCGGAGCGGGCCATCGAGCGGCAGATGCTCATCATTCTGGCCGAGCTGAAGCGGGGCCTGGGCATTCTGGCCACCGTGGGTGCGACGGCGCCGTTCGTCGGGCTGCTCGGCACCACGATGGGCATCGTGAACTCCTTCACGGGCATGGCCACGAGCGGCACCGGCGGTCTGGCCGCCGTGTCGGCGGGTATCGCCGAGGCGCTCATCACGACCGCGTTCGGTCTGGCCGTCGCGATTCCGGCGGTGTGGCTGTACAACTACTTCCAGACCAAGGTCGAGAACATGACCGTGGAGATGACCTACACGTCGAAGGAGCTGATCGACTTCCTGATCAAGAGCGTCGGCAGCGAGTTCGGTCGGTCGATCTTCACCAAGGAGTTCCAGGCGCAGCAGGCAGCCGCGTCCCAGCACGTCAGCCAGTAGCCGGGCGACGAAAGCCCCTAGCGAGGAGTAGCTGACTTATGGGTATGCAGGTAGGCGGGCCTGAGCACGGCGTCAAGTCGGAACCCAACGTGGTGCCGATGATCGACATCATGCTGGTGCTGCTGATCATCTTCATGATCGTGACACCCGTGATCTCGTCCGGCTTCCAGGCCCAGATGCCGATGGGCAAGAACATCGAGGCACGCCCCGAGGAGCCCGAGGACGTGATCCTCGGCATCGACCAGGAGGGCACGTTCTATCTCGACCCCGGCACGGGAGAGATCGGTATCGTGCCCGAGGACCAGCTCGCAGATGTGCTCCAGCAGGTCTTCGAGAACCGGACCAAGGACAAGATCCTGTACTTCAGGGCTGATCAGACCCTCGAGTTCGGGCGCGTGCAGGAGGCGATCGAGGTCGCCCGAGGGGCCGGGGTGCGAGTACTCGCCGCGGTAATGGAGGAGAAGCGTGAAGGACGCGGCAGCATTCTCGAGCGCGCGGGGAGGTAACGAGCCATGGCACTGAAACTTCCCGAGGGCGGCGCGGAGCCCAACCACGAGCCCAACGTCGTGCCGATGATCGACATTCTGCTGGTGCTGCTGATCATCTTCATGATGCAGGTGCCGCTGTCGCGCAAGGCGATGGACGTGCAGGTGCCGCCCGATGTGCGGAGCCGGCAACAGCAGTCGTCCGGGCCCAGCAACAACATCGTGCTGGACCTCAAGGCCGACGGCACCTATGAGATCAACGGCGATCCGGTGGAATACCTGGCACTCGACGCGCGTTTCCACAGGATCTACGACAACCGGCCGGCGAAGATCCTGTTCGTGAGGTCGGCGCCCAACCGGCTGTATCAGGAGGTTGTGGAGGCGATGGACATCGCCCGCGGCGCGGGCGTGCAGGTCATCGGTTTCACACCGCCGGAACGTAGTAGCGAGGATTGACCGAGACGATCGTCGTCTAGCGGGCGTATCGGGCGCGGGGGCCGTGAAACCGCACAGTCTCCGCGCCCGTGGTGTATACTGAGGTATGAGCCGCGCACGGCGTGTGCCTACGGTGCGGCTACCGCGGACGCGGGAGCGCTTCGGCTCCGGAGTGGCGGTCTCGGCTCTGGTGCATGGCGGCCTCGTGCTCGCCCTGGTCGCAGGCGCCGCCACCTCGCGCGAGGCCTTCCGGGGCGTGGGTGGCTCGGGGCCGGCGGGCGGCGGTGGTGGGGGCGCGACCGTGGTGCGGTACATTGAGCTCTCCTCCGTCGCGGCCGACCAGAGCGCTGCGCCCCAGCAGCAACAGGCGGAGCATGTTCCCACCGTGCAACTCGCTCTCCCCCAGCCCGATCTCGAGACCGTTCCGGAGGAGGCCACCCGGTTGAGTCTCACCGGCATCACCCGGCCCGTGGTGGAGATCGCCGCGGGGGAGGGGGGTGCAGGGAGGGGACGGGGAAGGGGAAGCGGTAGCGGTGGGGGTAGCGGTAGTGGCCAAGGCTCCGGCATCGGTGCCGGGACGGGACCGGGAGCGGGTGGAGGAGGCGGCGCGGCCTTTCCTCCCGAGCCACGTTTCATCATTGTTCCGGCGGACCGGCCCGCGTCGGTCCGTGGGATGCAGTTCCAAGTGACCTTCTGGGTGGACGCCGGCGGACGGGTGACCAAGGTGGAGGTCGAGCCAGCCATCGGTGATGCGGGGTACCGCAGGAAGTTCCTGGAGCAGATGTACCAGTTCCAGTTCAATCCCGCGCGCACCGCGGACGGCACGCCCGTGAGCGGACACGTCGTCATCCCCATCACGCTGTAACCGAGCACAACGGCGGGGCACGAGCGCGTGACGCTCCCGTCGCGGGAGCGCCGGCCCGGACTGCTGTAGGACGCCATAACGAGCGAAGGGAGAGTGCACGTGCAGAGCATGCGTTTGCCACGAGCGGCCTGGATCACCGCGCTCATGACCGTCCTCTGGATTCCGGCGCTCGAAGCGCAGGAGATCGAGGTCGACATGCCCAGCGCGATCCTCAGAGGGATCGGGTTCTCGGTTGAGGTGGCAACGCCGCGCTCCCTGGACACCGTCGCGGCCACGCTACGCACCGCAGACGGAAGGCTGCTGGGTGAGACGCGCATCCCTCCGGTCGGGGACGTCGTGTTCCGCGGTGTGGTGGTGGAGAGGCGCTCCGAGCTCCCCCTCGTGCTCACCGTGGGTGAGACCCGTGAGGAGCTATCCCGCCCTGTCCTCCCGGCGTGGTTCAGCATTCTCCCGCCGCTCATGGCCATCGCACTGGCGCTGGTCTTCCATCAGGTGGTGAGCAGTCTGTTCCTGGGTATCTGGCTGGGGTGTCTGTTCCTCGCCGGCTACAATCCCTTCGCCGCGTTCTTCATGACCATCGACCGGTTCATCATGCCTGCGCTTGCCGATGCCGATCACGCGTCGATCGTGATCTTCACATTGCTACTCGGCGGCATGGTCGGCGTGATGACACGGATGGGTGGCACGCAGGCGATCGTTCGGGCGGTCACCCCGCTGGCGACCTCCCGGCGCCGCGCTCAGTTTGCCACGTGGCTCGCCGGGCTCGCGATCTTCTTTGACGACTACGCGAACACACTGCTCGTCGGCAACACGATGCGGCCCCTCACCGATCGCCTGCTGGTGTCGCGTGAGAAGCTGGCCTACATCGTGGACTCGACGGCGGCCCCGGTCGCGGCAATCGTGTTCGTTTCCACGTGGGTCGGCTACGAGATCAGCCTGATTGATGACGGGATGCGGTTGGCGGTGGAACAGGGGGTGGCCTCAGGCGCCGCAGCTGAGCAACTGGTGTCCACGTCGGCCTTCGGCGTCTTCCTGATGTCGATCCCGTACCTGTTCTACCCCATTCTGGCCATCTTCGCGGTCGCACTGTTCATCATCTCTAAGCGTGACTTCGGTTCGATGCTCGTTGCGGAGCGCCGCGCCGTATCGGGCGGCGGCGTGCACCGACCCGGCGCGCAGCTCGCGGCAGACATGGAAGGGGAGCTGGGGTCCCCGCCCGATGGCGCACCGTCCCGGTGGTGGAACGGCGTGATTCCGGTGATTGCCGTGGTGGTGACCGTGGTTGCGGCGCTCCTGTGGACGGGCACTCGCGGCCTGGCGGAAGCCGGCGTGACGGGATTCCAGGAGACGTCACGCTACATCCTCGACAACACAGACGCCTTCTCTGCGCTGCTTTGGGGCTCGCTGCTGGGATGCACGGTGGCCATCGCGCTGGCCACGACGGAGCGGATCCTGTCGCTCTCGGAATCGCTCTCCGCCATGGTCGGCGGGATGAAAGCCATGATGGTGGCCATGATCATCCTGGTCCTGGCGTGGTCGCTGGGCGAAGTGACGAGCGCTTTGTCCACGGCGCCGTTCCTGGCGAGCGTGCTGTCGGAGCGTCTTCCCCTCGCGCTGCTTCCCGTGGTGGTGTTCGTGGTCTCGGCCGCGGTGGCGTTCGCGACCGGCACCTCATGGGCCACCATGGCGATCCTCATTCCGCTGGTGGTCCCCTTATCGGTGGCGCT
>JABAOH010009249.1_pt2 | contig 16146 bp, 13 predicted proteins | sample 7062181 | NCBI WGS metagenome assembly JABAOH01 (sample SAMN14538630, study PRJNA623070) | marine sediment metagenome | biome: marine biome [ENVO:00000428]; feature: marine pelagic biome [ENVO:01000023]; material: deep marine sediment [ENVO:00002113]; isolation source: pool of 5 deep marine...
GCCTATGCCACGACCAGCGGTTGCCGTCACAACCACCTCGGGGCCTATTTCGGCGGCCGGCCGGTGGCCGATTGCCGCTCCTGCGACAACTGCACTGCCCCCACCTTCACCCCCAAAGAACGCCCGGTGAAAAAAGCCCCGCCGTCCATCCATCCGGCCGGGGCCATCCTCCAGTGCGTGTCACACCTGCCTTTCCCTATGGGCAAGACTGGCCTGTCCAAGGTGTTGAAGGGTTCCATCGCCAGCAGCGTCAGGTCAGACCGTTGCCCCGAGTACGGAGCCCTGGCTTACCTCTCTTTGAACGCCATCGGCCAGCAGATCGAGCTCCTGATCGCCGAGGGCTATCTGAGCCGCGACGAAAAGCACAAATTCCGCCTCATCGCCCTGACGGAAAAGGGCAAAAAGGCCCTGCGCGACCCTTCGTTGCTGCCCGATGTGCTTCCAACGCCTCCTGCCAGGAGGGAGAAAGACAAAGTGGAAAAGCAGGACATTGCTGATGAGGCCGAAGTAGATGAGGAACTGTGGCAGCGGCTGCGAGCGTGGCGGTTAGAACAGGCCCGCTCCCAGGGTGTGCCTCTCCATTTCGTCTTTCACAAAGCCACCCTGCGACGCATCGCCGCTCTGCGACCGGCCGACCTGGACGAACTGGCTTCCATCAAAGGCATCGGCCCCAGCAAGCTGGAAAAGTATGGGCAGGAGGTATTGAGTATTGTCAATGGTGTCAAATAGAAACTTGCCATAGCCTGAAAGTTATGCTATCATATATCATAACTTACTGCTGAGAGGGTGATACGATGAAACGCACAACGATCATGGCCGACGAAGGGACCTTGCTAGAATTGAAAGCTATCGCCCAGCGGCAGGGCAAATCCACCTCCCAGGTCATCCGTGAGGCCCTGGCCGAGTATGTGGTGACCCATCGGGCCGATGGGCGGCACAAAAACCCACTGCTGGCTCTGGTGGGTTTGTTCGATGGCGGCCCCGGTGATACGTCGGAACGCATTGAGGAGATTTTAGAAGAAGAGATAGATCCAATATCAGGTTGGAGTTATCGCTGATGACCTGCATCGTGGACTCTGGTTTCCTCTATGCTTTGATCAATAGCCGCGAAGACAGGCACCGGGATGTGTCTGAAGTCGTTGAGTTGCTGGAAGAGCCCATGGTTTTGCCCATCAGCGCGTTGACTGAGGTTTGCTATATGATTGGTCGGGACCTGGGACCAGCAGAATTAGCGGCGTTTGTACAGAACCTTGCTAATGGCGACCTGATCCTTGAGGGATTGACGCGCGATGACCTGCGGCGGATAGCGGGCGTGCTGGCCAAATACGCCGATGCCCGCGTGGACTTTGTAGATGCCACCATCGTCGCCCTGGCCGAGCGGCTGAAAGTCACCCGCATTCTCACATTGGACCGGCGTCATTTCGAGTTGTTCCGGCCACAGCACTGCACTGCATTCGAAATTCTGCCTTGAATGTTCAATTGGGAGAAGGAGCAGACTCGATCATGGGAGATAAGGTGCTCATCTCCCGCCAACGTTCAAAGTCGGTGGACGAATTCCGCGACACTGAATTTGACTTCGTTATCACCGTGTGCTATCATGCGGCTAGGAATTGCCCTCTGTGGTTGGGGCCGGTGCAGGTGCAGCACATAAAGTTTCCCGACCCGGCGGCGGCCAGCGGCAGTGAGGCCGAGCGGCTGGAGGTGTTCCGCCAGGTGCGGGATGATCTTCGCCAGGAAATATTCCGTTATCTGGCGGAGATGGAAGGGACGGCGACGAAGGGAGGATTCTATGCGACCCCGAGAAACCTTTGAGCGGGAACTGCAACACCTCCAAGACGAGGTGTTGGTTATGGGCAGCATGGTAGAGAAGGCCATCATCGAGTCGGTAGAGGCTCTCAAAAAGCGGGACTTGGAAGCAGCACGAGAACTGATTGCCCAGGACCGTATATTGAACGAGAAGCGTTTTGCTACTGAGGACGCCGCTCTGGCCCTCATCGCCACTCAGCAGCCCATAGCCGGCGACTTACGTACCATCGCTGCTGTGCTGGCCATCATCAGCGAACTGGAACGAATTGGGGATTACGCCAAAGGCATCTCCAAAATCAACCTGATGATGGGGGAGACGCCTTTGCTCAAGCCCCTCGTGGACATCCCTCTCATGGCTGAGAAGGCGCGGAATATGCTCCACCAGGCGCTGGAAGCCTTTGTGCAACGGGATGTGGACCTGGCCCGCGCCATCCCTGACGAAGATGATGAGGTAGACGCCCTCTACAATCAGGTCTACCGGGAACTGCTCACCTTCATAATAAACGACCCAACCACTATTGATCAGGCTACCTACCTGCTGTGGGCGGCCCACAACCTGGAACGCGCCGCCGACCGGGTGACCAACATCTGTGAGCGGGTGGTCTTTACCGTCACGGGAGAGATGATGGAGATGGATGTGGATGAGAGTGGGCTCGTGGGCATCCATTGATGAGTAACTCAATTGAGGGGGACGGAGGAGTTGAATCTTCGGCTGAGCATCAGGCTTACTCCTTAAAGTAGAATGGTCTGTGCCAAAAAGGTACAGCGCAGAACTGTGTGTCATAGGGCAAGATGGCTGTTGTTGCACGTAGGCTTGTACCCCTATAGGCCTATGCGCATCTACAGCCAATTTGTCCTTCCGGGGACATTGGGTTTGCCTTAGCACGTTGTTTGTGATAAAATACCAGGCGCAGGAGTGGGGCTCCAATTCCCAATACCCCTCGAAGCCAGGATTTGGAGAGGGTTCTCAAACGAGTGTGACTCGGATGAGCGTTGTAGATGAGATTAAGGAAAGACTGGATATAGTTGACGTCATCTCGGGTTACGTCTCCCTCAAAAAGGCAGGGCGCAACTTCAAAGGGCTGTGTCCCTTCCACGCTGAGAAGACGCCCTCTTTCATCGTCTTCCCCGACACCCAGAGCTGGCACTGTTTCGGCGCCTGCGGCACGGGTGGCGATGTCTTCAGCTTTGTCATGAAGCGGGAGAACATGGAGTTCGGCGAGGCCCTGCAACTGCTGGCCAAGCGAGCCGGGGTGGAACTGGCACCCAGAGGACCAGCCGAAACCGCCGAGGAAAAGCGCAAAGAGCGCCTGCGGGAGATCAACGCCGCTGCCGCTCAGTACTTTCACAATCTGCTTCTGCAATCCAGGGAAGGAGCCAGGGCCAGGGAATATCTGGCCCGGCGAGAGATCGCCTCAGACACCATCAGCACTTTTCAGTTGGGCTATGCCCTGGATGCCTGGGAGGCTCTGAAGGGTCACCTCGTCGGTCGGGGCTACGAAGTGGCCGACATCCTGGCCGCTGGCCTCATCGTCGAGCGAGAGGGAGGCGGCTACTACGACCGCTTCCGGGGGCGGCTGATCTTCCCCATCCGTGACATGCGCGGCCAGGTCATAGGCTTCGGCGGGCGCGTGCTGGACGATGGCCTACCCAAATACCTCAACTCTCCTCAGACACCCCTCTTTGACAAGAGCAGCGTCCTTTACGGCATAGACCTGGCCAAAGGAGCCATCCGCCGGGAGAACATGGCTGTCATCGTCGAAGGCTACATGGACGTGCTGATGGCTCACCAGCACGGCATCGCCAACGTGGTCGCTTCTATGGGCACAGCCCTGACCGAAGCTCAACTCAGGCTCCTGAAGAGGCTGACCAAGAAATTCACCCTGGCTCTGGACGCCGACGCTGCTGGTGACCAAGCCACCCTACGTGGTCTGGCCGTGGCCAGAGAGACCCTGGATCGCCAGATCGTGCCTGTTCCTACCCCACGCGGTCTGATCAGCTATGAAGGCCGTCTGGACGCTGAAATTCGGATCATCACCCTGCCTGAGGGCAAGGACCCCGACGAGGTCATCAGAGAGAGCCCAGATCGCTGGAACGAGTTGGTGCAAGCGGCCCTGCCGGTCGTTGATTACTACTTTGAAGCCCTTACCTCTGACCTTGACCTGACCTCGGCCAAAGGCAAATCAGAAGCCGTGCGCAGACTGTTGCCCATCATCCGAGAGATAACCGATAGCACGGAACAGACCCATTACGTTCAGAAACTGTCTCGCCTGGTCAGAGAGGACGAAAGAAAGCTTCAGGCCAGGCTGAAGGGCAAAAGTAAAAGACGGGTAGAGATAGTCCCGCAGCAAAGAGGAGGTCCCCTTTCGAGCCTGCCTGGGCTTCCTGAGGCTGAGAAATACTGTCTTTTGCTGTTCCTGAAGGAACCCGACCTGATCCTGGAAGCGGAGACCTTGCTGCAAGAGCTAGACCTTGGGAGCCTGGCCCCTGACGATTTCGACCAGGTTGAAAACAGAGAAATCTTTGTCGCCTGGCGCGAATATCTGAAGAACCGAGAAAACGGCTTTGACTTGGAAGAGTTTCAATCGGCGCTGGATACACCTTTGCAAACCCATCTTGCAAAACTGCTGGCCGAGTACATTCCATCCGAGGATGAAGCCGTAAAAGACATCGGTCGGAGTGTTTTAAAGCTTCGAGAGCGCAAACTCAGAACACAGAACGAGATGCTGCCTTTTCTTCAGTCAGAGGCCGAGGAACAAGGCGATTGGGAAGCCCTTACGCGGTATAAACAGATGGTGGTTGACAACGCCAACCAGTTGGGTAGAATACAACATGCTCTCAAGGCCCGGACGCTCTTTGGCCGAAGGGAAGCTGCTCGTGATACTTTGTTGTGAAATCTTCATTGTGGCAGGAGTGGGTCGTACACCTGAGAGGCTGACAAACAATGGCCAAGCGATCTAAGCAGAAGTCAGGTGTGGAGAAATTGCTTGCCAAAGGCGGGGAGCAAAAACATCTCACTAAAGAGGATGTTCTGGAAGCCCTTCCCGAAATGGAATTGGATGGCGAAAAGATGGATCCCATCTATGACCTCCTCATTCGAGAGGGGGTTAATGTGATGGATGCTGACGGCTCGTCTGATGAGGATAATCTGGCCAATGCAGAAGGAGCTGAGTTGAAAGAAAGGCCGGAGAAGAGTGAAGCCGAAAAAGAGGACATGGACCCCTCTGTCGAGCCTCTCCTTGATTTGAGCAGTCCCGAGCTGACCAATGATCCTGTCAGGATGTACCTGCGGGAAATCGGCCGTGTGTCCCTCTTGACTGCTGAGGAAGAGGTAAGCCTGGCCCAAGCAATTCAGCGGGGTGATAGGGCCCGTTACCGCTTGAAATTGAGAAGAGGTGATCTTACCCCCAAAGAAAGGGCCAAACTCCAAGCAGAGGCACGCGAGGGAGAGTTGGCACGCAGGCGTCTGGCGGAGGCCAATTTGCGCCTGGTAGTGAGCGTGGCCAAGCGCTACATCGGTCGTGGTATGTCTTTCTTGGACTTGATTCAAGAGGGGAACATCGGCTTACTCAGAGCCGTGGAGAAATTCGATCACCGCAAGGGTTACAAATTCTCAACCTACGCCACCTGGTGGATCCGTCAGGCCATCAGCCGAGCCATCGCCGACCAGGCTCGCACCATCCGCGTCCCCGTGCACATGGTGGAAGCTATCAACAAACTGGTGCGCACCCAACGGCGCCTCTTGCAAGAGATGGGGCGAGAGCCTTCTCCCGAGGAAATCGCCCTGGAGATGAATCTGCTCTCCCAAGAAGATAAACTCGCCTATGAGGAGGCCACAGCCACAGGCGGGGCTGTGGACCCGGCCCTGGAGAGGAGGATCAGACGGGCGGCATTCAAAGTGAGGCGAATCATGAGAGTGGCCCAGGAACCCATGTCTCTGGAGACGCCCATCGGCAGTGAGGAAAACAGTTACCTGGGTGATTTCATTGAAGACGAATCCCTGCCCGGCCCTGTAGATGCTGCTTCGCGCCAGTTGTTGAAGGAACAGATGTCCGATATCCTCGATTCCTTGAGCGAACGGGAGCGTCAAGTCCTGGAGATGCGCTTTGGCTTGAAGGATGGGCAGGGGCGCACTTTGGAAGAGGTCGGACAGGAATTCGGTGTGACGCGGGAACGTATCCGCCAAATCGAGGCCAAAGCCCTCAGAAAGCTTCGCCACCCTATCCGCAGCAAAAAACTGAGGGACTATCTGCGATGAGCTTGACTAATTAGCTCATGGGGTGTATAATATGTTCAATGCTCCTCGGTAGCTCAATTGGTAGAGCGGCCGGCTGTTAACCGGTTGGTTGTAGGTTCGAGTCCTGCCCGGGGAGCCAGTTGCCAATGGAGGAGCACAGAGACCGCCAGCGTATGCACGCTGGCGGTCTTGCTTTTTCTTACAAGTGGGCTCCCATGGGGGCAAAGCTCTCTACCGAGCCCCTGCTCGGCATCGTAGTTAGTACACGGCGGTGCAAATGAGTCACCGGTTATCAGGGTAAAAGGGAGCATCCTGAGCCGTGCCCTGAGCCCGTCGAAGGGTAGGCCGAAGGCCGTATCGAAGCCTGTCCTGAGTTGCATGGTGAGCCCATCGAACTGCCAGTCGAAGGGGGTGCGGCTTAAGCGGCGATCCGTTGCAAACCCGCACCCTTCGATACGCTTCTCCGCTATCGCTACGAAGCTACTCAGGATGCTTTCATCTGCGATTGGGCGAAGGTCTCCTGACCGAGCCCTACTCGGCAGCCGGGAGACNNGCTACTCAGGATGCTTTCATCTCTCTTGGGCGAAGGTCTCCGACTGCTCCCACGCTCGGCGGCGGTGACGTATCCGCTTATCCGCTCACTATCCGCCGCCGGAGCGCCCCGGCTTCATCATAGGCCACCTTGTAGGTGTAGTCCGGCGGGCCGTCGCAGGTGGCCAAGCGGCGCGCCTCCCTGGCGTGTTCCAGTGCCGTCTCCTCGTCCCCTCCCTCCAGCGCCATCTGTGCCAGAAAGAGATGCACATCTGCCCCTTGCAGGACGTAGCCGCAGCGTTCGGTGATGACCAGGGCTTCCTGGGCCAGGCGCAGGGCTTCGGCCCGCGCGCCCGTGGCCGCTCGCAGCCGGGCCAGGTCCAGCAGGATGTCCGCTTCGTGGTCCACCATGTTGCTGCCTCGGCAGCGGGTCAGCGCCTCGCTCAGGTGGCGGTCGGCCTCGGCTAGATCGCCGTTGGCCCGGTGCGCAGCGCCCAGCAGCCAGTGGGCGCGCACGTAGTCTCGTTCGACTGGGCTATATCTGCGGGCGTGTTCATCCGCCAATTCCAGCGCTTGGCGGGCGGCCTCTAGCGCAGCCCTAGCATCTCCCATCAGTAAAGCGCGCAAGGCCCAATAGGCCCTCACAACGGATACGAGGTTTGTTCTTTCTACCCCGGTTCCATCAAAGACCTCCTGGGCCATTGCCAAGTGTCGCTCGGCCTCGTCAAAGACGCTCCGGTACGCCAGCAACCGCCCCAATTCCAGGTGCCCAATCGCCTCCGTGGGCGCGTCCTCGATCCCCCGGCGCAGGGCAATCCGGCGGTGCAGGTTGGCCTCGGCCGCCCGCAGTGCACCGATAGCCGTTTGCTGAAAGGCCAAGTTCCCCAGGCCGGTGGCGAGGTTTACCTTGTCGCCTCGCGTCTCAAAGGAAGCGTTCATCTGCTCAAACAGCGGCACCGCCCGGCGGGGCTGGCCGCTGAGGCTGTAGCTGTTGGCCAGGGCGTTCAGCGTCCAGGCCTGGGCGCTCTCGCCTTTTAAGCGCGGTAGGGCGGCCTGCCCTGAGCCTGTCGAAGGGTCGCCGTCGGGGAAGAGGGCTCGCAGTAATTCGATACGCAACTGATAGGCGCCGAACTGGTAGTAGGTGGCTTGGTTGATGCGGTCACGGAAGAGTGTGAAAGTCTCATCGTACAACCCGGCCCGCACGGTGTGATGGTACAGCTCGATCACCGGTGCCAGGTCCTCCAGGCGCTGCACCCGCTCCGGCGGTGGCACGGCGGCAAAATAGTCCCGCAGTTGGCCGTGGGCCGCCTCCCGCTCGGCGCCGCCCAGCCGGTCGTAGGCGTAGCGGCGCACGATGGGGTGCAGGTCGTAGCGGTGGGTCTGGCGGTCGTGGTGCAGCAGGCCGCGGGCCACCAGGTCCCGCAGGTCGGCGTCAAACTCGGCCAAGACTTCCGAAGTCTCCGAGACTTCGGAAGTCTGGACCGCCCGTAGGGCCTCATAGCCCACCGCCCCCCGGAAGCAGGCGATGCGGCTGAGCAACTGCTGGCGGGCGGGCGTCAGGTTGTCGTAGGCCTGGGCCAGCACGTGGTGGCGGCGGGCCACCAGGTCGCCGCTCACGTCCAGGCGGCGGGCGGCGGCTATGTCGCCGGGCTGCTGCAGGTCGCGGGCCACCAGGCCGGCCAGCAGGCGCAGGCTCAGGGGATGGTAGCCGTAGGGCGCGCAGGCCGCCTCGATCTCGGCGCGTGCCCCACGGACGCCTTGGGCGCGGAAGAAAGCCACCGCGTCGGCCGGCTGCATCTGGGTCAGCTCTTCCTCCCGGCAGCCCTGCAGCAGGTCGCCGCCGTGGCTTTCCAGGGCGCGGGGCCGCAGGCGGGTGGTCATCAGCACTTTGCTCCGCATCCCCGGCAGGCTGGCTACGCCCCGCAAAAAGTGCTCGGCAAGTGGGCTGACACAGTCCGTGTAGGACAAGTTGCCAACTTGTCCTACTTCATCCCCCTGGTAGGCAGCGTCCATGCCGCTGTAGGCGCGCAGGGCCCGCTCAAAGCCATCCAGGAGCAGCAGGATGCCGGGCTGGCGCAGCAGGCGCAGCAACTCGTCGGCCTGTTGGCGCGGGCCGAGGCCGCGGGGGTCAACGCCCAGGTAGGCCAGGGTCTCCTGCAGGAAGATGTCGAAACTGGGCTCGTCGTAAAAGCTCCACCAGACCACGCGGGGCCAGCGGGTCGGGTCCACGTCGTGCAGCAGCCAGTGCCAGCCCAGGGCGCTCTTGCCAAAGCCGCCAGGGCTCGCAGCACCAGCAGCGGGTGGTCGCGGTCCGTGTTCAGCCATTGGCTCAGCATCTCCCGCTCGGCGGCCCGCCCGGTAAAGTTGGGCGGCATGGGGTAGGGATGCTTCAGGCACCACCCCGCCCGCGTGGGCTCCTCCGGCGCTTCCTGCACCGGCGGCGCGCCCAGGGCGGTCAGCAACTGGGTCCAGGCGATGCCCCAGTCCTCCGGCTCGGCAAAGTCCACGTAGGTCAGGTAGCGGATGCGCAGAGGAAGCCTACACTTCTCCCTAAGCAGCGGGATCAGCCGACGCTCTTGATTGGCGGGGTCCAGCACTTGCAGCATCAACGTCTCGAACTTGGTCCAGGCACTTTCCAGGTAGTCCGGTGTCAGGATCAGCAGTGTTTTGCGGCTGGTCAGCACAGCCCGTTCCATCTCGTCCGCGCTGGGCGCCCCCGGTTCAAAGTCTCGGAAGTCAATGCAGACTTCCAATCCCGCCGCTTCCAGGCGCTGCAACAATTCGCCTCGCACCCAGGCCCGGTCTTTGGAGCTGTAGGAAACAAAGACGTCGTAGGCGTACTCGGCAAGCTCGTTCATCGGCACCCTCCTGCCCGGCCATTGTGCTGATTACATTAACATTGTACCATACGTTGGCTAATGGAGCAAGCAAAGAGCCAAGAATTGGAAATTCCTGGCTGAAATTGAGAAGCGCCCTCAGGCGCTGAACCAAGGCCCTGAGGGGCCTTCTCAGCTTCAGGCGGCGAATTCCATTCGGCGGCTGTCCGGACGTTGGTCCCGTAGAAAAAGCAAGCGGGGCCGAGATATCTCGGCCCCGCTCTATCCCCTTTGCTCGAAGCGGGTCCGTGACCCGCGTCTTGTGCGGCCAGAGCCGACAGGTCACGGACCTGTCGGGAGCAATGGTCGCCTCTCTAAGCCTGGACAGCTTCTTCTTCCGGTTCTGGTTCCAGCACCCAGGTGGCGGTCTCGTCGCGCAGGTAGCGGTCCATGTCGGCTGCGGCGCTCTTGCCGGCGCCCATGGCGCTGATGACCGTGGCCGCCCCGGTGACAATGTCGCCACCAGCCCATACGGCCTCTCGGGTCGTCCGGCCTGTGGCCTCGTCGGCTACCACCGTACCCCAGCGGGTCCGCTCCAGGCCGCCCGCGTCGGTAAAGACCATGGGGTTGGGCCGGGTGCCCAGAGCCATGATCACGGTATCCACGTCCATATCGAACTCGGAGCCCTCGATGGGGATAGGACGCCGCCGGCCGCTGGCATCGGGCTCACCCAGTTCCATCTGGATGCATTTCATGCCCCGCACCCAGCCGTTATCGTCACCGTAAATCTCCACCGGGTTGGTGAGGTAATGGAATACGATCCCCTCCTCCTCGGCGTTTTCTGCCTCCTCTGCCCGGGCGGGCAGCTCCACCCTTGAGCGGCGGTAGACGATGAGTACCTCGTCGGCTCCCAGCCGCATGGAACAGCGCGCGGCGTCCATGGCCACGTTGCCGCCCCCCACCACCGCCACCCGGCGGCCAATGCGCACCGGCGTATCCCACTCGGGGAAGAGGTAACCCTTCATCAGGTTGACCCGGGTCAGGAACTCGTTGGCCGAATAGACGCCGTTATAGTTCTCGCCGGGGATGTTCATGAACATGGGCAACCCTGCTCCCGTGCCCAGGAACACGGCCTCGTAGCCGTCATCGAACAGGTCATCAAGGGTCAGGGTCTTGCCGACGACGCAGTTGAGGATCAGCTCCACCCCCAGGCTCTTGACGTACTCCACCTCGGCGTGGACAATGGCCTTGGGCAAACGGAACTCGGGGATGCCATAGATAAGCACTCCGCCGGGCGCGTGCAGGGCCTCGAACATGGTCACCTGATGCCCGTAGCGGGCCAGGTCGGCGGCGCAGGTCAGCCCGGCCGGCCCGGAACCGACCACGGCCACCCGCTTGCCGCTGGGAGAGGCCATTTCCGGTGCCTCGGTGTCCTGGCTGATGCGCCAATCGGCCACATAGTCCGCCAACTCCCCACGCTGGCTGATGCGCCAATCGGCCACATAGTCCGGCAACTCCCCACCCTGGCTCATCTTCCAATCGGCCACGTAACGCTCCAGACGCCCGATGGCCACCGGTTCCTCTTTCTTGGCCAGCACGCATACGACCTCGCATTGGGTTTCCTGGGGGCAGACGCGGCCGCAGATGGCCGGCAGGTTGTTGTCGGCATAGAGGGCCGCGGCTGCGCCAGCCAGGTCCCCCTCCTGGAGTTTCAAGATAAAGGCCGGTATGTCAACCTCCACAGGGCAGCCTTCTATACATTTGGGCTTCTTGCACTGCAAGCAGCGCTTGGCTTCCAGAATCATGAGCTCTTCGGGGTAGCCCAGAGCCACCTCGTTAAAGTTACGCCGCCGCACCTCGGGTGCCTGTCGTGGCATCTCCTGGCGCGGTATCTTTTCCCTCTTTGGTTTCTTTTTCTTTGCTTCTGCCATGGATTGATATCTCCTTACTTATCTCAGGGCGTGCTCGCTGGGCGGCTACAGGCCACTGTCACACTCGCACTTTAGCTTAAAGTCATCAAAAGCTCTCTTCTCCTCGGTGAGGTAGATGCGCTGGCGGGCCATCAGCAGGTCCCAGTCCACCTCGTGGCCGTCGAACTCGGGCCCATCCACGCAGACGAACCTGGTCCTGCCGCCCACCTCGACCCGGCAGGCCCCGCACATGCCCGTGCCATCCACCATGATGGAGTTGAGGCTGACGACGGTCTTTACCCCAAAGGGTTGGGTGGTCAGGCTGGTGAATTTCATCATGATAGCCGGTCCGATGCCCCACACGCAGGCGATATCCTTTCTGGCCTCGCACAACTCTTTGAGAGGCTCGGTGACCAGAGCCTTGCGGGCGCAGGAGCCGTCGTCGGTGCAGACGATGAGCTCATCGCTGACGGAGCGCATCTCGTCCTCCCAGAAGAGGAGGTCCTTGGTGCGGGCGCCGATGATGGAGAGGACCTCGTTGCCCGCCTCCTTCAGGGCGCGGGCGATGGGGTACATAGGAGCAATGCCCACGCCACCGCCCACACAGACGACGGTGCCATAGTTCTCGATTTCCGTGGGCCGTCCCAGGGGGCCGGTCAAACTGGCCAACTCATCACCTACCTCGAGAAGGCCCAGGTGCATGGTACTTTTGCCCACCTCTTGGAAGACGAGGGTGATGGTGCCCTTCTCGCGGTCGAAATCGGCGATGGTCAGGGGGATGCGTTCCCCCTCCTCAACCACGCGCACGATGACAAACTGGCCGGCCTGAGCTTTGCGGGCGACCAGCGGTGCATCAATCACCATCAGCTTGTTGATGGTTCCCAGTTCTTCTTTGGCTAGGATCTCATACACGTTATCTGCCTCCTTGCAATATTCGGGCTTGCGTAGTAAAGCCTGGGGAGCTTGAGAAGCAGTACCCCCTCAATGCCATTTGTGCTTTTCTTCACCGCAGGCCATTATATATCTGAACAGTGCCTTTGTCAAGAACTTAGGCCAGGCCAGGGAAGGATTCCCCCCCCAATGTCCTCTTGCACTTTTTCCGACGTAGATTATTGGCCCACGAATTTGTGTTGTGTCCAATATGTGATATAATATAAAATATGGATGGGAAAGGGCGGCAGTCGCTCGATATTGCTCAGACGCCCAGGCATATCGGCCTCAACGCCCATTTATTGTCTCTGGCTCAAACCTATCGCAGCGCCGGGATCAATTGGTATATCCATAACCTGCTCCTCAACTTGGCCCTCGCAGACCAAGAGAACCAATATACTGTTTTCCTCGGTGATAGACGCTTCCTGCCGAATCCAGGTCTGACTTTGAGAACCTCGTGGCTGCCCACCACGCACCCCCTGGTGAGGATCGGCTGGGAGCAATTGGTTCAACCCTTCGTTCTATGGCAGGAGAAGATAGATCTGCTTCACTCGCTGGCTTTCGTTACGCCCTTGGTATCTCCCTGTCCTTCGGTGGTCACTATCTATGACCTTAGCTTTCTACTTTTTCCACTGGGCTTTAAACACTCAAAGCGTCTCTATCTGACTCTGCTCACCCGCCCATCGGCTCGAAAGGCCAGGCGCATTATCACGATCTCGGAGAGCACCAAGCGGGACACGGTTCAGTTGTTAGGAGTGTCTTCGGAGAAAGTAGACGTCGTTTATTGCGGAGTGGATAAGGCATTTCATCCTCTTCCTGAGAGAGAAGTAGCCTCTTTCCGCCAGAAGCGCGGTCTGCCGGAACGGATCATACTTTTTGTAGGTACCATCGAGCCACGGAAGAACGTGGCCCGTCTTGTCGAAGCCTATTCTCGCTTGAGAGATGGGCAGGTCAAATTGGTCATTGGCGGAGCCAGAGGTTGGCTTTACGAGGAGGTCTTTGCCCGCGTGGAGGAGTTGGACTTGACGGGTGACGTCCTGTTCCCTGGCTACATTCCCCCTGAGGAGCTACCTCTGTGGTACAATGCTGCGGAACTGTTCGTCTACCCGTCTCTCTACGAGGGCTTTGGGCTGCCGCCTCTGGAGGCCATGGCCTGTGGAACGCCGGTGATCACTTCCAACGTCTCTTCCCTTCCAGAGGTGGTTGGCGAAGCGGGGTTGACCGTTGACCCTATGGATAGTGAGGGTTTGGCTGAGGCCATGAACCAGGTGCTTGGCGATGAGGCATTGCGTCAATCCATGCGGGAACGGGGATTGGCCAGGGCCGGCCGCTTTTCCTGGGCCAAGGCGGCGCGGGAAACGGTAGAGGTTTACCAGCGTGCGCTAGGCCGCTGAGGAGACGAAGATGTCCAAACGATTCAAGCGGTTGCTGTCCCTGGGACTGGTGCTGGCTGACATCCTCCTCATCAACGTGGCTTTTGCCATCTCCTATTGGGTGCGTTACGACCTGCAATGGTTCCGAGCCGTGGACCCTGCCTTTGACGTTCCCTTCAGTGCCTACATACCCTTTGCTGGGGTGTTGACTGCTCTCCTGCTGATCGCCTATAAACTGGAAGGAGTTTACGATCACCGCCGGGGAGCTTCCTGGTTCGATGAGTTTTACTCGGTCGTCAATGGCACCACCACGGGCATCGTCATCATGGTCGTGGTCACCTTCTTCTATCGCCCTCTCGTCTACTCCCGTCTCCTCTTCATCTACACCGGGGTCCTCATCGTCGCCCTGTTGGGCTTCAGCCGTCTGGTCAAAAGCATCGTCCTACGTAAGCTGCGCCAGCGGGGTATCGGCGTTGTACGGACGCTCATCGTAGGAGCTGGCGAGGTGGGACGCACCATCATGCGCAACATTGTGGCTCAGCCCGGCTTGGGCTACCAGGTGGTGGGCTTTGTGGACGATAATCCCGAGAAGGGACACAAGGACATTGGTCGCTTCAAGGGTCTGGGCAGTATTGACAACTTGCCACGCATCGTCCAGGAGGAATCCATTGATNNGTACCTGACCTCTTCCAGATGAGCCTCAGTCGTATGGACGTTGACGACCTGGGTGGCGTTCCTATGATTGGGGTCAAGGAAATATCCATCACCGGTTGGAAGTCGGTCACTAAGCGAGCCATTGATTTCACCATTGCCTTGGTAGGGTTGATCGTTTTATCGCCCTTGATGCTTCTCATCGCTCTGGCGATCAAGCTGGACTCACCTGGCCCGGTTCTGTTCAGACAAATCAGGGTGGGTAAAGGAGGACGTCATTTTGTCTTGTACAAATTCCGTTCCATGTGTGAAGGGGCTGAAGAGGAACAGCAGAAACTGACCGATCTGAATGAGGCAGAGGGACCTATCTTCAAGATCCGCCACGACCCTCGCTGTACAAGAGTGGGCAGATTCCTGCGCCGCACCAGTTTAGATGAGCTGCCCCAACTCTATAACGTGCTGCGAGGTGAAATGAGCCTCGTCGGCCCTCGCCCTCCCCTTCCCACAGAAGTAGAACATTATGAGGAATGGCACAAGAAACGCCTGGAGGTCTCACCCGGCATGACGGGCCTGTGGCAGGTCAGTGGCCGCAGCGAGTTGACCTTCGATGAGATGGTTCTTTTGGACATCTACTACATCGAGAACTGGTCAGCGGCCCTGGACACCGAGATTTTCCTGCGTACCATCCCCAAGATCATCTTTGGCAGCGGCGCCTACTGATTGTCAGAAACCGGCCGGATAGTCCGTTCATAAATCCAATCCATTGACTCAGTAGATAGCACCTGGATGGAGTTCACCATGTTCAATCTCTCCTATCAAGACCGTGACGCTCTCATTAGCTTCCTTCAGGATTTGGTCCGCACCCCTAGCCCCTCGACCCAGGAGGGGGAACTGGCTCAACGCCTGGCCGAGGAGATGCGGCGGGTAGGCTTCGCTGAGGTCACCACCGACCGCGTCGGCAACGTGATCGGGCGTATCGGCCCCGGCCGCGGCCCCAAGCTCCTCTATAACGGCCACATGGACACCGTAGACGTGACCGACCCAGGTTTATGGCCCCGCGACCCTTACGGAGCTGAAATAGAAGAAGGCGTCCTCTATGGGCTGGGAGCCTGCGATATGAAAGGGTCCCTGGCAGCGATGGTCTACGGAGTCAAGGCGCTTGTGAACGCCGGTGTCGAGCTTGGGGGTGACCTTTATGTGGTCGGGGTCGTACAAGAGGAACCGTGCGAGGGATTGGCCATGCGGGTTCTGGTCGAGGAGGAAGGGCTGAGACCCGATTTCGTCGTCTTGGGCGAGGCTACAAACTTGCAGATCAGCCGTGGTCAACGGGGGCGCATAGAACTAAAGGTGACGGCACAAGGTCGTTCCTGTCACGCTTCGGCCCCAGAACAAGGTGAGAACGCTATTTACGCCGCTGCTCGCCTGATCTTCGGCGTGGAACTGTTGGCTCCCCGCCTGGCTCACGACGCTTTTCTGGGACAGGGAAGCCTCTCTATTACCCAGATCGAGAGCACGGCTGCCAGCCGCAACGCCGTACCCGATAGATGCGCTTTCTACATTGACCGTCGCCTTACAATGGGGGAAACTGAGGCCAAAGCTCTGGCCGAGATCCAAAGCATCATCGCCCGCGAGGGAGTAAAAGCCGAGGTGGAAGTGTCAGAGTATCGCGCCACCAGCTACACTGGCTACCAGTGTCAACGCAAGGAATACTATCCAGCCTGGGTCATGGCTGAGGATCATCCCTTGGTGCAGGCCGTAGCCAAAGCTGTCAAGCAGACTTTGGGCTACAAACCAAGAGTGGGCAAATGGGATTTCTCCACCGACGGAGTGTATACAATGGGAGTGGCCGGTATCCCCACAGTGGGCTTTGGCCCCGGCGAGGAACGCCACCT
>JABAOH010027435.1_pt3 | contig 16142 bp, 11 predicted proteins | sample 7062181 | NCBI WGS metagenome assembly JABAOH01 (sample SAMN14538630, study PRJNA623070) | marine sediment metagenome | biome: marine biome [ENVO:00000428]; feature: marine pelagic biome [ENVO:01000023]; material: deep marine sediment [ENVO:00002113]; isolation source: pool of 5 deep marine...
AGATTTTTCAAGATCCGCTTTGGTTCACGCTTAAAGCTGGAGGGAATCCATGCGATGGCGATGAGGTTCACCAAGAGCATTGGAGCAACCGAATACTTGGCGCTGAACGCCAGGCTGGCACCCAAGCCTGCCAGAAGTGGTTTTCGATGCGCAATCAACATGCCCAGGATGGATAAACAAAGGCAGACGGTCATGACGCCTTCAGACATCGCTCTTCGGTTATGAATTAGGACGAGTGTATTAAACCCAAAAAACGTCGCTGCCAGGATTCCCGTTCGTTCACCCCCCAACTCTTTGCCACATAAATACATCAACACCAGGCTTACAGGGAGCAGCAAGGTGACGGCGAGTCGCCCTCCGAGGAGTAAATTCCTCTCGGGTAAAGCTCCGAGAGATGCGTTCTCATGCCAGCTTTTGGCCCAATTCCAATCAACGGCGACGGAGCTGGGACCGTATCCAAATAGCCTTCTCCCGAGTCCGATGATGTATTTTCCTAAAGGGGCGTTGAGCGCTCGATATTGTTGGTCGACATCCTCGTTTTTCGCTGGATCCCACGCTAACGACCAAGGTGCCGTAATCAGTGATTCGAGATCCCGGCTCTGGTACAAAAGAGAGCTCTCGTCGGGGTGAAAAGGAACTTTCGTCATCCCCCAAATTACGAAGGCGCCATACAGAACCAGGAACGTAAAGGTAATTGGTTTACGCATTGTGCATGTTATGGATTAGCAGCTAGCTTGAACACCAGCATGTTTTTACTACCATAAATATCGGTTGGGAAGTTCATCTGCTGGCTGTATAGTTCCTGGAATGTCTGGTCAATTAAAAGCCCATTGCGACCATACACTTCGAGAATTACGAGATAGTCTGGTTGGAGATCCACCACAAGCTCGGGTGGGATTGCATAATTGATCACGTAATATTCATCAGGAATTGGGTAGTAAGAGAGGGACTGTGGTGAGATGAGACCGAGAGTATCTAAAATGCGAGCACCTGTATAGTAACCTAAAGCACCGATGTCACCGGCGGCGAGGGTTTGCCCCGGCCCGATTTGGTCTTGCAAAACTTCCGCAACTTGACGATATAGAAGTTCCAATTGAATGTAGGCCATGCTTGGCGCAGGACGATGCGGTCCGTGATCTGGACGGAAGGTCCAACCACTCAGGGTCGAAGATATCGCGAAACCGGCGAGGATCAGGGTAGGTAAACGGGATTTCAAATCATCCCCAATCCGCTTGCTGCCCAAGAAGATTCCCAGGAAGTAGATCGGAAGTGGTGGTGTTAGATACCAGCGGAAAATGAGAGGGTTGGCGATCGCAAAGGCGGCCAAGTAGATCCAGGGGTAGGCGAATAGCGGCCAGACACCACGATCTTTCCGCAGCGCGATCAGCGCTCCGAGGAGAAATAGCGAGGGGTAGAGCAACAGCCCCACACCAATCCACCAAGTGTCGAAGATGATGTGGCCCAAGAAAGGGGTGGCATAGTGTTGCAGCAGGCGGATGAGCCCGGCCTCGGTTGTCAATCGATATGCCGCCACCTTGGCCATGATGGAATGTGGGATCGGATTTCCATAAACGTAAGTGCCAATAACGCCCCATATCAGAAGTGGTAGGCAAAAAACAATCACCTCAATACCAGTGATCGGCTGTGAATGATTGTCATGTTTTTTCATTGCCAGCCCGCGACGGATACGCTCAAGCAAGATTGGGAGGATGAAGAGCAGCGCGTCCGGGCGTGTGAGCAGTGCGATACTAGCTAAGAATGCTGCCTCGACTGGCTTGCCTTTGGAATGCATGTAAAATGTGCCCGTCATCAGGAGGACAAATAGGCTTGTCTCCATCCCGCCAATAGCGAACGTTACAGACCACGGAGCGATCGCCCACACAAGTGCGGCAGCAAGACCTGAAGGACGGGAGCCGAAGGTGGTCCCTAGCCTGACCAAGAGCCAACAGGTCAGAGTGTCGGCTAGGGCATTGAAGATCAGCGAAAGGACCGGAAAGTCGGCCTGAGGTCCGCCGGAGAAAAGACCGAGGCCTGCGAGGAGCACCGTATAGACAGGAGTAGTGGTCCCCAACACTGCTTCGCCTGGATTGTAGACCATCCCGTTGCCGGTCAATAAGTTTTGGGCGTAGCGATAAGTGATGTAGGCGTCATCGACCGTGCGCGGTCCAGGCAACGTGCGGGCAATGAGGGCTAACAGGACGATAAGGATTTCAGGTTGGATCCATCTACGCAATCGCACCACGGCATTATACAGAGAGGCGAAAAGGTGGGAAAGCGGTATCTTGCCTTGCTTGCTGACCGGCCCCATTTCTTGGGCATCCTGTTCGTAGCAGTTGCTTTGAAGGTCGTTCTGCTGTCGATCGATGCCTTTCCTTTCAACTCGGATGAAGCCATTGTCGGGCTGATGGCGCGTCACATTCTATTGGGAGAAAGGCCGATTTTTTTCTACGGACAAGCGTACATGGGAAGCCTTGATGCGATTCTCGTTGCACTAGGCTTCGCTGTGTTTGGTCAAAGCGTGCTGGTGATTCGCGGCCTCCAGGTTCTCTTGTTTGCAGGTACCGTATGGACAACGATGCAATTGGGCTGGAGGATTTTTGGTACGAGATGTGTGGTTTGGATTGCTGGTTTGTTGATGGCTGTGCCGACAGTCAATGTCACACTCTATACTACGGTCTCGTTGGGTGGCTATGGGGAGGCTCTGTTCATTGGAAACATTATTTTGCTTCTCACATTACGGATTCATGAAGATCCGGAATCATGGTGGCCCTATGTGGTATGGGGAGGCTTTGTAGGTTTGGGTTTTTGGGGGTTTGGTCTGACGCTGGTTTACAGCATCCCCAGCTGTCTTTTCGTTGTTTGGACATTACATAAACGATCTGTCGGACAGAAGGTTTTCCCTCGTCTGACCGCGCTGGTCATGGGATTGGTTGTTGGTGCATCCCCCTGGGTTGCTTACGCAGTGACACAAGGACCGTCCATCTTGCTGGAAGAATTAGCTGGATCTGCCATCGCGGGTGCCTCACCGGAAGGTTTCTTTGCAGCGATCTTGAGCCGGGCATACAATTTCCTGCTCTTAGGTACCACCGTGATTTGGGGATTACGACCCCCATGGGGAATACGCTGGCTGGCCTTGCCCCTTTTACCTTTTGCTCTTGCGTTCTGGTTGATTGTAAGCTCAAGCTCGTTTTTGAGCCTAAGGACGCAAGATTCAAGTCGACAAGGACGGATTTTGTTGTTGAGTGTTGTTGGAACTTTAATCGCGGGATTCGTCCTTACACCCTTTGGCGCAGATCCATCCGGAAGGTATTTCCTGCCGCTCGCGGTACCCTTGGCACTTTTCGCAGCGGATTTTATCTGCGGATTAAGGTCACGAGTTTCAAAATTTTGGCAGGGGGCTGTGGTTGTCGGCATGCTGGCATTTAATCTCTGGGGAACTCTGGAAACGTCCCTACGCAAACCGCCAGGCATTACAACACAATTCGATTCCATCACCTGGATCGATCATCGCCGCGATGACGAATTAATCGCATTTTTGGAGAGACACGGTGAAACGCGTGGCTATAGCAACTATTGGGTGGCCTATCCCTTGGCATTTCTTACTGACGAGAGGATGATCTATGTTCCCCGCTTGCCTTACCATCAGGACTTTCGCTATACGCATCGATATAATCGCTATGCACCCTACAACCAAGAAGTCGAAGATAGCGAGCGTGTGGCTTATATCACTACAAACCATCCAGACCTCGATAGCACCCTCCGTGAAGGTCTCCGTGCATTAGGGGTAACTTGGAAAGAGGCGCGCATCGGGAATTATCTTGTTTACTATGCTTTATCCGATCTTGTACACCCTGAAGAATTGGGCGCATTTTGGCTGAATGATTAATGGGAGCGTTAGATTAAATCAATCGGTTTTGATGTGTGCAGTCTCAGGGAAGAAGCGATTGTGATCCTGCTTCACGTGCGCATGCTAGTGGCCTCTCACATTTGAGAGACGAAGTTGCGAACTTGACCGGTGAGGGTATAGTACGGACTTGGCCCTCGTTTGCGGAGGAAACGCTTTGAGTTTTAAGCGATTGGTTCTCAGCTTCACTTTTTTGGCAATCTTTACCATGGCTGTAAGGGTGTCGGTGGATACAGATACCTGGTGGCACTTACGCGCTGGGGAGTACATCCTCGAACAAAGGGAAATAATCCGCCACGATCCATTTTCGCTAACACGCTTTGGGCAACCGTGGATTTATCCTGGTTGGTTCGCCCAGATACTACTTTATGGGACGTATAAACTCCTTGGTTTAGGGGGGTTGAACCTTTTCACAGCGATAATGGTTGTGCTGGCCTTCGCCTGTGTCTGGCCACTGCTTGATGCTCCCCCGTTAATGCGAGCATCAGTATTGCTCCTCTCGGCGACGGCCTCAGGAATTTACTGGTCTGCACGCCCGCAGATCATTAGCTTTACCCTCTCGGGATTGTTCATATTCGTATTGTGGCGGGCAAAACAAGGAAACCAAAGAGTTCTTTGGGTTCTTCCTCCGATCATGGCGCTGTGGAGCAACATTCACGGCGGTTTCGCGATTGGATTCCTGTTTATCGTCTGCTTCTTGCTCGGAGAGCTACTGGAGGCGTTTTCCAGTTGGGTACGGGAAGGGATTCCTCCAAGAGAAATTTGGAGTGTTCACAGAGATTGGCTCCTCCGTTTGGGGATCGTGGGATTAGCTTGTGCTGTTGCCGTCTCACTAAATCCGCACGGGCCGCAGATGCTCGTTTATCCGTTCAAAACAGTTTCTATTGGGGTTCTGCGAGATTACATTCAGGAGTGGCAATCACCCAATTTTCATCATCTTGAAGTACAGCCATTCTTGTGGTTGCTCTTGCTACTTGTAATTACCTTCGCGCGATTGTGGAGCGAAGCAGATTGGGTGTCGATCATCTTGGTAGCCGGATTCACATATCTGAGCTTTTTAGCCGCACGCAATATCGCTTTATTTGCGCTCGTGGTTGCTCCCGTCTTATCTAAATACGGGTATCGGGCCTTGCTACCCTATCTCAAGCGCATCAAGAAAGGGACTCAAGTTCCTGTCGCCATAGCGAGAATTCTAAACCTTGTGCTCATCGTTCTCATGGCGTTTGCGGCACTGTTAAAGATTGTAGAACCACTGCGTAACGAGACCATCCAGAAGGCGGTTTCTGAGCAGGTGCCCGTGGATGCCGTTTCCCAGATCCTTGAGGACGTACCACCAGGTCCCATGTTTAACTCCTACAATTGGGGTGGGTATGTTGTTTGGTCGATGTATCCACACTACAGGAGTTTCGTGGATGGTCGCACGGATCTTTTCGACGATGAAACACTCAACGATTATCTCAAAGCATGGCGGGCGGATTCAGGATGGGAGCAGGTGATTGATCAATGGGATGTCCAATTGGTTTTATTAGAAGTTGGGGCACCGCTTGCCAAGTCACTTGCGTATCGTGGCTGGATAATCTCATACGAAGATGACATGGCTGTCGTTCTGCAGCGGCCACAGCATCCGCAATCCATTGAGACACAAGGGAACTAGATGACGCTGCGGTCATTTGGACCAGGAGACCGGATACCTGAAAGATTTCCATCGAGGATTGCTCCCCTAGAGGCATTTCCACAGTTGTTGTGAGGTCCTGTGAAGGATGAAATCAAACACCGAATTATCGATTAAATATCTCCTTCAAGAGGCGGTTCTGTTTCTTTCTTTGAGCTATGTGATATTACTCGGCGGGACATTCAATGGCTTGGTACTTTTCGAATTGAACGTAGCGAACACATTGCTTCTGACGGGTCTTGGAGCCGGCTGGTTCATCTGGAGTGTCATCAGAAGGCGCTCGCCTCCAACCACGAGACTGGATTGGGGGATCCTCGCAATACTAGGGGCATATGTCGTTGCGACCATATTCTCTTCTGATCCACGCCGCAGCATGATCGCATTGACGCAGCTCGCTATTTATACGCTCATATTCTATCTCTGCGTGGATATGCTCCGCAATGGGTGGACAGCGGATTTGTTTGTGAAGACGTTGCTCATTGTCAGCGCCTTCATCGTATTCTTTGGTTTGTGGGAGATCTCTCGCTGGTATGCTACTTGGTTTTCTATTCGTGGCGGTTCAGGGTGGGTCCCGCCGTCCACTTATCGCGTGCGTGCCTTCTTGGGGCATCCAAATTTTGTGGCAGACTACTTCATACTATTGTTGCCACTGGGCGTTGCTCGGCTGGTCAACACGCGTCGTCTTTTCAACCGCCTTCTGCTCGTAGTGTGGTCTTTGCTGGTGTTGATCATCGTGTTTTTTACGTCTTCACGAGGGGGTTGGCTTGGGATGGCGGCGGCGCTCGGGTCGATGATCGGGCTGATGATCCTCGACCAACCAAACATCGCAAGATCCGTATGGATGCGATTTCGAGCACGGCCGGTATTAATCATTCCTTTACTCTTCGCGTTCTTGTTCGGCTTATTTGTGCTTCTTCCAGCTTTAGGTCGTCAGGCGACACACCCAACACATGGGAGTGGATTTGCTTCACGCTCGGGTATATGGGGCGTAGCATGGGATAGCTTCCGTGAAGATCCTATCAGCGGCCGTGGTCCGTTTACCTACGGTACTGAATTCATGGGGCGACACTCATTCCCACCCGAGATGCTGCTCGCGCATGCACACAGTTACATCATCAACACGGCTGGAGAAGTGGGAATCCTGGGACTTCTTGCAATAGGATTGTTCATGATCTTTTTGTTGAGAGCGGTAAAGATTCGCTGGCGTGGAACCTCATCAGGGAATCGAATGCTGCTTATTGGTGTACTTGCGAGTCTTATGGGAGTTGCAGTACACAGCTTGTTCGACACTCCAGAGACATTTCCGGCGCTCAGTATTATTATCGCAATTCTTCTTGGGCTTATAATCGGGAAAGACAAGCCACCGCCACGGCGTTCGCAATTCTGGCTAACAAGTGGGATGCTACTCCTCTGCTGGTTGGGTGTGGTCGCATTCATGTGGTATACGCTACGGGCGTATGCGCCCCATATACGCGGCGTACGTGCCTCAAACGAAGGAAACTGGGAAGCAGCTGCCGAACAAATCCAACAAGCAGCTGAGCTCGATCCGGGCTTGGCCTTCTATTGGTTCCAAGTTGGATATGCTCATGGCCAGCTCGCTTTGTCCGCGGATGGTTCTGTCCGGGATCGAGAACACCTAAGCGCTGCTATCGAAGCTTATGAACGAGGAATCAAAATAGAGCCCATGTATGCCACCAACTGGGCGAACATGGGGATTCTGTACTGGGCGCACGGCGATGCTGATCGTGCGATTTCTGCATTGGAAGAGGCTGCGACGCGCGCGCCAAGGGAACCTGCGTTCCGTCTAACGCTCGGTCGCATTCTCGAAGCGACTGGTGAAATTGAGCGAGCCCGTACGGCGTATGAAATATCGCTCTCACAGCGTCCTTTCTGGGCTCGCGCCTACTTCTTTCGCGCAACGGAATTTCGTAAAGCTGTGCAAACCGTTTGGATCGACGCGAATCCATTGGCTCACTTTCTTGGAGCTAATCAGCTAGAAGAAGGCTGGGATGCCATCCAGGATTCGCAATTTGAGAAGGCTCAAAGGATTTTTGAGGAGGTACTAGGTGTTAATACTTCCGAAGCTTATTTGGGTCTAGGGGTAGCGTTGCGTGGTTTGGGCATGCTGGATGAAGCAGGGCAATCCTTAGAGAAAGCAAAGTTCGTCTCTCATCTCTCGGGATGGACTACAGTCCTTATCGAATTGGAGATGGGGAAGCTCGCCACAATCCGTGGGGACTGCTCGTTAGCAATCCAACACAACGAGAACGCACTCGAACTTCTCAATAGAACAACGTCGCTCGGCATAGGTAGAATGGGACTATCGGAATATGGTTGGTACATTTATTATCGAGATAGCATTGCCGCTGATCTGCTACCAGGTGTGGATTATATTGTGTATACCGATGAGGTTGTCCATGGCATGCTTGAACTGGCCGAATGTTACATAACTATGGGTGATCATGAGCAGGCTGCGTCAGTTTTGACATATGCTCTCAGCGTTGCACCGGACGATCAAGCGATCCAGGATCGGTTGAGGGATTTGGAATAAATCAATGAACACAAACGTATTCGTGTTTGCCTTTTCATAGATTCATCTGGTTTAAGGAGATCATGTTTGTTCATAATGGTGGGAATGGGAGGTGGACACAAAATTCGATTTATATGTTGTCATGTGCTCTGGATCCCAAGAGGATTATTACAGCAGAGATGGTGATAACGACTGGATCGAATATCGTGGGTAAGAGATTGTGAAATCCCGTTTGCCCCGCTTTCCCTGGAATTTCGTAGTTGTATTCTTGGCGGTGCGCCTGATGCTTATGATGGCGCTGCCACTGGAAGGCCTACGTGGGTATGGTGATTTCGTTCATTTTTATCAACTGGCGTCATTAGGCCGTCCATTTCTTGATTACTGGGTAGAGTTCCCGCCTGTCTTTCCCTTTCTCATTAACATTCTCTTTTCTATCACTGGTGGNNAATATCTTGCTTTTCGCCAAGCTGTCGTTGAAGATTTTCGACGAGGTCCGAGCGAAGAGCCTGACAGGCATCTATTTAGTTTTTTTGACGGGATTGGCGTATGGCTGGTGGTATTTTGACCCCTTGGTCGTTCTTTCGATTCTAGCGGGGACCTATTTGTTGTTGAATCAAAAAGACCTTCTGGCGGGAGTCGCGATCGCCTTAGGAACACTGACGAAATGGATTCCCTTGCTTCTAATGAGTGTTGCCTGGCGTTTCCGCCCACCTCGCCACGCGCTGCGGGTGACGATCATCGCCTCAATGCTCATCATCGTCGTGCTGGCCGGGCTGTATTTCTTGTCTCCAGATTTCACTTTGGCGTCTTTGCGATCGCAGACGAGTAAATGGTCGTGGGAAACCGTTTGGGCGCTATTGGATGGCAATCTGATTACGGGAAACTTCGGTCCAGAATGGCAACGTTTCGATCCCAAAACCGCAGAGCAGTCGTTGGGTAATCCACCGAAACTTCCTCCATCGCTCACAATCGTTCCATTTCTCATAATTGGTCTTTGGTCCTTCACCCGAGTTCGGTTGAAGGACGATCGCGTGGCGATCTCATTCTTGGGCCTGACACTGTGCCTCTTCCTGCTTTGGTCTCCGGGTTGGAGTCCACAGTGGATTCTTTACTTGATTCCGATAACATTGTTGGCGATTGACTCGCCCAGGAGTATCATCTTCTGCATCAATCTTGTGTTTGTTTCTCTGTTAGAGTGGCCGATCCTACTCTCTCGTGGTCGCTTCGACTTGCTGTGGGCGCCGGTAATTCTTCGTACACTTATACTATTGGTTCTGAGTCTTGAATTTGGTCGCACGGCTCTCAAGCCGCTGGGTCTCCGGGTTCGTGGAGGTGTTGTGTGAGGTCAGTCTACTTCAGTGGGACACGCATTGCACTTTTCGTTCTCATCCCTTTAATGGTGTTCGGCTTGGTTTACGTTAATTTCCGTCTGGCGATGCAAATTCCAGGAGGGAATGATTTCCTTGCTCGCTGGACGGGAGCTCACTATTGGCTCGTAGAGAGAACGAACCCGTACGACGAAGAAGTTAGCCTCGCAGCACAAGTGATGTTTTACGGTCGTCCAGCTGATCCCACGAGTGGTGAAAGTCTTGCGCACTTCTATTATCCGCTTTATGCGATGATTTTTTTCGCGCCTTTTGGCTTGCTTTCATTTCCTGTGGCGCGTGCCATCTGGATGACTCTCCTTCAGATTGCTTTACCTTTGTTGTTGTGGATTGGCTTGCGCATCGCGAAATGGAATCCTGGGACTGCGTTATTAGCTCTGTTGATGGGCTTCTCGATCTTCTGGTATCCGGGAGTACGATCGATCTTCGTGGGTCAATTCGCCGTTGTCGAGGCACTGCTAATGGCGGGAGCGTTGCTGGCGATTCAGTCCAGAAACGATGCGTTGGGGGGTATTCTTTTGGCACTCTCAACCTCGAAACCACAAATGGCTGTTTTATTCATACCCTTTGTTTTGATCTGGGCAGTTTCGGTGAAACGCTGGCGCTTGTTACTATGGGCAGCTGGGTCGATGGTCACGCTTGTGGTCTCATCCATAATCTTGATGCCGGATTGGCCCTTGCGCTGGATCTGGCAGATCATGGATTACGCCCAATATACGAAGCCAGGTCAACCTATATCCATCATCGCAAGTGCCTTTCCTGATATCTCAAGAGCGCTCACTCTAGGTCTTACAGTAATCTTCTTACTCTACCTGGCCTGGGAGTGGGTATCGGCATGGCAAAAGGATTTTCGTTGGTTCCAATGGACTGCCGGCCTCACGATAGTGCTAACCAACATCGTCGCTTTCCGCACTGCGACGACAAATTACGTCGTCATGCTGCCTGCATTGTGCCTGATCTTTGGCAATTGGATAAAGCGATGGGGTCGGAGGGGGACGATTGCTGTTTTACTTGCAGTGTTGATCCTCGGTGTGGGTCAATGGGTCCTTTTCTTTTCCACCGTTCAAGGGAACGATGAGAGTTTAATCATGTACCTCCCTATGCCGTTCCTCACGTTGTTGGGATTATGGTGGGTCCGGTGGTGGTCGATACGACCTGAGAAGCTTCCCTTAGAAGGATCCTTCCACGAGCGACCAGCTTAAAGCTAATGAGAGATCGAGAAACGGCGATTAGTCTGGAGATTACGGTGACCTCGCTGATTCTGATTAGACGCTGGATAGCCCAACCCGAGCATGCAAATGTCTTAAAGTTTGATTGATTAGGTTTTTCGACAATGTCGAGAGACGACGGGTCAGGAGAAATGAAAAAGCTTCTAGTACCCTTCCTTTTCCTGCTTTGGGTTGAGGGCGTAATCGTAGCTTACTTTTGGATTCATAAGCCTTGGCCTATCGGTCTGTCTGCCTCTCCAATTCTTTTGGTGGTCGACGTGTTGCTAGCTTGCGCACTGGTGGCGCTTGCTGGAGGTGTTGGTCGTCTGATTCTACGGGATCTATCGCCATGCTCTGAGTTGGAAGTTCTGGCGATGCAACTTGCTCTCGGTTTGGGAGTTCTCGGTGTAGGGGTGTTGATTGTTGCTTCCATTGGATGGATCGGAACCTTACCTGCTTGGCTGGCATTAGGTGCAGGCTTAGTGCTATTGCGGAAGGAGGTCTTTGCCTGGCTGTCTGCATGGCGATATTTGGCAGACGGATACCAACAATTCGACCGAGTGGAACGATTTGCTGTTTGGTTTGTCGCTTTCCTCGTATCCCTGAGCCTGATAGAGGCCTTGGCGCCACCGCTCAAATGGGACAGCCTTGTCTACCACCTTGAATTACCCAAACGCTATCTCGCTAGCGGTAGGGTGGGTTATTTGGACGATAATCTCTTTTTTGGTCAACCGCAGCTGGCTGAAATGCTCTTCATGTGGGCGATGGCACTTCGCTCGGGCGAAACCGCAGCGACCATGGGATGGGCAGTGGGTCTGACTGCGCTCGTCGGTGTTGGAGGATTGGCGGGACGACTCNNGCGCAGGGACTAGGCTGGGCGTATGTAGATCTCTGGGTACTCCTCTTCGGCGTATCCGCGATTATTACCTTGGACCAATACACGCGGACGAAGTCGGACCGCTGGTTGATCCTCTGCGGCGTATTCGCTGGGTTAGCACTAAGCACCAAGTATTCGGCAGGCATTATGCTTCCGGTGATATTCTTCGTTCTGTTGGTTGATTGGATCCGTGGCCGGAGCATCAATTATCGATCCGATCGACCTAGTGGTTTTGCGGAGGAGGTTGATCATTCGTCTCCGTCCCAGGGTACAAAGACGTTGAATCAAAACCTTCGGATAGTTCGAGTGCTCCTACTTTTTGGAAGTGTCGCAGTTCTCGTCGCTTCCCCCTGGTTTCTCAAAAACCTTCTCGCCACAGGGAACCCTGTTTATCCATTTTTCTTTAAAGGTCGGGGAATCGACGAATTACGGCAGGCATTCTACGCTGGTGAGGCGCCGATCCGCTCAATCGCTGATGCACTGCTCTTGCCCTTTCAAGCGACGGTGTTCGGAATTGAGGGAGGTCCAGATTTCAACACCAGCATCAGCCCCTTATTTTTGGCGCTTCTACCTGGAGTCCTCCTTGGATGGCGCACCTTCACTATGGACCAGCGCTATAGCCTCTCAAATCTGCTTGTCATATCACTTGCCACGTGGATCATCTGGGCTGTCGGGTCACGATTTGCTGTGGCGCTTTTGCGTTCGAGGCACTATTACTCAACTTTTCCTGCGCTCGCTGTGTTGGCAACAGCGGGGTTTGTGGCCGCCTCCCAGTTACGGACACCCCGGATCCGGTTGGGATGGCTCATCCGTGGGCTCGTGTTTTTTGTAATGCTTCTCTCCGTTGTTGGAGGAGTGATAGATTTTGCAAAAGTGAATCCATTGCGCGTATTATTTGGAATTGAAAATGAGGAGCAGTTCATTACAGAGCAATTGGGATGGTTTGGGCCAGTCATGGAGACGATCAATACCCTGCCACCTGATTCTCACATCGCCTTTTTTTGGGAACCGCGAGCCTATTATTGCCATGCTTCCTGCTCTCCGGACGTCATACTAGATCGCTGGTGGTATCTGCGTCGAACCATTGGGGGTGCTGAAGAAATTGCGTCCTGGCTTCATTCGCAGGGTTTCTCACATGTTTTGATTTATGATCTGGGCGTACAATTAGAGCGGGAGTGGAGAGAAGCCTTCACGCTTGAAGATTGGGAACAGCTGGAACGCTTCAAGACAGATTTTCTCCTGAGGATCGAATCGTTTGGTGAAGCCTATTCACTCTATGCCATCGAGAATACAATCGTTCCGCGCTAAGTGATGAAGTTCTTTGCCATGAATCTACAATATGCTTATGGTGAGCCATGACTGAGGACCACAAAAAACCTGCTGCAGTAGTTGAAGGAGTATCGGACCAGGTAATCTTTCCTGGGATTACCGTTGTCATCCCCGCCTACAATGAACAAGAGGGGATACGGTTGGTATTAGAGCAGGTCAATTTGATTCTAACGGAGCGGGGTTGGCCATATGAAATTATCGTCGTAGACGACGGCTCTGAAGACAACACAGCGATTGTGGCCGAAAGCTTTCCGGCCACGAGGGTCCTCCGTCACCAAAGCAATCGGGGTTATGGAGCAGCGTTGAAAACAGGAATTCGACACGCCCGATATGATCTCGTGTCGATCACCGACGCGGACGGGACGTATCCAAACCAACAGATTCCGGCTCTAGTCTCGAGGATCTATGAGAATGGTTGTGACATGGTGGTNNAAACTGGCGGAATTTGTAGCGGGTGAATCGATTCCCGATCTCAATTCAGGGCTTCGCGTCTTTAAACGGGAGGCAACGCTATCCTTTTTCAATATGATTCCCGAAGGCTTCTCTTTCACAGCGACGATAACACTTGCCATGTTGTCGAACGGCTACCTCGTCGAATATGTTCCTATCGAATATTATGCCAGGGTGGGAAAGTCGAAAATCAGACCGATTCGGGATACCCTCAACTTCATACAACTCGTTCTGCGCATCGCTCTCTATTTCGCACCCTTGAAGATATTCCTGCCGATCAGCGGCATTCTGATGCTACTCGCCCTTGGGTGGGCCGCATTCAGCACCTTCGTTCTTGGTCGTCTGGCAGATGCGAGCACAGCAGTGATCTTCATGACCGCGGTTCAGGTGGGCGTTTTGGGTTTGTTGGCTGAATTGCTCGATCGTCGTTTACCAACCTTTCACCGACCAGAGGAGCCACCACACCAATGAAGGGCGTACGCGTAGTACGCAGCATCTGTGAGTGATCGCAGATTCTTTCTTGGGTCTGCACCATATCATATCGTTGAATTAGACCATTGTTTGGAAACAATATGCCGAGTGAGGTTAATCAACGTTTGCAGGATGATGTAATCGGGGCTGGACTTTGCACGCATTGTGGGACTTGTGCAGGTTTATCAAACGGTGCCTTGAGGATGCACCAGACTGAGCGAGGCCCGCTTCCTGTCCACATTGCCGGAGTACCTGATTTGGATGAAATGGTTTATCAGGCTTGTCCCGGCGCGCAGGTCAACTATCCTAAACTCTACCGATGGCTTTTCGGCCGAGTGCCTGAAAACTGGTTGGTGGGAAATTATCACAAGATCTACCTTGGGTATTCCACCGATGCAGATATTCGTCGTCAAGCTTCTTCCGGTGGGGTAATCTCCCACATGCTGATCTACTTATTGCGGCGGAGAATGATCGAGGGTGCGATCGTTCTAAAACATGGATGGCCTGAGGCGTGGTTATCGACACCCATAATCGCCACGACGATGGAGGAGATTCGAGAGGCCTCACAGAGCGTTTACGTTCCAACTCCCGTGAATACGATCTTGGATGAAATCAATCATTTCGAGGGGCGTTTGGCATACGTGGGGTTACCCGATCAGGTAGCGTCAATACGACGGTTGCAGCAATTGGGTCATTCCGGCGCAATGAAGATCGAGTATGTTATTGGTCCTTATGTTGGAACGAGTATGTATTTGGGCGCCATAAGGAGTTTCCTGCGCTCGAATGGGATGAGGAAGTTGGAGGACGTCATTGAGTTACGATATCGAGAAGGTGAGTGGCCTGGATTCCTGCAGATAAAACTACGATCCGGTGAGGTGATAAAAGCGGAAAAGTTCTATTATAACTACCTCATCCCGTTCTATCTGACGTCTAGCACTTTACTCAGTGTGGACTTCACTAATGAACTCTGCGACGTATCCGTGGGTGATGCTTGGCATCCTCAACTTGAGGCTAAGGGTGAGGGATATTCTGTCGTTGTAGCTCGAACTGAGAGAGGGCAAGAGACGCTGGAGGCGATGCAAAAGGCTGAGCTTTTAGTTCTTGATGAGCTTTCCTTAGAGAAGGCGCTCTCGATGCACGGGCATATGCTCGATTTCAAGAAGCGTGGCGCTTTCATCCGCAACCAATGGAGGCACGCGTTGGGTCTGGCCACAACGAGCTATGGTTATCGTCCAGGAGCAATTCCCTTTACTCGGAAAATCGTTGAAGGTTTCATCGTGAGTCTCTTAGTGTTGGGGCGGTCACGGTTGGCGAGGCGTTTCGTGGAATGGGTTCCCCTAAGGATAATCGGACCAATATTTGACACGCTGCGAAAGCTTTGGAAGCAAATATCCAAGCCCACAAAACGTAGCGGTCTTAGATCTATGACTTTCGTTATCGAAGATGGTCCGGGTGTTCACGGCAGGTAAGCAACTCGCGCCTTGATATGTGGACACTTCAATCTTGAAAGGTTAAACCTGGACATTGTTGTGCATGACTGAGAAGAATTTGATCGGGCGAATAAAGGAGGAGTGGGGACACTGGCTACGGTCGGAATGGACGTTTGAAGATGTAGCATTCCACTGGGATCGTACTGAGGATTATGACGATATAAACCGAGGTACGTATTCCTACTTTCGACGATTTGTCGACGGCCTCAAGCTAAGCGATCTGGGATTGCAGCAGCGTGTGTTGGACTTCTGTGCCCGCACGGGAAATGGTACGACATTCTTTTTTGAAAACGGCAAGGTGGGCTCGGCCGTTTGTGCAGATGTTTCTCAGCAAATGGGTGAGATTTGTATTCGTCGATTGCACGAAGCAGGTTTGAAGGATTTTATCTGGACGCAAGTTCTTGACTACACGTTACCCTTTGCCGATGCAGCCTTCGACGCCGTTTTGTGCTTCGAGACCGTAGAACATTTTCCGAAGCCTGAGCGCATCGTCGAGGAAATCGGCCGAGTAACCCGACCCGGAGGTTCCCTCATTCTCACCACTCCGAATGTCCTTTGGGAGCCCATTCATGCCCTTGCCGCTGTTCTCAAGCTTCACCACTCGGAAGGACCACACAGGTTTATTCGTTTCGGTAGATTACTAGATATGGTTGAGGGTGCTGGTTTTTCCATCGATAAGGTAGAGACTACAGTTCTGGTGCCGGCTGGACCTGAATTGCTTTTGAGATTTGGTGAATGGGTCGAAGAGCGAACACGAGGTTGGCTAATGCCGCTTTTCGGACTTCGACGTGTTATCGTCGCCCGGAAAAAAGCAGTCGAGGTTTCC
>JABAOH010073702.1_pt1 | contig 16141 bp, 12 predicted proteins | sample 7062181 | NCBI WGS metagenome assembly JABAOH01 (sample SAMN14538630, study PRJNA623070) | marine sediment metagenome | biome: marine biome [ENVO:00000428]; feature: marine pelagic biome [ENVO:01000023]; material: deep marine sediment [ENVO:00002113]; isolation source: pool of 5 deep marine...
CCCGTGCGCCGTCGTTAGCAGGCCGTGCCTGGCTGCCGAGCTGGGGTCTGTATGGAGGACTTCGAAGTTGTTCATTTTACTATTTACTATTTTCTATTGACTATGTGCTATTTTTCAATAATCGATAGTCAATATTTTCGAGCCGGGGTAGTAATGCTGGAGTATCTGCTCAGTGTTTTTACCGGCTCTTGCCATTCCTTCAGCGCCGTATTGGCACATTCCCACGCCGTGCCCCCAACCTCTGCCTGACAAAAACGCCCATTTATCGCCCATTTTTATGATTTTGCAGATTGTGCTTTTTAGTTTTAGGCCGGTCGGGTCGATTGTTAATCGCAAGTCCTCAGCTCTCAAAAAATCGCTTTTGCCGGTTGAACCGAGCAGTTTAACTTTAGTCAATCGAGAAAATTCCTCGTAACGACTTTGCCCGGCTGGGTGAATGTTTGTAATTTCTCCGAGCGGCTTTAGCTTTGGATATCTTTGTAATAGCTTAGTTGCAACATAGGCCTTGTCGAATTGAATCATAGGCCAGAAGAAGAACCTGTGTTTTGCCACATCTTTACAATAGGGGCAGTCAACGCCGATTAATGGTTCAAAGGAATCGCCGAATACATTTTTGCTGTTTTCAGTATGCCCGCCGCAGGTTGAGCTGTAGTAGGCGGGAAACATACTTTCGGTGCCGTCTTTTTGTTTACAGACTAGAACCCGGCCTTTTGTCTGATTGACGACACTCCAAATCTGGGCTGACTCGGCGCTGATGCCTCGGTAGACTTGATGTGCCGCTGTTTTCCTCACGTCCCAGTTGCGGTTGCTGCCGAAGCGTTTTTTGATGTAGAGGCAATAGGTTCTTGCAGATATCGCCTGGGCTTTGAGTGCTTCGGTTTCCCAGTAGTCGGGCATCTCGGCGCCTACTACGCCGGCTAAGTACGCCTCGATGGGAACCAGATTAATCACATCGAAAGAGTTGCCGTCGGAATTGACTATGAGCTTTAATTTGCCGCGATAATCGTTGCCGTTCAGGTTGAAGATGTACGGGGCATCGGGGAGAATGGTTGCGCCGTCATTTGTGAAGGGCTGGCCGGAAATGGTAATTATGCCGTTAGTTAACTGGATGTCTATTCGTGCACCGATTTGGTCAAAGTGGGTTCTTGTCGTCGGTGTTTGTGGATTGGGTTCCTCGTTAGTAATGCTCAATGGGCAGCCGGCCTTCAGCGTGCAGGCCGTAACATTGTCGAGAAGCAAAACCCTTACCCAGAACCGTGATTCGATATCCATTTGTGGAGTGGGTATTATGAGTTGTCTGGCCTTACAGCCGCCGAGGATTATCAGCGAAAGAAGGAGGGTTTTTAAGAAGATTATCCGGGAGGGGATTTTGCTACGATTTGCAGTTAGTTGGGCGATAATTAAAGAAGACATTAAAAATAATCAATAATCAATTGGTCAGTCCAGGTTTCGCAGCGATAATCCAAGGTTTGCGAGGGCTTTTTTGATTTCGTTTAAGCTTGTTACGCCGAAGTTTTTAACGCCAAGAAGTTCGGCATCTGTTCGCTGTGTCAATTCACCGATTGTGCGAATATTGAGCTTTTGCAGGCACTTTCGAGCACGCACCGACAATTGGAGGTCATCTACAGATTTGTTCATGAGTCCCTCATCCTGGGCTGCGGCGGCAGTGCGGTCGGCCATTTCTGCTGCAGAGAACTGCTTTTCCTCCAGAGACATGCCGAGAAGCAGTCCTTTTGATTCGAGGATGGTCTTGATTTCTCTAAGGGAGGTTTCGCCAAAGTTTTTAAACGACAGCAGTTCCGCCTCGGTGATGTTCAGAAGATCGCCGAGTGTGTTGATTTTCATTCTTTTCAGGCAGTTTCTGCTGCGTACCGACAGTTCAAAATCGGAGATCGGCGTTTCGAGGATTTGGCTTTTCCGGGTCCTTTTCTTTTCCTTTTCCTCGTCGTAGAACATTGTTTTTGAGCTTTCGATGTCTTTTTTGAACAGGATTGCTCTTTGATGATTCGGATGAGTTTCCAGGACTATATCGACACACTGCTCTGCTTTGTCGAGCTGTTCTGCGTCTTCATAAAGCACAGCCAGATTCAGCAGCGCGCTCACGTAAACCGGTGAGCTCGAAGCAATTTGCTTGTAGTAGTCGATGGCTGCTTCTTCATCCCCGGATAGATCGCAGCGGTAAGCCAGGTGGAAAAGGGCCCTTTGATGGTCCGGCGATAGCTCCAAAGCTGTCTTGTAGTTGTCCATTGCCTGTTCGTAAAGCCCCTGCGCCTCTTGAAGACGGGCGCACTGGTAGTGATATTCGGCACTTACATTTTCAAAATTCGCGCAGGCCTTGAGTTCTTTGGCTACGGCGTCGAAATTTGCTGCATGGCGATATGTCGCGGCTTTTTCAAAAGTTATGCTTAATGTGTCCGCCTCGTAGTTGAGACTCTCTTGCAGGTTTTCGATTGCTGCATCGAATTCGCCCGTTCGGCGAAGCGCAAAGGCCAGGTATATGAATTTTTCTTTGCAGTCCTTTGCTTTTTCGAGCTTCTCGGCTGCTTCTGCGTTTCTTCCAAGGATGTAAAGACCGATCCCTGTGGCCAGACAAGCCTTTTGTCCGGTCCTGGACATATTCGCCTCTACCTGTTCACAGAAGGCTATCTGATTGCTTTCGCTGGAATTGACGAGACGGCTGAGTTTCTTAATTTCGTCCATTGAAGGTAATTCGTTGGCAAATAGGTTAATTTCCGGCTCTGTGGTTGGTTCCATGGTAATTTTCTCCCACAAGTTTTTTTGTGTTGCTCCTTTTACACAAATCAATCTTACACGAAAGCGATTATTATAAAGCCGGAAATAAGATTTGCAACAGATTTTTTGGTCGGTATGGTTGTCCACGGATTATCCTCGCTTACATAGAGTCGCGACCGTTAGGGAGCGATAAACGTAAGGGAGCGGTAACTGCCCTTACGGTTATACAACCGCTTACTGCCACCCTATCAGAGCGACCCAGTCTTTATTGGTGTCTGCGGGCGGATGGCCGATGGCGACTGAGCCGGGGCCGGATATTGCCCCGAGGGTGCCGATCCGTAGCGGCCCGCCGGTACGCGGATTGTACCAGCGTACAGTGAAGGTTGCAGAACTGTTGCCCAAGTCGAGGTTTGTAGTGCCGCCGGAGGGCAGATATATCGCGTAGATTTGGCCGACCTTTGCAAAACAGTAACCGTCTCTGGCGGAGGTTAGTTCGTCGTGGTGGACCATTTCGGTGAAGGGCAGGTGTTCGCGGAAAAACTCTAAGGCGTAGCGGGTTTGATCCCACATACAGTCACGTGTTCGCCAGTCCTCACAGTTGATGTCCATGTGCGGAAACTGGTGGCCGAAGTACCACTCCACGCCGGATCCACCGCCCATCAGGTTGCCCCAGAGTCCCTGCTTTCGCGGGATGTCGTGGGTCGGATCGTCGGCGTCGGGAACAACGCCATGGCTGGCCTTGCTCTGCTCATCGCCGAAGATGGCCCATTTGCGCCCTGCATCGGCTGACCGTTTCCGCAGCACGATCGCCTCGTTGTTATAATTGGCCATATTGCCCTGGATGGAGGTTGCCTCGAAACTGGGATCGCCGAGGATGCCGTCGTAGAACTGCAGTGCCTTGCCCGATTTCGTGTGCACTGTGATCGGATGATTGTAGGGATCCAGTGAGCGGATGTATGCGGCGATTTCCTTTCGGTCAGCGTCGGGTGTGTTGTTCTCCTCACCGAGGTTCCAGATCACGGCCAAGTGATGGCTGAAGCGCGCGGCCAATTCGCGATAATACAGTTTGCGAATCGGATTAAGTCCCACCGAACCGCCAAGTTTGCGGTCATTTTCCGTCTCTTGCGTCACAACGTGCAGCATGATCCCCAGCCGATCCATGTGGTCGAAGATGATCTCCCACTGGTCCAACTTGCTGCAGTCGAATCGTTCCCTCTCCTCCACGGTCGACCACATCCACGTGTCCCGACCGTCGCCGCCGTCGATGTTGTATGTCAGGAAGTACACACTGTTCATCCCCTCGCTGGCGAGATAATTAAGCGCGCCGATGATGCCCTTGCCCTTGCCGTCCTTCCAGGTCGGATCCCCCGGGCGCCAGTCCTGCAGGTGTGGTTCATACTTGTGAATGAATCCCCCGATATGGCTATAGCTTCCCGAACCCGCATCCGCGTCGTACGTTCCGTCTATCTCGTCGTAGGCCAGGAAGTTCTCGGGGCTGTCGGCGCCGCCTTTGAGGAAATACTCGCCCGTTTCCGCGAATTGCAGATAGTGTTTGCCGACGTACTTTAGCAATCCTTTGGCCCGGTGGTCTCGTCCGGTTTTGTCGGTTGGACCGACTCTAAATCTGCCTCTGGCGCCGTCGAAAGCTGTCGTTGAGCCGGCTGTCGGGTCAGTGCTCAGTGCAACATCTCGTCCCGTACGAAAAGAGGCAGTGTAAGACCACCGGCCTTCTTCGTCAGGTACAAAGTGAACGCGCCATTTATTGCCCGCCGAGGCGCTGGTTTGCCCGGCATTGCCGTCAGCGGCGTAGTAGCCGCCAACGACGTAGCGTTTTCTGCCTTTGGCGAAGGTAACGTTTAGACGATAGCCGCGAAAGGGATTAGGCTCGGCATTTTCACCTGTGTCAGGGCCGGTAAAAGTAAGCGTAATCTTGTGCCATTTTTTCAGTTCGCCGGAGAGAACTTCCGCTGCTTTGCTTTTGCAAAGCAAAACCCTGGGACCGATAAGAATAAAACAAATCGTAAATAGTAAAGTTATTTTGTACCGTCGCATTTTCTGCTCCTCAAAGGATAGACAATTTGAATTATGTTAGGATATGTTATAAGATTGATGTGGATATTTGCAAAAGATTTTTAAAACCACCCGTTACTCGTATTTAGCCCACAATTTATTGGGGGAGTCCTCGCTCACTTCGTGGCGCGTTCGAGGGCCTTTTCGAGCGCACCGTAGCCCGGGTTCCACTCGTCGAGGCGGGTAATGTTCTTTTTCTTTGCGATTTTCATAAAGTGCTCGAACGCATCTTTGATTGACTCGGGCATAGGCCAATCAGCACCGGCGGCTTCGGCCTGTCCACGCATTTCGTCCCAGCGTGTCATAAAAGTGTACATTACCGGCAGCTGCGCGACCTGAACGCGAAAACGCAGGTCCGGATTCTTCCGGACGGCTGCTTCAGCGTTTTTGAGATAGGTCAGGCCTTTGCTGAGCACCGCGAAGGAAAGGAATTTGGCGGTGTTTTGTGAGAAGCAGCGGAGGTAATCGCCGCTGGCTTCGACTGCGTCGTGCGTGAGCTTCAGATAGGCCTTGATGTGCGGGCCGGCGGCGCCGTAATAGCCATCGATGAACTCGTCAATCAGCTCTTGTCCGTCGCGCGTCGGGTCCCACAGCAGCTTGGCCAGCACCCACGCCCGCAGTTCAGCCATCTCGGCGCCATTAGTCGTGTAAGCGCCTTGTTCAAAAACGCCTTTGACATTGTGGGCCACGAAAAATTTGACGTTTGGTCCCAGGACACGCAGGTTCGGATGCGGCATTATGTGATGTTTGAAATTCGTAGTGTAGTCCCATATATAAAGCCGATTGCATATCTTCGACCAGCCGACGATGTCGTCCCGGAATTTTTTATTTCGCTCATCGGCCAGCGGCGTGCTGAATGAGCACTCGATGCTGCACAGGCGCACGATAACGTTGTGTCGTGGTTTTATATATTGCGGCGGCGTGCGGGTGTATTGGTAGGCCAGGGTGCTGATGGCCACATGCGGAAATTCTTCTTCGATATCGGCGGCGACGGCATTGGCGAAGCGCAGCATCAGCCCAGCGGGGCTGCCTTCCTTTTTTTCAACAGCGGCACAGCGGCTGCACTGACAGTTGCCGCGCCAATCGTTCTGCGAGACCGAGGCAATGGTTGCAGCGGTATTTTCGCGCAGACGTGCTTTTAGGTTCTTGACCAGTTCTGTGCGCATCTCTTCGTTGGTCAAGCACAATTGGGCGCGCTTATGCGTCCGTTTGCCGTTTATTTCACTGAACCATTCGGGGTGGTCTTTGAAATATTTGTCCGGCTGAATTAATCGATAGAATGTGTGCACGTGTCCCTCGTAAATGTGCCGGCCGCCGCGTTTAGCGTCCAGCCGATGGGCGTGTCCGTTACACTTGTTGCGCACCGCCCAATCGCCGTCAAAGGCATCGAACCAGAATGCCTCCCTGAATTCCAGCACCGGTACACGGCGAACGTTCAGTGGGCCCACTCTAAGTGTCGGTTTTTTGGGTATGGTGCTGACTTTTGAGGACCACCAGCGGCAGCCGAGCTGTTCTTCGAGGAAGGTATAAACCGCATAGAGTGTGCCGCGAGGGTGACCTCCGGCCAGGATTAGGTCGTTTCCTACAGTGCGGATAATTAGGCCGTCGGGGCCCAGCCCATCGGTGGAGAAGTCGCGAGCAGCCAGTTTAGCGGCTTTGGGTCCAACGATAAGATGAGACCGCCCAGCGACAGGCCAGTGCAGGATGTCGAACCTTGCACCGGTTATCTGTCCAAGAAAGTCAGCTAATTCGACCGCGGCGTGCTGCTCGGGCTCGCCGGCATCCTGGGCGATAACTATAGCAGCTTGTGCCAGACCGTTTTGAGCAATTGTCACCGCTTCATCCTTGAGCGCTTGCTCGCATCCGGTGACAAATAACAGAACAGCAAGCAATAGTGCAATTTGACTTTTTTGCAGCGTCATCGCATGGCCTCCTTGAGCTAAAAAGTTCCTTCGATTTATGTATCCGGCAATAAAATAGACCTTGCTGATTCTATTGCCTTAAAGTTGTCTATCAGATGTCACGTTGCATAGCTGTGCAAACCGCTGAAAATGCGGGACAGGTTCACCCAGAGCACAGTTATCACAATAGCAACCATGCCTGCAATGGCCCATAAGCTGTTAATACGGGCGTGCCTTTTGCCGAACATATAGCGGAAATGAAAATACCCGACGTAGACCAGCCATGAGGCCAGCGACCAGAGTTCCTTGGGGTCCCAGCCCCAGTAGTCACCCCAGGCAAGCTTGCCCCAATAGCTGCCGAGAATGAGGCCCAGTGTCAGAAGAGGAAAGCCCGCATAAACCATCCGATATGTCGCTTCTTCCGGCGGCAGGATGTTCTCGCCCAGCTTCGGCGTTATGCGCAGGAGCTGGCTGCATGCCTGGATAAAGGCTTTGTACATAAGGATGTAGGACAGCATGTAAACCGCCACGTGCGGCACAAAGAGTGGGCTCTGCAGGGCCGGCGGTAGCTGCTGCGGCTGAGCGTTCCAGACGAAACCGGCTGGGAAGAGCACAATCACGCCAGCGAGCATGTCGGCCGTGTAGCCCCCGACGCGCAGCACGCGCCGGCAGAAAAGCGAGACCGGGTAGATCATCCCCAGGAACAAGAACACCTCGAACAGATTCTGCAGAGGCACGTGGCCGACGTGGTACCAGCGATACCCCCAGGAAACCGCGGCGACCACAGAACCGATGAGATATATGACATGCCCGACCTTGCGGCGACCCAGCAAGCTTACGATAAACGCCTGCAGATACACAACCATCGTGCAGTAAATAAGTAATCCCTGAATGGTGTATTTAATAGCCATCTATTTACTTTTCGATTTGATCCTTGCGAAAATATGTCTGAGCCACAGATGCCAGAGAATGCCGATGCAGAGCATCCAGTAGCCGGCAAAGACCACGACTATACCTGTATCCGAAACAACCATAAGAACAGAATACTGGCCGGCCTGGTCGTCGTAAGAATGCTGATAGAAATGGTATCCACCGAAGTGCAGCGGGTGGTTCACTTCGATGTCCTTCTCGGCGACAACTTTGTCGTTTTCAATAATCTGCAGCTCACTTACGTAATCACTGATGGTTCTGTGATAGCTCAGCAGAAATTTGTCTTCAGGATGAGTATGTCCGCCGAATCGCTCGAAGACATATTTGGTGACCACCTCACCGCCGGGCGATTCGATTTGTACCTCCAGCGCCGGATTGAAGCCGGGTTGCGGGTCGTCGAAGAAGACGTTTTCGCCGTCTTCGATTCTAATCTTGAAATTCTCGAAGGTCCTTAAGATTGTTACTGTGCCGAAGTCGTCGTCCAACGGAAATTCCGTGCCGATTTCGACGGGTATTCTCCAGCTCCTGCCTTGCTTGGTTCGGATTTGGAGGTACTGCGGCTTGTAATATTCTATTCGGAAGTCTTTTAGTTTTATATGGAAAGGCAATTCCTTTGTTTGTTCGTTGTCTTCCAAAGTGACAAGATTTTTGGAGTGGTTTTCCAGGATTGCCATTCGGCCCTTTCTGATTTTATCGATTCCAAAAAGTCTTTTTTGGAGTTTATGTCCGGCTTCTGAGCCCCACATTGAACCTGCAAGAATGCCGATGCAGCCGACGTGTATCAGCAATAAGCCCGGGACGCGAACCAATCGACGAAACGCTGCCAGGCCTATTATCAACAGCACGATAAAGGCCAGCCAGTAAACGGCCAAGGGCAGGCTGTTAAAGAAGTCGCTTGCGCGCTCGGCGCCGATGAATGCCCCGTAGATAGACAGGAAAATCAACAGTATGACCAGCATCAAAGCGGCCCACATCACAGTGCGTTTGAACTTATTCATCAATTTTCCCTTATGACAATCGATAAACTCTTCACGATTATGGCCAAGGGTGTATCATTTGCAAGAATTTTTATATACGGTCTCTTGCCCCCCGCGGTTCGATTTCGGTGCAGTTTGCAGTTGATGTACGCAGTAGCCCCGCATAAAATGCATCACAATCGAACGAAAATGTTCGAAAAATACTGGCCCCCCCGGTTTTATTCGGGTGTACCTTTTGGAAAGATTTATATGAAGGTTCTTACTATCGCAACTCGCCCAGGCCAGCTGGCCATTGCTCAAACCCGGACTGTCATCTCTGCGTTGGAACGAGAATTTCCGGATATACAAATTAAAATTAAGAAAGTTACGAGCAGAGGCGACCGCGACAGGCGCACAGCTTTATGGAATCTAAAGAGTACGGGTTTCTTCACCTCGCAGGTGGAGGATGCTCTGCTGGCTGGCGAAGCTGACTTCGCCGTTCACAGCTTCAAGGACCTGCCTACAGCCCAGCGGGAAGGGCTGACCATTGGCGCGGTGTTCGACAGAAACTTCGTCGAAGATTGCCTCGTATCCGCTTCGCCTGTAGAGTCGATTGAGCAGTTGCCCGAAGGTGCGAAGATAGGCACTTCGAGTCTAAGGCGGGCCGCTCAACTCAAACGTCTGAGAGCGGACCTTCAGCCGGCCCCTATTCGCGGCAATGTGCAAACGAGATTAAATAAGCTCGATAGAGCCGAATTTGACGCGGTCGTTTTGGCAAGAGCCGGCCTGGAAAGGCTCGGTCTGGGCCAGAGAATCTCCTTGGTTTTCGATCCGGCACAGTTTATTCCAGCCCCGGCCCAGGGCGCACTGGCTGTTCAGACAAGGAGTCGTGATGAAGAATTGCGTAAGCAGCTCTCTGCCATAGATGACAAAAAGGCAAGGACGATTACTTCTGCCGAGAGACAGGTCCTGACAACAATGCAGTGCGGCTGTCATGCTCCGGTAGGGGCCTTTGCAAAAATTGTCGGCGACGATATAGAGATTTGCGCCTTTATATCTGATTTGCAGGGTAAAAATTTCATCAAGCGCTGGCTTACCGGCCCGGCCGGGCAAGCGGACAAGCTCGCCGGACAAATCGCCAATGAGCTTCTCGAAGCCGGCGGTAATGAAATCTTAGAATCTTTTGAGAAATAAAATATTGGTCGATAATTATGCCCTCTCTATCTCAAAAAGGTGTCACCGCTTTCCTTCTTGTATTTGGCAAATAAGTTCCGATGTTTGCTTAAAACTTTTTCGTAATCAGGATTACCCACAAGGTTTTCCATCTCGCCGGGGTCATTATTCATATCAATCAGCATCTCAGGTTGTTTGCCCTGATTGAAGATATAATACTTAAAATCCTTCGTCCGTATCATTCTGCCCTCAAGGTCAATGGGCTTGCCGTCGGCTCGAAGGTCTTGAACGAAACGGGTTGAGCACGCAACGTATTTTCGTTTTTTCTTCGGCTTGGCGCCTTCGGCAATATCCCGCAAGCTTACTCCTTTGCACTTAGATGGCACTTTTGCTCCGGCATAATCACAAATCGTCGGCATAATGTCTAAACCATTATTAACAAGATAATCACTTGTGCCGACTTTCGTAGTACCTTTCTGACTGATGATGAAAGGTATCCTCGAACATTCATCATAGAACATATTCTTCTGCGCCCATCGATGAGCACCAATCCCGTCACCGTGATCGGAAGTGAAGATGACCACAGTGTTCTCTTCCAGCCCTGCTTTACGGAGCGTTGATAAAATCTTGCCAATTTCTTTGTCAGCCAGCTCAATCATGCGATAATACGCCCAGCGATACTTTCGCCAATCATCTGCGCCCCATAGTTCCAGGGGAGCAAACATTCTTTTATCTGTATTCTTATATTTTGCTCTAAGCCTCGCTTGCCAGACCATCTCAAGCGCATCCGACTGGTTCTTTGCTTTTTCAAGGTTTGTCGGGGCAGGGGGACATATCTTTGGGGGCGGCACCTCGCCGATATCACCGTCAGGTAAGGGCTGGCTCCTGCCATACTGACAAATATTGTGCGGATTCATCAAAGAGAAAACGACAAAGAATGGCTTACTTTTATTCTTTTTAATAAACTCGATAGTCGGTCCAGCGATCTCATAGTCTTTGGCATCATACCTCCTATCATAACCGCTATCTTCTGCAGTAGCTCTTTTGAAGGGATAAGGCAGGTGCCACTTGCCGAAATAACCTGTTGTATAACCGGCCTTGCGAAGCACCATCCCAATATTCGGAAATTCTTTTGCGTCGATTGCGCTTGTTGAGTTGATTTGCTTGCCGTGCTCATGCGGATAGCGGCCGGTAAATATCGATGTCCTGTTCGGAACGCACAATGGATTGGCGCAGTATGCTTTTGTGAACAGCATTCCGCTGGCAGCAAGGCGGTCGATATTCGGCGTCTCGATATATTCATAGCCCATTGTACAGCTCAAAGCATCGGCGAACTGCTGGTCCGTCATGATAAGGACAATGTTAGGCCGCCTTCTTCTTGCTGCCTGCAGATGTGGAGTAAAAGCAGCAACAGTTGCCAGCCCAATATTCCTAAGAAAATCTCTTCTTTTCATATTGTTTGTCTCCTGTTTTTTCTGTTTTTTTAGCCATCAAAGCTGGCGGTGGGAAAGTCTTGTTCTTTGCCTGCCCCCTTATCTTTTTTCCTCAGCCTCGCTCATTGGAAAACCTTGCAAAAATGTCAATAGTTAAACATCATCCAGAGAACAAAATATGTCAGCATCATCAATCTTTCCTCGTTGGCATGAGGCGTTTCAACTCTTCGAACCAATTGACAACAATATTGATTTGTGTTCCCGGCGCGAGGTCTTCCTGTATCATGAGAAACCGTCCATCCTTTGCCACGGAATACGTTCTCAGCAAGACAATCACCCCTCCGAAAAAATGACGCTTGAACAGAAATTTAGGTTGGGCCGGCTCGAACTTTTCTCCGCCCTCATAGGTCACCATCCACATCTCCTCTCCGTTCCTGTAGTATAGTTTGCTGCTGTTGGGATCCCATAGAGGCTCGTATCCGCCACCAACAGATATTTTTGTCTTGGCCCCTGGACCAGGGAAAGGTTTGACATAAACTTCCCAGGTTCCTGTCTCATGCGAACTATAAGCAAACCACCGACCATCAGGGGAAAACACGGGTAATCGTTGCCAACTCGCGTCATCAACAACAGTCTTTTCTGTACGGTCACCACTTTTCAAGTTTATCACCACGAGATTTTGGTCATTCGGCGGTAAACTGACTGTACCCAGTAGGAAGGTCGCATCCTTATTTATGGAGTAACCTAAAAAGAAGGCTCCTGGCACCCGCGCGAGGAATTCCTCAGCTCGACTTCCATCCGTATACAAGCAGAGAAGATCGAACATGCCTTCGGCAGAGTCGTAATTTTTCAGATAAGTCAATTGTTTCGAATCGCCCAACCACTGGGCCACCGTGCTTATACCATTAAACGTGAGCTGTGTCAGGTTAGCTCGGGCAATGTCGTAAAGCCAAATATCTGAATTAGGGAAGAGATTAGGGTATTGAGATTCAACGGATAGGGCTACTTGTGTACCATCAGGAGCAAGGCTCACACCATTGTACGCACGAGGTGGAGCCCCCAAAGGTTCGACCAATCCCCGGTCATCAACCCAAACGAGCTCTCGGTCGCTTGACGCCGCCGGGATGTATGCCAATATCCCCGTATTCGAATAGGTAAGTTGAGTGGCACCATTAATAGGGTTATATTTGACTCGCTGCAATAGGGGCACGGGCTTGCCATACAACGTGAGGCCTTTCAGATCAAAACGCGCCCCAAACAATGCTCCGTTCTGAACAAAGATCAAATGGCCTGAGGGCAGATACCGTCCGAACTCACCCCCATCCAGCACCACCCGACGCGTACCGCTTGCTCTCAAAACTACTTCTAAACGACCTTGCCGGATTCCTTGCTTTTCCCGATAACTCGTGAATAGAACGTCGTTGTTGGGCAGGGCAGCGGGCCAGGCGTGGTAGACTTCTCCCTCTTCGAGATCCAGAGTCGTCAACGGTTTCGATATGCCTCCTGTGGCCGGAACGCTAAACAGACTGGTGTCTCGACCTGGGTGAAAAATTATCGTGCCGTCATCCAGCCATACGCCGCCTCCTAAATGGGGCGCGTCACTGAGCTTTTTTGGACTTCCGCCCCGTATCGACACGACCTCGAGGGCGCCACGGGTGTGGTCCGAGTATGCGAGCAACTCGCCGTCGGGTGAGAAGAAAGGATCTATCGCCCCTTCCGTACCAGGGATAGCTTTTGCCTCGGGTGTATTTAGCTCCTGAACGTACAGTATTCGCTCGGTTCCCGTGCCCTGGTCTACGTACGCGATACGCTCTCCATCCGGCGAGATGGCCAAGGCATGGTGATACAACGCTTCATCGGCGATCTTGGAAATGGGCCGTATCATAGAGTAGATTATATTCGGGGGCTTTGTCGGTCTCGGTCGGGCGAGATTCCACGTAACCAAGCCTGTTACCACCGCAACGACGATCAGGCAGGCTAATCCCACCACCATCAATCGCCGCAGACCCACAGGCCGCATTTCTTCAACCGTCGCCACGCTGACCGTAAGTGAGCTCAGCGTCTCGTCGATTTCAATGCCCGCATCTCCGATGTGCTGAAGCCGCCGGCGCGGGTCTTTCTTAAGGCAGTGACGCAGTAGAGACCGGATGTTCGCCGGCGTGCTCTCGGGCAGCGCCTGCCATTCGGGCTCTGTTTAGAATGTTGGCCAGCGTGTCGGAGATCGTCTCGCCTTTGAAGGATACTTTGCCGGTGAGCATCTCGTAGAGCACACAGCCAAACGACCAGATGTCGCTGCGCTTATCGGCCGGCTTGCCGCGGGCCTGCTCCGGACTCATGTAGGCCGGCGTGCCAATCACCCGGCCCGGCTCGGTGACAGTGCTCTGCTGATCCAGAGCTTCTCCGCCGACTGCCTTGGCCAGGCCGAAGTCCAGCACCTTTACTTTACCTTCCGGTGTTATTTTGATATTGCCGGGCTTTAAGTCGCGGTGAATAACATCATGCTCGTGCGCCGCTGCCACTGCCTCAGCTATCTGCAGGGCGATTGATAATGCCTCTTCCAGCTTAAGCGGCTTTTTCGCTATCCGCTCAGCCAACGTCTGGCCGGGAACATATTCGAGGACCAGGTGGACAATGCCCTCGGCCTCTTCCAGTTCCTCATGGATAGTGGCTATGTTCGGGTGATTCAATGACGCTAAGACCCGGGCCTCGCGAGTGAAACGCGACCGAGTCTTACGATCGCCCATCACCTCGGCCGGCAGGCTCTTGATGGCGACCGGGCGGTCGAGCTTGGTATCGTGGGCCAGGTAAACCACCCCCACAGCCCCACGGCCTAATTCACTCTCTATCCGGAACGGACCGATTTGGCTGCCCGGCGCCGAGCCGTTGAAACTGGCGGTGGGATGGTTTTTTTCCTTACCTGCCGGCTTACTGTTTTTTCCCGTAGCGTCGTTCATCGGCATCTCACTATCAAACCATACGATACCTGAAATTTCTGAACTCGTCAAAACAGATTTCGCCGGTTTTTTGGGGGGCAGCGAAATCTGTCCGGAGCAATGTCCTGAGCAACGCCGAAGGAGCAGCCGAAGGGTCTGTTTAATCTGTCACTCCGTACTTGATACGGAATCCAAAAATGCTTACCCCCAAATAATCAATCATCATTAACCAATAATCAATTTTAGGCCGCCGAACTATCCAGCCGATTCGCATATCTATACTTCCCGATTTAACAGTGGCTATTCATTCACACCAACAACTATTTTTTCTCCTACTTTGATATCTTTATAGATTTCCGGAAAGGCTCTACGAAATGCTTCGATGCTTGCGTCGCAGCTATCATGACCAGAGAGTCCTACAACACCAGGATTCCGTTTTTTTAGCAAATCGATGTTGCCTTGAACTTCCTCGGTTGTAATTGGATTCCATGGTGCTTTACCTGTTCCAGCATACATTTGTATTTTTATCCCTTTCCACTGTCCCCTTGAATCAGTGACAGGATAATGCAGACCACCAATTATGCCATAAATGGGTTCATCAAATAAAGCCTCAGCACGTTCCAATATCTTAGATAGGGTTTGATGACCGCAACCAGAAATAAGTACTATGCCTTTTGCATCAACACTGACAGCTAACGTCTGTTCCGGCGTGTAACCCAGGAAAAATAATTGATTTGATATTACTCCAAGAGTTGCTACTCCTTCAGAAATGACAGTCGGATTCTCGGCGTAAATGGGAGTAAGTCCCGGGTAGGTCATCGGAACAGGAGTGTAGACTCTTTTTTGCCCCAGATTGATCTGATGATTTGTCAAAGAAAATGTCTTCATCTCGCTCCACTTTCCTCCGCCTACATGATCATCATGATTGTGGGAAATTACAATAGCATCGAAATCATCCAGGGTGACCCCTAACTGTTTCATATTACGAAGCAGTGGGGATGGATCTCTCTGACCATCATTAAGTCCCAGGTCAAATAGTATTGTACATTTATCAGTTTTAACAAGATAGGAAACACCCACCCCTTTTAGGAATTCTTTAGATGTATGCCAATCTATAAGAGGTAAGATTTCGAGTGTTTTCGTTGTACCCAAATTTTGTATCTTTTTGATAGTCGACTGCTTACGCTGCCATTCTTCTTCTATTTTCTGTTTACCTTTTTTAAAACGCGCCAGCATCTCATTCGGGTCACCAAAAAGGTCAAATAAAATTGTTAAGTCTGGATTCTTTTTTATTTCTTGCTCGATGGATAAAGCTTCTTCATTCCCTCTTAATGTAGATGTCTTCTTTGTCTCAAGACCAGCACAGCCAAAAAGTAATCCTGGCAAAATCAAAATAATAGCCAATTTTTTATCAGTTGATTTCATTTTGTCCCTCCTATGCTAATCTCAGTATGGCTCTTCCAAATAAGGCTGACCGGAGCAGAAGCCGAGTGTAGCTATACTCCATTCTTTTTGTACCTGTCATTGTACTGAGTTTTGGGCAAGATTGGCAAGGCCATTTCTTACATCGTGGCCTGTATTGCGGCTGGACTGCTGGAACACAAACAAAATCAATGGTATTATCCGGATATATTTGGTATCCTACCATGAAACTGTACGCTGTACGCTATTGAACGCTATGAAAAAAGCTATTGTATATCTCGTTGGTGCCGGCCCCGGCAGGGCGGATTTGATTACTCTTCGCGGGGCCGAGGTCCTCAAGGCCGCTGACTGTATAATTTACGATAAGCTGGCCAACCCGGCTTTGCTTAAATTTGCCCGCAGCGACGCTGAGATTGTCCACGTGCCCAAACGCATTGGCGGCCGTTCATTTACACAGCAGGAAATCAATGAACTGCTGGTAGAAAAGGCGTCCGGCGGACGAACGGTCGTGCGATTGAAGGGCGGCGACCCTTCTATTTTTGGCAGGTGTGCCGAAGAGGCTGCCGTCCTTGCTAAGGCCGGAATCGATT
>JABAOH010014156.1_pt1 | contig 16140 bp, 13 predicted proteins | sample 7062181 | NCBI WGS metagenome assembly JABAOH01 (sample SAMN14538630, study PRJNA623070) | marine sediment metagenome | biome: marine biome [ENVO:00000428]; feature: marine pelagic biome [ENVO:01000023]; material: deep marine sediment [ENVO:00002113]; isolation source: pool of 5 deep marine...
GGAGGATGCTAAATAATGAGGTGCCCGTACTGCGACCATCCACAGAGTAAAGTCATCGATTCCCGTGAAAGCAAGAATGGCCTGTGTGTGCGTCGCCGAAGGGAATGTCTCTCCTGCAAGAGGAGGTTCACCACATACGAGAAAATCGAAGAAATTCCCTACATGGTCGTTAAAAAAGACGGAAGAAGACAGCCTTTTGACAGCCAGAAGCTTCTGCGTGGCTTACTGAAAGCCTGTGAAAAAAGGCCTGTGCCTCTGGCCAAGCTGGAAGAAATCGTCGAGGAAGTGGAGAGCAGGCTTCAGGATCGCTCGGATAAAGAGTTGAACGCAGCCAAAGTTGGGCAGCTTGTGATGAAAAGACTTAAGGCTCTGGATAAAGTGGCCTATGTGCGGTTCGCATCTGTCTACCGTGAATTCAAGGATGTTGTCGAATTTAAAAAGGAACTAGAATCTCTTCTTAAAGAAAGATAGATATGGGAATGAACGGGAAAATAATGAGGAAGGAAGATGGTTTGAAGGTTCAGAAAGCGGGTGAATAAACTCGGAGGAAAACCATGGTAAAAAAGAATGACGAAGAGCATGATCTTTACGAGGATGTTTTAGAAGACCGGGATAAGAAGCTTCATGTCCCCAAAGAACTGCCCATCCTTATGCTCAGAGATATTGTCGTTTTTCCTTACATGGTGATTCCGCTATTTGTCGGACGCGAGAAATCTAAAAATGCAATCGATTATGCTCTTTCTTCAAACCGAATGATACTTCTTCTTACCCAGAAAAATATGGAGATTGAGGAGCCAAAGAGGAATGATGTCTATGATGTCGGGACTGTCGCTTTGATTATGCGAATGCTGAAACTTCCTGATGGAAGAATGAGAATCCTGGCTCAAGGTCTTGTCCGGGCAAGAATAGAGAATTTAGATGAGAGTAAACCCTATTACACGGCTGAGGTGAATGTCATTCCTGAACCAGAAGAAGCGGATAAATCCATTGAGGTGGAAGCGATGGTTCGGAATACTCGTTCTGGATTGGAAAAGGCATCTTCCCTGGGAAAGGATATCCCTCCTGAAGTGATGATTCTCTCGGCCAATATTAATGAGCCCGGCCGGCTGGCTGATTTAACCGCAGCCAACCTGGAATTGAAAGTTAACGAAGCCCAAAAGATTTTAGAGATCGAAGATGCCTTTCAAAGGCTGAAGAAAGTCTATGAACTGTTGACAAGAGAACTTGAGCTTCTGGACGTCCAATCGAAAATCAGCACTGAGGCGAAAGGGGAGATGGATAAGTTACAGAAGCAATACTTTCTGAGACAGCAGATGAAGGCGATTCAGAAAGAACTGGGAGAGGGCACTGAAATTCAAGAGGAAATAAGCAGTTATCAGGAAGCCTTAGAAAAACTCAAAGTTTCCAAAGAAGTCAAGGATGAGCTTGAAAAGCAAATCAAACGTCTCTCCCAGATGCATCCAGAGTCTGCCGAAACAGCCGTTGTCCGCAATTATCTGGATTGGATGTTTGCTCTTCCATGGAACAAGAACACTGTCGACAATCTGGATCTCAAAGAAGGAATGAAAATTCTCGATGAAGACCATTATGGCCTAGATAAAGTGAAGGAGAGGATTATTGAATATTTGGGAGTGAGGAAGCTCTCAAAAAAGATTAAAGGTCCTATTCTCTGTTTTGTGGGGCCACCCGGAGTCGGAAAGACTTCACTCGGTCGCTCCATAGCGAGAGCCCTGGGAAGGAAATTCATTCGGATTTCTCTTGGGGGAGTTAGAGATGAGGCTGAAATTCGAGGACACAGAAGGACATATGTGGGTGCCTTGCCAGGAAAGATCATACAGGGATTGAGACGCTGCAGGTCGAATAATCCAGTTTTCATGATGGATGAAGTGGATAAAATTGGAGCCGATTTCAGGGGAGACCCGTCTTCCGCTCTGCTTGAGGTGCTGGACCCAGAACAAAACAATTCATTNNCCTCTCCAGCGTGATGTTTATCACTACGGCCAACCTTCTGGACCCGATTCAACCCGCTTTCCGTGACAGGATGGAGATACTCCGCCTTCCCGGCTACACCGAGGAAGAGAAATTGCAGATCGCTCTTCGTCATCTGGTTCCAAAACAGATAAAAGAACATGCATTGACTGAAGACATGATCCTGTTCACGAGAGGAGCCATAAAGAAGATTATTTCTCTCTACACGAGGGAAGCAGGAGTCCGGAATCTTGAGAGAGAGATTGCTTCAGTGTGCCGGAAAGTGGCGCGGAAAGTTGCGGAGGGAAAGAAAACGCTGACAAAAATCTCTTCTCAAAGTATAGAAAAATACCTTGGACCGACCAAGATCTTTAAAGACCAGCTTCTGCAGAGAGACAGTGTTGGTGTGGCCACGGGAGTCGCGTGGACAGCCACAGGCGGGGAGATACTTTTTGTGGAAGCGACCAAGATGAAAGGAAAAGGGAATCTATCTTTGACAGGCTCATTAGGAGACGTGATGAAAGAATCCGCCCAAGCTGGCTTGAGTTATGCGCGCGCTCATTCTGATAAGTTAGGCATTGATACTCAGATGTTCTCCAGGAATGACTTTCATATCCACATCCCTGAAGGAGCCATTCCCAAGGATGGCCCTTCTGCAGGAGTGACCATTGCCACTTCACTGATCTCAGTCTGTACGGATTTGAAGGTGAAGAGGGATGTGGCCATGACAGGGGAGATCACTTTAAGGGGAAATGTGCTTCCTGTTGGAGGAGTGAAAGAGAAGGTTCTGGCTGCCCAGAGAGCGGGAGTGAAGAAAATGATCCTGCCCCTGCCAAATAAAAAGGATATGACGGACATTCCGAGTAAGACAAAAAAAGAGATGCAATTTATCTTTGTCGAGTCAATCCATGATGTCTTCGACCAGGCTTTAGTGAAAAAAACAGGTCAAAAAACTAGAGCTTGATTATCCTATCTTCGTGCAAACCTGAATTATTCGGAATGAGAAAAAAAGGCCTCTCCTAGTGAATGCCTTCGGGCATTTTAAAAAAAAGCAAAAGGGGATTGAAGATAAAAGTGCCCTTGCGAGCAACAGAAAAGCTTGTGATAATCTCATTGGGAAAAAATGTCATTGCGAGCGAAGCGTGGCAATCTCGTATGATAAAATTTTTATTGTGATGAGTGTAACGAAGAAGCAATCTCTTAGGAAAGGAAGGTTTCCCTCTTAAGGGATTGCCACGCTTCGCTCGCAATGACAGGTGAGTGAGGTTGCCACGTCGCTTCATTCCACGCAATGGCATTTAGGATAAGATTGCCACACTCCCTTCGGTTGCTTGCAATGACATTTTAACGTTTTCAATAATATCACTAAAAACGTTTCCTGTTTCTGAGCCTGAAGGCCCGCCTGCTTTCTTCCTTTTTTCTTGACAAAGAGGAATTTTTTTTATAATTCATAGGCAAAAGTGAAATTCCAGTCATTTCATTAAGAAGGAGGGATTCATGAACAAAAAGAGCCTCATTCTCCTGGTTTCAGTTATACTGATTTCCGCAAACCTCTGGGCTGGAGGATGGAACAATACCTTGATGGGATGTCGAGCGCTCGCTATTGGTGGAGCTTTTGTGGCAGTGGCGGATGACCCAAGCGCAATTTTTCATAATCCTGCCGGTTTGGTCTACCAAGAAAGGACTTTCAACCTTTCTATCGACGGATTCTACATATCCCCGGTCCATGAATATGTCACGACAGATGGAACAAGAGTCGAGAGTCGATACAAGAGCTCAGTGCCTCAATTTTTTCTCACCTATAAGGCAAACAACAGGCTAACTTTTGGATTTGGATTTTATGTGCCCTATGCAGGAGGAGGAGTCGACTGGAAAGAGAGCGTGCAGGTGCAACCCTTCAAATCAACTATGGGCGTTTATAGTCTAACGCCGACATTTTCTTATAAATTCAGCGAAAAGCTATCCATTGGCTTCAACCTGAATTTTTATGGTGGGGAATTGAATATTGATATGGAGGATGTAATTTTTGGTCCGATGAAGTCGGAGGAGAAGGGTTCGGCTGTTTCTGCTGGTTTGGGTTTGATGTTCAAGCCCTCTCAGAGAGTGAGCATCGGATTGGGTGTCAGGGGCCCCGCAAAGATGACACTTGAAGGGAGAACCTCCGTCACGATAACAGATCCTCTATTAGGGACTTTTCAGATACTGCTTGATTCAGAAACCTCTTTTGATCTTCCTTGGGATATTGAGTTAGGATTGGCTTACAGACTCACTGAAAATCTTCTCTTGTCGACCAGTGCCCAGTATACTATGTGGTCAGCCCTGGATAAAGTGGAAAAGGTCATGAAGAACGTCCCCGGCATTGGAGATATAGAGGAGACTCAAATCATGAACTATGAAGATATTCTCATCTTGAGAGCCGGGTTCGAATATTTTATTTCAGGAGGAGTTATCCTCCGCGGAGGACTCGGGTACGACCGCTGCGCATGTCCTGAAGACACATTAGATTATAAAGGAAACATCGATGTGGACAAATTCACATTGATTGGGGGAATCGGATACCGGACAGGGCGAACACAGATCGACTTTGTTTACGTCTACGCGGCTGGGGAAGAACGTGTAAAGCCGATTACAGGATTTCCTTCTCCAGAGAGATACAACCTCAGCGCAGCGATAATGGGTGTGGGAGTTACCTTTTCTTTCTAATCGTCAGGATTAGGCGGAAAGGAATTTCCCTTTAAGAACGATCTCTGCTGGACCGGATTGATAGACCTTTTTTTTCTCCCATTCTACAGTTAGGTACCCCATACTTGTCCTGACCTGTACTTTTTTATCTGTGAGGTTTTTCAGGATAGATGCCACTGCGGCTGCGCAGGAGCCACTTCCAGAGGAAAGAGTCTCACCCACACCTCTTTCCCAGAAAAGGACATCGATGACATCTCTTCCCAGAACTCTTATAAATTCAATATTTGTTCTGTTCGGGAAGAAAGGATGAGATTCGATTTCTCGTCCGATCTGATGCCACTCGATGCGGGCCGGAAAACGGTCGACAAAGATGGCGCAGTGAGGATTCCCGAGAGAGATAGCTGTGATGGGGTATATTTTTTGATTGATGGAAAGGGGATAATCGATGATTTTATCGTGTGTTGAGCCGTCATCAAATGGAATCTCCTTGGATTTCAAATGGGGGATGCCCATCTCGATCCGGATGTGAAAAAGGTTCTTTTTCCCTTCGATGAGTTTGCATTCTCTTTGGCCGGCTGTTGTGAGGAAGATTATATGAGGCGAGCTGATTTTTTTCTGATGGTAGAGATAGGCTGCGGCGCATCTCAATCCGTTGCCAGAGATTTCGGCTTCAGTCCCATCGGCATTGAAAATGCGGAATTTAACTCGACCTTTCGCTTTGTCTTTGACTGATATGAGAAGGAGACCATCGGCTCCGACTCCTGTGTGACGATCACAGATTCTTCCTGCAAAACTGCCTATGTCAGGGAAGGGCTCCGACTCCGCTTCATCGATAATCAGGAAATCATTCCCGAGTGAATGGATTTTAAAAAATTTCATTCTGGAATCTTGATAGTTCTGATGAGGTCTACTGATTCTCCATCACGCTCTCTCCGGATGAGCAGGATAAGCCCATCTCCAGGTTTCAGTTTATTAATGATTTTGTCAAAGTCATCTGTGTCTCTGACTTCTTGTCTGTTGGCTTCGAGGATGATATCCCCTGCTTGAAGGCCCTTTCGTTCAGCCTCGCTGTAACGGCGGATTTCAGTAATAAGGACTCCTTCTTGAGTTCGATATCCGTAGCGTCGTGCCAGGCGAGGAGTCATAGTGGTAATTGATATTCCTAAATCTTGGCCTGATGAGGTTGAAGTTTGTTCCGTCTCTTCTCCGGTCGATAATTCATCGAGTTTGGCAGTGAGGATCTTTTCTTTCCCGTCTCTAATGACTTTGATATCGACCTTTGTCCCTGGTGGGGTTTCCGCGATCATGAATAATATGTCATGCCTATTCTTCACATGTTGGCCGTTAAACTCAATGATGACATCGTAACGTTCGAGTCCGGCCTTATCCGCGGGGGTTCCTTCTGCCACATTAGTGACAAAAACTCCTCTCCTGGATTTTAAACCCAGAGCTTGTCTTTCCTCTTCAGTGATGTCCTTAGGGACGACTCCCAGGTATCCTCTGACCACTTTGCCTTTTTCCTCGAGTTGTTTGACGACTTTCCTTGCCAGGTTGGAAGGGATGGCAAATCCGATACCGATGCTCCCTCCCGTGGGAGAGGCGATCATACTGGTGATCCCGACGACTTCACCTTTCATGTTAACCAGTGGGCCACCGCTATTTCCCCGGTTAATAGCCGCGTCTGTCTGGATGAAATCTTGATAGGAAATGGCCGTTGAGCTCTGTAGATTCTGCCTTCCCTTGGCGCTGACTATTCCCGCGGAAACGGTATGTTCAAAACCCAGGGGATTNNAAACCCATTCGCCTACTTTCAACCGGGCGGAATCGCCAAGTTCCACATGCGGCAGGTTTTTCTCAGCGATCTTCAGCAGAGCGACATCAGTTGGCGGGTCTGTTCCCACAACTTCCGCTGTGTATTCATTTTCCTGAAGAGTATAGATGGTGATTTTTTCAGCGTTTTCCACGATGTGGTGGTTAGTGATCAGATATCCATCCGAACTGATAAAAAAGCCCGTTCCCCCGACTTGAGAGCGGTATTCTCTCTCTCTTCCACGAGGGGTTCCGAAGAATCTATCCCAGAAATCGTCTCCCCAGTCATCGAAAAAGCTAACAACTCTTCTTTTTTCAACCCGTTCAGCAGTGATTCTCACAACAGCTGGTCCGACTAAATCCGCAATCCTGACGAAGTCGAGGTCAGGCTTTGTCTGATTCGCTGGAGAGGCATAAAGAAAGGAGGAAGATGATGGGGATTCATTTAAGAAGCTTTTCGGCATATTTCTTTCAGGCAGATAGACGAATATATAGCCTGCTAATAGAATGCCTAAGAAAAAGCTAATAAGCGCAATAAAAACGGTTTTTTTCATTTCCCGTCCTCCATTCAGTGATACTTTAAAATAGCATACTCGTATGAAAAATTCAATTGTCCTACTTATTGTAAACTCAGTAGTTAGCAAAAAGTTGCATTAATAATGCATTGAAGATATTATCTCATAAGTTGAGGAGAAATATTGTGCATAAAGGCTTTTTAGTCGTTTTCGAGGGAATAGATGGAGCGGGGAAGTCCACTCAGGCTGAAATTCTTATGAAAACGCTCCAGCAGAAAGGATTTAATGTTGTCTGTTTCCGCGAACCTTCTGAGGGAAAATGGGGTCGTGAGATAAAAAGGAAGGCGGCACATCCTGACTCGCTATCTCCTGAAGAAGAATTGGAGCTGTTCCTGAAAGATAGGAAGGAAAACGTGGAGAAAAACCTGAAACCTGCCCTCAAAGAGAAGAAGATCGTCATTCTCGATAGGTATTATTTTTCCACGATTGCCTATCAAGGAGCGAAAGGGATAGATCAGGAGAGGATAAAGAGAGTGAATGAAGGATTTGTGGTCGAACCTGACCTGGTGTTCTTCCTTGATGTTGATCCTCAGGAGGGCTTAGACCGAATCAAGAATCGAAAGAAGAAAGACAAGCTTTTCGAACGAGCAGAATATCTGGTCAAGGTCCGGGAAATTTTCAGGAGTTTCCAGGGAAACAAATTCATACACATAGATGCCTCGAAACCAAAAAAAGAGATCAGTGCACAAATCGAAAAAACCACCCTCGATTACTTCAATAAAATCGGGGTCAGGCCTTAGTAACTTCAGTAGTTATTCCTTCCGACATGAATAAAGTCTGATACTAAAATTTAGCCATCTATCTCCTAAGTGAATCTCATCTAATCTTTTTTTAAAAAATAAAATTACTGAAGCGATGAGGGATTGATTCCAATTCCTGAACCTGACTCTAGTCTTTAGGGATCAAATCTGTTATATTTTATTCTATGGGATTGAATAAGAAGTTCACGATTCGGATACGTAAAACAAAAAGGCCGGCACCGCGGCAGGTCGTGGAAGTTCCACAGGCCAGAATCGCTAAAAAGCCTCTTAAGCGGCGAATCCTTAGAGCGCTTTTCATCTTTGCTTTTTTTTCTTCAGCTTGCTTTTTTGGAACTGTTCTGGGGACATTCATGGCCCTTCGGCAGAATCTTCCCTCTGTTTCCGAATTGGAAGAGTATGAACCCAACATCATCACTTACATCTATGCAGATAATGGAGAAGTCATCGGAGAATATGCATTAGAAAAGAGAATTGAAGTGCCTCTTGAAGTCATTCCTGATGTCCTCTTAAATGCGATCATCGCCACAGAAGACGCCCGGTTTTACACTCATGACGGCCTTGATTGGCGGGGTGTTATACGCTCCTTATGGGAAGATATCAAGATAAAACTGCGAAGGGAAGGGAGAAAGCTTCATGGGGCAAGCACCATCACTATGCAGCTGGTCACAAATCTCTATTTCACTCGCCGGCAAACCATTCGCCGGAAGCTGAAGGAAATTATGCTTGCCCTGCAGGTCGAGAAAAGATACACCAAGCGGCAGATTTTGACTATGTACTGTAACCAATTCAACCTCGGAGGCGGAGTCCACGGAGTCGAATCTGCCTCTCAGCTGTATTTTGGGAAGACTGTTTCGGAATTGAACCTGGAGGAAGCGGCGATGATCGCTGGGATTCTTAGGGGACCTGCTGTCTATGACCCCTATAAATATCCTGAGAATGCCCTTAACCGCCGTAACCATGTGCTTGAACGCATGGTCGCGGAAGGATATTTGACTCCTGTAGAGGCTGAGGAGGCTAAGGCCAAGCCTCTCGAAGTGCTTCCCCGCCATAGAGAAACTTCTGAATTCGCCGCTTATTTCAAGGAAGAAGTCCGCAGATATTTGATGGAAAATTATGGAGATGCCGCTGTTTACCGAAAGGGCATAAAGGTCTACACCACCTTGAATCCTGCTTACCAGAGATATGCGGAAGAAGAACTTCTGAGATGGCTCAGGGTGCTGGATAAAAGACAGGGGTGGAGAGATGGCAAGCGGAATTTACTGGAAGAGGGCCTCGAATCTCTCGAAGAATTGGATGCCAGCTCGCTCGAGAACTGGCCGCCGTATACTTGGATAAAGCCTTCGCTGGAAGAGAGAGATATAATCGATGGTCTCGTTTTATCGGTCACGAGTGAAGAGGCTATCGTAAAAGTGAAGGATTATACGGCGACTTTGGCAACTGATGACTACACGAAAGAATGGACGAAGTCCGATAGCCTGGAAAACATCATCAAAGAAGGGGATGTGATCCAGGTCAGGATCAAATCAATCGACGAGGAAAACAAAGGACTTCTTGTTTCACTGGACCAGGAACCCATCCTCGAGTGTGCTTTTCTGGCCATCGAACCTCAAACCGGACAGATCAAAGTCATGGTGGGCGGCCGTTCTTTCCGGAATAGCGAATGGAATAACGCGACCCAGGCCTTGAGGCAGGTTGGCTCAGCCATAAAACCTCTCTTGTACACCGCAGCCCTGGATAGTCGGTTGTTCACTCCTGCCAGCGTGATCATCGACGAGCCCACCGACTTCTACGACAAGTGGTCAGAACAACCGTATGCACCCAGCAATTATGACAATAGATACAGGGGCGCCGTGACAGTTCGTCGAGGCCTGGAGCAGTCAAGGAATATAGTGACGGTCAAACTTCTGGAATCCATCTCTCCCCAGAAAGGTGTTGAATACATCCGTAAATTCGGGATCACTTCTCCCTCTGTGTATCCCTATCTTTCCCTGGCACTAGGAGCTCCGGAAGTGCGTTTGATAGAAATGGTTTCCGCGTATTCCACTTTTCCCAATAAAGGCGTGCGGGTAAAACCATATTTCATCTCCCGCATCGAAGACAAAGACGGGAACATCTTGGAGGAAGCCAGAGTTGAATCGGAAGAAGTGATTTCTCCTCAGACTGCTTACGTGATGACCTCTTTACTCCGGGGAGCGATAGAGAATCCAGGAGGAACAGGCTGGCAAGCCAAGAGATTAAACTGGCCCTTAGCTGGAAAAACAGGAACGACAGATAATTTTTCTGATGCCTGGTATCTCGGCTTTTCTCCATCTCTTTGTGCGGGCGTCTGGGTTGGACACAAGACAAAAATGACTATTGGAGAACGGCAGTCCGGAGCTGTTGCCGCCCAACCTCCGTGGGTGAGATTTTTCGAGAAAGTCATCAGAGATAAGAAGAAAAAAGCAGAGGAAGAGAGAAAAGCAGTCCAAGATGTCATTTCTGAAGCGCTAGGGAGGAATTTTGGAGAAGGTCAAGAAGAAGATGAAGAAGAGCCTCTTGTCTTCGAAGAATTTGAAGTCCCTCTGAATCTTGAATTTGTGGACATTGATATCAAGACAGGTCTATTGGCGACTCCCGACTGCCTCTTTCCTTTTACAGAGGTATTCTTCCCCAACACAGCGCCTGACAGATGGTGTTCGCTCGAAGACCATTTGAGGGTTCTGGATTATTACGAAAAGCTTGTTGTGAGACAACCCTGACAACTTGAGAGGGGGGAGGAGTTTCTGTTTTAACCAAATCCTAAAACAAGCAAACACTTTGCATCATTTTCGATGATATGTAGGTAGTTAATCCTGGATTCGAAAAGCGGGGTGTCTCTTTTATTTTTTCTTCCTGACGCTGCGGGAGCCTGANNAGCCTGAGGATGAGCGGGAAGAACGAGAGGCCGAAGAAGATCTCCGTGCGGAGGATGAGGAGGACCTGGATCTCGAGGAGGAGCTGATTCTTTTAGAGCTTGAGCTGCTGGAACTTCTTCGGGATGAAGAGCTGATTCTTGCCGACCGGCTGCTTTTCGAGGAGCCGCTGGTGATGCGGTTGATAAGAGAGCTCGATTTTCTGGTCTTAATTTTTCTCGGGTAATTCTTCACACTGATTTCAGGCGAGGGTGGATAGCCGTAGGTGCTTTTTTTAACTGTCTTTCTGGCAGAACTGGCGCTCGATGCTTTTCCTTCTGTGCTCTGGGATGGGCTTGATTTCTTATCAAGGATTTTCCTCCCATCAGAAGCTCTTGAATCTGATAATTCTTTTTTGACTGTCCTTTTCACATCCACAGATTCAGGTTTCCTGATAGTGGATTGACTCAATCTCTTCGTCTCTCCACCTTCAGGAGGCCTTTCGATTTTCCTGAGCATGAGCTTCTGGCCTTCGAGCCTTTCTGCTGAGACCTTGCTCTTTGTCGGCCTGAGGGACGGGTTTTCGTTAGAAAGGCTGATTCTGCCCAGCTTTCTAACAGACTCTTCACTCAACGCAACTCGGGAAACGTTTCGCGCTTTGAGCTGATTCTTGTGGATCACAGTCATCATATGAGAATGGTAGGGGTAGCTTGAGTCTCTGTATCGGGGGTAATAGACATTGTTGATTATGACACCTGGATAGCCGTAGTAACTTAAAGGCACCCAACCAAAGTAATCATATCCCCAGTACCAGCTTACCCAGGCCGGTCCCCATATGGTTGTGGGTATCCAGTACCACCCGAGTCCAAACTGCCAGTGCCACCTTCCGTAGTGGTAGGTGCACCAGCCCCAGGGTTCATAAGGAATCCACGTCCAGCCAGCGAGAGACATCCATGTCCATCGGCCGTAGTAATACGGACGCCAGGCTGTGTCCACACCGCCAGGAACCCAGACATAGCCATAAGGAGCGATGTAGACCCAATCGCCGTATTCAGCCAGTTCATACTCAAAATCTTCCAGTTCTTCAGGGAGGTATTTCTTTGCGAGATGCTTCTGAATCTGGGAATCTCTTTGAGCACTCCATTTATCGAAACTGTCCTCAGCCACAGCTGCAAACTGTGTGGGACGGGACGTGAAACGGGCATTGGAGACCTCGAGTTTTTGCTCGTTTTTGATCAAAACTGAGCCTGTCTCCCCAGCGGCTTCCACCATACCATCGAAAACGAGTATCTCAGTTTCTCGGTCCTCCCTCACATCTATTCTGTACAACCCAACATCCAGAACATAGACAGAGACATCTGACGTATGGATCTCAATGTTCTTCTCTTCTTCTAAAAACGCTACATGAAAGTAAGCGTTTCCTGTCCAGATGCGAACGCGCACGAGCTCATAGCCCCTTTTCGGCAGGTTCATGAAATCAATTTTTGTTTCTTTATCTAGCCTGACATAGTTTCCATTTCCAAGATAAATCTCCGCCCGCCCATCAGTCGTGCTCAGCCTGTCTCCTTCACTGATCGGCATGTTCACCACGGCCTCTTCATAGTCGAGGTCCGTCGCTTTCTGGATGTACGTGCTTCCTGTCAGGAAGCTGAATCTTGCGAATGAGTTGTTTGTGTATTCTGTCTCTTCGGCAACCAATGGAGATAGAAAAATTAGAAGTGTTGAAAAAAATATGGCAATTTTTTTCATTTTTCTTCTCCTTTTATCTCTTTTAAGTATATCACATCATACTATTATGCAAATACTATGCCAATTCTTCTCCCCTTAACCCTGTTGGTTCTGGGGGCAATTTATGTCCTTATAAGATGACGGATGTCAGAAGATGGGGACGCTTCCCTAGAAAAAAGGAAAAAAGGAGGAAAAAAGGGGACTGTCCCTTTTAGTCATTATTTCTAAAAAGAAGTGGGACTATCCCCCTTCTTAATAAAAAGGGCCCTATCCCCTTTTTTTGGCTAGAGCTTCCAGAATTGCTTTTGGATTTCGAAGACCGGTGCCAGTTCCTTTTCAGTGATAGGAGATATTTCTTCTCCAATCTCTGGTTTTTTTCCCTCTCCTCCAAGATGCAGCAGAACATTTTTAACGCCTTCCTGGAGTCCCTGCAGGTCATAGCCTCCCTCGAGAGTGAAAAGAATCCTGTCCTTGGAGAACTTCTGGGCCAAAGTCATGAGTTCTGAGGTGAGAGCTCCGAATCCTTCCCCGCTGATCAACATCCCTCCCAATGGATCGTCTTTATAAATATCAAATCCTGCGGAGACGAGGATGAATTCAGGCGTGTAGCCAGCCGCGATTGGCGAAAGGATTTTTCTGAATATAAAGAGATAGTCTTCGTTTGTTTTTCCTCCAGAAAGTGGAACATTGACCGTAAATCCTTTTCCTTTATCCTGACCGGTCTCATCCCAGTATCCTGTTCCGGGGTAATGTGGAAATTGATGCGTGGAGAAATACAGAATGTCTTTCCTGTCGTAGAAGGAATGCTGGGTTCCGTTTCCATGGTGAAGGTCCCAGTCGATCACCAAGATGCGTTTGATACCGAATTTTTTAACTAGGTACTCAGCCCCCACGGCTACATTGTTGAAGAGACAGAAGCCCATGGCCCGTGAAGCTTCGGCATGATGGCCAGGTGGCCTGACGAGAGCAAAACCGTTCTGGATTTTTCCCTCCATAACAAGGTCTATTGCTTTCAGGAGTCCACCAGCGGCGAGAAGGGCCACCTCATACGAGCGGGCAGAAGTGGCAGTGTCAGGGTCGAGCTGAACTCTTCCTGATTCCTGAAGTTTCTTTTATGGTTTCTATGTAGGATGAGGTGTGAACCATCTGGATTTCTTTTTCCTCAGCTGGACGGGGTTCGATTTCCGCATAAGGAAAGGAAATGTCTTTTTCCACCATGCGGTAGATGGCTTCTATCCTCCGGGGATTTTCCACATGGAAAGCCCCCATATCGTGTTCCATGTACCGCCAATCCTTGACAATTCCTGTTTTCAAGCGGCCCTCCTTTCTTTAAAAAACGCACTCAATTTATCAGGCGAAGGCTTGGGCGTCATGAGGCTGACTCCGATCAGGAGAGCGAGGGAGCAGAGCAGAGCCGGGTAGATGGCGGGGATGCTCAATGGAAGGTGACCCTGGATTTTGTTGATGGTTTCCCAGACAACGGTTGTTGTCAGCCCACCCAGGATGGACAGTACTCCGCCCTGGACAGTGGCTCTTTTCCAGAAAAACACCGCGATTAAAGCGGGAGTGATTCCGGCTCCGTAAACCGTGTATGCGGCGTATGCCGCATCCAGAATCCGGGGAAAAAAGGAGATCAGAGAGTAAGATATAAAGCCCAAGACAATAACCGTTAATCTTGAGTAGAGGATCATTTTTTTATCCGGCAAATCAGGATTGATGAACCTCTGGTAAATATCCCTAATCACATTCGTAGCAGGAACCAGAAGAAAGCTGTTCGCCGTGGAGATGATGATGGCCATAATGGCCACTAACAGGAAACATCCCACTACCACAGGCACTCCCTTATGGGCCACAAGGAGAATAATTTTTCCGGCTTCTTTGGCTTCAAGGCCCTTGAAATAGCTGCTTCCGATGACAGCCAGGCTCTGCAAAGCAACACCGAGTAATATGACTCCAATCACCCAGCCTATAACGGATTTTTTCGCTTCTTTCTCATCCCTTGCCGAGAAAAAGCGTTGATAGGTGTTCGCCATGCCCAGAGCCAGGAGGAATGTCGGAAAAAAATACCCCATGGCCTGAGTCAAAGTCATATTTCCTAGGAAAGGGTGACTTCTGGGGGTGACATTGGCTACGATATAATCCATTCCTCCCACCTGCTGGATGAGAAATGGAAGAGCGAGGAAGATTCCCGTGATCATGATGATTCCGTTGAAAATATCCAGGTAGGCGACTGAGATCATCCCGGCAAGCAGTGTGTACGTGATGACAAAGACGGCCACAATAATGATTCCGGATTTGATGGAAATTTTTCCCTCGGTGATGATGTTCAGCACCCAGCCTCCTCCCCGAAATTGGTAGCTGACAATTGTCAGATAGGCAATGATTGTGGCGATTGTGGCCAGGATTCGGGCCCATTTGTTGTACCTGGCTTCCAGGATGTCCGGGACAGTAAACTGACCAAATCTCCTGACCCTGGCGGCGATAAAGAAGACGACGATGATGCCCAGCCAGCCCCCGCTGCTTCCGATGAGAGATGAATAGCCATGGTTATAGCTGAGGTCTGAGACGCTGAAGATATCCCCAGATCCGATCCATGTGGCAAGCAGAGTCCCGACAAGGATAGGGGCAGTTAAAGTTCTTCCGGCCACAAGGAAGTCTTCCTTTTTTTTCAGGCGTTTAGCCAGCTGGAGCCCGAATAAAAAGAGAACAATGAGATAACCCAGTATGCTGAAGAGATAGACCATTTTTTTTCTTCTTCCTTTTTATTTTTTTGGAAAAATCAATTTAATCGTCCTGACCATTGAGCTCATCCTGGCCGCTAAATCTGTCTTTACCGCTTTGTTGCGTTTCCTCGTTATTGTGTTTAAATTATCAAGCTTGACCTTTATTCTTTTCAGGAAAGAACTGTTTTAATTCCTCAGGCTTCGGTTTTTTGGTCAACAGGCTGACGATAATCAGAGAGCCTAAAGAGATAGCCAATGCCGGGTATATGATTGGGATTCCCCAGGGGTCTCCTTCAGGTGCCAAGTGCGGGGGGAGGACTTCTGCCAAAATTTTAAGCACGATGGTGGCGATGGTCCCGGAGAGGATGGAGGCCAATCCGCCAGCTTTAGTCGCTCTTTTCCAGGCCAAGGCGGCAATCAGGGCTGGTGTGATCGCCACTCCGTAGATTGTATATGCAAAATACGCCATCTCGAGTACCGAGGTCAATCTCATTGCAATGAAAAACGCTATGAGGCCGATAACGACGACGAATACTTTTTGTAGAGCCACCATAACATTCTGCTGAGGCTCGGTCTTTTTGAAGCGCTGATAGATATCGCGCATGATGGTTGTTGTTGGGGAAAGGAGGTAATTCATGCCTGTGGATATGACTACAGCACAGGCTGCAGCCAGAAGGAGAACTCCCACTGGAGCAGGAACCAGGCTTTTGGCCGCCATGAGCACGACTTTTCCGCCTTCCTTGGGAATTGTCAGGTCGAGCTGATTTTGGAATTTGCTGTAAGCGAAAACCGCAATAACAACGACGACAGTTTCCACGAATACTGTTCCGACAGTCCAGAGAATAACAGCCTTTCTAGCGTCTTTAGGAGTTCTGGCGCTGTAGAATTTCTGGTACATGCTCTGGACTCCCATGAGAAGGAGCATAGTAGCTAGAAAAAACCCGCCGACTTTGAGAAAGGGATGCGTACCGAACTGTTCGTTAACCACAGCAAAATATCCTGGGTCGAGCGTTTGAGTGGCTTG
>JABAOH010011409.1_pt1 | contig 16130 bp, 12 predicted proteins | sample 7062181 | NCBI WGS metagenome assembly JABAOH01 (sample SAMN14538630, study PRJNA623070) | marine sediment metagenome | biome: marine biome [ENVO:00000428]; feature: marine pelagic biome [ENVO:01000023]; material: deep marine sediment [ENVO:00002113]; isolation source: pool of 5 deep marine...
AAACCGAGGCGCACGCGATCAAGTGAACGGTACTGTATGGCTTCCGCCATATGGGCTGTCGCGATTTGTTCATCACCCGCGAGATCGGCGATGGTGCGAGTGACCTTGAGCACGCGATGATAGGCGCGAGCGCTCAAGCCCAACCGCGCCATCGCCTGCTCCAGGAAGGCGCGCACCTGCTCGCTGAGCGCGCACACCTTTTCTATCTGTTTGTTGCTTAGCGCATGATTGGGACAACCGCTGCGCTCGAGCGCGCGGGCGCGCGCCGCTTCCACGCGCCGTTGCACCACGCTCGAGCTTTCCCCCTGTAGGCGCTCTTTGCGCAGCAACTGCCCGCGCGGCACCGCCGGCACCTCGACGTGCATATCGATGCGATCCAACAATGGGCCTGACACCCGGCTGCGATACTGTCTTATGCGATCTGGGGAGCAATGACAGCGCCCCGATCCGTCGCCGAGATAGCCGCACGGACAGGGGTTCATGGCCGCTACCAATTGAAATCGGGCCGGAAACTCTACATGACGAGCAGCACGTGATATGTTGATCGTTCCCGACTCTAACGGCTCACGCAACACCTCGAGCACACGCCGGTCAAACTCGGGCAGCTCGTCGAGGAACAATGCACCACCGTGAGCGAGGGAGATCTCGCCGGGCCGCGGATGGCTGCCGCCGCCCACCAGCGCGACCGCCGAGGCTGTATGGTGCGGTGAGCGAAATGGACGTTGCTTCCATGTTTTCAACGAGAAGCCCTTGCCGGCGATCGACTGAATGGCCGCGGTCGCCAGCGCCTCGTCGTCATCCATCCTAGGCAAGATGCTTGGCAGCCGGCTTGCCAACATGGTCTTGCCGGTGCCTGGCGGGCCGATCAGCAGCAGGCTGTGGCCCCCAGCGGCGGCGATCTCAAGGGCTCGCTTAGCATGGTGTTGACCGACGATGTCGCTCAGGTCGGTGGCCTCCTCATCACTGTGTTTCGCCTCCTCAAGCACGTGCGGTCTGAGGGTGGCGCCGTCACGCAGATGCGCCGTGACCTCGAGCAAATGGGCCGCACCCATGACCTTTGCGCCACGTGCCAGTGCCGCCTCGTCAGCGTTGCTCGCGGGTAGGATGAGCGTGCGATCGGCCTTGCGGGTTTCCAGCGCGACCGTCAGGGCTCCGCGAATCGGCCGCAGCTTGCCGGTGAGGGCGAGCTCGCCAACAAACTCGAAGCCATCCAGATTCTTGCCGGGCACTTGCCCCGACGCGGCGAGCACGCCGATTGCTATTGGCAAGTCAAAGCGGCCGCCTTCTTTGGGGAGGTCGGCCGGGGCGAGGTTGATAGTGATGCGGCGCGCGGGAAACTCAAAGCGCGCATTCAACAGCGCGCTGCGGACCCGGTCCTTGCTTTCTTTTACTGCCGCTTCCGGCAGACCGACGATGGACAAGTTGGGCAGCCCGGGGGCGAGATGCACTTCCACCGTTACCGGCAGCGCATCGATACCTATCTGGGCGCGACTGTGTACCACAGCCAGCGACATGCACCCCTCCTGTGGGCTGGTGGCACGCCCGTTCGCTTATTCGCTCGGCAGCCGTTGTTCGAGTATGGCGATTTTCTTTTCCAGTTCCTGCAGTTTCTGGCGAGTGCGCGCGAGCACTGCTTCCTGCACCTCGAGCTCCTCGCGCGTCACCAGATCCAGACGATCGAGCACCGACTGCAGCGCTGCCCGCAGATTGCTGCTGGAATCGGCAGCAAGCGGTTGCGGCAGAACCCGGTTGACGGCGGCCGCGATCTCGTCGAGCAGTTTCTGGCTGAACATGGCGTGCCCGGATTATAAACGATCTGGTGCCCCCGGGAGCGTGCGCTTGCCAGTGCCCTGCCCTGGTGCAGCCAGGAGGCACTACCCACCATCATGGTGCACACGTGCGTGGCGGCCGCTGGGCATGGCGTCCTAAGCTGCTGTTTTTCTTTCACTCGTCTCCTTGGCACGGGACCTGCTAACGGGCAAGGCACGGTTCCCAACCGCCGCACGGTGGGATGCAGGGCCGTCAATTGCTAGCAAGCCTACGAGGAGATCAGTAATGAAATTGATCACGGCAATCATCAAGCCGTTCAAGTTGGACGACGTGCGAGACGCGCTCGCCGAAGTCGGCGTCAAGGGGATTACGGTCACCGAGGTCAAGGGTTTCGGGCGTCAGAAGGGACATACGGAGCTCTACCGCGGCGCGGAGTACGTTGTCGATTTTCTGCCCAAGGTCAAGCTCGACATCGCGGTCAGCGACGACATCCTTGAGCAGGTGGTGGAAGCGATTGCGCGCTCAGCCAAGACCGACAAGATCGGTGACGGCAAGATCTTCGTGTTCGACCTCGAGCAGGTGATGCGTATCCGCACCGGGGAGACAGGTAATGACGCCCTTTAAGCAGATTGGAGGAGCCACGACGACGAAGTGTACTAAGCGAAAGCGAAGCCTGGCGACATTACTGCTCTTTGCCGGTGCTTCGCACCCGGCGCTGGCGGCCGACGCGCCTGTCTTGAGTGCCGGTGACACCGCCTGGATGCTGACGGCGACGGTCTTGGTGCTGTTCATGACTATACCCGGGCTGTCGCTTTTCTACGCGGGTATGGTGCGCGCGAAGAACGTGCTGGCCACGATGATGCAATGTTTCGCCATTACCTGCGTGGTCACGATCCTTTGGGCGCTGTTGGGCTACAGCATCGCTTTCGGCGGCGACGGGACTTGGTGGGGAGGATTGGGCAAGGCCTTTCTGCGCGGCGTGACCGCCGATGCGCTGAGCGGCACGATTCCGGAAACGGTCTTTATGACCTTCCAGATGACCTTCGCCATTATCACCCCGGCGTTGATCGTGGGCGCCTTCGCCGAGCGCATGAAGTTCTCGGCCATGCTGTGGTTCATGGCGGTCTGGCTGCTGCTGGTCTACGCGCCGATCGCCCACTGGGTTTGGGGCGACGGAGGCTGGCTTGGCGGTCGCGGCATACTCGATTTTGCCGGCGGCACCGTCGTGCATATCAACGCGGGCATCGCCGGCCTTGTTGCCGCGTTGGTGCTCGGTCCGCGCAAGGGTTACCCAGGCACCTTGATGCCGCCGCACAACCTGACATTGACGCTCATGGGGGCTGCCATGCTGTGGGTCGGCTGGTTCGGCTTCAATGCCGGCAGCGAGCTGGCCGCCGATGGTGTGGCCGGTATGGCGATGGCGGTGACGCAGATTGCGACCGCCGCGGCGGCGCTGGCGTGGATGTTTTTGGAGTGGGTCAGCCATGGCAAGCCGAGCGTGCTCGGCATTGCCTCCGGCGCCGTTGCCGGCCTGGTTGCCATCACGCCGGCATCAGGAACCGCGGGCCCGATGGGGGCACTGGTGATCGGCGCACTTGCCGGTATCGGTGCCTTTATCGCCGCAGTGAAGGTGAAACGCGCCCTGGGCTACGACGATTCGCTCGACGTCTTCGGCGTGCACGCCGTCGCCGGCATTATCGGTGCCTTGCTAACCGGGGTGTTCTGCGCGCCCGCTCTCGGCGGCGCCGGCTTTGGTGGCGACATACAGAGCATCGGCGCGCAACTGGGCGTGCAGATCATCGGCATCGTGACGACGGTGATTTATACCGGCGTGATGAGCTTCATTATTCTTAAGATCATCGACGCCATCATGGGACTGCGGGTAAGCGCGGAGCAGGAGACGGAGGGACTCGATCTCGCACTGCACGACGAGAAGGGCTATAACTGGTAAGGCACTAAAAAGGCGGGCCAGCGGCCCGCCTTTTTTGCGCAGTCTAATATCGCCGACGGTTTTTACGAAGCCGACATTCGCAGCAGCGGCTGTTGTAAAGGCTTGCCATTCACGCGCAGCTCGCCATTGTTGAATGACACACTGATCCGATAGACCCGTCCGCTGCGCACGAGCATCTTCGTAAAGCTGTTGCGCGAGATGTATGTGGGGTAGGCTTGGTCGACGATTCGGTTCATCACTGCCGGCGTCAGTTTGGCCGCCTCGCGCGATGACAACTGACCCGTGCGCTCAAAACCCTTTACGTCTTCCATAATCGCGGGCGTGAGAATCGCTTTCACCATACTCGGTGGAATCGATAGCTCGCCCCGCCCGCTTAATGCGCGCAACGCGAGAAAAGGATTACCGGCAATGTCGAGGTTGCTGCCATCGAGCACGAGCTTGGCATTACCGGTGAGCTCGCCCTCTTTGGTCTTGAAGCTGAGATTGGTCATCTCGAGCTCAGGCGCCTTTTTCGACAGCGCGGCGATGAGCTTCATCATTTCTGCCGCCGCCATCATCGATGCCTGTTGCTGCGGCAGGTTGCGCTTCGCAATCTGGTTAGATTGTTGGTTGAATCGCTGTAGTGCCTTGGCGTCGAGCTTGCGCAGCACCAAGCTGAGTTCGCCCGGCCCGTGCTCGTCGGTACCGCTTTTGATCGCCTGCACCCGGTAGTCGACGGTGGCGCTGAGATTGGCGCCGCTCGGTTTGGACCGGGTCGTCAGTCGCAGACCTTTGAGCGCGAAGCCGGGGCCGGCGGAAAGCTCGGCCAGCTGCAGGGTGCTGTTGCCGAACATGTAGCCCGCCATGCCGGCACTGCTGTTGAAGCGGTAGATCAGGTTCTTTAGTGAGAAGTCACCGCGATCGGATGTCAATGACAGTCCCGGTACGCGCAGCTCCATGTTTACTCTTTGCCCGCGGTCGTGAACTGTAATCGTGCTGCTAAGGCCCCGGAAGTTGAGGGCGGTACCGGTCTTTTCCTTGCTCCTGGCCGGCGGTGCCTCGAGGGTGGTTTCGACATTACCGTTGAAATCCACAACCGTGCGTGCCTTTAGCGCTGTCATGGCTCGGGTGAATGCCACGAGTTGCGGTGTGTCCGATCCTTTCTTGGGAACCAGTTTCAACTCGCTGTCGACAAATGCCATCGCCGGCGTCAGCGCAAAGTCACCGCCCAGGATCCGATGGATCGCCACCGGCCCGTGGCTGATGCGGTGAACCATGGAGACCGTGAGCGGCGAGCCCAAGATCGCCATGTTGGTTTCGGCGGTCGAGCTGAGCCATCCGCGCTCGTAACGCTGACTGGAGATCGCGGTGCCGCTCGACAGCTCCTGGACTATGTTCTTATAGGCCTTTTCCGTTTCCATGCCGAACCAGAACGGCAGGGCGGCTGCAGCCGCGACGATCAGGAACAGTACAATGCCAATGATGGTGGCGATTCTTTTCACGCTCATCTCCGTCAGTTTGGGCCTTTAGCTAACACTAAGTATAGGAAAAATATCTGGAGTTCCAGCCCTGGCGCCGGGAATCACTTCGGCTCAAGGGCCTGTTTGAAAAAGCTCGGGGCCGCCAGTGCGGCGTGATGGATCGCCTCGTTGTAATAGCGGGTGGAAAACGCCATTCTCCGGCTTTCGCGAAAGCTGGCCACGGTCGCGGTCTTGGATGCCAGCGTTACGGTCCACCACCCGGAGGGGTAGCTGCATTGCGGGAAATGCAGGGTCGCCCGCCGACGCAGCCCAGCGGCGGCCATGGCCCGGTGTATGCGTTGAATCAACTCAAGGTGGAATAGCGGCGATTCGCTCTGGACCGCGAGAATCCCGTCTGTGGCCAACGCCCGCGCACAACTGCTGTAGAAAGCCTGTGAGTAAAGCCCGGCCGCCGGGCCGATGGGGTCGGTGGAGTCGATGATAATCACGTCGTAGCTGGCGGCGTCGACCTCACGCACCCACTTAATGCCGTCGCTAAAGTGGAAGCGGGCGCGGGGATCGCCATTCGCCTCACACAGCTCGGGAAAATACTGCTCGGCAACACGGGTTACCCGCTCGTCGATCTCGACAAGATCGGCATGTTGGACCTGCGAGTGTCGCAACACCTCCCGCAGAGTGCCGCAGTCGCCGCCACCGACGATGAGTACGTTCTTCGGATCGGCATGGGTAAACAGCACTGGATGGGCCAACATCTCGTGATAGATGAAGTTGTCACGGTCAGTAAGCATCACCAGGCCGTCGAGTGTCATCAGGGTACCGAAGAACTCGGTTTCAAAGATCTCGATCAACTGATATGGCGTTTGCTCCTCATGTAGCTTCCCCTTGAGCTTCAGCGAGAATGCCGAGCCTCCTTCGTGACACTGCTCCGTGAACCATCCGCTATCGAGTGTCATGCGCGAGCTCCTGAAGTCAGATACAAGGGTCAAGATACAAGAGAGGACTTCGTTGCGGCAAGAACCGTGGATTCGCATTCCCTTCCGGGTCGTAATCCTCCATAATTTGATCGATGACTTTTGCAGAGGCTTTGGACATCTTCAACTTGCTGACCGCAGTAATTTCGACCTCGTACTCTTGTCGATGACTGATTGGGATATCGACGCGGCACGGCGGCTTTACAGTGTCCCGCACTGGAGCAGCGGCTACTTCGACATCAACCGCGCCGGGCATTTAGTGGCTCGCCCCTTTGGCTCACGCAACCCCGCGGCCATCGACCTCTATGAGCTCACCCAGGAGATCGGGCGGCTCGGTCTGGCGCTACCGGTGCTGGTCCGCTTCTCCGATATCCTCCATGATCGGTTACGCGAGCTCAATGCCGCATTTGCGCAGGCCATGGCGGCAGATGATTACGATGGTCGATTTACCGCCGTCTATCCCATTAAAGTCAATCAGCAGCGCAGTGTGGTGGCCGAGATTCTGAAACACGATAAAGAGCGCGTTGGGCTCGAGGCCGGCAGCAAACCTGAGCTCGTTGCCGTGCTGGCGCAATCACGCCCCCAAGGCATGGTCGTCTGTAATGGCTACAAGGACCGCGAGTACGTGAGGCTGGCACTAATCGGCAAACAGCTCGGTCATCAGGTTTACATCGTAATCGAAAAGCTGAGCGAGCTCGATCTAGTGATCGAGCAAGCACGGGCCCTCGATATCTCGCCGCTGATCGGTATACGCGTGCGCTTGGCGTCAATCGGTGCCGGCAAGTGGCAGAACACAGGCGGCGCGAAGTCGAAGTTTGGACTTACAGGTGCGCAGTTGCTGCGCAGCGTTGAGCGCCTGCGCGAGGCCGGCATGCTGGATGCGCTACAGATGATGCACTTCCATATGGGTTCGCAGATTCCCCACATCGGTCACATTCAGGTCGCTATGCGCGAGGCCGCACGCTTCTACGCCGAGCTGCAACAGCTGGGCGTGCCCATACAGTGCTGTAACATCGGTGGCGGTCTGGGTATCGATTACGAAGGCTCACGGTCACGCAGTTTCTGCTCGGCGAACTATACGATGCAAGAGTACGCCAACAATATCGTGCACGCGCTGTGGGAAGTCTGCAACGAGCGCGACCTCCCGCATCCCGACATCATTTCTGAGTCGGGCCGCGCCATGACTGCGCATCACGCAATGCTCGTCACCAATATTATAGATGTCGAGGGCGCACTGGCACCGGGGGCGTTGGTCCCGCCGGCGGAAGACGACGCGCAGATTATCGTCGACATGTGGGAGGGCTTGCAGGCGTTAGCGGAGCGTTCTCCCATCGAGGTTTACCATGATGTCAGTTATCGCCTGGCCGAGGTGCAAGGCATGTTCAACCACGGCGTCATCACGCTGGCCCAGCGCGCACGCGCTGAGCAAATCGGCAATGCGACCTTTAGTCAACTGCGGGAACGTCTGCAGGCAGGTGTGAGAGCGCACCGAGAGATCCTCGATGAGCTCGACGAAAGGCTGGCCGACAAGTACTTCTGTAATTTTTCTCTTTTTCAATCAGTCCCCGATGTATGGGCGATCAGCCAGATCTTTCCCGTGGTGCCGCTCCATCGCCTGGACGTGCGCCCGAGTCGTCGCGGCGTATTGCGTGACATTACTTGCGATTCCGACGGGCGCGTCGATTACTACGTGAATGCGGACGGTGTGGAATCGAGCCTGCCGCTGCATCCGCTGCGCGACGATGAGCCGTACATGCTCGGTATTTTTCTGGTCGGCGCGTACCAGGAGATCCTAGGCGATCTTCACAACCTGTTTGGTGACACGCATTCGGTGCACGTCGAGGCCACGGCCGACGGCGGACACCGGATATCCCAGCCCCTGCGCGGGGACACCGTCAGCGAGGTCCTGCGTGCGGTGCATTTCGACCCGCAGCAGATTCTGAACGCCTATCGGCAGAAGGCCGAGCAGGCGACCTGGCTGAAAGAAGCGCAAAGAACGACTTACCTCGAGGAGCTCGCGGCGGGTCTGGAGGGCTACACCTATCTCGAGGATTAACTGACCGCGCTGGGAACCGCGGCGGCAGGAGTCAGCTGCCGTTTGAACGGTGTCAGAAATGCGGGGCAAAGGGCCAAATAGGAACCATCAGTCAGCTCAGCCCTCTCGTTTCACTTTCAGGCGCAGGCCCCGGATGCCCAGGGCGCGCAGGCGCCGGTCCGCCTCGTCGAGGTCCGCAATCTCGCCGTAGGGCCCCAGACGCACACGGTGGTACTCGCCCTTGCCTTCGATTGTCACCTTCTGGATGTGCGCAGTGAAGCCATTCAGCGTGAGCTGTGCGCGCAGGCGATCCGCATCATCGAAGCGGGCGAATGATCCCGCCTGTAACACGTAGCTGACGCCTTCGCGACGCGCGACGCCGGCCGGCTTGGAGGCGCTAAGGGGCTCGCCTTCCGGAAGCACCGTCTCGATCTCCGGCAAGATGGTGTAGAAATCATATTTGGGCTTAGGCGCGTCGGCTGGCGCCTTTGTCGCCGGCGCCTTCTTCGCCGGCGCCTGTTCGGGTGCGCTGCCGCCAAAGAGTGCACGCAAGCCACTGCCGGGCGTGCTCGCACGTTGTATGACCAACTGCACCAGCATGGTCAGCACGATGCCGACCGCAAGGCCAAGCGCGAGTTGTAGCCAGTGGGGCGGTATCTTGGGCTTACGCCGCCGGACAGTTTTCTTTCGTCGTTTCGCCACCGATGCGATTTACATACTTTCGGGCGCCGACACGCTCAGCAGGCCGAGGCCGTTGGCGATGACCTGGCGGGTCGCTTGGATCAGGTTGAGACGGGCATCACGCAAATCCCGAGTGTCGACGAGAAACGTGTGCGCGTTATAGTAAGTATGAAAGTCGTTTGCCAGCTCGCGCAGGTAATGACAAAGCTGATGAGGTTCATGCACGAGCGCCGCCGCTTCTACCACCTCCGGGTAGCGCGCTAGGGTGGTCAATAGCTGGTGCTCGTGATCCTCATTTAAAAGGTGCAGATGGGTATCGCCGTTGGCGCGATCGTGCTTGAGTCCCTTCTCTTGCAACTGGCGAAATACGCTGCAAACGCGCGCGTGCGCATATTGCACGTAGTACACTGGATTATCGGCGCTTTGGGATTTCGCCAGGTCGAGATCAAAATCCATATGCTGTTCACACTTGCGCATGACATAAAAAAAACGCGCTGCATCCTTGCCCACTTCTTGGCGCAGCTCGCGCAGCGTAACGAACTCGCCGCTGCGCGTCGACATTTGCACGCGTTTGCCGGAGCGGTAAAGGATAGCGAACTGCACCAGCAACACGTCAAGCGTCGATGGGTCGTCGCCGATGGCCCGCAGCGCCGCCTTCACGCGCGGGACGTAGCCGTGATGATCTGCGCCCCAGACGTCGATCACACGCTCGAAACCGCGCTCGAGCTTGTCCATGTGGTAGGCGATGTCAGAGGCGAAGTAGGTCGTCTGGCCATTTTCCCGTACCACGACCCGGTCTTTCTCGTCGCCGTAGTCGGTCGAGCGGAACCACAACGCGCCTTCCCGCTCGTAGACGTGGCCGCAGGCGCGCAGGCGTTCGATAGCGCGTGTGACGGCGCCGCTCTCGGCCAGCGAGCGTTCTGAAAACCAGCAATCGTAGACCACCCCAAACTGCTCGAGATCATCGCGGATATCAGCCAGGATGTCGCCCAGCGCACGGTCGTAGACGCTGCGGTAATGCGGCTCGCCGAGCAGTGTGACGGCGCGGCGGATCAGTGCGTCGATGTGGACCTCGGCGTCGCCACCCTGCGCCGCATCAGCGGGCAAATCCGCGAACACCGTGGCGCTCGATCGACATAAGGACCCGCCTAGCTCCGCGCGGAGTGCAGCGGCAATGTCTCGTATATAGCCGCCGGCGTAGCCGCTGGCGGGAAATGCGACGGATTCCCCGCATAGCTCCAAATAGCGCAGCCACACGCTGGTGGCGAGGATGTCCATCTGCCGCCCGGCATCGTTGACGTAGTACTCGCGGTGCACGTTGTAGCCGACTGCCTGCAGCAGATCGGCAACCGCCGCGCCGTAGGCGGCACCGCGCCCGTGACCGACGTGCAACGGACCGGTCGGGTTGGCAGAGACGAACTCTACCTGCACACTGCGTCCACCGCCGATGTTGCTGCGGCCGTAGGCCGCGCCGGTCGCGAGTATTTCCGGGACCAGCGCCTGATACGCCGACGGAGTGAGAAAGAAATTGACAAATCCGGGACCCGCAATCTCGGCGTTTCTGACGAGGTCCGAGGAGGGCAAGTGCTCGACAATCTTCTGCGCGAGCTCACGTGGCGGGATGCCCGCCAGGTCCTTCAAGACCAAAGCGGCATTAGTAGAGAAATCGCCATGGCTTTCTTGCCGCGGCCGCTCAAGCTCCAACACGAGGCCGTGGTTGCGCGGCAATACGCCCTGCTCCGCCAACTCGCTGAGGGCATCCTCGAGCAACTTGCGCAAGCGATTTTTCATGACGTACCCTCGCGTCACCTCGCCTGCGACAACTGGCTACGGCAATAATGCATGTGATGGCGGCTCACAGAATCGCCGACGTGTTCGCTCAGGCGCTCGAACATCGGCAGGGCTTCGGCGTACCGGGCATCGCGCATGCGCTGGTAGGCATGCTCAAACTCCGGTAACCAGTCCAATAGGACGTTGTCGTCGACCGGCAGCAATTCGAAAATCCTCACCGCTTCCTGTCGCCCACGTATGTCGGCGACATCGACCTCGCGCATGTGGGGGAACTCGTGACGCACCTGTGCATAGGTGAACTCGCTCAATAAGATGTGTGTGCCGTAGACTTTGTTAAGCGCTTCGATACGCGACCCCAGATTGACGGCGTCGCCAATGACCGTGTAATCAAAGCGATCGCGCGAGCCCATATTGCCGACGACCATCGGCCCGGTGTTGATGCCGATGCCGATCTCCAGCTGCGGCAGTCCCTGCTCGTGCCACTGTACCTGCAATGCCCGCAGCTCTTGCAGCATTTCCAGTGCCGTGCGGCAGGCAAGCAGGGCGTGATCGTCGCGGTAAATGGGCGCGCCGTAGACCGCCATGATGGCATCGCCGATGTACTTGTCCAGCAGCCCATCGTGCTTGAAGACTTTCTCTGTCATCTGCGTGAGGTAGACGTTAAGCAAGCGTACCAACTCCTCGGGCGGCAACGACTGCGATACCGAGGTAAAGCCGCGAATGTCCGAAAACAGCACGGTAAGGGTGCGCTTTTCGCCGCCAAGGCGCAGCCGGCCGAAATTGTCGACGAGCTCATCGACGATCTTGGGTGCAACGTAGTGCTGAAAGGCAGACTTTATCTGACGCTTGCCGGCCTCGGCGCTTACGTACTTGGCAATGGTCGCGGATATAAAGAGCGCCAAAACGAAGAGCGATGGATAGACGATATTGAGCCATATGAGCTGCACGCGAAACAGCATAGCGGCGACTAGGATGTAGCTCACAAACAGCGCCACCGTCAGGCCAGCCCCACTCCATAGGCCGATGCGCGGGAGCAACCAGGCCAGCAAGATACCGAGGGCTGCAATCACGCCGATTTCGAGCCGCCCGAGCCAGCTGGGCCGCTTGATGAAGTCGCCGTCAAGCAGGTTCTGCATGACTGTGGCGCGGATCTCGACCCCGGGAAAGGTGGGTCCGTAGGGGGTGACGCGAATGTCACCGATGCCTTTCGCCGTGGCACCGACAATGACGATCTTGTCTTTGACGCGACTGATCGGGACCTGCTCGTTGAAAAGATCGGCGACCGAGAAAGTCGGAATCGTCTTTTCCGGGCCGTAATAGTGGATGAGTGCGCGCCCGGCCGCGTCGGTGCTGATGAATTCATCGCCGAGGGCAAGAGCGCTGATGCCGTTCTTGGCCGCATGCAGCGCCACCTGATCGGTGCGCGCAAAGCGTCGTACCGCCTGTACATCGGCGGACGGGAAAAAGTTTTTGCGATAGCGAATCACCAGCGGCGCCCAGCGCAAGGTCCCATCGACGCTGTCAGGGACCATATTGATATGCCCTGAATGGCGTGCCGCGGCCCGGATCTCGCTGACATTGGTGAGCAGTCCGGCGGGCTCGGGCAACGGCAAATCGAGCGCGCCGTTACCGCTGCCATGTATGACCGCGATGGCGTCGCGCTTGACATCATCAAAGGCACGCGCGACCTCGCGCGTATCCAGCGCCCGCGCCCCATCCTCGGCCGATAGAAAAACCATGCTCAATATCACCTTGCCGCTGTTAGCGATGGCCTCGGCGAGACTGGTATCGGCACCGAGATGGGTTTTCAGTGAGGCATAGGGCGAATTGGCGCTGCTATAGCCCTGNNAGCCCTGCTCTGACTCGAGGCGGGTGATTTGCTCGAGCAACTTTTGATTCTCGGATTCGGAGTAGAACACGTCGAGTGCAATGACACGCGCGCCCATGGCATCGAGCTTGGCGATAAGGTCTGCTTGGGTGCGCCGGCTCCAAGGCCAGCGCCCGAGCTGGGCTAGGCTTTTTTCGTCGATAGCGGCGATGACGACTTGTCCCGCCGGCACGCGCGCCCCTTGCCCACGCAGTCGCATGTCATACGTTGTCAGCTCGATGCCATGCAGCAACGGATCGCCCACCAGGTAGGCAACGCTAGCGATGGCCGAGGCGGTGACGAGGACCAGCGCGGTCAGGGTGAGGTCGGTTTTCCTCATCACGATTATCGCTGGATCGAAGCCTGGATCAGCACGGTAATAGGCCTCAGATCACGAGGACCCTGAGCATCGGGCGTCCAATGTAAAAAAACACTGCAAGCGTTTCAGCCTTGGCTATCGATCGCGGCCATCGCCACCGTCCCTGAGGGGTCATCAGGCGCGAACCGGCGGTTCTTCCTCCTGGTTGAGCAAGGCCTTGAGCTCTTTGAGGCTCGCACGTTTCATCGGCCTGCCGTCGACGGGACTGAGCGGGGCCTCGCGCATCGCTTCTCGGCGAAAGACGTACACCTCGATGACGCATGCGTCAACAGTAAAGCGATACATGGGGCAATTTTCCTGGCGCTCGCCGCCGTAACGCATGCGCTTGTCCTTCTCGTCGTAGGGAATGGTGTGCTCGCCGAGCAACAGGCCGATCTCCTCTGTCGTGTCTGCGCAGACGTGCAGCTGGATCGCCGACTCCGGGGTAACGGTACCGCTCAGCACAGGGCCGACTAGGCGCGGTTGGAAGTCGCCAAAAAACTGCATGGCTTCGAGAGCCAGCTGACGCAGCCGCTGCAGCGTGGCCGCTGACCGTCGCGCGTGGAACAGCTGCAGGTACTCACGCAGCGCCGCTTCGATTTCCTCATTGCTTGGCAGGTGCTTGGCGTTCACCACATTGAGGCGCGATGCGGCCTTGCGTTTGGCGGTCTGAAAATCGTTTACGCCTTCGGCCGACATGATGCGGGCTGCCTCGGCGGTAATGCGCTGGCGAATATGCGTCTCGCTGCGCGACCCCGGACTGAACGCACCGCGCGATTTAGCTGCCATTAGAAAAGATCTTTGGGGACCGGTTCCACCTTGGGCGGCGTAAGCGTGACCGCCGTGGTCTCGGGCTCGTCGCCCGGCGCCGGTGCGGCCGGTGGAATCGGCTCCGTGCCGGCGATGAAGTATTCGACGATCGCCAGGGGATCTTCGGGGTCGGTCGGCTCGCCGGTGTTGCGATCGACGCTTACCGCCACGACGCCGTCCGGGACCGGCACGCTCTGCTCCGGCAACCCCTTCAGCGCGCTCGCCATGAAGTCCACCCAGATGGGCAGGGCTGCACGCGCGCCCGCCTCCCCGGGGCCGAGCGATGACGGCTGATCGAAGCCGATCCAAGCAGTGGTCACCAGATCTCGCGTGAAGCCGGAGAACCAGGCGTCGCGAAACTCGTTGGTGGTCCCCGTTTTGCCGGCCAGATCTGCACGACCCAGCTCGAGCGCGCGCTTGCCGGTGCCGCGCTTGATGACGTCCTGCATGACACTGGTCATTATGAAGGCGTTCTCTTCGCTGATGACGCGTGGTGCCAGTCGCAGTCCTTGCGCCTCCAGCAGTTGGGCGGCGACGCCGTTACTCGGCTTGCCGTCTTTTTGCTTTTGCTCGCAATCACGGCAGATAACGAGCGGATTGGCCTGCTCCAGGATATTGCCATCGGCATCCTCGATACGAGTTAGAAAATAGGGTTCAATCCTGTAGCCGCCGTTGGCGAACACGGCAAAAGCAGTCGCCATCTGTAGCGGTGTGGCGGAGGCGGTTCCCAGTGCCAGGGAGAGATTGCGCGGGAGCCTGTTGCCGTCAAAGCCGAAGCGCTCCAGATACTCCGCCGCGTAGACCGGATCGATGGCACGCAATAAGCGTACCGATACCAGGTTGATTGACAACATCAGCGCCTTGCGCAGCGGTGTCGGACCGAAGAAGCGCTCACTATAGTTATTCGGTCGCCACAGTTCTTCCAGCCCGGGGTCCTTGATGACGACGGGCGCGCCGCTGACGGGGGTGGCCATGGTAAACCCTTTCTCCAAGGCAGCCGAATAGATGAACGGCTTCAGGTTGGATCCGGGTTGACGTTCCGCCTGGGTGGCGCGATTGAACTTGCTTTGCTCGAAGTCGAAACCGCCGGTCAGCGCGAGTATGGCGCCGTCGGACGGGCGCAGCGCCACCACGCCGCCGGCGACAGTGGGTACCTGTGCCAACACCNNCGGCTGGCGCCGGCTCGGTCTGCTCGGCATCGACGTACTCAAGATAAACGATGTCGCCGACGGCAAGCACATCCGTCGCCTTTTTGGGGCGCGGACCGAGCGTCGCTTCGTCAATGTATTTGCGTGCCCACGCGAGCCCATCCCAACCGACCTCGACCACGTAACCGTCCTGCGTATACACGCGTGCATCTTGTTCTTGCAAGGCGATCACGATCCCCGGCAATAGATCCCCGACCACGCGGAAGCCTGCCAAGGCGTCGTCGAGGTAACTTTGATCGAATTCCAATCCCACGATATCGACATGTCCGGCAGCACCGCGGTAACCGTGTCGTCTCTCGTAGGCCCGCAGACCCTGCCGCAGGGCGGCATTGGCGGCGTGCTGGTACTCTGCGCGGATAGTGGTGTACACGCTCAACCCGCCGGCATAGCTCGTGTCTTCATAGGCCTCGACGATGTACTGCCGCACCATCTCGGCGACATACGGCGCCTCGATGTCGTACTGCAAGGCGTGTTTGCTTGCCGTGAGCGGTGCCGCCTTGGCTAGCTCTAGTGCCTCAGCATCGATGTACTCGAGCGTGCGCATGCGCTGAAGCACATAGTTTCGACGCTCCAACGCCGTGTCGGGATTGCTCAAGGGATTATTGCGCGACGGCGCCTTAGGCAGCCCTGCCAACATGGCCATCTCGGGAAGCGTCAGGGTGTGCACCGACTTGCCGTAGTACACTTGCGCCGCCGCGCCGAAACCATAGGCACGGTGGCCGAGAAAGATCTTGTTCAAATACAGCTCGAGGATCTGATTCTTGGTGAGTTCACGTTCAATCTTGAGGGCGAGCAGGATCTCCTTGAGCTTGCGGGTATAGGTCTTCTCCGGGCTCAGGAAGAAATTGCGTGCCACCTGCATGGTGATCGTGCTGGCGCCTTGGCTCGGGCTGCCAGTGCGCAGGTTATGCCACAGGGCCCGGGCGATGCCGGTGAAGTCGATGCCCCAGTGGCTGTAAAAATCGTCATCCTCGGCGGCAAGAATTGCCTTGATCAGCAGCGGCGGCATTTCTTCCGCAGTCAGCAGGATGCGTTTCTCCTCACCGAACTCCGCCAGTAACCGGCCCTCGGCGCTGTAAACGCGCAACGGGACTTTCATCGGTTGCTCAGACAGCGACTCGATAGAGGGTAGCGCGGGACTCAGCAGCGTGACGGCAAGGATTGCGGACACGACGCCGAGCACGGTGAACGTCGCAAAGCCGTACAGGAGAAACCGTAACGGCTTCCT
>JABAOH010000865.1_pt3 | contig 16129 bp, 13 predicted proteins | sample 7062181 | NCBI WGS metagenome assembly JABAOH01 (sample SAMN14538630, study PRJNA623070) | marine sediment metagenome | biome: marine biome [ENVO:00000428]; feature: marine pelagic biome [ENVO:01000023]; material: deep marine sediment [ENVO:00002113]; isolation source: pool of 5 deep marine...
CTTGATCACTTGATCCAGAGGGCCGCACGTCATCCTGCGGCGTTTCGAATCAGCCGTGCGTAGAAACCGACCGCCTTCACGAAGGCCTCGACCGAGAGGCGCTCGTTGGTGCCGTGGATGCCCTTCAGATCGTCGCGGGAAAGCAGGAAGGGCATGAATCGATAGACGTGCTCCGTCAGATCCTGGAAGTGCCGAGCGTCGGTTGCGTTGACCACGAGATAGGGCGCCACGAGCGTGCCTGGAAATACCTCACGTATGGTGCGCGCAATCAGAGCGAATTGCTCGGAGTCGGCGGGCGAGACGGCCGACGGCTCGCGCTGCTTGGCGAGGGCGGACACCTGGACGCGATCATCGGCGACGACGCGGCGGACGTGGTCCAGAACGGACTGGATCGTGTCACCGGTGAGAATTCGGAAGTTGACGACGGCGCGGGCGCGGCCCGGGACCACATTATCCTTCACTCCCGCCTGGAAGATCGTTGGCGCGGTGGTGGTTCGAACCATAGCCGCGGTCTCCGGGACGCGCTCCAGCAGCCTGGTCACGAGAGTCTCAAACAGCCAGAGGTTGGCGAACACGAGCCGGTGGCCGAATCTGGCCTCGGGGGCGAGGGCCTCGAAAAGCCCTCGCACCGACGCCTCGAGACGGGCCGGCAGGGGGCTGCTCTCGAGCCTGCGAACCGCGTCGGCCAGGATGCTGATGGAGCTCTCGCGCGGTGGGGTCGAGGAGTGGCCACCCGCAGTCTCGACAAGGAGCTCCACGCTCACGTACCCCTTCTCGGCCACCCCGACAACCGCCACGGGGCCGGAGACGCCGGGGACCATCCCTTCGACCATCGCCCCTCCCTCATCGAGGACGAAGGCTGGGTGCGTACCGCGCTCGGCAAGCAGCCGGACGACGGCCACGGCACCCTGCTCCCCACCGACTTCCTCGTCGTGCCCGAACACAAGGAGGACGGTGCGCCGGGGCTGGAAGCCCGCCTCAAGCAGATGCTCGGCCGCCTCCAGAAGGCCGATCAGGTTCTGCTTGTTGTCAAGGGAGCCCCGGCCCCAGATGTAGCCGTCAACGACGTTGCCCGAGAAAGGCGGCTGTTCCCACGTAGATTCAGTCCCTGGATCGACGGGGACGACATCCTGGTGCGCCAGCACGAGCAAGGGGTCGAGGGCGGCATCGCTGCCCGGCCACATGTAGGAGAGGGTACGGTCAGCGATGAGTTCGCGCGTGAGGGCGCCATGCAGCCGAGAGTACGTCCGCTCAAGGTAGTCGCGGAACTCCCGGAACGGCCCGTCATCAACATCCTGGGGATCCTCCTTCGAGATGGTGGGAAACCGGATGGCGCCGCTCAGTCGCCCTGCCAATGCCTCCGCGTCAAGATCAGGTGCGGGCCCGGGAGCCACGTCCTTCTGCCGTGAGGGCAACGTCACCGCCCGCTGGAGCAAGACCGCCGCCAGCAGTCCAATGCCCGTGCCGACGGCGCCGAGCTTCTTCGGGATCCGCTTGATGGCTCTCATCAGAATAGTCAACCCTGCCAGCGCCCTTCGGCGCGCAGTTCCCCCGCTAAACGCTCCAGTCCGCGCACGAAGCGTTGAACCGCCTCCTCGATCTCAGCCCCTTCGATAACGAGTGGAGGAGAGAAGGCCATGGCGTCACCAAGAGCGCGACTAATGAGGCCATCCTCCAGGAGCACCCTGTGGAGTCGCATTCCCACTTTTTCCTCCGCTGGGAAGCGGGCGCCGCTCGCGCGGTCTGCAACCAGTTCAACGGCCGCGATGAGGCCGTCGCCACGAACCTCGCCCACGAGCGGGTGATCAGCGACGGCCTCCCGGAGGCGCCGCTGAAGGCTCGACCCCAGGCGCGCTGCGCGGTCCACCAGGCTCTCCCGCTTGATGATATCCAGGTTGGCGAGGGCGGCCGCGGCACCGACGGGGTGAAGGCTAGTAGTGTGACCGTGCGCGAAGGGGCCACGCTCAGCCGAGGCGGACGCGAGCACATCCCACACGCGCTCGGAGACCACCGCCCCGGACACCGGGAAGTAGCCGCTGGTGATTCCTTTTGCCACCGTCATGAGGTCCGGCTCGATCCCGTAGCGGTGCGAACCGAAGGGCGTCCCCAGACGTCCGAAACCACACACAACCTCGTCGGCGATCAACAGCACGTCGTGATGCCGCAAGACAGGCTGAACAGCCTGCCAGTAGCCCTGAGGTGGCGGGATCACGCCGCCCGCACCCATCAGCGGCTCGCCGATGAAAGCGCCCACCGTTTCCGGCCCTTCCGCCTCGATCAGGGCATCAAGCTCCTCGGCCAGACGCCGCGCGAACGCCTCTTCGCTTTCATCGGGGCGACCCTCGCGGTAGTAGTGCGGCTTTCGCACATGCAGGAAGCCGGGAAGCGGCAGGTCGAATGCGGCATGCAGCTGAGGAAGCCCTGACAGGCTGCCGGCTCCGAGAGTGACGCCGTGGTAGGCATCACGCCGGGCGACGATCTTCTTCTTCTCCGGTAAGCTTCGAAGGTTCCAGTAGTACCAGACCAGCTTGACCGCAGTGTCGTTCGCCTCGGAGCCGGAGTTGCAGAAGAAGAAGCGGTCCAGGCCCGGAGGCGTGATCTCGGCCAGTCGCTCCGCCAGGCGGATGGCGGGCTCGTTGGCGTTTCCCATGAAGGCGTGATAGTAGGCGAGGCGGCATGCCTGGTCGGCCATCGCCTCTGCGATCTCTTCGCGCCCGTAGCCTACGTTGACGCACCAGAGACCCGCCATGGCATCCATGTACTCGCGGCCCTCGGCATCGCGGATCCAGATACCATTTCCCCCCGTCATGATGCGGGGCCCCGCCGTCTGCTGCTCGGCGATGGAGGTGAAAGGATGAAAGACGTGGTGTCGATCCAGATCGTAGAGTGAGGAGACGCCCGGCTCAGGTAGCATGGGAAGCCTCCGGCGGGCCAAATAGCTCGTTTAGGTATGTGACCAGGATCCGCTCGCGGAGAGGCACCGGGAGGGCGTTCAGTACCTCGTTGATCTCAGCCATCCGTTCCGGCAAGGCTGTCCCCTCGATGCCTGCCATGCCAAGCATCCCCTGGAGCACGCTGTCGTCTAGGTCCTGCGGATCCATACCACCGAACGTTTCTCTGATGCTGGCCGCGAGATGGCCCGAAGGCAAAGTCTTCGCCTTCTCCGTGCACTCGCGAAGATCGGCCAGCATCGCATCCGCCCAGCGCACGCTCTCAGGGTTGATCGAGAGGTGGATGTTCTCCGGCGAACTCCCGTAGGCAAGCTGGGGCTGGACGTACCAGCCGCGCTCCTTCATCTCGTCGATGATGTGGAAGACGCTCACCGTGTCGGACGTGAACGCGACGAGGTTCATGTCCGGACGGCCGAGCACCCGAAGGTCGGGCATGTCATCGACGGCGGCGACGATCTTGCGCGTTGCATCGTAGACCCTGTGCGTCATTTCCAGGTAGCCGTCGTCGCCGATGAAGTTGAGCGCGGCCCAGGCGGCGGCGATGGGCCCGGCGGACTTGGTGCTCTGCACCGTGGGGTTGATGACCGTGTAGCCCGTCCAGTTAGAGCAAGCGTACATCTGGTGCTTCCGCAGTTCCTTGCTCCGGTACAGGATCGTGGACGCCCCCTTGGCAGCGAAGGCGTACTTGTGCAGGTCCATGGAAATGGAGGTCACTCCCGGCACACGGAAGTCGTAGTCGGGCACCGGCGCGCCGAGGAGGCGGAAGTACTTGAGCAGGAAAGCGCCCATACAGCCGTCGACATGGAACAGCAGGTCGCGCTCCAGCGCCAGTTGGCCCAGCTCGCGGATGGGGTCCACGACGCCATGGGCGTAGGAGATGGCCGATCCGACCATCAGGACGGTGTTGGGAGTGATGGCCCCGCGCATAGCGTCCACATCGGCCCGGAAGGTCTCTGGATTGACGGGCACGATGACGGGCCGCAGGCCGAGATAGTAGGCGCCCTTTTGGAACGCCGCGTGACCCGTCTCGGGGAGCAGGATCTCGGGCTCGGTGACCTCCGGTCGGTGCTCGCGGCTCCAGTCGCGTGCGGCCTTCACAGCGAGCATGATGCTCTCGGTACCGCCACTTGTGAAGTTGCCGACCACGTTTTCGTCACCGTGGAGATGGGCCGCTGCCATGGCGACCACCTCGTTCTCCAGGCGCAGGGCGCTGGGAAAGACGGTCGGGTCGAGGGCGTTCTCCGAGAGATAGCTCGCGAAGGCGTCCTTTATGACGCCTTCCGCCTCGCGGCCGGGATCGTAGATGTAGGCCCAGGTCCGCCCGTCGCGCCAGGGCATGTCCTCCTCCCGAAACGACTCGAGGCGCTGGAAGACCTCGGCTCGGCTCAGGCCCTTCTCCGGGATCCGCATGTTGTCTCTCCTCCCCGTCTCAACGTTGCGGCGTCTGTCGATTGCGGCGCCGTCTGTGCTGAATTGTACCCTGGATTCCCGCATCGTTCTGGAGCCGGCGCAATTACATCCCTCCCTCGCCCTGGTTCCGGCACCCTGGACGTGAAAACTGTATCATATGCGTGACCAGGCAGAGCCACTCGCCCCAGCCCTATGAAGATCCTCGTTGTCAACTGCGGCAGCTCGACGCTGAAGTTCCAGGTAGTCGAAGTTGGGGACGCAGTCGCAGCCGACAGCTGCGAGCGACGGCTGGCTGACGGCATCGTAGACGGCGTGGGCGGCCGGGCGGCCGTCACGTTCAGCACGGAGGGCGGCGAGTCGCTGCAAGCGGACGTCGAGGTGAGCGATCACGGAGAGGCCACCGGTCGCCTTCTTCAATGGCTGGATCGCGTCGGGTTCCTCGGTCCCAACGGGATCGAGGCTGTCGGTCACCGGGTCGTCCACGGCGGCGAACGCTTCGTCGAGCCGACTCCCATCAACGACGAGGTGATAGCGGCTATCGAGGCGCTCAGCGACCTGGCGCCCCTTCACAACGCTCCAGCCCTGAGGGCTATCCGGACGGCGAGAGCGGCAATGCAAGCCGATGTCCCCATGGTGGCGACGTTCGACACTGCGTTCCACCGCAGCCTGCCTCAGCGGGCCTCGAGATACGCGATTCCACCTGAGCTAGCCGATCGGCACCACATCTGGCGGTACGGCTTTCATGGTCTGGCCCACCGCTACATGGTGGAGCGCTTCTCGGAGATAACCGCCAAGCCGGTCGAGGAGGTGAAGCTGATCACGTTACAGCTGGGCGCCGGCTGCTCCGCAACAGCGGTTGACGGCGGCCGGTCAGTGGACACCTCGATGGGGTTCACGCCGCTGGAGGGACTGATCATGGGGACCAGGTCCGGAGACTTGGACCCGTCGCTGGTGGGCTTCCTTGCCCGCAGGGAGGACGTTTCCCCGGAAGAGGTCGAAGGCTGGCTTAACACGCGATCTGGGCTGCTGGGTGTGTCTGGACGCTCTGCCGACATGCGAGAGCTCCTTGAGGCGGAACGCCAGGGCGACCTCCGCGCCTCCCTGGCCGTGGACATGTTCTGCTACCGGGTCCGCAAGAACATTGGCGCTTACCTGGCCGTCCTCGACGGTGCTGACGCCATCATCTTCGGCGGGGGGATCGGGGAAAACGCGCCCGAGGTGCGGGCCCGTATCTGCGCCGACCTGAACTGGTGCGGCTTGCTCGTGGATGCGGATCGCAACGCCAGCGCCGTCGGGTCCGAAGCGCGAATAAGCTCGGATGGCTCTCGGCTGCAGGCCTACGTCATTGCGGTTGACGAGGCGGTGATGATAACCCGCGACACTGTCGACTGCCTTCGTCGCTTCGGTCAAGGGTAGAAGGAGGACGACATGCTCAAGAGCGAAAGCGCCGATGCTGTCCGCAAGCAGGAGTGGGTCGCGCTCTATCGCAAGAAGAACCCGGGCGCTGAGAGGTGGGCGGCGGGTTATGGGGTGATCCAGCACACCGTAGACACCCAAGCCCGAGTGTTCGCGATGGCGGAGCTGCTCCACGCCCGGGAGGCGCGTGGAGACGGCGCGCCGCTGTTCGATCTGCTGTACGCTGCCGACCGGGTGGCGAGCGCTGCCATGTGGCTAGTCGTGCATGAAACCTACGCCTGCAACGTCCATCTGGACGGGCGGGATCTGGGGCCCGACGATTTCAAGCCGGACCCGCAGGGGCACACCGGCGGTGCCCTCAACATGGTGCCCGCCTACGCAGGGTACATGGCCGCCAACGCCATCACTGGACACACTCGAGCGTGGCTCATGGGCCAGGGCCATTGCGTGGCGGCCATTGACTCGGTCAACGTCCTGCTGAACAACATGACGCCGACCCACGCCGAGAGGTACAACGTGAGCGACGAGGGCCTCACCCGCTACGTTCGTGACTTCTACTCCTATCGCCTCCGAGAGGACGGAGAGCAGGATTCACCGCTGGGCAGCCATGTTAATGCCCACACCGCCGGCGGACTGGCCGAGGGCGGATACCTGGGGTTCGCGGAACTCCAATACATCCACATGCCTTTGCCGGGTGAGCGGCTGGTAGTCTTCCTAAGCGACGGCGCCTTCGAGGAGCAGCGGGGCAGCGACTGGGCGCCCCGCTGGTGGCGAAGTGAGGACTGCGGGCTGGCAACCCCGATAATGATCGCCAACGGCCGACGAATCGATCAGAGGACGACGATGTCGCAGCAGGGCGGCGTCGACTGGTTCGTGAAGCACCTCAAGCTCAACGGCTTCGATCCGTTCGTCTTCGACGGACGGGATCCAGCGGCCTTCGCCTGGGCCGTCTTCGAGATGGAACAGCAGCTGGAGGCTGCCGCTGAGGCGGTCGGCGGCCGCCAGGGCCGATACCCTGTGGCGCTACCTTATGGAATTGCCGTGGCTCCCAAGGGCGCGGGCTTCTACGGCGCCGGGACGAACTTGGCCCACAATCTGCCACTCGGCGCCAACCCACGTACGGACATCGTCGCCGCCCGGCGGTTTAACGAGGGCGCCCGCCAGCTGTGGGTGCCAGCAGCTGAGCTAGAGGATGCCGTCAGCAAGTTCCGCCATCACGACGTGTCTCGCCGCCCGCGGGAGAGGGACCATCCCCTGGCACACCGGGACGTGAAACTTCGAGATCTGCCCGTCCCGCTCTCGCGGCCCGTCGCCGACGACCGACGCGATCCATCCCGCTGGACTCGGGCCTCACCCATGCACGCCGTGGACGCGATGTTTCTGGCCACGGTGCAGGCCAATCCGCACCTGCGACCCCGTATCGGCAACCCTGATGAGATGCGGTCCAACCGTATGCAGGGAACCTTGGACGCACTCAAGTTCCGGGTCGCTGCACCGGAGCCCGGCATCCCGGAGGATATCAACGGCGCTGTGATCACCGCTCTGAACGAGGAGGCTGTGGCTTCCGCTGCGCTGGCGAACAAAGGGGGAATCAACATTATCGTCAGCTACGAGGCGTTCGCGGCCAAGATGCACGGCGTTGTGCGGCAGGAGATCATCTTCGCCAACCAGCTGAAAGAGGCGGGCCGGCACCAGGGCTGGCTCTCGATACCGCTAGTGCTGACCTCCCACACCTGGGAGAACGCCAAGAACGAGCAGTCCCACCAAGACCCCGTGATGGCCGAGACGATGCTGGGTGAGGCTTCCAATGTCTCCCGCGTGATGTTCGTTGCTGACTACAACACGGCCGCCGCGGTCATGAACCAGGTCTACCAGACACGGGGGCAGATCTGGTCGCTCGTCGTGCCGAAGTCGAGCGTGGTAGCGGACCTGCTCACCCCGGAGGAGGCGGCCTCCCTCGCGGAGGCGGGAGCCCTCCGATTGGACTGGGCCGGCCACAGGCCAGATGAGGCGAAGGTAGTGCTGACGGCGATTGGTGGGCACCAACTGGAGCAAGTCATCAGAGCATCGCTGCGGCTCGCAGAGCGGGACGTTGCGCACCGCGTGGTTTACATGCTGGAGCCGGGGCGGTTTCGGGTGCCCCGCAGCGAGGGTGAACGGGCACACGCGGCGCCAGCCAACTCGCGCCAGGAGCTCTACCCAGACGACGTGCCGGCCCGTGTTTTCGTCACCCACACCAGGCCGGAGCCGCTCCTAGGGACGCTGCAGCCCCTCAACACAGGCGAACGAACGGCTGCCCTGGGGTTCGTGAACCACGGCGGTACGCTCAGCATCGGCGGTATGCTGTTGGTCAACCGATGTACGTGGGGTCACGTCCTCGTGGAGTGTGCCCGTACCGCCAGCCTCGTGCGCGAGGATCTCCTCACCGAAAGGGAACTGGCGGCACTGGATGGGAGAGCCGCGCCCGAGGGGGTGATCATCTAGGGTGGTACCGCACCGCCTCATGCCGTCCGTCCGGTTGCACCAAGGCCTCAGTGGATTGTGAAGCTATCGTGAGTGGTAGGGGCGGTCTTTCTCTGCAGTGACCGGATCCAGTCTTGCCCTTCGACCCTGCCGTCCTGCTCTCAGACCACTAGCGTCGTCGCGGTTGCCTCACGCCATCCCCTCACCCGTCGTCCCCACGATCGTGCGGCCGACGTCTCGCGCTGCGCGGCTCCCGCATGAGGGGCGATGCCTCTCCGCTCAAGCGATCGACGTCCCGCAGTGTCTGCCTTGAGCCTAGCCAGCAGAACTCGCGAGCGCTTCCACGGCTGGTGGATCGTGTCCGTGACCGCCATCCTCTACGGCTACGGCGCCGGCGTCAACTTCTACGGGTTCGGCGTCTTCTTCAACCCCATGCGCGAGGAGTTCGGGTGGTCTCGCGCTGCCACGGCGGGAGTCTTCTCGCTATCCCGCCTGGAGGGTGCTCCACTCGGGCCGATCATCGGCTGGCTCATCGACCGGATAGGGTCACGGCGCATGATGGTGGCGGGGCTTTCCCTCACCGGCCTGGGCTTCATGAGCATGTACTTCATCCAGTCGCTGTGGATGTTCTACGTCATCTACGGCCTGTTCATTGCCACCGGCTTCAGCATGGGCTTCTTCCAGGCGTCGCAGGCTGTCGTAGCCAACTGGTTCTTCCGAAGGCGTGCGCAGGCATTGTCCTATCTGGCCGTGGGTGGCGGACTGGGGGGCGCAGCCCTGGTGCCGGCCATGGGCGCCTTCATGGGCATAGCGGGATGGCGATGGACGGCCGTCGCCGTAGGTCTCCTGATGTGGGTAGTGGGCATCCCGCTAGCCCTGGCCCTGAGGAACCGGCCGGAGGACATGGGGCAAGTACCGGATGGTCTCCCCAGCCAGCATGAGGCCCAGGCCAAGCACGACCCGAGACTCGCTCCCTCGGCGCCGGTGCAGGAGGGCGAGGCCGCGGGGCGGCGAGAGGTGGAGTTCACTGTTGGTCAAGCGCTGCGCACCTCCACATTCTGGACTCTCGTCTTGGCCATGGCCTTCCGATCCAGCATTCTCAGTTCCATCGTTGTTCACCAGATCGCCCATTTGGAGGATATCGGCATAGCCCGCCACACGGCCGAGACCATGCTCGGACTGATGATCGCCATGAGCATTCCGGGCCGGCTGCTCTTCGGTTGGCTGGGCGACAGGTTGAGCAAACAGCACCTGCTGGCGTTCTCCTCGGTTCTTCAGGGCATAGGCATATTCATCATTGCCAACGCCACCGGCCTCGCCTACGTGTGGCCTTTCCTGCTCTTCTATGGGCTGGGCTATGGCGGAGCGATCCCCCTCACTCAGGCCCTTCGGGCAGACCTATTTGGGCGGAAGGTCTTCGCCACAGTCGGGGGCCTCATCATGCCCTTCACTACTTTAGGTGGCGTGCTGGGACCCATATTCGCCGGTTACGTCTATGACGTAACGGACAGCTACCGCGTCGCCTTCTACACGTTCGTGGTGCTGATCCTTCTCTCGGGGCTCACGTTCCTCTTCGTGCGCCAGCCCCAGCAGGCCGAGCCTGTCACTTCGCCATCGGACCGAACGGGAGCCGCCCTATCCTGACGCCGCCGGCAGGCGGCAAGAGCTGTGTGGTCGTCCATCTTCGGGAGGGCCGCGTGGGGTCCGCGCGAGGTGTGATCTGTACGCCGGAGCGAGGCTGCGGTGCCCCGCACCGACTCAGTCACGCTGACCCTNNTCACCCCAAGGTCAGCACATCACATGCGTTCAGAGTGACTCGAAGCGAGCCTGGAAGAACCGCAAGTACTTCGGCTCGTAGGTCATCCGTAGTCCGGGAATCCGCTCTCGTCGGGCGTGAACGGCCCACACCGTCTCCGCTGTGACGTCCATGTGCGCCTGGGTGTAGACCCGACGCGGCAAGGCCAGGCGGACAAGCTCAAGCTTCGGGCGGCGGTGATCTCCCGTCGCGGGATCCCGGCCAGCGGAAACGATTCCGCGCTCCATGGATCGGACGCCGCCCTCAAGGTAGAGCTCGGCTGCCAGCCGCTGGGCCGGGAACTCCTCCTGGGGGATGTGCGGCAGGAAGGCCCTGGCGTCCAGATAGACAGCGTGGCCGCCTATGGGGTTCACGATTGGGACGCCGGCCTCCACAATCTTCTTTCCAAGATATTCCACCTGTCCCACACGGGCGCGGATATGGTCGTCCTGAACTGATTCGACGATGCCCCGGGCCATCGCCTCCATGTCGCGGCCGGCCATCCCCCCGTACGTCTGCAGCCCCTCGTAGACCACCACCAGGTTCCGCGCCTCCTCGGCCAGGTCATCGTCATTCACCGCCAGCCAGCCGCCGATGTTCACCAGGGCGTCCTTCTTTCCGGACATTGTGCAGCCGTCGGTATACGAACAGATCTCCTTCAGGATCTCCTTTACTGACCTGCCCTGATGGCCGGGCTCCCGCTGCTGTATGAAGTAGGCGTTCTCCATGGCACGGGTGGCGTCCAGGATAATGCGCAGACCATAGCGGTCGCACAGGGCGCGTACCTCCCGGAGATTTGCCAGGGAGATGGGCTGGCCGCCGGCCATGTTCACGGTGGCCGCCAGCGACACGTAGGGAATCCGCTCCGGGCCAACCTTCGCCACCAGCGCCTCCAGCTTGTCCGGGTCCGCGTTGCCCTTGAACGGGTGCGGGCTCGAGGGATCGTGCGCCTCGTCGATGATCACGTCTACGAACGTGCCGCCGGCCAACTCCTGATGAAGACGAGTCGTCGTGAAGTACATGTTCCCCGGAACGAAATCACCGGCCTTGATCAGGACCCTTGAGATCAGGTGCTCGGCACCGCGCCCCTGATGGGTGGGGATGACGTGCCGGTACCCGTACACGTCTCGGATAGCACCTTCCAAGTGATAGAAGTTCTTGCTTCCAGCGTAGGCCTCATCTCCCAGCATGAGGCCCGCCCACTGGTAGTCGCTCATGGCCGACGTCCCGCTGTCCGTCAGCAGATCGATGTATACATCCTCGCTGCGCAGGAGAAAGGTATTGTATCCAGCCTCTTGGATGCAGACTTCACGCTCCTGGCGGGTGGTCATCTTCACCGGTTCGACCACCTTGATTCGGAACGGTTCTGCCCAGGAGCGGCGCTCCTCACCTCGTGGTTGCGAGGTTCCCGCTGTATTCTCTATGGCCATACAATTCCTCCACGGCAAACACTCGCACCGCTCGCGTGCCCCAGCACTTCCTCGCTCGACAGGCTATTCTACCGCAATCCCAGTCGCATGCCATTCCGATCGGCCCTCTTCAGTTCAGACGACTCTTCCTACCCGTTGTAAGAACTGTCGGGTCTTCTTCCTGCTGACCTCGGCCCGCAGCTCAGCTGGGCCATGCTCTTCTGACACTTCTCGCTCCTTTTCTTCGAGCGGTACCCTGCCGCCGCCTGCGCAGCGATAGCAAGCCAGCCAATGTCCATTGCCCACTGCTCATGCAGATTCCGAGAGTCGCTGACAGGGAACAGCCTATGTCGAGCCCGCCTTGTTCACGGAGCCTGTTCCACAAAGGCACGCGCCAAGTGGACCCGTAGCCCCCTCTCAACCGACGTAACGATCACAACCTGGCTTGCGTCTTCTAAGCCGCAGAATACCAGTAAGGAGGTGGATATGTCGCTTGCCAGCGGCCTCACAGCACTCCTCATAGGGATGTTCATCCTAATCATCGGCATGTACGCCTGGGAATCCGTGGCCGGGACGTTCGCCTTTTTCACAGGCTTTGCCCTGGCCATTGCAGGCGCTGCGGTCACGTTCGCCCAAGCCAAGCACAGGCGAGCACGCTGACGCCCTTTTTGGGACCCTCACAGACGTAGCGGCAGTTATCTCCGTCTGCAGCCCGCCTCGCGCCACGCCGTCCGGCGAGTAATTGAACTCCTAGCGGCAAACGCCCGACCCTGAGCGGCGGCATTCGACGCCAAGAGCCGGGCCGAGTCGTGCCCTGGCCGCCTGGGCCAGCTGTTCTGTCGGCGAGGCGGCGGCTCGATCGACTCGCGAGCATGGGACTGTTGTACGCTCGATTGACTTGTCACCAGCAACACGGCAGGCATGATCGTAGCGAATTGCGGTAACAGTTCCACCGCACAGCTTGTTGAATAGTTGCGAGTCTCGACCTGGGGTCAACCAAAGTCTGCATCAGGTTCCCCTACGCTCGAAGTAGAGGCTGCGAGACCCGCGAAGGGAGGACTGCATGGCCGGCGGTCGGCCACCCAGTTGGCACCAGCAGACATACGACATCAGTTCCAGCAGCGCCTCACCCCGCCACCGGCGTTCGCCGTCGCGGAGCTTCCTCTTCGGCATCGGAGCGCTGATAACCTTCGCGCTTTTCCTTGCCATCGTGGGCATCATAGGCGCTCAGTACCGCTCGGTGGGGAGTTCCGCGGGGCCCGTGCCGCTGCCAGCCGAGTCGCCCATGCCCGTCCAGGTCACCGTTGTCCCCCCTGAGGTCACCCCCGACCCGGACTACGCGAGTTCGCTTCCTTAGCCAACGGCGCCTCACGCGCGCAGCAGCCTGGAAAACACCGGAAGCAGGCGGCTGTCGTTTCCCATTGCCGCTCAAGAGAAACATCTGATATGCGACGGCCGCGATCCTTTCCTCCCTGTAACGGACGGCCCCTCATTCCCGTCATCATGAGACGATGACCATAGGGATATCGATGGATCGCGAAGGAGGGATCATTGAAGCGCGAGGGGCACCCCCCTACAGCGATTGAGTGCGCCCTGGCGTTGGTGGCAGCCGGCCTCGCCGTCGCTACCGCGATGCTGGCCTTGCTCGGGTCGGCCCTGGCCACCTCTTCCACCACTCTGCCGGGGGGAGGCCTGTTCGCACCCAGCCCCGCCACGGCCATTTCGTATCCGCGGGCATCCCCGACCGCTGCACCGACCGCGAGCCCTGCGCCGCCCACCGCCTACACCCTGACCCCGACAGCCGTGCCCTCGTCCCCACCCCCCTCGCCGACGCCAGCCCCCGCCACACCTGACCCGCAGCAGTTCATGGCCATGCCTGTGGAAGGCACCTGGCGGGTGATCTGCGGCTATCGCTGCGGGTTGCACGACGAGGAGCACATCTCCACCTACGCCATTGACATCCGCGTCGACGAGGGCGAAACGGCGGGACAGTTGGTGCGCTCGCCGGTGCAGGGTCGCATCGTCGCCGTCGAGGACTCCTCCACGTACGTGTGCGCAGACAAGAAGGTCGAAGGAATCGAGGCGGGAGCCGTAATCGTCATCGATTTCGAGGCTCCCTCCGGATCAACCAAGCGGCTGAAACTAGTGCACATCGACGCGGCCAGCATCCCGGATCAGCTCAGGCCCGACGGCAAGCCGGTGCCGGTGAATGTCGGTGCCCCACTCGGCTCCGTGGCCAAGATGGACCGCTGCAGCCACCTCCACATCAGCCTCACCCACCTCGACGGTAGCCAGGAGGTACCCGAACCCCTAACCATCGCGGGTACTCTCCTTGAGGACTGCGAGGGCGAGAACTGCTGGCGAGACGCCCTCGTCCCCAGCGAAAACCGCTGATCTGCCTGCTCCGCCAGCCGCCGGACTCCGCCCTACCGCCGCCGCAACCGGTTTGACCCCTTACGCTTGAGGCTTTACCGCTTACCGCCCTAATTGCGATTTCGAGCGCAATATTCCTTCATCGACGCGTAACATCGGCGCATCAATAACGTCGATTTGAAATTGAGAAAGGTTTTGCAGCGCCTTCGGGGTTCTTGCCTGCGGGGTCCAGTGGCCCACGGTCTGCCCTGAAGACGCGAAGCTAGGGAGGCCCGAATGCGGATAACGATAGCGGGGACGCGACCGATGGGTTCCGTTACCGCAGGAGGTGACCTACACCTGCGGACCGCGAGCACCGCGGAAGCCAGGGGCATCCTTGACAGGCAGATGATCGAGGGCATGCCCAGTTCACATACTTGGTCGCCGCTCTAGGACATCATGCAGGCTCTGCAAACGGCCGTCGAACATCTCGACCGCCGCATCGCCACTGGTAACGCCCAGGTTTGTGTTGTTGGCCTGGGTACCGTAGGGTTGCCGCAACTCATGACAGCCGCTGAAGCCGCTTTCACGGCGGTCGGGATCGACATCGACGTCGCCAAAGTCGAAGAGATCAATCGAGGTATGACGCCAGATCCAGACGTGGATCCCGAACGCCTTCGGCAGATGGTTGACGGCGGAAGATTCAAGGTTACCACTCGTTTCGACGCTGTGCGCGATTCTGATTGTGTAGTAGTCTGCGTCCCAACATCTTGGCACGCGGAGACTGGGCCTGATCTCTCGTCCCTGACGGCCTCTCTTCGGGAAATTGGCCAGCGCCTGCTGGGTCCCAAACTCATTGTTCTCGAGAGCACTGTCCCGCCAGGCTGTACGCGACAAGTGGCTTTGCCGCTATTGCAGTTGGGAGGCCTAGAGGTGGGGTCGGACTTTCATCTCGCCTTTGCCCCTGAGCGCCTGGACCCGGGGAACAGCCGATTCTCCGTTTTGGACATCCCGAGGCTCGTCGGCGGCGTGACGGAAAGCTGCACGGATCTTGCCGCCCGCTTCTACTCGAGGCTGGGCATCGAGGTCCATCCTGTGCCTTGCCCGGAGGTAGCGGAGACCGCCAAGGTCTTCGAGAACACCTTTCGCTTTGTGAACATCGGGCTCGCCAACGAGCTGGCAGGGTTGTGCAACTCCCTGGGGATCAGTCCGCGTGCGGTTCTAGACGCGGCCGGTACGAAGCCGTTCGGTTTCATGAGGCATTCCCCTGGTCCAGGTGTAGGAGGTCGCTGCATCCCGATGGCACCGCATTACTTTCGTTGGACGGCGCAGCGTCAGGGCGTTGCGACGAGGATAACTGACGCAGCGACCGCTGTTAACGACGAAATGCCCAAACTGGTGGCAAAGGAGACGGTCACCCGCGTCCGTCAAGCTCCTTCAAGGGAGGCGCGGCCGTTGGTGCTCATAGTGGGGATGGCCTACAAGCCGGGGGTAGGCGATGTGAGAGACTCGGTGGCGCTAAGCGTCGCTTCTATTCTGAAGAACGCGGGCATTCAGGTCGAGTATCACGATCCATTGGTGCCGACCGTCACCATCGACGGGACGACAGCGACGTCCCGTGAGCTGACAGAGGAAACGATCAGGAGGGCCGACTGCACTCTGATCCTCTGCCTTCAAGACGGAGTCGACTACGAGGCGATCAGAAGGTACTCACGGTGCGTTCTCGACCCCACAAACACGGTCACGTAGCGCCATGCAAGAAGACCGAGGTTCACGGATGAAACTAGCGATAATCATCTTCGCCTTCAATGAGGAAGCGTCCGTCGGCGAGGTGATTGAGCGGATCCCGGTGGCCATCAGAGGGATCGAACACACCCATGTGATCGTGGTGGATGACGGCTCCACGGACAGAACTCGCGCCATTGCCCTAGAGCGAGGCGCACAGGTGGTTTCTCATCCCAAGAACAAGGGGCTAGGGGCTGCCTTTGCGACGGGAATCGATGCAGGATTGCGGGCGGGGGCCGACATCATCGTGAGTCTGGACAGCGACGGGCAGCATCCGCCCGAGGCGATCCCCGAACTCATCGTGCCGCTCCTAGAAGGTCTCGCTGACTTCGTCACGGCCACGCGCTTCGGGGATCCCGGCCTGGTACCGGAGATGCCGGCGGCCAAGCGTTTCGGGAACTGGTTGATGGCTCGCGTTGCGGGCTTGGCCTGCGGCCGCTCCATCACCGACGCCGCATGCGGGTTCCGCGCCTATTCACGCGAAGCCGCTCTCCGCGTAAACATCTTCGGCGGCTATACATACACACAAGAGGCGCTGGTGGACCTGG